>WNFR01026543.1_pt1 | contig 10423 bp, 18 predicted proteins | sample 5400221 | NCBI WGS metagenome assembly WNFR01 (sample SAMN13153357, study PRJNA577476) | soil metagenome | isolation source: 40 cm soil under Madrone tree | place: USA:California | collected 2016-06-14 | reverse complement strand
CTCGCCTCCGGGTTGATCAATCAACCCGTTCCTGTTCCCTGGTGGAAGGGATTAGCCCTGCGACTCACGACCTACCGTGGATGACGAATAGAAACGCTTTGTTCTTAGGTGTACTATTTGCCGTGGAAATTCAGGCTAGGCGCTATGAAACCTAACATGGCCCGAGTGGTCTTCAGTGGAATGGCCGCTGGCGTGGTCATCAATGCGCTAGAACTGCTGTTCCACCGAGTGCTGCTCGAAAGGCAGTGGACGGCCGCATTCGCAGCACTGGGGCAAGAAACCGACTGGCTGGACCATCTTTATTCCATCGAACTTCCTTGTTGGCAGTTTTGCAGTGGCGCTCTACGTGTGGCTCCGCCCGCGTTACGGTCCAGCTTGGAAATCAGCGGTGCTTTCTGGCATTGCCGTATGGTTGGTGTTTTCGATAATCCCGATGATGGCTCTCATGCCTTTGGACCTCTTCCCCAACCGTCTCCTGCTGGCGACTATCGGAATCGGTGTGATTGATCTTCTGCTAGCAATTCCCGTCGGTACTTGGTTCTATAGGGAAACATAGCCTCTGGCTCAAGGTGCAAAACGGTTGCATTTCGGTGCGGTGTTCCGGAACCGCATGGTTTCCACACACTAAAGCTCAGTTTCCGGATGGTCCGTGACTCGGGCCAAATCCCAAAAGGTGATAGGACGGATCAGATCAATCTTTATCAAAATGCCCAGTGGCGGCAAATCGACGTTGACGGAATTCATCGAGCAAAACAGCAAGCTCATCTCCGCCCTTGGAGTATTTCTCGGTTTGTCTGTTTTTGCGAACAACCTACCTGACAAGGGAGCCGCCCGCATTCTCTCGTTTTTACTCTTCACGCTCGGTGTATTGGTGTTCTTTGAACTGGTGCGGAACTTCAGCCAGTTTGATTGGTATGGAAAGATAGCCACTTTTCGGGACGTGCTGACGCTCGCGATGGGGGTTTCGTCTACATCTATGTGAAGACGTACTATCCGTTGTTGGCTGCGTGGTTCTTCATGCTGGCGACCGTCTTCGCCTTATTGGTAGTGTTCATGCTGGTCCAAGCCCTCATCCGATGGGTGTTCAGAATATCGTGGTTCAAGGGTGTGAACCAGCGGGCTATAGAGAGGAGTTCTCCCGTGTTTGGGGGGATATCTCTGATAATGGTTGCTCTACTTCTATTTTCGCACGTCCATCACAAACCGTGACGAGGTCCTAGGATACGAGAGACGAATTCCTACCAACCGATGACCTGCACTCGCGTCGGAATCCCTTGTGATCTTCTTCTAATCCTCTCACTCGGTGGCGAATATAAGGCGAAAGGTCTACGATGCCCGGATGGACGAGGGCCGCAAACGTGTTATCGGGGTGATGGCCGCGATCCTCACCGGCATGCACATGGAGAGGCTGACGACTTGTTCGGTGGTCCGCCGGGGAGCCCACGGACTGACAAGTTGATCGCGGCGAGCATCCAGTGGGCAGAGAAAATCATGGAGAAAATCGACAACGTGTTTGCGGACAAATGATTGGCAATAGCAAGGGTGCAAGGGTAGGAGACGAGTACCTACATGTTTCACTGTATTCCCAAGGCCGCACTGGTGAAGTAACTTTCGCGTCTGGTACCAGCGTTTACCCCTGCCGGATGCCCGCTTTCCGGTTCTCACCTAACGACTCGATTCCCGCGACGCAGGTTCCTCTTTGCAGAGCCTCTAATGGCGAAGCAAATCCTAATTGCCGATGACCACGAAGCGGTTCGGCAAGGACTTAGAGCGTTGCTGCAAGCCATCCCCGGTTGGGAAATTTGTGGCGACGCCACCGATGGCAAAGAAGCAATCGCGAAAGCCACGGAACTGCGTCCTGATCTGATAATTCTCGACTACGCCATGCCGGGTCTGGACGGACTTAGTGCAGCGAAACAAATTCACGAAGTACTGCCGACGGTTCCAATCGTACTGCACACACTCTACGGATCGACCGAGTTGAATCTCGTCGCCAACAAGTATGGAATCCGCAAAGTGGTGGACAAAAAAGCCGGTGCTTTAATCTCGGCTGTTGAAGAATTGTTGTCTGCCGCCCAGCCTTGAGAGGGCGGACGAGATTTCCTGGGCGGGCTCTCCATCGCCTGACACATAAGATCGTGTTTGTCATTCAAAATGGGTGTACAAACTCGCTGAATTAGGTGGGCCAAACCCGAAAACCTGCTATACATCCGCGCATAAGTAAAGGTACATAAGGCCACAAATCATGCCATACTTCTCCGAGGAGGGTTGGGCATGCTTCCACGAATCCTGTGCTTGCGTCCGAGCACCTATCAACGGTTGATTCGGTTAAGCCACGAAGCCGAGCGGGATGGGGCGTATCGCGTGGCCAAGCGATTACAAGCCGTGGTGTTGAACTCACAAGGGCGGACGAGCGGAGAGTTGGCCGCGATTCTGCGAGCTCCACGTTCCAAGGTCTCTGAGTGGCTGGCTCGCTATCAAGCTCATGGCGTGGAAGGCTTATTAGAAGGCCATCTCCAGGAACCCGTTTGATACAACTGCCAGGGGCGATGCTGATTGGCGTAGGCCAAGGTCGAGCGCGAGGGAACCGTCGGTACGCCCAAGTGCTTGAGTTTCCCTTTGGAGGCGGCTAACCCTTGGCAAATCTCGCGCAGGCTATGGGCGCGACCCAATTGGCAGAACAGCATGGCCACGAAATGGCCACGAACTGGCCCCAACAGGTGAAACCGCGAGCGTGACGCTCGGCCTTATGCTGCTGGACGGCGGCTTCAAACTCGACGCGCGAAAACAACTGCAACAACTGACTGAAAATACTGCATACTCGATTCATGGTGGAAGCCTCGCTTCGATGATTTGGTTCTCGGCAGAACCCATCTCACCGTAGCAGAGCTTTCACCTCTTCCCTTAAACCAATCCGGCGACATCCAGTGGAAAATGTGGAGCTGCAGTGCAACCAAAAATGTGATATTTAAGCAAGAGAGCATACCCGTTTGAGCTGCAGCCTCTGTGAGACTCGTAAAGAGAAGCGCTTCTGCCCGGCGCTCCATGCCCGCATTTGTGCCGCCTGCTGCGGCACGCACCGCGAACTGATCCTAGATTGTCCCAGCGACTGCTCGTACTTGAAGCAAGCGCGAGAATATGATCGCTTCCGCCCCGAGCTGTTCGAGGACGAACGCTGGTTCGCGCATGTCCAAGTCGAGGAGGATTTGCTGGACGCCCACCCCGTGTTGCTGCAGGCTTTGGTAGAAAGCATTACGCAAAGCGCGTTGGCGAACAGCTCTCTCCGGGATCGGGATGTGATTGATGCACTTACCGCGCTGGTCCGCAGTTTCGAGACGCGCGCGCATTCCGGCTTGCATTATGAACCGACGCGCCCCAGCCTGGCCCAGCAAGCCGTGATAGAGGAATTGCGTGAAGTCATCACGGATTACGACGAAGAGGGCCGGGAGATGGGGGACCCCCATCTGTGCGACAGCGACGCTTTGAAGGCGCTGGTTTTCGTTTTGCGGCTGGCCCTAGACCGCAGCTCGGGCCGCCCATTGTCGCGCGGATTCTTGGACTTCCTGCGCACCGAGTTCAAGAAACACGGCAACAATACCCAGACTCGCATTGTTCTGCCGTAATCGCAGCCCAACCGGGCTGCTCCGTTCTCCTTGCTCCCGCTCCTATCCCACCGTGTTTCACCGCCGGCCGCCCCAGCATAAAACAATAATGAGATTCAATGATCCAATTAAGGAAATTCAGGTCAAAACCTAATTTGGACAAGGGTGAAACAAGCTACCTTTTGTGGGTACGCCCTAAGACTCTTCTTGAATGCGCTGTAGAACCTGTCAACCCCTTTCATAAGCCTCCGCACGACGTTAATACCAGCAAGTCTACTGCGGATCAGGGGCCTGGCGTTGGCTGGACATTTCGAAGAGAAGAACCCCTGCCGCAACTGAATCATTGATCGACTCACAACCACCGCTCATAGGGATGCGAACGGTGAAATCAGCAGTCTCAGCTAGATGCTCGAAGAGTCCACGCTTTTCGCTTCCAATCAGGAGTGCGGCAGGCCATCGGTAGCGCAGCGCTTGATAGTCCAGCAATCTGGCTGGCGACGAACCCACGACCGCGACTCCGCAGGACTTCGCCCAGTGGGTGAAGTCGCCGGGCGGACACCTTGTCAGTTTTTGCGAAAACAGCGATCCCATACTCGCCCTTACAGCAGCCGGGTCGTAGGAATCAGACTCGGAATCGAGCACGAAAATTCCGCTTACGCCCGCCGCCTCGGCGGTTCGGATGATCGTGCCCAGATTTCCCGGCGATTCGATTGATTCGACTGCGAGCCAAAGGGAGTTTCCCGCCGCCCGGATACCTGCTAGCGGAATCCATTGCTGCCGCAACTGCACCGATCCCTTGGGGCTCTGCTGCCAGTGTGAGATCCCGGTACAGTTGGGACGAAAGTCGCACACCGGGAACACGCCGCTGGCGTAGCCGTCGTGCGAGCTTCTGACCGAACTGATTGGACAGAATTGAAGGGTCGAAGAAAACAGATTCGACGGGAGCATGGTGTTCGACCGCACGGGCGACGTGTCGGATACCCTCGATGAGGTAAAGACCCGTTCTGGATCGGCCTTGGGAAGTTTGGAGGGAACGGAGGGTGAGAAAGCGGGGATCGCGTGAGTGGCTGACTACAGGGTATTTGTTCTCATGCATGTCCTCCTTGCGGTAAATGGCATCGCAGCTGCGAGGGAGTGATGCTACTCGCCTGCCGTTCTCACGCCACTCAAGGTAAGACGCGCCTTCTGGGTGTCGTTGTTGCTGACGGTCGACGATGACCAGATCAGGCTTAACTCGGCCATTCGCAGACAGGACAACAGGACAGTACCGCAGGCCCTTGCTGGTTCGGACTCGTTTGGTGAGGTTGACTTCCTTGCACTGCGTGTTCGCCACGGACGACACCTCCGATTCAACTAGGAATCAGTGTAGGTATCAGCGGCTTGCAAGTACTAGATTACAAAGGTAATGGCGGAGAGAGTGGATTCGAATTCACAATAAAATGGGGGTTCAACAACATGCAGGGCCCGCGATGACACGTAAGACCACCGAAAGCAGTGGTAAGCACACTAACAGAGCGCAAACAGAGCGCGGGTTCAACCCTAAGAGATCTCTCCCCAAACACTTCTCGATGCCTTCCGGTGACCGATTGCTCCCAAGTGTGTAGTCGATAGCGATGCGATCGCGTACTGCAATCACCGGGTAAGCGTCGGCGGGAAACATCACAAGGATTGTCCGTGACAGGGGCGCCCTGATTCTCGCACCTCGGGCTATCGAAGACGGAAAGACGGCATATCATTCAACTCTATCGCCAACCTCCGCCTTGTGACTGCAGATCCCTGGCTGCCAAGCTTATGGCCAGTGGTGGGTGGCTCCCTTCGCAATCGAGACTTGTTGAAGATTTGAAGATTTGGCGTCAGAATCGTCAATTCGACGACTTGTTCCCTCTTCACGGCGCCACCAAGTGGGCGGCATGATCCAGCCGACTTCTCAAACTGCTTTTAGAGAAGGTTCCGGACTTCGAGGAATCGTGCCTGTACCTCGGCCCAGGTCGGATAATCGCCGTAACAAAGCATTCGGCATTGAGCCTCGTATTCTTCGCCGATAGCCGCCGCAAGCTCTGAGGGTGGGAAGAGAGCATCGCTGCGGGAGAAGCTCATGCCTTCCGAGATGAAATAGCTCCTGGAAAAGTGAGCGCGGCTGATTTGATCGTAGTCCGTCTTGATCGCGACGTATTCGGCGGAACGGAGCATCGTCCCCACCTCGGGGTGTCCTGAGAGTTGAAACAGGTCATAATAATGGCGGGCATAGCTGCCGAGGGGTTGTCTGTCTCGCTTGAGCAATTCGACCTTGCCATGGATAGCGAACATTTTCTCAACGAAGGTTCTACGAAAGTGAAGTAGTCGCAACGAGAACCGGCCTTCGTCCTCTGCGCCCAAAGATTGCTTCTTCTCTTCGAGGTATTGACTCACATACGAACTCAATTGCACGATGGCGGATGGTTCACGCCCGCTCGCTGTACCCGCTTCGAGAAGCACGCGATTGGCGACCTCGCCTGGCCCTCCGAATCTCTGGGTATAGGAGAAGCGGTCGTTGCGACTGAATCCGCCAACGGTTTGGCTCTCAGCTTCAACAAACGACAATGCCGGATGCTGTCCTACGGCATTCCGAAGTTTTTTTAGTTCTCGGTCAATCGCATTCTTTCCTAATGCCGGCTGAAACGCTGTCGGATCAAGAAAGATATCAATGTCTTCTGAAAAACGCTGGATGAGGTTCCATCCCTTGGCTAGGCTCGTACCACCTTTGAAAATGATTTTGTCGCCGCTGGTCGTGGCGATGACTCGAAGAGCCTCCGTAACGTAATAGTCTTTCTCGATGATCGATGGACGGAGCTTCCGCTCGCGAAAGTGTTCTGCAGCCTGAAGAATTGCCTGCTCAAAATCGGGATGCTCAAACAGTTTCAAACTATTGTTTCTCCCTCGCTTGCCAATTGCGCGCGTTTGGCAACGCTGTGAGCATCCCGAAGTCGAATCGGGACAACGAATTCAGAGAAGCTCGCAAACGCTTTAGAGTCCTGCGTTTGGTGCCAAGCTGCTCCCCCAAGGCACCGAGCATGGCCCGGACGCGTGGGGGTTCAGAATCCGCAACTTTGAGAAGCCGACTGAGGCGCCCGTGCTCGGATAGAAGGTTCAATAACTTACGGATCGTGTCTTCCTGGCTTAACTCGCTGAACTTGGCTCCGTGCCTTAAGATGTCGAGCAGGGCAGCCTCTGTTTCGGTGAGGTCGGCCCAAGCCTGGGGTCGCCGCGTATGAATTAGGGTTTCGTTTCCAACCAGCTTTCTCGGCAGACTGAGAGCGCTGGTGGCAATCTCACCCTGTCTCGGCATTTGAGTGGTAAAGCCTAGGAGATTGGCGGCAGCCATCCCGGACGGGAAAAGCATCTTTCGTCGTGATGCCAAGCTGCGAATCGCAGCCGGGTTTGGTCTGCTCTTTCCGAAGGCGGTATCACGATTCCGGTAGTACACACCTTTGCTGAGCCGCTCGATGGTTCCTTCTCGTGTCAGGCGAGAGAGTGCCTGCGCGACCGCTGAAAAGCTGAGATCGCGGAAGTCCTCGAACCGCCAGAGGCGTTCGCCGCCGCGTTCAATACGCTGACGGACCCGTCCCATGATGCGATGGGGTCGGCCGGTGGTTTTGGCCGCTGCTCTCATGTTTTGATTGTGAGCGCAGAGGCCGGATCATGTCAAGTTTTTTAGCAATAAAACTTGACATTATATGTTGTCTTTAGACTAATTCGGTGGGCAGTACACCCTGAAATAAAGAAATCTATTGCAACGCAGAATTCATTTGACACTCTGTGATCTATCTGTCATAGGTAGAGGCGTAATGCTTTACTCAACTAGGCAAACAGCTAAGAAGCTTGGGATTGACCTAAGGTCGTTGAACCGCTACATCGCGGCGAAGAAGGTTCCCGCTCCTCCGTTGACCCGAGTTGGCGGAGTGAAAGTCCGCCTATGGGCGAACGAAGACATTGCAAAGGTTAGAAAGATTCTGCCCACAATTCAAAATGGCAGAAAAACCCGATACGAAAAACAGAAGAAACAAAGCAAGAATAAACCTTAACCTGCGGGCAGCCTCCTTGGGGCGACTTTGGTCAGGGCACGTTCGGTGGTGAACGTCGACGCGAGATTTTCAACGGTACGGAGAACGGTACCGAATTGAACGTTCGACTGCGGCAGTTTGCTAGTTCTACCTGCCACCGACCCCAATTGTCCGCTCCATCCGGCACCAATGAGATCGGCACCTTCGCAGCCTGTGAAGGAACTGCGACCGCGGAGCCTGCCAACGCCGGTTCTAGCTACGGGACACTTCGAGTTCACAGTTCCAAGGAAACCTATCCGCATCTCGGCAACTGCACCGGGATACTCGACAACATATTTCGGGAACAAAGAGGAGCTGACGCTCTCAGAAGGCGAGCATCGGGGCCTAGGAATCGAGCTTAGAGCCAAATGAGCCGCCGCTCATCGGGACTCCGATTGTTGTTGTAATTCGCCATTACGCTCAAAACCACTCAATGCGCGCAATGGCCTGCTAGCGTCAGCCATCGGTTTCTCCGAAGTATACGGCGCAAATTTAGTGTATAGTTTGTTGGCTCATCTGGCCCCGAAACCCAATCTCTGTGAATCAGGAGGATTTTCCATGAGACCCTTCGGGCGCTTCTTGTTTGTCGTCGCGTGCACCACGTGGATGCTCGGTGCATCAGACATCAGCTTCAGCCAAAACTCAACCGCGAAACTGGGCGTCATTAAGCCAGGGTACGTCCGCATGCCGAAGATCAACATCAACTCAATCCAACCTCAGAGTTCTTCGATCCGACTGCTTCTTCCGAAGGGTGTGACCAGCACCCGCGGAATGTTCGTCAACGATGCCAACTCTCCCGGCGGCTGGCCGCACAAGAACACTGCCGTCAACTCCCCGAGCGGCGGGAATATCCCTGGATTGGCTACTGTGCCGACTTTTACGGGTGCCTTTAACTCAACGGCCCCGTCGATCGACTTTTTCCAAAGCAGCGACGGGTTCACGACCACTTCTCCTTACATCATGATTGGAAACTCGCCTCTGGTGGGGGGAACCACGGTGATTCCCGCCAACCTGTCCGCGATTTCACTGCAACTGCTCAATCCCGACGGAAGCGTGTTCGCCAACGTGCCTTTCGATCCGTTTGAGCAGTTGATTCTGAACTCTCCCAACTTCGAGGAGGCCAAGTACTCTGTGGGGGGCACGCAGTTCGGAGACGCCGTGCAGCGAGCAGAATTCTTCAATGCGATGAAGCAGAACTGGCACACGCTGCTGAATCCAAGCATCGTGAATCGCGCGAGCATTCAAGTACCGGCAACGGTGCAGATACAGTTCTTCGACGGAACGATCATTACCGTGCCGGGTTACATTCCCTCAACCGCGTCGGATGGCAGCACCGTGGTGTTTATGCTGGATCTGCTTTTCAACTTTCTGGATTTCAACCAGGCCGTGAATGACATCAACGGCGGCGGCTTTGTTACCAGCGCGCTGAACTACCACGTCTATCCCAACACATTCCTGTTCTCGGTGATCGATGAACAGGGAGACTTGACCTGTTGCGTGGGCGGCTTCCACACGTTCATTTTTGACCCCACGACGAACCCCGAGCAGCGCTGGATTTACTCCTTTACCCCTTGGATCTCACCCGGAGTTTTCTCCGGAGCCCAGGATGTAACTGCTTTTTCGCACGAAACGTCGGAAGCGCTGAACGATCCTTTCGTCAACAATATAGTGCCCACTTGGCAGTTTCCGGGCAGACCCGGATTTTGTCAGGCTAACCTTGAGACCGGCGATCCTGTGGAAGTCCTCTCCACCAGCACGGTGCCCATTTTGATCAAGGAAAAGGGCAAGGTATTCCAATACCATCCCCAGACCGAGGCATTGCTGCAGTGGTTTGAAATAGGCAACGCTTCCAATGCTATCGGAGGCGCCTACAGTTATCCCGATACCACCGCTCTTACGCAAGCAGCCACACCCTGTACGTTCTAGAGCATCTCGCCGCAGGCACCGGGTCTGGCGCCTGCGTCCTTGTCCTCATTGGCCCGAAACCGCTCACGGCAATGACTGTTCGGCACTGCTGAGTCGTGCCCCCCACGGCGCGAAGAGTTAACAAGAGCCTCGATTCAGCGTTGATAATACGAATCCCTTCGTAATGGACTAGCGCTCGTTTTTTGGCATCAATGGGGGTTGGAATTTCACAAGTCTCCCCTTGGCTGACAGGAGCAAGCTGGTGAAAAATCTCTCTCTCCAGGAACTCCCGTCAGAAACTCCCAGTTGTGGTTTTAAGCCGCGGCAGCAACTTCGATGATTTCCAACCCTAGCTGGGCGGCTTTTCGCTTGAGATGGATGACCTGCTGTTTGCGGGTGTTGTGTCTCATAGAGCTCGGCTCCTTGGTCTACATATTTCATTCCGTAGCGCAGCATGCGGTAGACGAGCCGGGCGAGTTTGGCGGCCATAGCCTTGGTCGCCACCGGAGGCCCCAGCCGAGTCCGAAATCGGCGGAACTGCGCCCCCAAATAGCTGTCGCTCTCCCGTAGAGTAGTGGCCGCCATCCGTAAGACAGTGGTCGCCCGGTTGTTGGTGGGCATGCGACCTTTCCCAATGACTTTGCCCCCACTGATTTTGTTGTCCGGGCACAGCTTCAGCCAGGAAACAAAATGGTTAGACAAGGCCTTCCCAAAAACATGGTTTGCCATCGTCCTTCGTGCCCACTGCTTTCACCGTGTACTCCCTGCTCTGTGTCAGGGACGATGCGCGGGTAAGGCACCTCCGTGCGAGCGGACCCAACCGCTCTACCCCAGGGG
>WNFR01008423.1_pt1 | contig 10423 bp, 10 predicted proteins | sample 5400221 | NCBI WGS metagenome assembly WNFR01 (sample SAMN13153357, study PRJNA577476) | soil metagenome | isolation source: 40 cm soil under Madrone tree | place: USA:California | collected 2016-06-14 | reverse complement strand
TGCACGGCTGCGGCCGGGCATCTTGACGGGCGCTTCAAGCGTTTTTTCCTGAAGCGACCTTCATTTTCTAATTTCGCCTGAAGGGACCCGCCTCGACTCCTATTTTGGCAGCGCATCGAGATCCGCCTGCAGAAGGCGTGCAGCGTGTGTACGTGCACGTCGTGCACGCTCAATTGCAGGGTTTTTACTCGGGATATTAGGTTTCCGATTTCTCCTGAAGAGACTGGTAGCTGTTGGCCATTTTCTCGGCAAAATCAGCATAGTGCGGGCTTTCCGGCTCGGTTTTCGAAAACTGTAAAGGGGCAACGGGCGTCAGCATCGTGATGGCGGTCCCGGCGTAGAACGCCTGCAGAGATGCAAGCGTTTCGCCTCAGGAGAAATAAGGAGCAGTGATGAAAAAACGCAGCCGAAAACCGATGCGGATTAAGCTCGACGCAGTTGCCGAAAACGAGGCTACAAACGAGTTCCTCGCGGTAATTGAATTTCGCGACATCGATGGAAAATCTCGACAGTTGATGCTGCCCCGATCCGATCTCGACGACATGAAAGCCCTGCGAAAAACACTCACGAATGCCGGGTGTTATTTCTCGCAGAAGCAGGCAAGGAGCAAGGCGGCGTTGGCGGATTTGACCAGGTGCGCGCGGGCGGCGGAGCGCTGGAAATTTGCCGCGCGGACTGGTTGGTACGATGGCCATCGGCAATTCGTTCACCCGGCTCGAGTACTAGGAGAGCGATCCGGCCACACATCAATCAAGCCGCCCGCTACCCCTGGCGAGAGCCACAATTCAGTTCTGAAAATCCGGGGTTCCCACAAAAAGTGGGTCAGACTGGTCGCCACCCCAGCACAAGGTTCGAGCAGGATGGTACTGGGGATCTGCATGTCGCTTGCGGCTCCTCTCCTCGATTTTGCGGGTCTGAATTCATTCGGCATTCTTGTTCATGGCCCCGGGAAGACTGGGAAAAGCACGATGTTGCTGGTCGCGGGGTCGGTCATTGGATTTGCCACTGAGCGCGACCTCCCCAATTTTCGGAGCACCGATGCGGCCCTGGGGGAGATGCCGGCATCGTTCAATGACATGTTGTTGCCAATGAACGAGCTCGGGTTGTTGAAAGGCGGCACCACCGAGCGAAGCGAGCGGATCCGGGATTTGACCTACGGGTTTGCCGAGGGGCGGGGAACCACATATTCGAAATTTGCGCTAATCAACAAGAGCAATGGTGAGCGGAAGTGGCGATCAATTTTTATGGCAACTGGGGAGGAGGCCATTGAACAGATCTCGGAGGAGGCTGGGCGCACGCGCGCCAGTGGTGAGGCGATCAGGTGGATCGATCTTTGTGCAATCCGGAAGGGGGCGGAAGATATTTTTGATTTCGCCCCAAAGACTGAGCGGACACGAAAGACCTGGGTCGTACAGCAATGCGTGGCTCTTCGCGAGGGTTGCCGTAGACACCACGCCGTGGCCCTCAAGCACTTCATCGGGCACGGTATCAAGAACAGGAAGACGATAAAGAAAGACCTATCCGCTTTGGCACACCAGTTTGTCAAGGGCGTCACCGACCAGAGCGATGGGCATGCCATACGTCATCTTGCGATGTGCTTCGCACACATAGCTGCGGCAGGTGTTCTCGGGGTCCGATTCGGAACGCTGCCTTGGACCGAGCGGTTCGTGGTCAGGTGCATCAAGCGATGCTATCGCGACGCACGTCGTGAGCTGCGCACCGAGACTGATCTACTGCATGAGGGTCTGCGTACTTTGAGTGATGGGATCGAGTCGAAATTGCTGAAGGTCTCGCGAAAAAAGATTTACCCAAAGAGCATGTGGAAAAGGGCCGAGGGATATCGGGAAAAGACCAATAACGGCACGTCGGCGACGATCCGCGGGGAAATGTTCAAGAGCTGGTTTTCCGACCAGCGCCAACCTGCCATCGTCTTACGCTGGCTTCATTCGAAGAACGCGCTGTCCTCGAAACGCCGGCCGTCTCGGAGCTCTGGGGGGTCAATCACTTGGGCCGAAAGCCAAGTGGTATGGCCCAACCGCACGAGGCGACGCTCGATCGTGATCGAGCTAAGTCCCGATGTATTCGGCGAAGCCAAAAATAAACGCTGATAGCGATCTCCAGACTCGCGTGCGGCGGGGCAAAACGATTATGTCCCGCTTCCCCTTTTTCTGCGTTTCGGCTTCGGCAATGAAGACGGTTCGAAATTTAGGCCGCCATGGTCTTTGATGAATTGGTCGACGTTAGCCGTCTTGACCTTCTGCGAGTACACGTAATTCAAGAGTGAAAAATATTTCGATTTCAGTTTGCTTAGCTTGGTGCTCGCAGTTGGTGATTGGGCAGTCGTACTCATCGTAGCGTCGATAATGAGCCGAAGAAGGTCGTCGCCCGAGCTAGCGGGGACACCGCCGGAGACCGCACGTTTGGCAATTTGTTTGACCTTCACGCCCCTCTTACGGAGCCGCCGCCATTTCCTGCGAAGCTTATAGACTGCCCCCCAATAGTCATAGATTGCGGATCGACCGCGACCCAACTTCACATGAACTCTGCGAACACAATCAAGGTCCTTAGTTAGTCTCTCAGGAGAATATTCTGGTTGCTGCTTCTTTGCTTCCAATCGTCGTCGGGCAGATGACTTTTTTGCCATCGGATGATTCCTTGATACCTGTCTTTTCACCGAAGCTCATTTCCCCCGAGGGAAAAATCAGTCATTTCTTTTGAGGGGAATATCAGTCATGGAACTCAGAAGGCAGGCACCCCCGCAAGAGCACGCTCGAGGCCAAAAAGGGCATCAAAGTTGCGAATATCAATATTGTAAATGAACTCCGAGAGTTGTTGGCAGCATGGTGCGGTCAGAACTCCTCAGGAGAAATGCAATGTCTAATAATGAAACCACCCTTCTGACGTCGGTGTTTGAATTGGCGTGTCCGCATGCCGACGAATCTAATGTTAACCTAACCGGGGCCGAGTACTTGGACAAGGGCGGCGCCGACCTGATTGAGGTGGCGGGGCCTGTCTTTGAAATGTTGGGCTTGGGCGAGATAGATGAGCAATCCACGTTCGGTTGGAGGCCCACACCTCGACTGATCAGGATCATAGCGGAGCGAGCGGCGGGTTTGACCAATGAGAGCGAAAGCAACAGTGCCATTAGCCTCAGTGATATTCTCACCGTCTTGCTAACACCTGCGCAAGGTGAGGCAGCCCCAACTTATGCTGACGACATCGCCGACGTTTTAAGCTTCCTCGGGTTGGGTAAAACACTATCGAATGGGTACTGCGAGCCAGCAGGTCCACTTTGGAAGCTGATCTTAGAACGCTTGTTGCAACAGCACTCTAAAGATAAATGATCGCATACTGCCAGTGGCGGCTCGCTACTCGGGCCGCCAATCGCAGTTGTGAGTTGTGATAAGGGTTTAACATGCCTAACGCGACGCTCAATCTGACCATTGTTTCGAAACGCATGCTCACGAAGCGAGAGGCCGCTGAGCATTGCGGTCGCCCCTTGAAGAGCTTCGAGATCGAATGCACTGCTCCACCCGTGAAGTTTGCGAATGGAGATCTTCGGTGGGACATTCGTGACTTGGATGCCTGGCTCGATACGTTCAAGAGTAGTGCAGACGATGACGATAATATAGTAAGTAGGCTGTAACGATGACGATTGTGCGCATTAAAGGAATTAAGCGCTTCCGTGACCGCCACGGAAAATGGCGATGTTATCACCGCAAGACCGGTCTGCCGATCAAAGCTCAATTTGGCTCGGGTGATTTTTTTGAAGAGCTTGCTCGTCTAGACGGCTTGGCACGACAAACCGCCGAACCTAGATCCGGAACGCTCGGAATGCTTCTGACCCAATACCGCGCAAGCTCTGAGTTCAAGAGCCTGGCTCCGCGGACTCGAACCGACTATCAGCGTGTGCTGGACTACCTTAAACCGATCGCAGATACGCCACTGATGAGGTTCGATCGTGGCCTGGTTGTACGCATACGCGACAAAGCGAGCGAGCGCGGGCGACGATTCGCAAACTATGTAAAGGCAGTCCTCTCGATATTGTTTTCATGGGGTATCGAGCGCGGATACCTCGATACGAACCCCGCGGAGCGCGTCAAGAATATCAGGCGTCCGAAAGGCGCGCCCGAAGCCAACAGACCCTGGACCGATGCTGAACGACACGCCGTGCTGGATGCCGCGCCACTGCAGATGAAGCCCGCCCTTAGCCTCATGATGTTCACGGGGCTCGGGCCGAAGGACGCGCTATCCCTTCCGCGCAACTTCTACAAGGACGACGAAATCGCCACTCGAAGATCCAAAACCGGAGAAGCAGTCTTTTGGCCCGCCCCTGCCCCGCTTCGCGAAGCTTTGGCACTCGCGGCTAAGCACGATGCGATTATGCTGTGCGCTAACTCCGACGGGCGCCCGTGGACCGTAGATGGCTTCCGCGCTTCTTGGAGGACCTTGCGCTTGCGGTTGGAAAAGACGGGACAAATCGGACCCGGTCTGACGTTGTATGGCCTTCGTCATACCGTTGCCGTCATTCTCCGCGAGTGCGGGTTCGATGAACGCACGATTGCTGACGCTCTTGGACAGAAGACGATCGAGATGGCTCGGCATTATGCGCGAGGCGCTGACCTGAGAGCGAAAATGCGCGGCGTGGTCGCGGCATTCGACGTCGAAGTGAACGAACGACGCACAAAAGGTGTCAAACCCGACTGAAAAAGTGTCAAACCCAGCCTCAGTGGCCCATCGGTGGGCGATAAAATGGTATGAGATTGCAAAGGGATGTCTGGTAGCGGGGGCCGGGATCGAACCGGCGACCTACGGATTATGATTCCGCCGCTCTGACCAGCTGAGCTACCCCGCCATAGAGGAATTAAAGTAACCTCCCGCCGAATCCGGTTTCGACTTAGCACCCATTGGCGCCGCCTTCTATCGGCCGTCTGCCTCGATATCGCATTTGAACCCCTGTCGTTCAAGGTCTCTGGTCCGCAACTTCGCACGCCTCGGACTGCCGATTGTCGCGCGCTGCGCGCCGATCCCTCCCACGCGGTCGCGAAAAAGCAAAGCTCCAGCGGCCGCGCGCTTAACCCAAGCTGCGCGGTCACGCGCTCGGTCCTGTGTCTCCCCTGTCCGCTCTGGCGCCGTCACAATGAAGCGAGCGCGAGCGCGAGCAGGACCGATGCGCCGGAGAAAGCGAGGAGGGCGGCGCGGCCGTTGACGAAGCGGTCGGGCATCGGCCGCAGCAGGAGCGGCGCCGCCAAGATCGCCGCCCCACTCGCGATCACCGCCGCCGGCCAAGGCAGGATGCGCCAGGCTGTGCCCGCGCCGAGGATGAACGACGCCGCCGTCAGGGCGCAGGCGCCGAACAGGACGGAGCCGCCGAGACCGCCGCGCAACGAGGGGGCCCGCCGCTCGTGCGGGAAATGGCCGCTGGCGGCAAGCGCGCCGAGCGCAGCCGAGAGCACCAGCGCGGCAAACAGCGCAAGCGGGAGGATGGCGTCGCGCCGCATCACGTCGCTCCGTTCTCGTCCCCTTGACCGCCGGCCGAACGCCATCTCTAATATACGACACATATATCAGTTGTCGAACCGGGTGTGGGGCTATGCCGGTCCATCGCGCGGCGAGGAGCAGGCAGGCGGCGCTGCAGGCGCGGCCACTGCGCGCGCGCACCGCGCCCAACGCGCGGCAGGCGGAAAGCCTCACCGAGCAGGCCTACCGCGTGATCGAGGAAGAGATCGTCACGCTTCGGCTCAAGCCCGGCGACATCTTGTCGGAGCAGCTGCTTTCGGCCACGACCAGCTTCGGGCGCACGCCCATCCGCGAGGCGCTGCAGCGGCTCGCGCGCGAAGGGCTGATCACCATTCTGCCGCGCAAGGGCATTCTGGTTTCCGACATCAACCCGCGCAACCAGCTGCTCGTGCTGGAAGTCCGCCGCGAACTGGAGCGACTGTTGAGCCGGACCGGGGCCGAGCGCGCGACGCCGGCGCAGCGCGCCCGGCTGCAAGACATCGCTCGCGGCATGGACCAGGCCGCCAGGCGCAACGACGATATCGCCTTCATGCGTCTTGACCGCGAGCTCAATGCGCTGATGATCGCATGCGCGCACAACGACTATGCCGCCCGCTCGATGAAGCTGCTGCAAGGGCTGTCGCGGCGCTTTTGGTACATGCACTACCGCGAGGCGGCGGATCTGCCGCTCTGTGCGCGGTTGCACGCCAACCAGGCGCGCGCGATCGCCAAGGGCGACGCGGAGGCCGCCGCGCGCGCCAGCGACAAGCTGATGGACTATGTGGAAAGCTTTACCCGCGCAACCGTATCGGTATGAGTCATGGGCGTGTACGAGGGCAAGCGCACGATCGATGGTCTTGTCGTGACGATCGACGGCAAGAAGCTCGACGAGCATTACGAGATCAAGCGCTTCACCAGATTCGGCTTCGAGTGGAGCTACGAAGGTGGCAGCCCGCAGCAGCTTGCGCTCGCCATCCTGTTCGATCGCCTCGGCGCCAAGGAGCGAGCCATCAAGCTCTGCGAGCCATTCATGAAAACGGTGGTGGCCAATCTCGACAACGACTGGAAGCTCACGGGCGAAGAGATCGATGCCTTCGTCCGCGGCCTTTCGCAACCACAATGATCAATCCTTCAGGGAGGAGTTCCATGACCCTATCACGGCGAAGCTTGCTCAAGTCCGCAGCGGCGGTTGGCGCGCTGGCCACCTCGGCAGAGGTGTTTGCACCGGCGATCGCGCAGAACAAGCCGGTGCGCATCGGCATTCTCGCGCCGCGTTCCGGCATCGCCGCTGCGCCGGGAGAAAACGGCATTCGAGCGACGCAATGGGCGGTCGAGCGCTTCAACGCAGGCGGCGGCATTGCCGGCCGCAAGATCGAGCTCGTGATCGAGGAGGAATCCTCGCCCAAGGATACCATCGAACGCTTCGGCAAGCTCGTGCAGCAGGAGAAGGTGGACTGCGTGCAGGGCATCATCTCGACCGGCGCGGGTCTTGCGCTCGGGCCGGTGGTGGAGGAAGCCAGAGCGCTCACGATCTACTGGGACGGCACCACCCAGGACGGCGTCGACGAGAAGATTCCCAATCCCCGTTATCTGTTCCGCAGCACCGACAACGAGTGCGAGGCGATCATGTCCTCGCTGCTTGCGATCAAGTACTGGAAGGGCAAGTTCGCGACCGTGGCCGGGATCAACCCTGACTATTCCTATGGCCGCAACAACATGGCCGCATTCGTCGCAATGCTTAAACGCTTCAATATCGAGCACAAGGTCGTCACCGAGCAATGGCCGAAGGTCGGAACCATGGATCTGACCAGCCATGTTGCCGCGCTCAAGGCGGCCAAGCCCGATTTGATCTTCTCCTCGCTGCTTTTCGCCGACCTGCCGGTGTTCATGAAGCAGGCACACGCGGCCGAGCTGACGAAGGACAGCAAGCTCGTGTTCCCGGCCGCGGGATGGCAGCACACGCTGATGAAGAAGGAGTTCACGCCCGAGGGCATCCTGTTCGGCCACAACACGTTCTATTTCGACAACCCGAATGGGTCGCCGTTGGCCAAGGAGTTCGTGGCTTGGTACGAGAGGACCTACAAGGATTATCCCGAATGGGAAGCCGACCGCGCGTATTTCGCCATTGCCTCGTATAAGGCGGCGGTGGAGAACACGGCGAAGGCCAAGAACGGCAGCTGGCCCTCGCAGGACGACGTGATCGACGCCATGGCCGGGCTGTCGGTCGAAAGCCTCGGCGGCAAGGGATCCTGGCGCAAGGACCACATCGCCGAACAGACTTTCGTACAGGGCTTGACCACGCACAACAACAAGTACGACTTCGTCACGCTCGGCAGCTTCGAGACCATGTATGCGAGCGATCTGCAGAAGCCGCCCGGCGCCAATTTCTGGGAGTGGATCAAGACCGCCAAATTCAACATCTGATCTCGAACGCAGCCCCTGGAGTGCGGTATCTCCGGTTGTGTCTCTCTCCCCGCAAGAGCGGGGAGAGAAACGGAGTTCGGGTCGCCTCCGTGCGCAGCGCAACAATGAGTGTCGACGAACGCGCAACGATCTCGGTGTGCTCCCCTCCCCCTTGTGGGGAGGGGTTGGGGGTGGGGGTCGCACGATTCTGCGTAGGCGGCACCACCGAAATCTCACTGCACGACCCCCCTCCCCACCCCTCCCCCACAAGGGGGGAGGGGGCAGACCGAGTTCGCCGCTCGCATTGATTCCACTTCACCTGAAGCCGCTTTAGATGGTCGCTTTCGCCAACATTCTCCTCGGCGGCGTGTTTCACGCCGCCGTGTTGTTCTTGGTCGCCGCAGGGCTGCAGCTCGTTTTCGGAGTGCAGAAGATCCTCAATCTTGCCTGCGGCTCGTTCTACGCGCTTGGCGCCTATTTCGGCGTGAGCGCCATCGGTTACGCCATCGCCGCCGGCCTTTCACCCTGGCTGATCATGCCCGCCCTGCTCCTCGCCGGAGTTGCGCTCGGCTTCATCGGGCCGCCGATCGAGCGCCTGCTGCGCACCGTCTACGGCCGCGACGACAGTCTCCAGCTGCTGCTCACGTTTGCGCTGGTGCTGATGTTTCAGGACGTGTTTCGGTTCGTGTGGGGCTCGAACCCGCGCTCGCTCGACAGCGCCTACCTCATCTACGGCGTGATCAACGCGCGCGAGTTCAGCGTGCCGGTCTACAATCTGCTGGTCATTGCAGCGGCGATCGCCACAGCGGCCGGCTTCGGAGCGCTTCTTCAGCACACCAATTACGGGCGCATTCTGCGCGCCACCGCCGAGAACCGCGCCATGGCCGAGGCTTTGGGCGTCGACGTGCGGCGGCTTTATGCGGTGGTGTTCACCATCGGCGCGGTACTCGGTACCACCGCCGGCGCACTGGTGGTGCCGACCGCCGCGGCGTCTCTCGACATGGCGATCGATTTCGTCATCGAGGCGTTCGCCGTCGTGGTGATCGGCGGGCTCGGCTCGATGCGCGGCGCGCTCGCCGGCGCGCTGATCGTGGGGCTCATTCGCGCCTATGCCATCATGCTCTATCCCGAGGCCGAGGTGCTCGCGATCTACGTGATCGTGATCGCGGTGCTGCTGCTGCGGCCGGCGGGCCTGTTCGGGAGGCCGGTGACATGACGCGCGCACCGGCCGCGATCATCATAGTGGCAGCAACCATCGCGTTCGCGCTGCTGCCGCTCGTGGCGCCGTCCTATTACGCGAGCCTGATGATCCCCTTCTTCGGCTACGCGATCGCGCTGCTCGGATTCAACCTGCTCTTCGGCTACACCGGGCTACTCTCGTTCGGCCATGCCATGTTTCTCGGCTTCGGCGCTTATGGCGCCGCGGTGCTCGCCGGCGTGCTGGGCATCAAGTCGTTCGAGGCCGTCCTGTTCGCGGTCATCCTGCTTGCCGCGCTCGCGGCCGTCCCGATCGGCCTTCTGTGCATGCGCTATGTCGGCATCTTCTTTGGCATGCTGACGCTCGCCTTCGGCATGCTGTTCTACTCGTTTCTGTTCAAGTTCTATCACCTCACGGGCGGCGACAGCGGCATGCGCATCCCGCGCATGAACATCATCGGTCTCGAATTCGCGCACTACAACAAGATCGAATTTTTAGCGGGCCCATTCTACTACTATTGTCTCGCCCTCCTCGGCATTGCCGCCTTTGTGATGTGGCGCATCGTGCATTCGCCGTTCGGGCTGCATCTCAAGGCCGTGCGCGACAACCCCCGCAAGGCGGAGTACCTCGGCGTTCATGTGCACCAGTTTCGCTTCGCCGCCTTCGTGATCTCGGCCGCCTACGGCGCTGCCGGCGGGGCGATCCTCGGCTTTCGCATCGGCCTGGCCGACCCCGAGCTGGTCTACTGGACGCAGTCGGGCCAGCTCGTGTTCATGGCGGTGCTCGGCGGCTTCTCCAACTTTTTCGGCCCGATCATCGGCGCGCTCGCCTTCACCCTGCTGCAGGATCAGCTGCAGTCCCTGACGCAGTACTGGCGCTTCATCCTCGGTGCCGTTCTTGCCGTCATTGTCATCGGATTTCCTGGCGGACTTGCCGGCCTCGCCGACGATCTGCGCTGGCGGCAAGCGCGGAAGTCGCCATGACCGCGCTCCTCGAGACCAGAACCGTCAGCAAGTATTTCGGCGAATTGCGCGCCTTGAGCGATGTCAGTATCGCCATAAAGGCGCACGAGCTCGTCTCGGTGGTCGGGCCAAACGGCGCCGGCAAGACCACCCTGGTCAACCTGCTCACCGGGCTCCTGACCCCGACCGCGGGCGAGGTGCTGTTCATGGGCGAGAGCATTGCCGGGATCGGGCCGGTGCGGCTCGCCGAACGCGGCCTGGTGCGTTCGTTCCAGCTGATCCAGATTTTCCCGCAGCTGACGGTGGCGGAAACCATCGCCGCCGCCGTGGTCTCGCGGCAAGGGAAGCGATGGCGGCTGTT
>WNFR01022483.1_pt1 | contig 10426 bp, 7 predicted proteins | sample 5400221 | NCBI WGS metagenome assembly WNFR01 (sample SAMN13153357, study PRJNA577476) | soil metagenome | isolation source: 40 cm soil under Madrone tree | place: USA:California | collected 2016-06-14 | reverse complement strand
GTCATCGCGGTCGCGTTAGAAAAACGGTCCTGAAGGTTCCGGATTAGAACCACAGGACTCACGTATCCGCAGATCAAAGCTGAGCATAATATTTTGCGCTGGGAGAGGATCGCTAGCGGCAAACTGCTCTAGTAGAAGGTGAGCGGCTATTTTTCCTGCCTCAGCGACTGGATGAGCGAGAGATGTCAGCGCTGGCGCCATATGGGTTGTAAAGCGAGTATCGCCAACATTGACCAGGGCAACCTCTTGTGGAACGCGAATCCCTGCGTAATGGAGCGCCCTTAATGTACCCAGGGCCATCTCATCATTGGCGATGAAGAGAGCCGTCGGCAATTTGCTCTTTGTCCCCGCCTGCTTGAGGAGCCGCATAGTAGCTTCGTACCCCCCCTGACAGGTATAATTGCCATCAAACGACCAGTCAGGTAACGCCGAGATCCCCTGTTCCGCTAGAGCCTGTTGCCAGCCCTGGTGGCGGTCGAAAGCGCTCTGCCAGCGCGGCAGGCCCTGAAGAGGTCCGCTAATCGTCCCAATAGACCTGTGCCCCAGGCTGAGCAGATGTTTCGTCGCAAGATAGCCTGCTTCCCAATCATTCCAATGAATCTGGTTGAAATCGCAGCCTTGTGCCAGAGGGCGATTGATGGTGACAAAAGGCACGCAGGCCTCTTTGAGTCGCAAAAGATGGGCAGACTCTGAAACGGAGGTCATCGATACAAAAATAAACCCATCAACCTGTCGATCCTGCAAAGCTGTAATCGCTTGAATTTCGCTTTCGATATCGGGAGTATCGGCCAGGAAGATCGTATAGCCCTCTGGACGCAGGACGGTCTGCACACTTCTGATGGCGTGTATAAACAGATGGTCAACCACTGAGGTGAAAACCATTCCCACTGTTGCCGTCCGTTGGTTCACCATACTTCTGGCGATTGCACTTGGGCGGTACTGTAGTTCCTCCGCAGCTTGCAAGACGCGTTCGCGTTTATCCGCGCTGACATAGTGAGAATTCCCATTTAAGATTTGCGAAACGGTACTGACAGACACCTGAGCCCGTTGAGCTACACTTCGGATGGTCACCGTCTTGCGGCGCATCAGAACCTACCTCCATTTTTACTCACACCAGGAGCTACAAAAACGTTTTTCAAAAACGTTTTCAAAGTATAGTGGGCGCGATAATGCCTGTCAAGGGGTGCCAAAAGCAGCGCATCGGCCTCTCAGAATCCCCAACGCCTCTCAGGCTTGACTTTCTCTTATTTCCCTGTTATGCTTTCAAAAACGTTTTTCAAAAACGTTTTTGAACTCTATTTCCTGGACCGGCACTGAAAAAAGGATGAGTAATGGGAAGCCATTGGTCAATGGGTATGCGGCACGTCACCCTGTCGAAATTATTCTGGGTGCCTATGAAGCAGCTCGCACTGGCAAAGAGGTCTTTCTCTCATGATTCGTCTTTCTGCATTTGCTGACGAAATCTCTGGCGATCTCAACGAACAGATTGCAGTCTTACAGGCTGAGCATATTCAGTATATCAACCTGCGTTCAGTCTGGGGCGTGAACGTGCTTGCTCTGGATGAGCAGCAAATCATGGAAATCAAACGGACCCTGGATGCCCATGGCATGCGAGTTGCGACCATTGCCTCACCCATTGGAAAAGTACCGGTCGATACCCCGTTTACGGAACATTTGCAGCGTTTCATACAGGCGATAGCCGTCGCACAGCGCTTCCAAACGCGCTATATCCGTCTCTTTTCGTTTTATCCTCCTGCGTTTCCCGAGGCTGACTCCCATGATCCCTCATGCTATCGAGACGAAGTACTCAGGAGGTTGCGGATGTCGGCCCGCGCTCCACCTGAGGAAGAAGGTGAAAGAGAATTCCTTGCGTTAGCCATTTTTAGAAGCAGGAGGAAAACAGATATATCTTTGCGTAGACAGCGAGCAAATGCCAGATCGCGCTGGCAACATTTCGGCAGATAGCCAGGCTCGCTCGGTGTACATAACACCAGGTATGCAAGAGAGAAAAGGAGATGTCATGGATGCACATCATCTCGGCGCTAGGGTGCGTCGAATATCAGTTCAACGGCTGATAGGTCTAGTCATGCTCAGTCTCATGATTGGATTCTTTACAATCCTTCCTCTACTCACTCGCTCTTCTACTACTCATGCAGCAGGTGGAGTGCAAATTAACGCCGGGGGTCCAGCAGTTTCCCCATTTATCGCAGATACGGACTTCACAGGCGGAACAACATCGTCTACCACCCACGCGATTACGACCAGTGGTGTGACCAATCCGGCACCGCAAGCCGTCTACCAGAGCAATCGCCATGGGAACTTTACCTACACCATTCCAAATCTGACAGCAGGTAGCACCTACACGGTTCGCCTGGACTTTGCGGAAACCTATTGGACGGCAGCAGGCAAACGCATTTTCAATGTCAGTATCAACGGTCAGCAGGTACTGAGCAATTTTGATATCTTCGCTACAGCAGGCGGAGAATATATCGCGATCGCCGAGCAATTTAGCGCGACTGCCAATTCGACTGGAACAATCACCATCCAGTTCACGACTGTCAAAGATAATGCTCTGGTCAATGGTGTTGAGGTGCTTGGCGGAACGCCACCAACCCCCACACCGACCTCGACACTGACGCCAACGTCGACGCCGACAGGGGGGGGCCCCAACTTTGGTCCCAATGTCTACATCTTCAATCCCAGCATGCCGCTAAGCCAGATCCAATCAACGGTCAACTCGATAGCAAACCAGCAGGTCTCGAACCAGTTCGGGACTCAGCGCTATGCTCTGCTGTTCGAGCCCGGCACCTATGGCTCCAGCGCCAACCCTCTGAACTTCCAGGTCGGTTACTATACCAGCGTGGCGGGTCTCGGTCGCTCCCCGACCAACGTTGTCATCAACGGGTCCATCGATGTCTACAACCAGTGCCTCGGCACCAACAACTGCATCGCGCTGGTAAACTTCTGGCGCTCGTTGTCAAACCTGACCATCAATGTGACCACGCCGAACGCGGGCTGCTATAACGGCGAATTCTGGGCGGTATCACAGGCCGCGCCGATGCGCCGGGTTCAGATCAACGGAGCAACCACGCTTCAGGACTATTGCACCCAGCCGAATTACGCGAGTGGCGGTTTCATCGCCGACTCAAAAATCACTGGCAGCAAGATAACAAATGGCTCGCAGCAACAGTTTATTGTCAGGAACAGCCAGATTACCGGCTGGAGCAACGGCGTCTGGAACCAGGTGTTTTCTGGTGTCGTGGGCGCGCCCGCTCAGTGCTTCCCCGCTGCGTCATCGTGTGGTGGCCCGTACACCACGCTCGCGACCAGCCCGGTGACACGCGAGGCGCCATACCTGTACACCGATTCCAGCGGGAACGACAACGTCTTCGTCCCTTCAGTCCAGACGAACACCTCCGGCACGACCTGGGCGAACGGCGCAACCCCTGGTTCGTCTATCCCGATCAGCAAGTTCTTCATCGCCAAGCCGAGCGACTCCGCGGCGACAATCAATAGCGCGTTAGCGAGCGGTGAGAACCTGATCCTGACTCCAGGGATCTATAATCTGAGCCAGAGCCTCAACGTGACGAATCCCGATACCGTGGTGCTCGGTCTCGGCTTCCCAACGCTGATCCCTCAAAACGGGATCGTGTCCATGCAAGTTGCCAATGCGCCGGGGATCATGATCTCCGGGCTGATCTTCGACGCGGGCACAACGAACTCGCCGGAGCTGCTACAGGTCGGAAGTAGCGCCATGCACAATAACCAGTACGCCTCCGACCCGCCGACTCTTCAGGATGTGTTCTTCCGTATCGGCGGCGCAGAGGCAGGCAGCGCGACGAGTAGCCTGGTCGTCAACAGCGCCAATGTCATCCTCGATGACATCTGGGCATGGCGGGCCGACCATGGCACCGGTGTGGGCTGGACCAGCAACACTGCCAATACCGGTCTCATCGTCAACGGTGACAACGTGATTGCGTATGGCCTTTTCGTCGAGCACTACCAGCAATACGAGGTGATCTGGAACGGGAATGGCGGCACAGACATCTTCTTCCAGAATGAGATGCCCTACGACCCGCCCAGCCAGGCGGCATGGATGGAGGCTCCCGGCGTTGACGGTTGGGCAGCCTTCAAGGTTGCCAACAGTGTAACCAGCTTCCACGGATACGGTATGGGTAGCTACAGCTTCTTCAACCAGGGCGTGAACATCTTCCCGGCGGGAAGTCTCCACGATCTGCTGACAATCTTCCTCTCCAAGTCCGGGTTTGGTGGCATCCTGCACGTGGTCAACGGCACAGGCGGGTCGTCGACCATCGCCAACCCGGATACTCCGGTCACCGTGGTGAGCTATCCGTAACGGCTTGACGCCTCGCCCGATCGACTGATCATTAGCCATCAAGCTCCGTCCCTCTGGGCGGGGCTTGATGTGCCCTCACAGCTATAATGGTCCTGACCGCAGGGACCAGCCACATTTTGATCCTGCCCCGAATTTATGTTATCTACTACTACAGTTGGAGTTAGGTGAGAGAATCGAAAGAGAGGCCAATCAACGAGAGAAAGAAGAGGAACGTTAGTCTATACCGTTGCCTGTGAACTTGGGGCGACCGAGGCAAACAAGCAAGTGGTGCTGGGGCATGGAGCCAACTGGATCAAAACGCAAGCCCAGAAGCACTTTCCCGCAGCGGTTCGCGTGTTGGAGTGGTTAAATGGCTATAGGAAATTTTGCAATTTACTCGACATTCTCATCCATTTCATGGTATACTCCCTTCATCTTAATCCACTCATCTTCACGTCTGGCATCGCTTTAGGCTGTAGAAAGGAGGTGTGAAGGACTTCACGAACATTCCCCGTTTCCATGTGCATCCGTTCGTTTCATCTATCATTCACAATTATCAAGGAGGGTAATACATGGCAACCGAGACAACCGAAAGACAGGGCTATTTCACGGGCTGGACCGTCAAAACGGAGGGGATTATCGCCCCCGACGAGCGGCCTACCTGGGGACAATCCATTTTCCTTGGCTTGCAACACGTGCTGGCCATGTTTGGCGCCACTGTCTTAGCTCCCATCTTGATGGGTTTCAACCCAAATACCGCAATCTTCTTCTCCGGTATTGGTACGATCATTTTCTTCTTCATCGTAGGCGGTCGCGTCCCCAGCTACCTGGGTTCGAGCTTCTCGTTCATCGCCGTTGTACTGACAGCCACCGGGTTCGCCAGCGGTTTTAAAGGCACCGGACTGAACCCGAACATCGGCGTCGCGCTTGGCGGAATCATCTCGGCTGGCGTCGTCTACGCAATCATCGGCCTTATCGTCATCTTCGCGGGCTACAAGTGGATCGATATCCTGTTGCCGCCCGTGGTCACAGGCGCCGTGGTTGCCGTGATCGGGCTGAACCTGGCCTCGGTGGCAGTCGGTGAGGCTAGCACGAGTTCGTTTGATACGGTCATGGCCATCGTGACGATCCTGGCGGTTGCTGCTATAGCCGTCTACGCCCCCGGAGCGCTGCGCCGCCTTCCCGTTCTGCTGGGCGGCGTTATCGGCTACCTCGTCTACCTCTTGTTCGCCAATGGGTTCGGGCTTGGCGGGCCTGGTAGAGCCATCGACTTTAGCGGCGTTGCCAACGCCGCCTGGATCGGTCTACCGAACTTCAGCGCGCCCACTTTTAATGGGACTGCCATCGGCTTGATTGCGCCAGTCGCCATTGTCCTGGTGGCAGAGAATACCGGCCGCGTCAAGGCCGTGGCGGCTATGACCGGGCGCAACCTCGACAAATACCTGGGGCGTGCCTTCCTGGGCGATGGTCTCGCCACCATTGTCGCGGGTATTGGTGGGGGAACGGGGGTGACGACGTATGCAGAGAACATCGGTGTGATGGCGGTGACGCGTATCTACTCCACGGTCGTCTTCCTGATCGCCGCTGTCGTTGCCCTCTTGCTTGGCTTCTGTCCCAAGTTTGGGGCATTGATCCATACCATTCCCCTGGGGGTGCTTGGCGGACTGACCATTGTCCTCTTTGGCTTGATTGCAGCCACCGGTGGACGCATCTGGGTACAAAACAGGGTCGATTTCTCCAAGAGTCGCAACCTGGTGACTGTGGCTTTCGCCTTGACGGTTGGAGCCGGCAACTTCTTCATTAACATCGGGAGCTTCACTCTGAGCGCTATTGGTGTCGCAACCTTTGGGGCAATCATCCTCTACCAGATCTTGCGCGAGCGCGAACCCCAACCCGAGGAAATGGTCAGCGCCGATTCAGCCGTCGGCCTGGATCCCGGTGCTGAGCCGCAATCTGGAGCAGGAGAATAGGTATTACTCTACAATAGAGTAGTATGCTTCAATAGCACGGCATGGTACAATTCAACCAGGCAACATCGTTATTGCTACAATGCGCCTGGAGATTGTACCATGCAACAATATGCTGCGGCCCCCCAACTCACCGGCGAGTACATCGCCTCGGTATGGGAGGCACTCACACGTTATGTAAGACCCACCTTGCTCTTGCCCAGCCCGGCGCTCTCAGCACAACTGGGCTGCGATCTCACCATCGCCAGCGAGACCTTTCAGCATACAGGTAGTTTCAAATTCCGCGCAGCCTATAACCTGCTCTCCAGTATCCCTCAGCAGCACGTGATCACAGCCTCCTCGGGCAATTTCGGACAGGCAGTCGCCTATGCCTGTAAATTGCTCGGCAAGACGTGCACCGTGGTCATGCCGGCAACCTCAGCCCAGGTCAAAGTTGCCGCTGTACAGTCCTATGGGGGTGAAGTCGATTTAATCGATGTACGGAAAATAAGTCGCGGCGACCGCGTTCAGCAACTCCTGGCGGAACAACCCGGTGCGTTCTACGCCCAGGCCTACGACGATTATCGCGTGGTGGCAGGTAACTCGACCCTGAGCCAGGAAATTTTGAGCGCCGCCGATTTCGATATGCTTGTTGTACCCGTAGGAGGGGGCGGATTGTGCTCCGGGCAGATTATTGCACGCGACTACCTGCACGCACATACAGAGATTATCGGAGCAGAGCCGCTGCCGGGCAATGATGCAGCACGTTCACTACGCGGCGGGCAGCTCATTAGCAACGAGCAAGAGCCAGATACGGTAGCCGATGGCGCACGCACCTTGAGCCTTGGCGCACTCAACTGGGAAATCATGCAGCGCGGCATAGCCGATATTATTGAAGTACCCGATGCGCTAACCCTGGAGGCCCTGCGCCGCTATTTCCTGTATGCCAACCTCAAGGTAGAACCAACGGGAGCTTTGGCTCTGGGAGCATTGCTGGCCCAACCCAAACGCTTTTATGGGAAACGTGTCTGCTGTATCGTCAGTGGCGGCAACGTCGATCCTGCGTTGTACGCGCAAGCCTTACTGGAAGAATAGTGCGCCGGATCAGCTAAAGGATACTTACTTCGCAGGAAATATAGCCAGGTGACTAAAGGTTGCCTGGGCACCGGCGGCCAAAGTAGGAAGGTTTGAAACGAAAAGCGCGACCGCACCGCTCTTGTAATTGTTGTCGACATAGGTATATAGCGTCTGCTGGTTCACCATGAATGTCATAGTACTCCCCCTGGCGATGATGGTGATATGATTGACCTGGCCACCTTTCAAAATAGCAGGATTTGCAGTATAATCGTGGACTTTGCTGCTCAGGCGATTACCACTGGCATCCAGTGATCCCTTGAAAACAGCGTAGGTGCCATCGCCATACAACTCAAAACGGTAATAGGTGTTTAAATTTCCATCTGAACCCAGTGCCCCTCGAATAAACACACCGTAACCATTGCTTGAATCGCCCTTACTGAGACTGGCATCAACATCCAGGCGAAAATCAACCAGGTTATTCCCAGGCACCGCTTCCATAAACAACTTCTGTTCATCGTCTTCAAGCACCATCGAGCCGCCGCCGATCTTTACCGAAAATTTGCCTGGCGTGCTCGACAAATCCCAGTTATTCTGGTTGTTGTTGAAAGCATCGCTGAACAATGGCTTTACCGAAGGTGTCGTTATGCTGGTGGGTACTGTAGTGCTATTCTGGTTCTGGTTTTTCAGAAAAATGTACCCGGCGAATGCCCCGCCTGCGATGAGGACGACCAGGAGGCCAATTACCAAGATAACCAGGCCGAGTTTGGGCCTGCGTTCCCCCTCCGGAGGTTGATTATAGCCTGTGGAGGAGTAACCATTCAGGTTACTGCGCTGCAATCCGTCGTATGTGGCCGGTGGTGAAGAGTAAAAAGCGGGTTGTTGAGGCGCTCCATAATATTGCTGGTTCTGTCCTGGCGGACCAAAGAAATTGTTCGGAGAAGCTATCGATTGAGGCGGACCTGAAGGATGAGGTTGTGCCGCCGGTTGTCCCCATTGGGAGGGAGAGGCGGGAGATGGTCCCCATTGTTGACCAGGGTATCGACCGCCAGCAGGCGACATTTGCGGCGATGAACCTCCCCAGGGGGCTTGCCCTTGTTGAGGAGAGCTTCCAACGGGATTATACATGCCACAATTCGTACAAGTTACTACATCAGGTGGCAGTGGCATACCACAACGCAGGCAGCGTCGTGCCGGTGGACCCCCGTACGGCGGATACACTGAGGACATACTACAAAATCTCTCCACTAAAGGCTACAATACGGTAGGCAGAGTATTGCACATTGTTGCTTGCTTGTCTACTGAATAGTATTTTTGGGTAGACAGTACTTCACCAGTACCGAACCCGGAAAACAACAGCTACTGATCCTTTGCCTCGCGCAAAATCTCATATAATCTGCGTGGATGCAAGGGCATCTCCTGTACTCGTACCCCAAACTCCGAGAGTGCATCATCAATCGCCGAGGCAAAGAGGGCAGGCACGGGAATAACGCCAGCCTCGCCAGCTCCTTTTACGCCTAATGGATTCAGCGGTGAGGGTGTCTCTACATGATCTACCGTGATAGGGGGAATTTCCGCCGCCGTCGGGAGCAAATAATCCATAAAGCTAGCGTTGATGAGCTGCCCCTCTTCATCATAGACGAGTCGCTCATAAAAGGCTCCCCCTATACCCTGCGCCACGCCGCCATGCACCTGCCCTTCGACGACCGTGGGATTAATCACGCGCCCGCAGTCGTGCACAGCCACGTATTTGACGAATGTCACCATGCCCGTTTTCGGATCAACCTCGATGATCGCTCCATGGGCGCCACTGGCAAAACTGCCATGCGGCGGGCTGTAAAACTCGCTGGCTTCAAGACCTGGCGCTCCACGTTCTGGTGGCAAGGCAGGTCCTGGGCGTGGGCCTGCCAGCTTGATCGACATGAGCTTGCGCGCATTTTCACCGTAGGCATAGCGCAAGGGGTTGGCTGAGATCGCCACCTGGCCCAATGTCAGGGAACGGTGAGGAGCATCTTTCACAAATACCTTACCATCGGCAAGCTCGATATCATCGGGCGATGCTTCAAAGAGATCCGCTGCTACCCGTTTGGTTTTCTCTCGCACTTTAACCGCAGCCAGGTGCATGGCAGTACCGGCAATCGTCGCGGCACGGCTGGCATAAGTGCCTACGCCCCAATAGAACGCCTGGGAGTCGCCTGTTGTCACCAGCACATCCTTCGGATCTACCCCCAACTGGTCAGCCACGATCTGGGCGAAGGTTGTAAAGTGGGCCTGGCCCTGCGTTGTCACCCCCGTTGAAGCAAACACACGACCATCCGACTCTACGCGCACCTGTGCTCCCTCATACGGACCGATGCCCGTCCCCTCGACGTAACAGGAGATGCCGATACCCAGGTAGCGACCCTGCTGACGCGCCTCGGCCTGCATTGCGGAAAAGTTGTCGTAATCGAGCAGGGCCTTCAGCTTATCCAGCCCGGCCTGGTAATTGCCGCTATCGTATTTTGTCGGGCCGCCATCCTGGTACACGAGACCCACGTCCCATGGGAACTCATCCGGCTGAATAAAGTTACGCGAGCGTACCTCGGCGCGATCAAGATTGAGTTTCTTTGCAATACGGTCCATGATGCGCTCCATCACGAAGACCGCGTGCGGTCTGCCCGCGCCACGATATGGGCTGACAGGTACTTTGTTGGTATAAAGTACTGTGAACTCGCTGTAGTAGTTCCTCAAGCGATAGGGGCCAGGTAACGTACACGCCGAGATAATCGGCACAATGATGCCATAGGGGGTATAGGCACCGGTATCATGCAGGAACTTGTCTCGCACGGCCAGTAAGATGCCCTGGTCATCAAAGGCATACTCCACTTCATGAATTTGGCTGCGCTCCTGGTTGGCGGAGATAAAGTGCTCGCGTCGATCCTCGATCCACTTGACTGGCCTACCCAGGTGGATTGCAGCAAAAGGTGTCAGGATTTCTTCGGGATAGAACATCATGATCTTGGTGCCGAAACCCCCGCCTACATCGGGTGCGATCACGCGCACTTTGTGTTCGGGCAGGTGAAAGATAGCT
>WNFR01016848.1_pt1 | contig 10426 bp, 5 predicted proteins | sample 5400221 | NCBI WGS metagenome assembly WNFR01 (sample SAMN13153357, study PRJNA577476) | soil metagenome | isolation source: 40 cm soil under Madrone tree | place: USA:California | collected 2016-06-14 | reverse complement strand
TGCTCGCGCACCGCGAAATGACCGTAAAACGTCCTCGTCATCCGCGGATCGTAATAGGCACCAACGGCCGGGGCCACAATCAGGTCTGCCATCTCGCCACTGTTGGCCATCGCGACATTTGACGTGTAGTAAATCGGCGTGGCCAAAGTGATGGTAAACGGCAGGTATTCCTCTTTGCGTTTGAGAATTTCCTGAACGCCCAGATCCGGATCGTTTGGACTGGCCACCGCCTGTCCGCCCACGCCGGTGGTTGGGCCTTCCGGGTTTGTCGGAAATTGAGATTGAGTGCCCAATAGCTGCTGCTGGTCCTGGGGGTTCCCGGGGTTCTGCGCGATGCTCTGCGGAGCAAAATAAACTAGGATGAGCGCGCCACAAAAAGCGCGGAAACAGTCGGCAGCGAAAGATTTACTCATGGAAACGGATTTCCTTTGTGCCGTTAGGCGTTTCACACGTCAAGCAGTTTATGCGCCGGATCAAAAACCTGGCGCATTTCCGAGTGGCTGGGGAAGATGAGCACCGTTTCCGGCAAACGTTCCGTTGGCCGCGGTGGTTCCACCGAACCCGGAGTAGTTCGGATGGTTTGTGTAAACGTTAGCCGGTCCGCCGGTCCCGTTGATTGTCACAATAATGGAAGGCTGAATCGTGATTGTGTTGGCGGCGAGATGCATGGCCGTTCCGCTGCTTAACGTCACGTCGGAAATAAAGTTAAGCTGGCCATTGCTGCCGGTGGCGTAGAGTTTTAAGATTGTATCGGCATTGATGTTTCCTCCGCCGATGTTCAGCGTGCCATTCAAGCCCAGGGCGCCCACCTTCACTACATCGGCGCGTATGTTGGCGTTGTTGATATTGATCGCGCCGCCGTCGCCATCGTGACGGATTTCCACCGTGCCGCGATCGGCCACGATCGCGCCGGGGTCACCATTAGCATTGTTGATGTTGATGCTGCTGCTGTTCGTGCCGTTGCTGCCAGCCTTGGACGCGACAATCTTGATACTTCCGCCCGGCCCAGGCGCAGCCGCATTGAGCAATGACAGCAATTGCGCGCTGCTGCCGATATTAATCGCAACCCCGCTCGTCTTCGCGCTCGTGATCCCAATCCTGCCGCCCTTCGCGCTTTGCCGGACCGGCGCAATCGTGCTGCTTGGTTCAGCCGACGAAACTTGGACGCGATTGTTGACCGTAACCGTGCCGTTGCTCGAGTTCAGATTGACTTCACCGCCGGCACCGCTCGGGTTCGCGCCCGGTTGGATGCGCCCGCTCGTCGCTTCGATGTCGGAATTGACCGTGATGTCACTGGTCGTGTTCACGGTAAAGGTCCCACCGTTGCCTGGACCGAATGTAAAGGAACCGTCGCCGCCGTTGAAAGAGACGGAGCCGACAATATCTGGCGAGAACGGAATGAATCCGGAAACCCGAAGCGGGAGGGAACCAAAGCTAAGTGAATCGGCGTTAATCGTGAGACCGCCCCCGTTTGTGGCCAGGGAAAAATCTCCATCGGCTGCAACCCCATCAAAATTGATTCCGCCTGCCGAGCTAAGCAGCCGCGTTGTCAATGTGTGCAGAATGTCGGGAGCAAGCTGACCCGGGATGGAGAAAGGCGTAATTCCGCCGGGACCAACGATCGTGTTGTTACCCTGCGTATCGAGATTCGTCACCGAAAGGGTCCCGACATTCACATCGCCATCGGCGAGAACAGTGCCAAGAACATTAAGCCGGCCCGTGATATTGATGCCTCCGAATGACTCCAAATGGACGTTACTGCCATCGTCAAAGGTCGTGCCACCATTGAAGGAGTTATCAATGTAAGCGTTGAGATCGCCGCCAACAGTGATGCTATTCGCGGTGACATCTATACTACTTATGGAACTAAGACCGGAGACGGCACGGCTCAAAGCCACAGGGGTTTGAGTGATGGTGAAACTGGCATTGCCGGAGACGTTTAGATCTGAGAGATCAAATATAATGGCGCTGTCTCCTCCGATGCTGCCATCCCTGTTGTTAATGGTAGCGGTGAGGTTACCATCAACCGAAACACCGCCCGCACTCACACTCATCACTGCATCCAAGCCAATCGCCCCGCCATTACTGTTATAAATCGAAAAGGTGGCGTCACTTTGCGTAGTTAGATTTCCACTGAGACTAAAGTTGATGATGGCGCTCTCGCCGATGCTGCCACCGGTGTTATCGATCTCGCCGATTAGTCGGCCTCCGGTGGAAATGCTGGCCGCGCTAACGTTGATTATGGCATTCGAGCCGATCGTACCAGCGTTAGTCACGCCGTCGTTGTTAGATTTTCCGATTGTAAAAGATTCCTCGCCCGGAGTCGTGACGTTTCCGGAAACGGCAAAGTTGACGAGTGCGTTTCCGCCGATGAGGGCGCCTGAGTCGTACGAAATACCGACGTCAAAGAAACTACCTCCGACGAAAATATTGCCCGCGGTGATATTGAGTACCGCATCCGAACCGATCGTCCCACCACCAACAAAATTACCTGGGCTTACGAGTATGCCCGAGTTCTCGATGTCTATTTGGGCGGTGCCTTGAATAGTTACGTTTCCGTCGATTGTGATGTTATTAAATGCGCTGCCAACGATGTGGCCACCCGCGTTGGTGCTAATTGCCGCGGTCAGATCTCCGCCAACGGAAAAGCTCACTGCATGCAGGGCCAGAGTGACGTTCGCGCCCATGGTGCCTCCGCTCCCGCCAAGGCTTCGGTTCGATGTGATGAAGACTGCATCGCCTGTGGTGGTGAGGGCGTCACCAATGCTGAACGTCAGATTGCCGCCTGAATCGATGGTTCCCCCGTTGCGATTATTGATAAACGCAAAAATCGAGTCTGCTGTCAGGTTGCCGCCCGTTGTGACGGAAATATTTCCGCCCGTGCCGATGTGACCGCCATTGCTGTTGTCGATAGTCAGGGATAAAGCGCCGTCGCCGTTAATGGTCAGATTGCCGCCTATGTCGAATCTAATGTTGGCGCCGCTATCCATGGTACCCTCGCCGGAGTCATCGATCAGGACGGTGAGGCCATTCCCAGCGGTCAGATCAGTGCCGGCGGCGAACGAAACAATGAGACCCGACGACTGGCCACCACCGAATCTTCGATCAATCTCCAATGCATTGATGATCGAGATTTGATTCCCGGCCACGATATCCACGTTGCCGTCGAAGTGCTGATATCCGATCCAAGGGTGAGGTCACTGCTGGAGCCGCGAGCGTAAATATTAATGTCATGAAGGCTGGAGAAGGAAATCTCCGGTCCTAAAGTGATTGGCCCGTTTTGCGTCGCGAGCAGCAAGCCGCGGATTCCAGCGAAAGTGAGGACACCGCCGGGAGCGCCGGAGGTAATTCCGTTGACGGCGATAAGGCCGAGATTGATTTCACCGTTTGTCGTCGAGACCGTGGGGTCGCCCGTCAATTGGAGCGTCGTAAACTTGAAGCCGGCGCCGCCCTGGCCGCCGCCGCCGAGCAATATGTCAAATGCACTCGAGGTATCAAAGGATGATGTCGATCCAAAAATAAAGGCGGAGAGAGGGCCATCTGTGTCTGCGCCCCGCCAAATCTTGCCATAATCGGTCACGCTGTTGGTGGTGATAGCTGGATCGGTCTGGATAACGGTATTGCTCGTAATAAGGTAAGGAACAGGCGACGCAATTGTTGTGGGCGGACCAAATTTTGAAGGTGTGCCTGACGGCGTAGGTGTTGGACCGGAGAAGGGAGACGTATGCGCGCCGGAGCCGGCGAATTTTCCGGTGGTGTTGTCATTGCCGCCGGTCGGGTTTCCGGAGGTGTCGGTGGAAGAATAATTCGGATGGTCGGTGAAGACTTCGGCCGGAGCGGGGCCGGCGATAGTCACGATCACGCCGTTGACGATGGTGACGCTGACGGCTTGAATGAGTGTGGCCGTGCTTTGGCTGTTAAGCGTTACATTGGCCACAAAGTTAATCGAGCCATTGCTGCCCGCGGCATAAAGTTTCAACATCGTGTCGGCCGAGATGGTGCCTCCTCCGATATTGAGAGTGCCGTTGGCTCCGAATGCGGTGATCTTGATGGTATCGGCGCGGATGTTCGCATTGTTAAGCGTGATCACTCCGTCACCGGCGATGGAGGCAAGGAACGTCCCGCCGATGTCATACGTTCCGCCGTTGATGTTAATCGCTTCAACCGGTGTTGTTTCGCTGCTGCCGAGGATTTCAAATGTCACGTCGTTGGTGACGTTGACGTTGCCCGAGACATTGGAATTGATCGTCGCGCTGGAGCCGATCACCCCGCCGCTGTTGTCGATTTCGGCAGTGAGAGAATTCGCAGAAATGTTGACGGCGCTGAGCGTAATAGCGGCGTTGCCGCCGATGGTCCCGGCACCATTCAAAAGCAGAAAGTTTGCGTCGCCCGCCACCGTAAGATCGCCCCCGACGTGAAAAGTGATGTTTCCTCCGTTGGCAATGTGACCGCCGGCCGTGTTACTAAGTTGGAGTAATAAGCTGGAAGCGTTTAAGTCTCCGGAGACGTTGAACGTGAGATTGCCGCCGGTTCCAATACCACCGCTCAAATCATTTTCGATCTGAGCGTTGACCGCGTTTGCGTTCAGGTCGCCGCCGATCGAGGCAAAAAGGTTCGCTCCATTCGGAACCGTGGTCGAAATTGTATTCACCACCGTCAGGTTCACGTTTCCTCCTTTAGCGGTGTTCAAGTCGCCGCCAACTGACAGACTGAGATTGCCTCCGTTCGTCAGAGCGCCCGCTATCGGCGTATAAATGATCATCTCAACGCCGCCTTGAGTTGTGGTGAGGTTGCCCCCGACGTTCAGCGTGAGGTTCGCACCGTTGTTCACCGATACGTCGGGCGTGTTGTAATCAACCGTGAAATCCAAATCGCCGGCCAACAAATTTCCGCCGCTATTAACGGTAACGTTGCCGCCAGTTCCGGTCGCAGTCCCGGCGAGGCCGAAGGTGTGAAGAATGAAAGAGCCGCCGATCGTGGTGTCCCCGCCGCTCGTCACCGAGATGTTTCCGCCGTTCTGAATATTGCTGGCATCAGTCGAGAGCGAAAGATTTCCGCCTACCGTGAGATCGGCTCCCGCGCCAAGCGTAATGTTGAGTCCGGAAGTGCGTCCGCCATTCGCTCGCTCGATCTCCAGATCGTTTATGATGTTGATCGCGTTACCCGCGGAGATGGCGACGTTGCCGTCCGAATTGGTCGCCGTCTCGTCCGAAGTCTGCCCGCTCCAGTTCAAATCGTGCTGTGCGCTCAATGAGATGGAGACTGCATTCACCGTAGCCGCAATCTTGCCGAGACCAATATTCACATCGCCCGCGCCAGAAATATTAAGCGTTTCGCTGGTAAGAGTCGCTCCATCGATATTCACATCGCCGCCGGAAAATGCGCTCAAGTTTGTCGCGCTTTCATCACCGTTAATTTGAGTAGTTCCTCCGGAATAAAGTCGGAGATTGGTGAACCCAGAAATGGGTGAAGCAAGCGTCAGATTCGAGCCGGAACCACGCGCATAAAAATTAAGATCGCCCGTTCCAGAAAATGAAATCTCGGACCCGAGATTGATGGCGCCGTTTTGCGTCGCAAAGAGCAAACCCTGAATTCCGGCAAACGTCAGGATCCCGCCCGGCCCGGCGGAGGTAATTCCGTCAACCCCAATCAGAGCCAGCGACGTTTCACCGTTGGTCGTATTGACGATTGGATTGCCCGTTAATTGCAGCGACTGAAACTTAAAGACCGCTCCCGAACTATTAATCTGACTGTCGAATCCGCTCGTCGTGTCGAAGGAAGATGTCGATCCAAAAGCATAAGCGCTGAACGGACCATCCGTGCCTGGTCCCCGATATATCTTCCCGAAATCAGTCACGCCATTCGTTGTGATGCTCGGATCGGTTTGAATCTGCGTCCCGCCGGTAATCACATACGGGTTCGGCGAACTGATCGTCGAGGGCGCTCCAAATTTACTCGGTGTTCCGGAAGGAGCCGGGGTCGCCAACGCATTTTGCGCCTGATCCGTCTCGTCGAACGTCTGGGTTAGATCGTTGAAAGCGATCTGCACGTTTCCTAACTGTGCCAGAATGACGTCCCAAATCAGGGCCAGGTTTGCCAGATCGTCAAAAGGCACGATCAACTCCGATGTCTCGAGAACCATTTTTACATTGAATGCGGTCGGCCCATACATATGGCCGTCCCGGCCCAGCGTGGCCATCTCTCCTCCGTGCAGAATCATCGCTTCGTCGGGATGATCATTTGGATAGAAGGTTCCGGTCCCTTCCAAAACCATGAACTTAACTGGTGGGCCCGATCCAAAGATGGCAGTCCCGCCGGTGATCGCAGCGGTCACCGCCGCCGTCTTAACTTTGACAGATGAGCCGTTCGGCGGCACCTGCATCAGAACTGAGCCCTGGCCCAAATTGAAGATGCCCGCTCCTGAATCGAAACTAAAAACGCTGTTCGCGCCCAAGCGGGTGAGCGTCTTATCGGTAAACGTCAGCTCCGTCCTCGAATCCTGACCCGTGCGCACCGCCGTTCCCTGGCGCACGTCATCATTGACTGCCGCGGGCCGCGGCGCCGCGTTAGAGGGAAGCAGCTTTACGTCCTGAATGATTTGGGTAACGCGCGCTGAGTTCAGCTGCACCGCGTTCGTCGAGGTTGCCGCCAGGAAAAACGCGACAACCGAAAATGTCGCGATCAATCTGTTGCCCGTCACGATCGTAAAGATTTTCTTCATGTTTTTTGTCACCAGGTTATCGAGGAAAGTTTGTTCATTTCCGGTAGAAACTCATGGAGTGGGCCCAGCAGGAAGCGCCGGCGCATTCGCGAGGGGTTGCGGATTGTTTGCCCCAGCGCCGCCGAAAGTTCCGGCGGTCGCCAGCGACGGCGCATTTCCTCCAAATCCGAAATAGTTCGGATTATTTGTAAAGACGTCCGCCTTCGTATTGGCTTTATTGCTGATCGTGACGACGGCGCCTTGGGAAATGTTGATGGTATTGGCCGCAAGAATATTCGAGGGGCTGCTCAAGGTCACGCTCGAGAGAAAGTTAAGCGTGCCATTACTTCCGGCGGCGTAGAGCCTGATCACTGTGTCGGCGCTCAAGATATTGCCGCTGCCGATATTTAATGAGCCGTTGTTTCCGAGCGCCGCCACTATCATGACATCCGCGTGCACATCCGCGTTGTTCAGACTAATCTGGCCGGCCACACCCTGATGGCGAATATCGACCAGCCCTTGCTCCGAGTGAACGGTTCCGGAGATATTAATAGGCGTATCAGAGCCCGTCGCGACCATCACGATTTGACCACTGTTTCCCATGGCATCGAGCATGGACAGAAGTTGCGAACTATTGGTGAGGGTGATGCCCCCCAGGGACTGGAGAGACATCTGGGTCGCGGTCACGGTCGAGCCAACCACAATATTGTTACCCGCCTGAACTTTGAATCCGCGCTTGTCCTGCACTGTACCAGTCGTTGTCACGGGTGAGTTTACTTGGACGTCTCCTTCTGCCCTGAGCTGAACTCTATTGAGGTTGGAGATTGGCGCGGCCAGCGTGAGATTTGAGCCCTTGCCGCGAGCATAGATGAAAAGCTGACCGAAATTCGCGAAGCTAATGCCAGACAGGTTGATCGAGCCATCGAGGGCGACGAACGCGACTTGACTGGCGCCGCTGAAGGTAAAGGTCGCTTCGGATGCGGAAGAAGTGATTCCGCCCTGGCTGGCAAAACCAAGGATTTTGACGCCGTTGGGGTTGGAAACCGTCGGGTCTCCATCCAACTGCAACCCCGAGAATAAGAAGCCCGCCAGTGGAAGCTCATTAGTGCTAGGTTCAAAGTTGTTACCGAAAGCCGTGTCGAATGACGACGGGGAAGTGCCGAGCCAGGTGGCCAGCGAAACGTCCTGAGCCTGCCCACGGTAAATTTTCCCGAAGTCCGTTACGCCATTGGTGGTGATCGTCGGATCGGTGTTAATCTGCGTGCCTTTGGTGATGTGATAGGGATCCGGCGACGTGATCGCCGTTGGCGGACCAAACTTCGCTCCCGAGCCCGCCAGGGTCATGGCGGTGGTTGCACTACTTCTTTCGTCGATGTCGCTCGTAAAATCTTGCACGGGGGCCGGACTCGAAGTCCCCCCCGACTGTTCTGCCTGCTGCTGTTCGATCACTTCCAAAATCAAGGCTTCATTCGCCAGCGGAGGAAAACCTACAATCAGCTTGGAGGTACTCATCACCAGCTTGGCATTGAATTTCGTCGGCTGAGTGATGCGCCCGTCTATGGTCATCATCGCCATTTCTCCCGGACCGACCGTGACGCATTCGTCAGGATGAATTTTCGAACAAAACTGGCCTTTCCCTTCGAGTATCAACAATTTTGCCGGCATTCCCTTGTGGTATTCAAATAGAGCCGTCCCGCCGGTTATGGCAGCTGTAACCGCGGCTGTGTTGATTTTGACGGCGGCAGCATTTCTTGGCACTTCCACCAGAACGGCGCCCCCGCCGAGATCCAGCTGACGAGCCCCGGCGTTGAAACTGAAGACCGTGTTTGCCCCGAGCCGCGTGATCGTCAGATCGGTGAAGGTCAGCTCCGCGCGCGAGTCCATGCCCGTGCGCACGGCCGTTCCCTCCCGCACATCGTCGCTAATCGCCGCCGACCGCTGCGCCCCCTGCGCGCCCAACAGTTTTACATCTTTTATTACTTGAGTGACTCGCGCTGCCTTGAGTTGAACTGCATAAACCGCCGGACCGACGACCATCAGACATATGAAAACGAAAATCGAAACGCGCGTAACAGAGCGGCTGCCGTTAGATGTTCCAAAAATTGCTTCCATAATTATTTGCTATTGAGCGTTATCAGTCGGCGTGCTCGAAGTCGCCGGCGGATTTCGCACCGGTTTCGAAGAGGTTTCGATCGTACCAAGGTCGGCCGAGGCTGGAGTTGCCCTCGAGGTCGTTGTCGCGGCTGCAGGCGTTGCCCGGCCAATCGCATCAATTTGAGATGGATCGACCAGCGACACAACGGTTCCGCCGCCAAGAATTACCAGGTTCGTGTCGATCAAATTCTTTTTCGATTTCTCCTTTTGCTGCTTCTGACTTTCGGATGCCATCGACGCTCCGCTGTGCAGCGGCTTGAAATCCACGATAAACCGGCACGTTTTCAAGAAACGGCCGATGTCAAAATCTACCGGGTCACTTAGAGCACGGTTTGGCTGACCGAAAACCATTTGGCCGGCCTCGACGAGAATGGAGTCTCCGAGATGACTGGGACGATACAATCGTCCAGTACCCTCCAGCACCAGGACCTTGTAATGGGTGGAATAGCTTTCCAGAACGGTCGTTGTGCCCGTAAGCGCGGCAACGAATCCGGCCGCATGAATCTTGGCGCCTTTCGCATTCCGCGGCGCCTGAAGTAGCATCGTACCCTCTTTCAACTCCAGATTGCGACTGCCGTCCTTAAAATCAAAAACAGTGTTCGCTCCGAGCCGCGCAATCGTTTGGTCGGCAAATGTAATCTCAACCCGCGACGCCGTTCCCGTGCGCACAGTCATTCCTTCACGGAAGCTTTCGTTCGCCGATGCCGCATGGGTCCCGCCCCCCACTGTCAGCAGCCGCACATCACGCACGATTCCGGTGATGCGCCCTTCCTGTTTTTGTGTCGCCCCGCTCAGCGAGGCGGTGAGTGGAAGCCAAAGCCCGATCGAGAGGGCGAGATTGCAAGAAAGCTTAAAAATCATAGGCGCGGGGAACATCTAGTGCCGCGCCGATTTTTACTGAGGCTTTGACCCTCTTAGGTCAAGCTTTTACGTAGCAAACGCTAAAATAATTTCATGCCGGAATACCCAGCACCTCGCGCTGCCACGGGACGAGCAGGGCCGCGCCATTTTTCTCATTGGTGGCTAACGCCTCCAAAGCCGCTCGCGGCGCCACGAAAGCAGGGTCCAATTCCAATCGCGTCGCCCCATGATCCCGGCGGCGCCTTAATTCTTCCGTGCGCTGTTTCATTTCCGCCGTTGGCCTCGTTCCCAGACGCGGTCGCGGCAGCGGCCACGCTTCTTCCGGCAATTTCAAGGCATGCTCGGCCGCTTCCCGAAATGCACCGCGGCGTCGCGCAGAAAAATGAGAGAAATCGGGCGTGCCGCCCTTGGCAAAACTTTCCGCGGCCGCGAGTAGCTCGCGATTCTGCAGAATATGGAAGGGCGGCCGGTCGGCCGCTTCCGCTTCTTTCTCCCGCCATTGCCACAAGGCCCGCAACACCGCCGCAGCCGGACCGCGCAGAGTACCCGCCCCGGAAATTCGCCATGCGTCGTCGAGATCGCGCACGCGTTCGACGGCCGTTTGCTCGAGCGCGCGCTGACACGATTGCCGAAACCATTCGAGCCGATCCCGCTCGCGCAATTGCCTTTCCAATTTCTCCGCCAACGGCAACAAATAATGTGTGTCGTTGA
>WNFR01008419.1_pt1 | contig 10426 bp, 10 predicted proteins | sample 5400221 | NCBI WGS metagenome assembly WNFR01 (sample SAMN13153357, study PRJNA577476) | soil metagenome | isolation source: 40 cm soil under Madrone tree | place: USA:California | collected 2016-06-14 | reverse complement strand
CCCTGCGCCGTCGTCTATACCCCAGGAGCCAGGAATGGGAACTATGGGACTTGCGCTGCCTTGGAAGGCTAGAATCTCTTCCACGCTGCGCGAACGGGGGACGCGAGTGGAACCTTCCGAGCAATTTACCGGCGGCCTCGGCGCGGTCGCCGCGGATGCCGCGAGCGAGGATGCCGCACTGGCCGCTGCCTGCCGGTCCGGCGATCTGCGCGCCTATGAACGTCTCTACGCGATGCATGGTGCGCGCATGAAAAACCTGGCGCGGAATGTTCTCGGCAATCCCATTGACGCCGAAGATGCCGTGCAGGACACATTCCTGAAGGTGCAGCGCAGCATCGCCGGCTTTCGCGGCCAATCGAGTTTCGTCACCTGGACCTACCGGATCTTGATTAACACGTGCTACGACGCGCGGCGCAGACGGCTGCGCAAAAAAGAAGTCGCAAACCACGATTCCGAGGAAACACCGCGTTTTGAGCCCCGCGCGCCGGGTGCTCATCCTTCGCTGCGCATGGCGCTGGAGCGCGCGCTCGCCAAGCTAACGCAACACCAGCGCGACGTCTTTCTGCTGTACGAAGTCGAAGGTTTCCGCCATGCGGAGATCGCCGGGATGCTAGAGATGAGCGAGACTGCTTCGAAGAACACACTCTTTCAGGCGAAGAAAAATCTTCGCCAGATGCTTGAGCCTCCGCGCAGCAGCGCCGCGGAGGCACGGTGAAAATCATGAATGTCACCTGTAACGATCGCGATCGGATTTTCGAAGATGGCACACTCGCCGAATGGGCGGCGCTGGAAGCACACGCAGCCAACTGCCTGCTCTGCGCGGAAGAGCTTCGTGCCTGGAAATCGCTGAGCTTTTCCGCACAAGAGCTGCGCGGCTACACCGAAAGCCCCACCCTCTGGTTGCGTATTGAACGCGCCCTTGCCGAGGAAGCAGAGCGGAAGACCCAGCGAGCCGAGCGCAGGCGCTGGTATTCCTTCTTCCAACATCTCCCGGTTGGTTGGCAGATGGCAGCGGCCGGCGCCTTCCTTCTGGTTCTGACCGTCTCTGCGGGCTGGTTCTATCTGCATCAGCCTAAGGATGGACAACGAGCCGATCAATCACTTCTGAAGAGCAAGGCTCTCAAGGAAGTCGAGAGTGCGGAAGCCACCTACGTGCAGGCGATCGACAAACTCGCCGCAGAGGCCCAGCCACTGCTCGAAAATCCCGCGACACCGCTGCTTGCCAACTATCACGAGAAATTGATTGTACTGGATAGCGCGATCGCCGATCTGCGCGCGCAAGCTGGAATAAATCCATCGAATGCGCAACTGCGCTACCAGTTGCTGGCCATGTATCAGGAAAAGCAGCACACGCTGGAGGAAGTTTTGGAGGCCAAACAATAATGTTTCGCCATCTGTCCATTTTCCGGAGAGCGCCGTGGTGTCTCGCACCCCTTGGTGGATTGCTCCCCGCGATGCTGCTCTTCACGGCGAAGCCCATCCGCGCCGCAAATCCCGGCCAGGAACAAGTTTCGAGGGATTTTCGCCAGACGGTGGCGCTCGGCGCGGGCCAGTCCGTGAGCGTCGAGCACAAGTTCGGTAGCATCAGTCTCCACGGTGAGTCCGGCCGCGAGGTCAAGATTTCTGCCACGATCCGCGCGCAGGCCAGCTCGCACGAGGAAGCAGAATCTTTCGCGCAGAAAATCAAAATCGAAGTTCAGCAGACTGGCGAAGGAATGCGCATCAAGACTATCTATCCCGAGGAAGAAAAGAAATGGTTTCACTCCGGCAAGAACTCTTCATGGTCCGTCAGTTATGACATTGGGATGCCATCTGACGCTCCAATTACCGTGCGCAACAGTTTCGGAAGTATCGAGGTAGCAGGCATTCACGGAGCTGCGGATGTCGAGAACGGTTACGGCACGCTCACCGTCCGTGACGCCGGTGCCGGCCGGTGGAACAATGCCTTTGGCAGCATTGAGCTCGCTGGGGCCGCGGGAAATGTCTCCGTGAGCGACAACAACGGGTCCGTGCAAGTGTCTGACGTAAAGGGCACTCTCGAGGTACGCAATCGTTTCGGCAGCATCACCACACGAAGCATTCAAGGCGCGGTGACCATTACGGGCGGCAATGGCGCGGTTGCTTTGACTGACGCCGCCTCCGCGAACATTACAACTTCATTTGGTAGTGTCGACGCACGGAATATCCGTGGCGATCTTTCGGTTCGCGACAACAATGGAAACGTAGAGATTTCGGGGATCGGCGGCGCGGCCGACATCACCAACAGCTTCGGAAACGTGACTTTTAGCGATGTACGTGGCCGCGTGAATTGCACCACGAACAATGGCCGGGTCAAGGGCAGCTCGGCGACGGGCGGCTCCGTGACGATTCGCAATTCCTTCGGCAATATCGAGTTGGACGTCATTAGCGGCGTTCTAGACGCCGAAACCTCCAATGGGAAAATCTCGGTGCGCGACGCACGCGGGAGCGTCACGCTGAAGTCCTCCTTTGGCGCCATCGAAGCCTCCGGCGTCCCGAAGGGAATTCGCGCCATCACGGGGAACGGGGCCATCACGCTTACCGACATCGGCGGAGATACTTTTGCCAGGACCAGTTTCGGAAGTGTCTCGACGGAACGGATCAACGGCAATCTGACGGTGGAGAACAGCAATGGTTCGGTCACCGCAAGAAACGTAAAGGGCGACGCCGGTGTGAAGACATCTTTTGCGGGTGTCACACTGGAATCCATTGGCGGGCGGATCACTGTGGACAATCAGAACGGAGCGATCTCGGTGACGGCTATGCGACCGGCCAGCGGTTGCCGCGACATTTCGCTCAAGACATCGTTCTCATCCATCCGCGTGCGCGTTCCGGAGGGCTTAGGCTACAACCTCACGGCGAGGACATCTTTCGGCCGGATTTCCTCCGAATTGCCAGTCACTTCGACAGGCAGTATCGGGGGCGATACTCTGAACGGAACTATCGGTTCGGGCGGCTGCCAACTTCAGCTCACTGATTCGAACGGAAGCATTGAAATCGCCAAAGCTCCCTGATCGCGCGTTCCATTATTTTCCCGCCTTTCGCGCGCGCTCCATTGCGAACGCCTTCTTCAGGACGCGTGTCGCGGTTTCCGTGAGATGAAATCGGGTGAGTTCATCTTCGCGCGCGAATGCGACATCGGTTACATCGCTCCCGGCGCGGGGCTCGCCGCCGAGTCGTTCGCAAAGATAATCCGCAATGACGAAGTGAAATCGCGGTCTTCGTTTCACGTCTGCGCCGGCTGACCCATCCTCCAGGTAAATCCGGTCGAACAACTCGATCAACTCGAGGACGCGAACCTCGATTCCGGTTTCTTCCAGCAATTCGCGAGCGACGCCTTCTTCCAAACTCTCGCCGATCTCCAGTGTGCCTCCCGGGATTGACCATTCCCCGCGCAACGGTTCGCTGCCGCGGCGGATCAGCAGCGTGCGGCCTTGATCGATAATCACGCCTCCGATACCAACCACTGGCCGTTCGGGGTATTCTCTGGAAGGGGTCATTCGAAAGGTCCTTCTACGCATGGTGCGGTGGCGTCCGAAGCAGCGCCACCACGCACAGGAGTTGACTTCATACACCGCGGTATATAATACGCTGCACAGTGGTGGGCACGGTCCCTGTACCCCCACTTTGCGAACGACTGTACGGAGGGTGGAGCCGTGATCCGTTGCCCTGAATGTTCCGCCGAAATCGATGTCGACGAAGACGAAGTCGAAGAAGGCGAGATCCTGAGTTGCCCCGAGTGCGAATCCGAACTCGAGGTCTCGCAGACGCATCCCGTCCACCTGAACCTCATCGCCGATGATTTGGACGAAGAGGACGACGAGGAAGAGGAAGGCAAGACTGGGGAAAATGGCGATCTCATCGAGGAGGAGGAGGAGGAAGACGAAGAAGAAGACGAGGAGTAACAGGTACGCTCTACCCCGCCTGGCATCCTCCTGCGCTTGGGCCGCCATCTAAGCTTGCAAGGAGCAACCTAATGCACCGCCCGCAGTGGATCACGATTCTCTGCACGGCAGTGTTTGTCGCTTCGTTCAGCGTGGCATTTGTACAGGCCCAGGAACCTGTGCCAGCGCCGCCTAGTCCTGCTGCCACTGCGCAAGCGTCTGCGGCCACGCGGAGCAAACTGGGCAAGAGAAAATACAGTCACATAAATGATTTCCTGATTCACGGAACGGTCTTTACAGACAAGGCTCTGTCGTTTCCGGGCGTGCAGCTTCGCATCCGGAGGGCGGGAGAGAAGAAATTCCGCTGGGAGAGCTACACGAATTCCCGTGGTGAATTTGCAGTCCGTGTGCCCCAGGGTTCAGAGTATGAGATGGTAGTCCACGCAAAAGGTTTCGCGGAGCAGGCGCGAACCATCGATACGAAGAGCGGCGGGAACGAGGAAAGCATGGTGTTCCAAATGCAGCCAACTGCAGGAGGCAAGGAATGAACGTGCGGCGACGCATCTGCGGTCTGGCGGTGGTTCTATCGCTATTTGCGGCCGTTGGTGTGGCCCAAGACAAGAAGCGCGAAGCTCAGCTCCGCACGGTCCGCGGCGTTGTTGTGGACAAGTCCGATAGCCCTCTTTCCGGCAGCGTGGTTTTTCTGAAAAACTTGCGCACCAATTCCGTCCGCAGCAGCTACACCGATGACACCGGCAACTACCGTTTCAGCGGCCTAGATCCCAACGCCGATTACGAATTACACGCAGAAAAAGAGGGTGCCAAGTCTCCAACCCGTACCGTCTCCAGCTTCGACGGTCGCAAGGACATCGTACTGAATCTCAAAATCGACCAGAAAAAGAGCTGAGCTTAGTTTTCTGTCCGCGGGCGAGCCAGGTCTGCGATCTGCCTGGGAGTGCTGGCCCGTCCCCGAAACCGCCACTGGCTAATGGCGAGATCCCTGCCTCTAAGTCACATCCAGGTAAAACCCTTTCTTCGTAAAGCGAATTTAGGTTGGGACCTAGCATTGTGGAAACGGCCTCATCCCTTTTGTTGATGGACGCATGTGACCCGGGAGATAATTGGAGTTATCTATGGACGGGCAAAATGGGATGCAGCGTCATATCGCGCTTTCACTTCTGATTGGACTATTGATCGCCGTTTCGCCGGTGTTGGCGCAGAAGCAACAGCCCCAGCAGCCCGCCCCGTCCCCCTCGAATCCGCAAACAACGGACACCCAGGACGGCGGAAAACGCTATGGCGCATCCTTCGCCGACAACAGCATCGGCAGCTATATGACGACGGCGATTTTCCCCAGCTTGCTCCATGAAGATCCGCGGTACTACCAGTTGGGAAACGGGCGCTCTGCGCACCGAGCCTACCATGCTATCAACCGGCTCTTTGTCGTTCGGACCGATTCAGGGCACGAACGCTTCAACTTCTCGGAATCGACTGGCAATGCAGTGGCAGCCGGAATCTCCAATGCCTACCATATTCCGGAGGATCGCACGGCCTCGCGAAACGCCTCCACTTTTGCCTTTGTGATTCTGTATGACGGTATGAACAACGAATTGAAGGAATTCTGGCCGGATATTTGCCGCAAGGTGTTTCATAAGGATACGCCGTAGTTCAGCACGACCTGCGGTCAGCACTAGCTTTTACGCGGTATTGGCGCACTAGTGGGCAATTCGGGCACACCGCCGAAACTATAACGCAACTCCCGGAGGGCTTCGAGCGTCGAATCATCAATCGAGGGTGGAAAAAAAGTCTTCGTCCGAGAACATCTCTTTTCGGCTTCGGAGATTGACCGCAACTGCAATGAAAATAGCTCGAAAAGTATTGTTCGCCGCTTGCTGCGCGATTTCTATCGCGTTGCTGCTGCTCGCCTATCCGACTTTCGCTCGGCAACCGCAGGATGCAAATTCAAACGTTCCCAAAGCCACCGTTACTGGCAGGACCAATGTAGTCTCCGGGGAGGAGACCACGAATAGCCTTGTCGGAGTCACCATGAAGTTGACGGGTCCGTCCGTGGGACCGGCACCCCAATCGACGGTGACCGATGCGGACGGCCGCTACGAGTTCACCCATCTTGCCGCCGGAATCTACACACTGGAAGCGAGTGCCGATGGTTTTAAGCCCTGGTCCGCTACGATAACCCTCCGAGCGGACCAGGCGCTTGTCAAAGACGTCGTTCTGCAGATTAGTTCCGTCAGTCAGCAAGTCGAAGTTCAAGGAGAAGCCGCCGAAATTGCCACTCAGAATGTAGCGATAACTGCCACGGTCAACACCGATCAATTGGAGAGTCTGCCTTTGCCTACCCAGAAATTTACAGAGGCTTTATCTTTGATACCGGGTGTCATTCGGGCTTCCACGGGCAAACTGACATTCAAGGGCCAGGCTGAAAGTCAGGGGATGCTCGTGGTTGACTCGGCGGAAAACGTGGATCCCGTCTCGGGAAGCTTCTCGATTCCCATTCCTGTTGACATCATTCAATCCATGACCGTTTACAGTTTACCTGAGAGTTCTGAATACGGAGGTTTTTCAGGTGGCCTGACGACGATCGAAACGAAGCCTCCCACCGGTATATGGGATTACAAGCTGCGGGATTTCATCCCGGCATTCAGGGGAAAGAACGATTCCCTCGTTGGTCTCGCTAACTGGACGCCACGATTTGAGTTCGGCGGCCCAATCATCAAGAACAAAATGAATTTCTCCGAAGAGGTCACGTACGAGTTGCGGAGACAGCCTGTGCGCGGGCTGTCGTTTCCGGAGAATGAGATCAAGACGCGAAGTGTGACGTCCTTCACGAACCTTCAGCTGATACTTTCGCCTCGGCACGTGCTGAACTTCAACGTCAATGTTTTTCCCCTGGAGCTCGACTTCGCCAACATCAATGCGCTGATCCCGCAAACCGCGTCCACGAACTATGGCCGAAGCGGAGTATCCATCGGCTTCTCCGATTCCTATCAGTTCGATTCGGGAGCGTTGCTGAACACCATGGTTCGGTACACCCGATTCGACAGTAATGCCCGCGGGCAGGGTCCCGCCGACATGGAAATCTCACCCGAAGGGTGGAGCGGCAATTACTTCAATAGTTGGAACCGTGAAGCCAACCAATTGGAAGTCTTGCCCGCGTATCAGCTGTCAGCGAAGTCCTGGCACGGTAGCCATGAAGTGAGGTTTGGGACGGACATCTTATATCGTGACTATGACGGTAGCAGCATCTCCCACCCTATCGAACTGCTGGCGCAGGATGGCTCGGTTGCCGAACGGATCGACTTTCAAGGCGCCGGCTTGTTGGGCGCATCGGATGCGGAGGTCGCGGAGTTTATCCAGGATCACTGGACTCTGAACGGCCATTTGACGCTCAACTTCGGAGCACGTTTGACCAGTCAATCCATCGGCCGCGAGGCCGCCTTTGCGCCGCGCATCGGCGCAGCCTATTCGCTGAATGACGGAAAGACAGTCATTCGCGCCGGTGCTGCCGAGGTCTACGGCCACGTCCCGTTGCTTGCGGCAGACTTCACTAGCAACCAGACGCGTGTACTCAGCTTCTTCGATTCCTCCGGCGCGCTGATAGGTCAGCCCGTCGTTCTAGTGAATTCTTATCTTCTTTCGGGCGCGCCCCCGAGTGCGCCCGGCGTGCCGCGCGACCCTGGATCAAGCCCTCGCACCTTTAGCTGGAATCTCGTGGTTGAAGACCAAGTGCGCAAGAATCTTAATCTCCGGGCTAGCTACCTTGACAGCCGCACCGCAGGCCTATTTTTTCTGGATCCGGTGCTCAATGCCGCCGGAGGAGGCGGATTGCTGGCTCTAAAGAACACGGCAGTTTCACAGTATCGCCAGGCTGACATCACCGCTCACTATCGCCTGGGCGAGCGCGCCGATATGAGCCTGTCCTACACCTGGAGCCGGGGTCGCGGTGACCTCAACCCGCTCTCGGATACTCTTGTCCCTTTCCAGATTCCGGTAATTCGACCGAATGCTACAGGTATCCTGTCCTCGGACGTTCCCCATCGCGTTGTAGCTTCAGGATTCTTCCGACTTCCTTGGAAAATGGTCATCAGTCCCGTAGCTGACGTGCATTCGGGATTGCCATTTTCAAACGTAGACGTTCTGCAGAACTATGTCGGTGTGCCCGATAACCAGCGTTTCCCCTTTTACTTCTCGCTTGACGTCAGGCTTTACCGGGAGGTTGCCGTCCACATACCGCGCACTGAGCGCTCCAAGACTCACAAGGTTCGTCTCGGCGTATATTCGACCGACATCACGAATCGCCAAAACCCACACGACGTATACAACAACGTCCAGTCTCCCATCTTTGGCGAGTTTGCGGGCTTCCAGCGGCGTTACACCGGCCTCGTATTAGATCTGATTCAATAAAGCCCCGGCAGTTGCGCGGTTGTGTAGTTGCTCCGCGAATCGCCCAGCCAAGTTTTTCCACGTGCAGCGGCAGCGCGGCTTGGCGGCGGGCTGGTCCGCTCGCCTTATTTTCGGCGCCGCATTTCAATTGGAAAATGTCCAGCGAAGGGAATTAGGGCCAGATCTTAGTCGCAAAGTGTTTCACAAGAATACGCAGTAGTGCGGCGTCATCTGCAATAGGCGAGTGCCTAGCGAAGTGCGGGAGCCAAGACCTGAACCGCCCTTGGCACCACTTCGATTTCCACCGGCGTTGTCCCCAGAATCTCTCCATCACCATGGAACATGCATGGCCGGTCCGTGGTGAGCTGCACGCGTTGGGTGCGCCATCGTTTCACGCGTGAAGTTCGAAGTTCACCGCTCCCCATCAGCCGCGGTAGTAGCCACAATACTTCGAACGTGCCGATATCTTCGATCAGGACAACGTGGAGCGACCCGTCATCAAGAGCTGCTCCAGGGGCCAGTCTCAGACCGGCGCCATAGGAAGGGGAATTCAGCACGGCTGCGAGCAACGCTTTTGCTTCCCACGAGATGAGATTGCTCCCCGGAAAGTCTATGCGGACTTCGATGGGCACGTACCCCGCCAGTGCTCGCAGCGCTGAGGAGATATAGCGCAGTCGACCGGGAAGCCATCGGCACGCACCACTCGCGTAGCGTGCTGCCTCTGCGTCAAGCCCAACACCTCCTCCACCTGCATACAACCGTGTTCGCCCCTCGGCTGTACGTACTCTCACAAGATCAACAAAGCGCTGATTGCCCCGCAGGATGGCTTCCCCCGCTTTGACGGGATCGTCCGGCAACCCGAGTGCGGCGGCGAAATCATTTCCTCCACCGACGGGGAGGACACCTAAGAGTGCTTCGGCCCCGAACGCCGCATTCGCTAGCGCTTGAAACGTTCCATCGCCACCCATCGCAAAAAGCACGCGCTGTCCATGCGAAATGGCATTTTGCGCGGATGACTCGAGTTCCGCCGCACTGCCCGTCATTACAAATTGCGCATGAACTTGGAACGATTCGAATAGTTTCTGGATTTGTGCCAGATAGAAGTGCGCCCGGCCTCCACCAGCTACGGAGTTGACGAATACGACGACAACAGATTCGCGCAGAATGCTGGGAGCTTCCGCGCGATCATTCATGCCTCTGCTCCTCAGCTCCATCCGATAGATTCATGTGAACTGTTTCCCACAGCCCCCTCCCGGATTTTGTCGAACATTTTATCCGTGGGGATGCGAGGCGAGTCAAGCAATTTGCGGGGCGTGCTGGTTGAGGCGGAAACTCCACGGGGCGAAATTATAGGGACGGCGTGTTGATCGCGAAACTCAGGGTTCCAAGAAGGGTATCGCGGCCTTAGGCACTGCCGCGGTGCCGCTTGCCTGGTTCATGTCCTCAGCGGCTCGCTCACCGTTAGCGGCCTGGATGGCCGGCCCTTGCCCTCTTCGTGCCGGGAATGGCCGTGGGAAGTATCGTCGTGGAAGGGAATTCAGTCGCTCGCGAGATGGATTACGACCTCGGATCCCGACCGACAAATGCGCGCAAAATTGGTGCCGGCGGGGGGAATCGAACCCACGGCCTAGGGATTATGAGACCCTCGCTCTACCACTGAGCTACGCCGGCGTGACGCAGTTCTTTATGCTACGGATTCGCCTGCGAACGTGTCAAGGCGCCGCGCCCATCTGACCGAAACGAACTTCCATGCGAAACACTACTCAATGATTAGTCCAATCAAGTTTCATTGCATTGTCTAAAGGACGTGCTGAGAAACGCGTTTAGCCGCAATCACCAAAAGACCCAGAAAGCTTCTCGCCTGTCCATGCAGCCAAGCCGGTACTATAATCCTTGGTACCATGGTACTGTTGACCAGTACAGTTCCAAAACCTATCCTGCACTGGATCGGACACTGTCCCACCTATCAGGGTAGGCGAAAGCTTATCGAACGGATGGGACGGGTTGGTGTGTATCGATTCGAAACAGGCTCATCGGCTGAGCTAGTTGACATTGGTGTCTTAAGAGATACACTGTCTCCTGGGTTGTTCCAAACCTCGGAGGCACAATGTCACGTAAACTCA
>WNFR01027520.1_pt1 | contig 10429 bp, 8 predicted proteins | sample 5400221 | NCBI WGS metagenome assembly WNFR01 (sample SAMN13153357, study PRJNA577476) | soil metagenome | isolation source: 40 cm soil under Madrone tree | place: USA:California | collected 2016-06-14 | reverse complement strand
GTGCTAAAAGGAGATCGCCACGATGGCGCCTGCGGGTGGAGTCTGGTCTCCAGGCTGGAATTCCAGGGATCGCATCCCTCTCACTTTTTAGGCTACGAGGATGAGAAAAGTTAACGTACTGTCAGAATGGACAGGAGCCGCCCCAACAAGGATTGGGTTGAACCAGACCTCAGCGACTCCCGAGAAACGGGATTACCGGAATGTGGGAATCCACTCCGTCTGCCCCCCAAAGCCACATTCCGATAAGACATCATGCGCCGTTGGCGCACCACCAAGCATGAAAATAGAGTTCAGCGGGCTGGTCCGAGGAGGCGGGTCAATCTGTGATACAAGCAACGTTGGATGGCGGTTGCTTGGAGGTCGGGAGTCCGCTGTGTGGGCATTGATCCCGTCGATAAGACTGACCCGCGTCGGTAAAGGTACCACCTTTTGTCACACCCAGAGATTGGGTAGGACGTATAGCAGTGTCTGCAACAGACCTACGGCGCAGCAATCGCCTCCCCTAAGGAGGCGCCGTGCAAACCCTAGTGGAACGTGGTTGCGGGATGGATGTGCACCAGGCCACCGTGGTGGCTTGCTTGTTGGTTGTTTTGAAAGACGGGAAAGTCCAAAAGCAGATACGCACGTTTGGCACGACGACGCGAGAGTTGCTGACCTTGCGCGAATGGTTGCTCTCGGAAGGCTGCACTCATGTGGCGATGGAGAGCACGGGAGTGTACTGGAAGCCGATCTACGCCATCCTGGAAGGAGCCTTCCAGATCGTGGTGGCCAACGCACAACACGTCAAGAAGGTTCCCGGGCGCAAGACCGACGTGAAAGATGCGGAATGGATCGCGGATTTGCTCTGCCACGGGCTGCTGCGTTCTAGTTTCGTGCCGCCTCAGCCCATCCGGGAACTCCGTGAATTGACGCGTTATCGTCGCAAGCTGGTGGAAAGCCGGTCCGCGGAGCGCAACCGCCTGCTGAAGCTCCTGGAAACCGCCAACATCAAGTTGGCGAGCGTGGCCACGGATGTTTTTGGAGTTTCCGGTCGGTTGATGTTGCAGGCTCTGGTGCAAGCAACTACAACGCCTCAAGAGATGGCTGAGCTGGCAAAAGGGCTTCTGCGCAAGAAGATTCCGGAACTGAAGCTGGCTCTGGAAGGAAAGTTTGAAGAACACCACCGTTTCTTGTTGGGTGTGCAACTACGCCGACTCCAGGCAGTGGAAGAAGATCTTCGCCTTCTCGAGCAGCGCATCCAAGAGAAGCTTAAGCCCTATGCCATGCAGCTCGCCTTATTGCAGGAAATCCCAGGTGTGGATTGGACTCTAGCGGCCGTGATCATCTCCGAATTGGGCGTGGACATGAGCGTGTTCGGGAATGTTTCACAGCTGGCTTCATGGGCGGGGATTTGCCCAGGCAACAACGAATCGGCCGGCAAGCGCAAGAGCAGCCGCATCCCGAAGGGCAATGTCTATCTGAAGACGGCTTTGGTGGAGGCAGCCAATGCGGCGGCAAAAGCCAAGGGCACTTACTTGAGGGACAAATTTTACCGTCTCAAAGCCCGACGTGGATACAAGCGCGCGGCCGTAGCGGTAGCCCATAAAATCTTGGTGGCCATCTATCACATGTTTTCCCATCAAGTCTGCTACCACGAATTGGGTGATCTCTACCTCGATAAGCTCAACCAACACCACGTCACCCGAAACTTGGTCCGTCGCTTGCAGCGTTTAGGATATTCCGTGACCCTAGAGAAAAAGGCTGCATGATCTGCCGCCCGCTGAACTCTATTTTCATAGCAGCGGACTTATCGGGACTTGGCCTCGGAATCTGTGCTTTAATCATCAGGCGGGCGTTATGAAATTCAAGTTATTGCCTCTACTCCTCGTTCTGCCTTCCCTTGGTGCGCAAGTGTCGGCGGACAAATCCAAAATCGTCATTGACGACGTTGATTTGCAGGGAGCGGTTCACCTTCCTGAAAGCGCGAAAAGGCAGCTGGTGGTTGACTTGATGAACAGGGAATACCCGGAAAACTCCGAGTGGGTCGCGGATGTGGAAGATAAAGCCGTTCGTGCGGAAACAGAAGGTTGGCGGGACCGGGAAAACCAGGGATACATCGGATTTTCAGTGGGAGCGACTTTCAAGACGCTCCGGCAAGAGCCAGGGTTGCGTCATGTTCTGGTGACGATTCAACTGAACGAAGGCAAGCAAAAAAGGCTAAAGGGAATAGCTTTCCGATTCGTTGCAACTCAACCATCTGGCCCTAGTTTTGACACGGCCAGTCTCCGAAAGCTGATTCCTCTGAACGATGGCGAAGTCTACAATCGCAACAAATTCTATAGTGGTCTCGACGCTGTGATGCAAGCGTATCAAGATCGTGGATTCGTCGACTTTACGTCCAATGTTGAAAGCCAAGTTGACGACGCGACTCAGACCGTTGAGTTTGTGGTCGAGCTAAGCGAAGGCAAGCAATATCGCTGGGGGAACATACAAGTAGTCGGCCCAGACCCGAAGTTGGAAATGCTCCTGAAAACGCAACTGAAGATGGGAAGCCTGGTGAATCCGAAACTCATAGAAGATTTTTACCGGGATAACAAATCTGCTCTGCCCGTGGGCGCGTCCCCTAAGAATGTCATATGGCAGTATGACCGAGAGCGTGCAACCGTCGATTTGACCTTTGACTTGCGTGGCCCCAGTTCACTATGAATCCACACGCCGCATCGGACAAGTACTGAGAAACGGGATTATCGGAATGTGGCCCGAACTCGTCCCGAAGGGGGGGTGAGCCATAGTGAGGGAACTTATGTGTACTGAATTCGGGTGTCGTAATGCATAACACTTTCATGCCTGTATTAAATTGTAAAACCGTTTAGGCCGACAGGTTCTTTGCGTCGTGCTTACGTACTTGTCAGCTCGCTGCGACATCGAAAGCGATTTGCTGGCGAGATCCCCATAAATATCAGTTTTTGTACGCCATCCCTTTGAACGTTAGTTTTTGTAGTCCGGACGTGGTCTGCGCGATATAGAGATTGCCTTTCGAATCGGTCGCTATCTCGTGGCCCGGCCCGATTATCCCTGCGGGCGCGATGTTGCCCACAATCTCAAGCGTCTTGCGATCGACAATGAAAATGCCGTTGCCGCCGCCCACATAGAGGAACTGCTGGTTCGTGTCCGGAGACAGGGCCAGATCGCGAGCAAACGGTACGCTGCTTCTGACCAACTGCTTCAGGAACTTGCCGTCTTTGGTAAACATCTGGACGCGCCGGTATTCTCGATCAGCGACATACACTGTACCGTCATTGGCCACGCGGATGGCGTGTACGATGCTGAACTGCTGAGGTCCCGGATCCGAGAAGCTGGGTGGCGTAACCACCGCGCAGTTGTCATCGTCCGACGGCTTGTTGCCGAATGCGCCCCACATCCGCTTGAACTTGCCACTATCCGCATCGAAGACGGCGACGCGGTGATTGCCGTAACCGTCGGCCACGAACAATTCGTTAGTCGACGGATAAACCCATTCATCCGCAGGCCGGTGCAAATTCCCCGTGTCGGCGTTGCCCTTGCTTTGATTGCTGCGGCCAATCTGCATAACAAACTTGCCATCTTGCGTGAACTTTAAGAGTTGGTCGTCGGCAACCGGCTGGAGCCCTGGCAGGCCATTCGTGGGGCAATTGTTTCCGCCAAGCCACACGAACCCCTTGTAGTCGATATAAATGCCATGCTCGCGCTGCGGCCATTCATAGCCATCGCCCGCCCCGCCCCATGCCTTGATGTAATTGCCCGCGCCATCGAAGACGATCACCGGCGGCGCAGCCATAGCTGCCTGCTCTGGCTTGAGCGTCCGCGGCCGGTGCAGGACCCAGAGATGGTCCTGCGCATCGATTGCAATGCTCGAGGCATCTCCGAGCTTCCATTGGGCGGGCACCTTCGGCCACGCGCGATCCACCTCGAAGATCGGTAGACTACGGCCCTGCTGAGCGGCTTGTGCCGAAAATGGACCACTCGAAAGCCACCTCTCGCCCACTGCAGCGGCCACGACCAACGCAGTTAGACCTACCCAGTTAACACATTTCAGTTTCAAGGCTTCCTCCCCAAATTGACAGTTACCGGAATTCCGATGCTAACGGGGCGACTCGAAAACGGTTGCTTCTGCGCGTCGTCGAGATGGGAGCGCTCGATACGCGCATTCTAGGCCTTCCGAAAATGCTATCTATCGGGAACTAGTTATTGCGCCAACCATACGCCCGCGACACCTTCGAGTCAATTGGCTGCAACACCGTTGGACAATGCATCCCAGATTGGCCACATTCCGAGAAGCGGACTTCACAGGATGTGGCGATGTATTTGCTATCCAAATATGTTCGACCTTCCAGCGCGTGGTCTATTTCTTGTTTTGTTTTTCGAAATCCTTAATGAGGCGACCTCCAACACTGTTGAATCCGGTCAGTAGACCGCCCCACACATGTTCGCCGCTCCAAACCTTTTCGCCAGTTGCCGTATCAACCACAGTCAAATATGCGAACCGAGAAGGGGATCGCGTGTTGTAGTTGGGGATCGCGTCTTCCTCTACGTGCCCTTCAACGTCAACACTGGCAGTCTGTCCGCCTCCTAAGAGAATCAGGCCCCCTCTATAGGGATCGGAGGATAGGACAAATACTAAGTCCGCGTGCTCTCGGTCCGAAACAATCTGGAACCTTCCCCACTTCCTGAGTTCGTCTAACGCACCGTTTCTTACGGCTTCGGAACCAGTTTCATCCCGAAAATAAATCGTCTTAGCCGAGAGTATCTTTGGTGAGGGCGCCTGTTTATTTCGATTGGCAGCAGAAGCTGCATTCAGGGCGCCGAAGAGGGTGAGGACCGCGAGGAGACGGAGAGAGATCCGCTCCTCAACATTTCAAACATTGGCCAGCCAGAGTTCGCCAGAACTCAGCTAATCTGCTACAGACTCGGAAACCGCATTCTGCAAACCTGGGGATTCAGCAATTTCCACATGACGATAAGCGGACTTATCGGGACTTGGCACGGAAACTATCGAATGATTATGCTTCAGGTATATACTTCCGAGGAGTTGTGCGTTTTGGCGGGGCAAATTGAATACAAAGCAGGCAAAAGACTTTCTCGTAGAGCAGACCGTCGAACAAGCGGCACTGGAGGGTGTGCCGATTGCTGATGTTGAAAAGAGGATGATGTATTTTACGGAGAGCGATGCCGCCTCGTGTGATAACCCTATCGAGTTAAATAACGAGTTTGAGGCAGAACACGAAACAAATGAATATGAGACCAAGATTTCACGATTTCTTCATCATGCTTACAGACGGTTGAAGGAAGAGAATCCCGAACGAGTGCGAAATTGGGACCAAGCCATCCGAACACTTCGTAAAGGTGATCACTACCTTCTCGTCATGGTGGACCAGTCTAGCGAATCTGACATCGCTTGGTGGACGCCAATTCTTTGGGGGATTGGGATCAGTATTCTGATCGCCATCCTAGTCGCTGTAGAAATCACCTTGGACCAGAGGGGATTGATTCCTAATTGGTTGTTCGGTTGGATTTCCAATGACCGTCAGACCCGCAAGCTTCAGTTCTCTCTAATACTCTTTGGAACCCTCGGACTTTGGATTGTCATAAAATTAGCGAAATTGGGAGTCTTGGGAGACATCATCAAAACGGTGTTTAGCAGCATCCTCTCGTCGTTCTCTTTTTTACGCCCCAACAGGGGCTCCCGCAGATAGGTCCTGAGAAACGGGGATTATTGGAATGTGGGAATTTGGCCAGTCCGGCTCGCGGGCCACATTCCGATAAGCCGACTTTTTAAGATGTGGGCAAGCGTTCTCTTTTTGGCGAAACGGCCTCCACAGGTCTTGCCGCAGATTGTCCTCCATCATGCGCGACTTTTCTAAGTCCTTCAGGCAGTGTTATCTTCAACAGCGATGCCACGCAAATCTTTCTCGGACAAAGTGCAGGCCGACGTGCTGGTGAAATGCAGGCGGAGATGCGTTCTCTGTTTCTGTCTGAATGGAGACGATCGGGAAAAGAGAGGGCAGCTCGCGCACATCGACAGGGATCCGGAGAACGACACACCGGAGAATGCAGCCTTCCTTTGCAGCCCCCACCACGATCGTTACGACAGCACTTCTCGCCAAACGAAACGGATCCTTCCCGACGAGTTGAAGGAGTATCAACAAATTCTGTACGCCTCCGTGGAATCTTTCACAGCCCCGTCTCGCATGAAGCAGCCTCGGAACAGGCCAGGGAGCCGCGTCGTAAGAAGAGCCACAGTGTCGCTGGAGATTTACGACCGTCGCGTGCCGATCTACCTCAGGACCATGCAGTTTGTTCGTGACGTCGTGGAGGACCTCAACCCTGAACTCAAGACCATTCTTCAGTTCGGCACTGACACGGACCAGGCGTTATTTCTGTTCGACGACAGCATCGCCGAATATTTGACTGACCTCTTCAAGCGGGCGATGCGCCTCCGTACGCTTGAGCTGATGCGAACACGGATGCAGACGGATCCCAGCGAAGCGGAAAGGTTCGAGGCGCTCCTAAAGGAAAACATTGCTATTGCACATTGGTTCTCAGAACAACACGAAGAGATTCGCGCGCGGTTCGCCCCATTCCTCCGCTTGACCTAGTTAATCGACAAGGCGTCAGCCCTCAGGTCAGGGTGTAAGGTCTCGAACTACGTGTTCCATCCCTGCGACAGCCGAAAATCCCGTTGCTCTGTCGCATTTTTTCGCCGAGGCGTTGCGCGAGATCGGCACTTTCCCGATAAACGGGGATTTAACGTCACGCACACGACCCGCATACCCTCAAACCCGTTTTCGAGGGGTGTATCACTTTTCCCCGCTCTGTAACCTTACCCGTCAAAGTGTTGTGGGGTTAGTGTATGGCGACGGCAAAATGCTCCCTCCCCCCTTTCTGAGTGAATGTTGCGCTGGCGAGCGGCGATCTGCCGTGGTTGAGGGCGCGCGGCCCGGAGAGACGGCTGGCGCACGGGGCGGTTTGCGTACCACGGTCGCTGGAAGTACCCTTTCTGTTTAAATTCGGGAGGGAATAAGCCATCTCACGGGAAGACCATCGACGCTATGATGCGCTATTACAGGCCATGCGTGTTTCGCAAGCGGGAGCCAAGCCCGAGAGTGTTTCGAGGGGCGATATTGCTCATTGGTGTTTAGCGGGGGTTATGGCCGTGGCACTTTACCTCGCACCTGAAAAGACGCCGCTGTGGACATGTGCGGGCCTTGTTTGCATGGCGGCCCTAGCCGCTCATCCCACTCTTTACCTTCCTTGGGTAAGGAACGCCGCATCTAAAAAAGCAAAAAAATTGCGGTCCTTTTTTGCGATCTCAGGAATGATTGTCCTCATTGTCTTGTACGGTTGGATTGTATGGCCTCCTGTTCCTTATTATCGCAACTTAACTCAGAAGGTAAAGGAGCAGTTTATGATTATTTTGAAATCACAAAAAGAGCCACGCGAACAGCTCAAGATAACGTGCCCAAGCAACGACGAAGATTTGTGTGTGATAGCCACAGGCTATTTGGAGTTATTTCAAAGAGCGGGTTGGAGAACCCCCTCCGGCGGAATCGAACGAGGCCTGTACGGTAAATCTGTATCCGGGATATCCATCGCGAAGAAACCAGAACCTGGAACATTAGACCCTAACAATCCAAATTTAGGCTTGTGGGTACTTCAAAGCCCGAGTATGGTCACGATAAACAACGCCTTTGGATCGCTTCACGTAAGGGTTAGCCGCCTAGCAGAACAGGATTTGCCCGAAAATACGATTTCTATTTATTTCGGGCCTCAACCTATGCATTGATTTCCTGAGCCCGCGGCAATGCGCCGTTGTGGGTGCGCGGGTACGCGGAACGGAGAGCGGGCCACATTCCGACAGGACTTCTCGGGACTTGGCCGCCCTTCGATACCGAGAGCAAGTCCGAGAATAGCTTCCGAGTGGGCGACAATCCGGGAATTATCGCATGGTGGCTCGAACCGAAATGCCGAGTGCGGCCGCTTCTGTGTGCACGTTATACTGGCGCTTGACTTTGGCCTGGTTTGTGTCAACAGCAAAGAGCCAGCCATCATGCCGAAATCGTGGCTTAGAATGATGACTGGCCTAGGCTTGAAGGCATCCTGAGCGAAGGGCGCGCTCGGAAGGGCCGAGGGACTCGGACTCCATGCACACCCGAGGTTTCGCGAGGACAGAAGCTGCGACCCGGCATTGCTCCTGGTCTACTGTTTGCGTTCAAATCTCTCTGGTAATGCTCCTTCTGTTAGTGGGAACGCTCGAAGCTATCGTTCAGAACTCTGCTGCCTGGCTCACGAACGAACAACAAGAACAGATCGTGGAGCGTCTTCGCTCCGTTCTGCCACCGGGCTGGACCATTACGCAGACAGCGATGAATCGAACTCCAGACGACTGGTATACACTGGACAATCGCGGCTTTGAGATTGATGGCAAGAACGGTGAGCACGTATTTCAGCTCTGGTTTCTTCCGAAAGACTGGCTCGGGATTCGCCAAACTAGACCGAATCGACTGCGACTAGTTTACTGGGAAGGCGTTCTTGTGGGCCAGGACTTCAAAACAATCACAAATACGGACCAAGCGCCCGTACAGGAAGCCCTACAGCGCCTGAGTATGTCAACGCCATCGTTAGTGAACGGCGGCTGGCATCTGGCAGAAACAGTATTTAAAGATCGCCTGCCGCAAGTCGACAGCCAAACGCAAGCGCTGGTGAGTCGCTATTGTAAGGACAAGCCTTGCAGGGATGAAGCTGCTTATTCCCTAATCGTGCTAGGGGTTCCGGCGCACAGTATCACACTAGACTGCGCCGAACATGCGATGGGAAAAGCACAAGAGTTCTGCGTCTCAGCACTAGGATATTGGAAGGGTTCACAGAGTGTTCGTGTGCTGAATGACGTTGTCTCCAACCCAGCCTCTTCTTCTCGCGTGCAAAAATACGCGGCAATAGCATTGGAATGGATTGCCGATCCGTCGTCTGGTCCTGCGTTGTTGAAGTCTCTACGCACGATTTCATTCTCGGAGGCAGCAGCTCAGGTAGCTGAGGCACTAGGGAGAATTCACTATGAATTGGCTGCACCGGAAATCTTGGCGCGAATGGCGAGGGAGCCCCATGACGCTTTCCGGCAAGCCCAATACGCCAAGGCTCTGGCAAGTCTGCGATACAAGCCAGCCGTACCCGCCATCGAACAGCTGTGCAAGACCACTACATTTTCCGCTGATTGGATATTGCAACAACAGCGAGATACCTATATTGGCTGGCTTCCGGAGATAGCACTCATGCGTCTCATAGCGCCATGGGGAAGGCCTGCCAATGGGATTCGACTGCTACTCCTACCGCCTGAGAGCTCCGCGCTTCCGGGTCCGATTCGAGTGGCAGCTGCCATTGAAAACGAAGGTGATCGGGATCTGGACATTTTAGGAACCCCAGGTGATGTGATTGTGGATGGTAAGACCTATGACCATACGGACCCTGTGATGATGGACGGAAACTACACGCTCAGAGTGAACGATGTGGACGTGCATGCCATCGATTTGTCTGGTCTGATTGCCAATCCAGGACTCCACCGTATCGAATACAGACGGGGCACGACCACTTCTAACCAACTGACTTTGCAAATTCCGATCGTTAAACCCTAATCAAACTGATGAATAACACCTGATAAACGGGATTCTCGGTAGCTGGCTCCCGCATTCAGATAAGAGAACTTATCAGGACCAATCCTTCGGGCGGTTGAACGGGTTTAAAGTTTCGATTTTGGGGAATGACGACCCAACTATTGTGTCCATCGGATAGACCTCAAGCTCGGAAATCTTGCCTTGTCTGGCGTGAAGCATAACCCCGACTTGTTGGCCCTCGGGCGTAACACCCAAAAAGTCAGCAAGAATAAGCGACGGTCCCGTGGTGCTCGCTTGAGCGTTCCCAACGGCCAAATCCACCGTGGGACACCCGCAGCTACAATGCGAAACCACGTGTAAGCCTTCAAGTTGTTGTGCGTAATTGTTCGCCTCAGGAATTCCATTCGCAATTAGCCATTCGATTAGCGTCCGCTCTTCCGCGTTGAGTTGCCTATTCTCAGGGATTGTGTAAGCACCCGATGTAGAGTCTTTGTGCGGCACGGGTTTGTCTCGCTCCCGTCTGCCGAGTGATCGGCCAATTCGCGAGGTCAATTTAGATATGAGAGACATGCTGACGCCGTTTACCGGGGAATGTTGAACACAAATACACTAAGGCCGCAATCCACTGAAAGTAAAGTTGAAAGCCTCATGAAACGAATCGGCAACGGCCAAGTCCTGAGAAACGGGATTATCGGTAAGTGGACCTGCTAGGCCGGGGTCACGGTATCGCACCAAGCATTGAGATAACGGTTGGGAATGAGATGCTGGTTCTTCTTTTCCATCGCCTTAGACCGAGATTCGCTCGC
>WNFR01008417.1_pt1 | contig 10430 bp, 8 predicted proteins | sample 5400221 | NCBI WGS metagenome assembly WNFR01 (sample SAMN13153357, study PRJNA577476) | soil metagenome | isolation source: 40 cm soil under Madrone tree | place: USA:California | collected 2016-06-14 | reverse complement strand
GCGGCTAGTTCGCGGCGTTTGCGCGAGGCCCAGCGCGGTTTGTTGACTTGCCGGCAGCGGGCGATGCCCAAACCGTCCTCAGGGACATTTTCGGTGATCGTGGAACCGGCCGCGACATAGGCACCGTCGCCGATGCGCACCGGCGCCACCAGGGTCGAATCGCTGCCGATGAAGACGCCCTTTCCGATATTCGTCGCGTGTTTCTGGAAGCCGTCGTAATTGCAGGTAATCGTGCCAGCTCCGATGTTCGTTTTCGATCCGACGTTCGCGTCGCCAAGGTAAGTAAGATGCGGAACTTTCGCACCTTCGCCGACTGTGACCTTCTTGGTTTCCACAAAGTTGCCTACACGTGAGCCGCTCTTGAGGTGCGTGCCAGTTCGCAAGCGCGCGAAGGGGCCGACCGTGACGTTGTCGTCCAGCCGGCTTTGCGCGATCACGGAATGTGGTTCGATAGTCACATCGTTGCCAACGATAGTGTCACTCAGCACGCTGCCGGTCCGAATCGTGCTGCGCTCGCCGATTTTCGTCTTGCCGAGGAGCTGCACGGCGGGCTCGAGGACGGTGTCTTCCCCGGCGGTTACGTCCGGGTCTATCAAAACCGTTTCCGGCAACTGTATGCTGACGCCGCCATTCATCAGCTCGGCGCGCTTCCGCTCCCGAAAAATGCGGTCGACCTCTGCAAGGTCCGCGCGCGTGTTACAGCCCAATGCTTCCCGCGGATCGGCCGCGACATGAGCCAGCACCGTTTCATTTTTTGCAGCCAGCACGGCGACAGCGTCGGTCAGATAGAGTTCGCGATGTTTGTTGTTGGGCTTTACCTGGGCCAGCGCCGGCCAGAGCGTCTCAAGAGTGAAGCAGTAGATGCTGGAATTGATTTCGTTGAGGTCGCGCTGTTCGTCGGTCAACTGCGATTCCTCCACGATGGCCTGAACCGTGGTTTCGGACTTGCGCAAAATGCGTCCATAGCCGATGGGATCGCTGACCACCGCGCTTAGAATAGTTGCCGCGGCTTTCGCGGCGCGGTGCGCGGCGATCATCGACCGCAGAGTCTCCGTGCGAATCAGCGGTGCGTCACCCGGCAAGACAAGAGCGAGTTTCGCCGAACCCAGTGTCCGCCGCGCTACCTGCATGGCGTGGCCGGTGCCGCGCTGCGGCTGCTGCAACACGCTCTCCGCTTTCAGCGGCTCAACCACCGCGGACACCTGCTCAGCCTGATACCCTACTACCACGACGGTTTTTCGCTGTTTGAGCGGGGCGCAGGCGGCAGCAACGTGTTCGACCAATGGCCGCCCACCAGCCCGATGCAGAACCTTCGCCAGGCTGGATTTCAGTCGCGTGCCCTTTCCCGCGGCGAGAATGACAACGGCAAGATCATTGGCCGGCATAAGTCCAATCATTCTGCGGGAGCAGAATCAATTTCGCAATGCATCGATTCCGCGAATATTCTAGAAATGCTCAATCGGTGGCGGCAACGGAGGCAAAAGCGGTAAGAGGGGCCTCCGCTTGTTCGTGCAGCGCTTCCCGAGTCGTGACGGTCCAAAGAGTGGGGTCCGCGAGCAGACGGCTGACGAGCTGGGTATGCAGCGCGTGGCCGGCTTTGTGCGCTTCTACGCGGCCCAGCAAGGGGAGACCCGCTAAAGCCAGATCGCCAATCAGATCGAGCGCCTTGTGGCGGCCGAATTCATCGGGAAAGCGCAGCGGCCCGTTCATCACTCCGTCCGAGGTCAGCACGATGGCGTTTTCCAGAGTACCGCCGCGGATTAGTCCCATGGAGCGCAGCGGCTCGATGTCGCGCTCAAAGCAAAACGTACGGGCGCGGGCCAGTAGATGCCGGAACGTTTCTGGGCTTACGAGCATCTCCACTTCCTGTTGGCCGACCAAGGGATGCGGGAAATCCACATAGCAGCGCACGCGGAATTCATCGGCGGGATAGATGCCAATGCGCCGGTCACCCTCGATGACCTCCAGCGGCTTCAAAACCTTCAGGAAGCGGCGTTTGCGTCGAAGCCGCCGCGTGCCGGATTCTTGGAGCATCTGCATGAATGGCTCGGCGGAGCCATCTAAGATCGGAACTTCGATGGAATCGATGTCGACGTAAACGTTGTCAATGCCGCAGGAGTAGATTGCGGCAAGCAGATGCTCTGTGGTGGAGAGCAGCACGCCCTGTTTCATTAAGCTGGTGGCATAGCTCACGCGCGCGACGTTGTGCTCCTGCGCTTCGATCGGGAAATTGTCCAAGTCGATGCGGCGAAACACGATGCCGGTATCGGCGGGAGCGGGGACAAGACTGATGTGCCCGTAAACGCCGGTGTGCAGTCCCACCCCCTCAGCAGAAGAAGGTTTCGCAATGGTTGTTTGGAGCATCTGTTAAACCGAATTCTAGCACATTGTCATCCAAAGAATTCGTCGTTTGTTCCTTAGTATCAATAACTTATAGCTGTTGGCAGCGTGCTGGAGGATCGAGGTGTGGTAATTTAGCAACACTCCGCCTTTTAACTTGTGTCTTTATGGAACGATTGTTCCCTCGAAACTACCTTTCTGGCTTCCTCTCCGTCTCCTTCTGCGTCCCATTGCATGCGGTGTTATACTGGGACTGTCTTTCTTCTGGGCAAGGTGAATGATGAATCGAGCAGCGCGTATCGGCATTCTAGTAGCTTCGGTGGCGATCGTTTGTTACGCAGGAATTGGCCACGTCCTCGGACGCACACCCGACGACAAAGCGTACAAATCACTGACTGTCTACGGCGAAGTGTTGCAAAAGATCCAGTCCGACTACGTTGATGAGCCGAACATGCGGCTGGTCACGGCCGGCTCATTGCACGGATTGCTGGAGTCGCTGGATTCGCAATCCAGCTACCTAACGCCGCGCGAATATACGGAATACAAGCAGAAGGCGCAGAGTACCGGCACCGGAGAGACGGGCCTCAATCTGAGCAAACGTTTCGGGTACATCATCGTGATTTCCGTTTTGCCGGAAAGCCCCGCGGAAAAGGCGGGCATACGTAGCGGCGATATCTTTGAATCGGTGGCCGGATTCACCACGCGCGACATGTCCGTGGGCCAGGCCCTGAACCTCCTGAATGGCCCCGTCGGCAGCGGTGTAAAAGTCGGCGTGATCCGGCGCGGCCGTGCCCAGCCCGAAGAAGTCGACGTGGTGCGCCAGAAACTGGCGGTGCCCAAGATCACAGCACAAAAGACCGATCCCGACTTTCTGGCGCTGCGCGTGCCCTCTCTCGATGCTGGGCGCGCTGATGAAATTCGCAACCGCCTTGCAGATGCGGAGAAGCAGGGAATTCACAAGGTGATTTTGGATTTGCGCGAATGCGGCCGCGGCCCAGTTTCCGAGGCCGTCAACGTCGCGCGCCTCTTCATACCTTCCGGGACCATCGCCACTCTGCGCGGGCAGACCGTTTCCGCGCAAACCTTTGCCGCCGAACCTGGCAAGGTGGTTTGGCGAAATCCGGTTTCTGTTTTGATCGATGGCACAACCTCGGGAGCGGCGGAAGTATTGGCCTCGGCAATGGTCGCCAATCATCGCGGTGACGCCGTAGGTGAGCGCACCTTCGGCTTGGCTTCGGAGCAAAAGCTGATCACCCTGGATGACGGCTCGGCCCTGTTCCTGACGGTGGCAAACTATTACAACGCTGGCGGCAAGGCCATTCTAGAAGACGGCGTGACGCCTTCGGAGGTCGTTCGCGCAGCGGCCGATGACGACAGTGACGTCAGCAATGACAGCTCGGCCTCCGCCAAAGAGGCGCCTTCCGGTCCTCGCCCGCTGTCTCCGGAAGATCCGGTGTTCCACAAGGCTCTGGACCTGCTGAAAGCGCCCGCGAAGAAAGCAGCTTAACCGCCGGTGAACAGCCAGCCCTGCCTGATTCGGGCGGGTATCTTTCTTTCGACCCTGGGCCTCTGTGCCGCCCTTTTGAGTGGCTGCAAGAAGGCGCAAAAGCCGCCTGCGGCGGAAATCCATGCAATTACCCGAGAGTTTTTGGCGGCGATGAAGGCCGCAACGCCCACAGATGTGCGCGGCGAGCTAGGCGCGTCCGACCAAGATCCAGGTAGCTTTGATCTTATCGACGTTACGATTCGGGCCGACTCCAACTCTTCTTCGCGAGAGATCATCTCTCGATTGTTGCGCGCCACGAGCAGCGTTGCCACACGCCGCCGCTTAAGCCGAGACGGCCCACTGGAAAGCCGCGAGGGAATCCTATACGCGTACCGCCGGGCTGGCGTCGTAACCCACAGGGTGCATTTTCATGAGCAGATGGAAACCGGCTCGCGCGAAGCACTTCCATCGGCGGAGGGCGAAAGCGCTCGTCTCGCCATCATCATGGATGACCTGGGAAACGATCGCGCCGCCGCGGACGCCATCTTTGCGATGCAGTTTCCGATCACCATCTCGGTGCTGCCAAATCATTCGCGGTCGATTGAGATCGCCCAAGAGGCCCATCGCCGGGGCTATCAAGTCATGCTGCATCTGCCCATGGAGTCCGTAGGCAACGAGCGGCCGGAAGCGCAGGAGTTGCGGCCAGGCATGTCCGCGGGTGAGGTGAGCACGTTGGTGGACGGTTTGCTGCAAGCCGTTCCAGACGTCGCCGGCGTGAACAATCATCAGGGCTCGCAATCCACGGCGGACGCGGCGCTGATGGACGAGTTGATGCCGGTGCTGCGGGAACACAATTTGTTTTACGTCGACAGCCGTACCACCGCGGCCACCGTCGCCTACGACAGGGCGCAGCGCCTCGGCGTGCGCTCCGGATTCCGTAATGTTCCCTTTCTCGATGACGTCGCGGAAGTAGGCGCGGTGCGCAAGCAATTGCAGCTTGCGTTGCGTGATGCTCGCAAGAAAGGTGACGCGATCGCTATCGGGCATCCGCATCCCGCCACGCTGCAAGCGATGCGAGACGTTCTACCCGAGGCGAAGTCCCAGGGAGTGCGGTTGGTTTTTGTGTCGGAAGTGGTGCACTAACTCTTGCGCAACAAGGCTTGGCTGGCGGGATGGCGGCGCGTGCCGGCTGGAAGCCCTTCGCGGCTCAGGGTAAACCAGCGCTACCGGGGAAAATGTCAGTTGTCTTTCTCCGCCTCTTTTTCTCTCTTCTTTTCGTCCTTGTATTTTTTGCTGCCGACTTCAGAGAAGCGCTTGTCCAAAGCGGCTTTGGTGAAGAAATCTTCGGAAAAGCCAGGATTGTATTTGCAGGATTGAAAGAAAACCTGGTTGACGCGGCGGCCGTTGCGGTCCAGCGTGATCTGCAACGGTGTCTGCACGCCGTCCATGAGTTGATAATTCGTGTAGATATGCGTTTCAACGCTGCGGTCGGGGGAAGTATCGTCCGCTAGGGTGACCACGGTGCGCACTAGAAAATGCGTGCTGCGGTCCACGGCCAAGCGGAAATCACGCTGCTCCGTATCTGTGATTTCGACCCAATCCACGGTGCGGAGATCCACGACGTCGGTTCCGCCGAAGCGGATCGTCATTCCAGGCTCTTTCAGCCGCACGCGGAGCAAATTGTTGATGTCGCGCTTGGCCTGCTCCTGAAAATCCGCGACCGCCGCGTTGCTTAGCTCAGACACACCGCCGCGATCGAGCGTCCAGCCACGATCGCCGTTATACACGTTGACGATCACGCCTTTTTTTGAAAAGTCCGTGCGATTTTTGTCCGGATAGCGCCAGTACACCTTGAAATTCGTGTAGCCGGTCAGCTCACCGCTGTGGCCAAACTGCGCTAGCCGCCCTTCGCAATTGCTCTCGCGAATATCAAGATAGGTCGGGCCGCCGAGCGCGGTAATCAACTGGTCCAGAACCTGTTTGCCCTTGGCCGCACGCTCCTCCGGCATCATGTTGTCCGGGTTTTGCGCGTACGTTCGCTGCGCAGGCAGCGCCGCTGACAGCACGGCCAGCGCCAGAATCCAGCAGTTATTGATGGCAGACCTCAACCGCACAGCACCGCGCCTCCGTTTACATTGATGATTTCTCCGGTCATGAAGTTGGCCAGGTCGGAAGCGAGGAACAAGATGGGTCCGGCGATTTCTTCGGCTGTACCTGGGCGTCTCAGGGGAATCGAAGCGGTGATGGATTTGCCTCCGGCCTTCGACTTGATTACCGGGTTGGACATGTCCGTGGCCACCCAGCCGGGCGCGACGCAGTTCACCAGGATGTTGTGCCGCGCGAGTTCCGTGGAGAGCCCTTTGGTGAAGCTGATGATGCCGCCTTTCGAGGCTCCGTAGTGTGTGTGAAAGGATTCGCCCCGCTGCCCGGCGGTAGAGCTAATCGGGATGATCTTGCCGGATTTTTGCTTGATCATCTGCGGCACCGAAAAATGAATGATGGAATAGACGCTTTTCAGATTGACCCGAATCATCTCGTCCCATTGCTTCTCTCTCATCTTTTCGATGGGCAGGTCTTCCGCGTTCCATACGCCGGCATTGGCCACCACGATGTCCAGGCGGCCCAGGCGCGAAATCGCGAACTCCACGAGCTTCTTATTATCGGCATGGCGTCCCACGTCCGCTTTGAACGCTTCGACGCGCGTGCCGTGCTTGCCCGCTTCCTGCTGCACTTGCTCTGCCGCGTCTTTCGCTTTGTTGTAACTGAAGACAACGTCCGCGCCGGCTTGCGCGAAAAGTTTGACTGCCGCAGCGCCAATTCCCCGCGATCCCCCCGTGATGAGCGCGGCCTTGCCCGCCAGTGAAATCATGATTCCCCCAAGATCGCACGCACGAAACGCGAAAACAGAAAAACCAACACGCGGACGGCGAGCAGAATTTTCCGGCGGGCTCCGTGTTAGACCTTTTCCGCCACTGAATTGCGAGCCTTTCGCGCCGCTTCTACAAAATCGCGGAACAATTGCTCCGCGGCGGCATCGTCGTGCATGCGCTCCGGATGCCATTGAACGCCCACGACCCAGTTCGCGTCCCCAGTCCACTCGACGCCTTCCACCGTACCGTCATCGGCATGCGCGGTAACGCGCAGGTTTTTACCCGGAACTTGGATGGCTTGATGATGCGAACTGTTGATTTCGCCTCGCCTGCCGCTTGCGACTGCGGCAAGGCGGCTGCCCTGCTCGAATGCCGCCGCGTGGCGCGGATCGTCCTTCGGTTCCGGTAGCAGGTCCTTTTTTCGGTGCGCTATGCTTGTACCGGTCTCGGCCCGCAAGTCTTGGATCAAAGTGCCGCCCAAATAGACGTTCAGGAGCTGACAACCGTAGCAGATAGCCAGGACAGGCTTCTGCTCGGCAAAGGCATGTTTCAGAATTGCCCGGTCAGTTGCTTCCCGAGCCAAATCAGCGGGTTCCGAGAGGCCGCGGTTCACGGCTCCATATTCCGCCGGTGCTACATCTGAGGGGCTGCCTGGCAGGACAAAGGCGTCCAGGGTTGGCAGAACTCGGTCAACCGCAAGCGGGTCCGACAATGTCAATAATACGGGTTCCCCACCCGCGCGCCGGACGGCATCTTCGTAGTTCTTGATTTTGGGGTGGTTCCGCTGTGTCTCTTCCTGCGAGGTGCGCCACGGAATACCTACTCGCGGGCGAGTCGAGGTGCGTCCAGATGTCATTGCGGCGGACATAGAACGTTAAATCGTAGCATTCGCGATGGGGAAGCGCCAACACGACTGGAACTGGAATTGTCAGCCTGCAGATGGCTACGAGCCCCTCAAGCCCGTTAACCTCGAGCTGATACGGAATGTCGCAAGACTGCGTCCAGGCCGAATTCAGGGCGGTGGAAGCAGGTGGGAAGCTCGCCGAGCCGGGAGGCGAGTTGCTCTGGTGAGGAGGCGCGTAGCGTCACGTGGCCGAGCTTGCGGCCGGCGCGCGCGGATTTGCCGTAGAGGTGCAGGTGCGCATCACGTATTGCGAGAACCTCGGCGGAGTCGGGCACCTCGCCGATCAAGTTGAGCATGGCCGAGCAGCCAATCGCATGCGTCGAACCTAGCGGATGTCCGACGACCGCACGGAGGTGATTCTCGAACTGGCTGGTGACCGCGCCCTCGATGGTCCAGTGGCCGGAGTTGTGGACGCGGGGCGCCATTTCATTGGCCAGCAAGCGCCCTTCGTGCTCGAAAAACTCAATGGCCAGCACCCCTACATATTGCAGCGCTTCAAACACGCGGCGTGCCGCATCTTCCGCGGCGTGCTGAATTCCGCGGTCGAGCTGCGGCGCAGGCGCCAAAGACAAGCGCAGGATTCCCGCGCGATGGTGATTTTCCACCAGTGGATAGGCGGCAGTTTCGCCGGTGCGACCGCGCACCGCCAGAACGCTGAGCTCGCGACTGAAAGGGACGAGGCGTTCGAGCAAGAACGGTGTGCTGTGCTGCGAAAGTTCGGTGCCTCTGCGGTTCCCCGCCGCCGGAGCATTTATCACCGGTAGTTCGCTTTTGGCTCTGGAGACATCTTCGGCGGAGCGAAGAATCCATTGTCCCTTGCCGTCGTAGCCCATGCGGCACGTTTTCAGAATCGCGGGTAAACCAATCTGCTGGACGGCGCCATCGAGCGCTTCCCGGCCGGCGACGGCGGCAAATTCGGTGGTGGCGATGCCCAGTTTTTGAAAGAGCTGCTTTTCGTTCAGGCGGTCCTGAGCCGCTTCGAGCGCGGCGGGAGGAGGGAGCACCGGCACGCGCTCGGCAAGAAACCGCGCCGTTTCGACGGGAACGTTTTCAAACTCGTAGGTCACCAGCTCCAGTCCGGCTGCAAATTTCTTCAGCGCAGAGCGGTCTGTGAATTGGGCGGTGATGCGGGTGGCGATGCGTCCCACCGGAGCTTCCGGCGAGGGGTCGAGAAACCGGAAGTGCAGACCCAGCGGATAACCCGCGAGCGCGAGCATGTACCCCAGTTGCCCGCCGCCCAGAATGCCGATGGTCACGCCCGCGTTCCTTTTTTTCCGGGCGCGGAAGTGGTCGTTATTCCTAGCGCACGAGCCGGAGCCTTCGGGTCCGGGTTCGCGAGCACGCGCGCGGTCTGCCCATTGCGGAATCTTCGGTACGCCTCTCGCACTTCAGGATGCTTCGCGCCGAGAATGGCCGCTGCCAGCAAAGCCGCGTTAATGGCACCCGCCTTGCCGATTGCCAGGGTGCCGACGGGAACGCCGCCGGGCATCTGGGCGATGGAAAGGAGCGAATCCAAACCTTTTAGCGTTGTTGACTCCACCGGAACGCCGAGCACCGGTAGCGCTGTTTTCGACGCGGTCATGCCGGGCAGATGCGCGGCGCCGCCTGCGCCGGCGATAATCACTTCGATGCCCCGCTTTTCCGCGGAAGAGGCGTACTCGAAAAGCAGATCCGGGGTGCGGTGCGCGGATATGACGCGCGTCTCATGAGGAACACCAAGCTCCTCCAAGGTTTTTGCCGCGTGCTCCAGCGTTTCCCAATCCGAGGAAGATCCCATGATGATCCCCACCAGAGGAGCCTTCCCGGCCAAAGTAGATTCTTTCGCCATTTTGCGTTCACCAGAACAGAGGCGGACATTTTACGGTGTTTTTCAGCGCGCCGCGACCTGCGCCCGCTGCCTCCAATAATGGCGGAGCTGCCCGACCAGATAAAGCGACCCGGTAACGAAAACGCCGTCCTGGGGCGCTGCTCTGGACAAGAGATAGTCGAGCGCTTGCTCCGCATCGGCGATGACCGAGCTGTGACCGGTATGATGCGCCGCGATCTCGCTGAGCTGCGAAGCAGAAATGGCGCGCGAGGTGCGCGGCTCGGTGAAGACAACTTCGGCCGCGCGTGGAAAGAGCACTCCGGCGATTTCGTCGACGGCTTTGTCGCGCAGGGCGCCGTAAAGAAGGAAAATCTTGCGGTCTGCAAAATTTTCTTCCCAGAAAGAGGCCAACTCACGCGCCGCGCCCGGATTGTGTGCCCCATCGACATAAATGTCGGGCCGCGATTGCAGTTTTTCCAGGCGTCCCGGCCAGATGGCTGCCGCGATGCCTTGCTCGATCGCGCTTTCCGGGATCCGATAGCCGCGTGCGCTCAGTGTGCGAGCTGCTGCCACCGCGCTAATCGCGTTTTGCAACTGGAAACGCCCGGCCAACTGCGGCGCGAGGTGCGCGGACCAGCCTGAAGCAATTTCCGTGGTCCGCGCGCGGACGCAGCCGGTTTCCATCGTTTGCTGATCCACGCGATACGCCAGAGGCGTTTCGATGACCGGACAGCCCAGTTCTTTGGCGCGCGTCAGAATGACTTCGCGCGCTTCGGGCTGTTGCGCGGCGAGGACAACCGGAATGCCCTGTTTTAGAATGCCCGCTTTTTCAGCGGCGATTTCGCGCAAGGAATGCCCCAGAAAATTTTCGTGATCGAAGTCGACGCGCGTAATCACGGAAATCCTGGGAGTCAGAATATTCGTCGCATCGAGTCGTCCGCCCAGGCCAACTTCGAAGACACCGAAATCCACGCGAGTTTGCGCAAAATATTGAAACGCCATGGCTGTCACGCACTCAAAGTA
>WNFR01008416.1_pt1 | contig 10430 bp, 8 predicted proteins | sample 5400221 | NCBI WGS metagenome assembly WNFR01 (sample SAMN13153357, study PRJNA577476) | soil metagenome | isolation source: 40 cm soil under Madrone tree | place: USA:California | collected 2016-06-14 | reverse complement strand
CGACGCTGGTGGCGGCGGTCGGCTTTCTGGATGACCGCGGCTGGCTACATCACCAGATCAAGCTTTTCGTGGGCATGCCGCTGGCGGCGTGCATTCTTCTGTTCAGCGGAATTCATGCACAGGCTTTCGAGCTGTTTGTCCCGGGACGCGCGGGATACTTGCTGGACGCGGCGCTGACCATTTTTTGGGTGGTGGCGATCACCGCGTCGTTCAGCATACTGGACCACATGGACGGGCTGTGCGCGGGAGTTGCGGCGACGGCTTCTTTCTTCTTTGCGCTGCTCGCGTTTTTGAACGGCCAAATTGTGGTTTCGACGCTGGCTGCCGCGGTTTTTGGCGCGGCAACAGGCTTTCTGCGCTGGAATTTCAAGCCGGCGAAGATTTTCATGGGCGACGGCGGAGCGATGTTCCTGGGTTTCCTGATGGCGACGCTGGGATTGAAGCTGCGACTGAGCACCGGAAACCATGCGTCGGCACTTCTGGCTCCGCTGCTGATTCTCGGCGTCACTATTTTCGATACGACTCTGGTTACGATCTCCCGATCGCGACGAGGACTGCTGCCGTTTGCGACGCCGGGAAAAGATCATGCCGCGCACCGGTTGTCGAACCTGGGATTGGGGCAACGCGGCGCGGTGCTAACGCTGTACTTGCTCGGCGCGGTGAGCGGCGCCTTGGCAGTTTTCATTTGCTACGTTTCGGCATCGGCAGCGCTATTGCTCGCCGCTTTCATCATTGCGGCCATGTTATTTGCCATCGCCATGCTCGAAAAGGCGCCTTACGAGCGGCAGGCCGCCAAGCCACAAGCGCTCTGAGCCACAAGCAGCGAAATCGAGGTTCACTCCACAGTATTGCCGGTTGAGTTTGCCGGTGTAATTGGATTCGCTATACTTACGTCGGTCGCTCACTCACCCATTTCTTAAGCACTCAACAGGGGCGGGAAAGCGGTTGCCCCGGGGAACCGCGGGCGGCGATGACCGTGAATTTGCAAGACAATGAGGGGCAAAGCAGAAATTGTTGCAAACAAATCGGGAAAAGAATCAGCGCGAACAAAATAGCGAAGAAGTAGTCGTCGTCGGGGGTTCCGCGGCCGGATTATATACCGCCGCAAAAGTAGCTCAGGGCGGCAAGCCCGTGCGTGTACTGGAGTCCAAACGGGGTTTGGAGCCGGCGCCGCGAACTCTGATCGTAACGGATCATTTCCGCAACCAACTGGGAGCTTCGGCGAACGAAAGCGTTCTGAATGAGATTCGGCGTTTCGAACTATTCACGGACGGGCGTTCCGCGCAGGTCGCGCTCTCCAAGCCGGACCTTATTATCGAACGCGCGAAATTGATTCCAGCGGTGGCGCGGGAGGCGCAGCAGGCCGGTGCCAAAATTTCTTTTGATACGCGCTTTCTCGGATTGTCTCCTAACGCCAACGGCGTGCAGATACAAATTGAATCCGGCGGGCGGCGTGAGGAGTTGCACGCGAAAAATGTGGTGGGAGCCGATGGCGCGGCGAGCCGGGTGGCGCGGACCGCGGGCTGGGCGCCTATTGACACAGTGCCGCTGGTGCAGACAATCGTGCGTTTGCCGAAAGACTGCCCCGTGGATACGACGCGTGTCTGGTTCGTGCCAGACGACACGCCCTATTTCTACTGGCTGATTCCGGAATCAGCGGAGCGTGGCGCGCTGGGCGTCATCGGAGAAGATGGCCGCGATACGGCGCGATGCCTGGCGCGATTCCTGGAGAAGAAAGGAATGGAACCGCTCGAATGGCAGGGCGCGCGCATCCCGGTGTATAAGCGTTGGGTGCCCGTAAAGAAGCGGCTGGGAAAAGGCAGCGTGTATCTCGTGGGAGACGCGGCGGCGCAGGTCAAAGTGTCCACCGTGGGCGGAATCGTTACCGGGTTTCGAGGCGCGCAGGCTGTGGCGGAATCCATTTTGCAAGGCCGCCAGGGCAAAGAGTTGCTGAACTTGCGCCGGGAACTAAGCACGCACTGGCTGCTGCGGCGAACGATGCATAATTTTCAGCAGAAAGATTATTCGCGTTTGGTGGACCTGCTCAATGCGGGCACGCGGGAAACACTCAGCGAAATCACGCGAGACGAATCGGCGCGGCTCCTGTGGAACGTGCTGCGGCGCCAGCCTCAACTCGTGCTGCTGGGGCTGCGCGGGCTACTGCTAGGTTGGAACAGCGAACGACGCTAGATTCGCTGAACGTACAAATATCTGTGAATATATAGAATCACTGTCCGGAGGATTGCTTTGCGTCTCTCTGTGGTTGGATGCGGTTACGTAGGTCTGGTGACCGGCGCATGTCTCGCCGAAGCTGGGCATGAGGTCGTTTGCACGGACATTGATGATAAGCGGATCGCCGAGCTGCAAGCCGGGGGCGTGCCGATCTACGAGCATCATCTGGACAAAATCCTACGATCGGCGCGGGCCGCAGGCAAGATCTCGTACACCTCGGATGCCGGCGAAGCAATACGCGGCGGCGACGCTATATTCATTTGCGTGGGCACGCCGCCCAAGGAAAACGGCGATGCGGATCTTTCCGCAATTGACCACGTCGCGCGCCAGATTGCCACGGAAGCGCGATCGCCGAAGCTGGTCATCGAAAAGAGCACGGTACCGGCTCGCACGGGACTGGAATTGCGGCGCGCGTTGACAGCCTACTCGCGCAACAGTGGTCTGACATTTCGCGTGGCGTCGAATCCGGAGTTCCTCCGCGAAGGTACGGCCGTTTCGGATTTCTTCCATCCTGACCGCATTGTAGTTGGCGTGGAAGATGAGGCCTCGGCCCGTGATATGCGGGAAATTTACCGGCCGATCCTGGAACAAACGTTTCACTGCCCTGTGCACGCCAGCGCTTGCCCTCCGAGCAAGGCTGCCGATTTGCTCATCACGACAATTAACAGCGCAGAGCTCATCAAACATGCTTCCAACTCATTTTTGGCGCTGAAAATCAGTTATGCCAACGTGATTGCCGACCTCTGCGAGAAAATCGGAGCGAACGTCGAGGAAGTGACGCACGCCATGGGACTGGATGCGCGCATTGGCACGCAATTCCTCCGCGCGGGGCTGGGGTTCGGCGGCTTTTGCTTCCCCAAGGATTTACAGGCGTTCGTCCACCTGGCCAGCACAGTGGGCGTGGATTTTGACATTCTGAAAGCGGCGGAGCGTGTCAACCAGCAGCGGATCGAGCGATTTTTCGAGAAAGTGCGCCAGGCTCTGTGGGTCGTCAAAGGCAAGCGTGTTGCGGTGCTCGGGCTGGCGTTCAAAGCGAATACCGACGACGTCCGATTCTCGCCGGCGCTGGAAGTCGTCAAGGAACTGCTCCGGCAGGGAGCGCAGGTGCAAGCCACGGATCCGGAAGCAATTTCCAGGGCTAAGACGCTTTTCCCGTCGGCCAGTTATCACCAGGATCCCTACGACGCGCTGCGTGACGCGGAGGCGGCGCTGGTCTGCACGGAATGGGACGTATTTCGGGATCTCGATTGGGAGCGCGCCGGGAAAGTCATGGCGCGCCGCCTGGTGGTAGACGGCAGAAACTTATATTCGCCGTCGCGAATGCGCGAACTCGGTTTCGAATACTATTCGTTCGGACGCGAATAAATTCCAGCAATCAGCAAACGCACAAAGCGCTACTAGACCCCGGCGACCTGTTTGCTCGCGAAATATTCCTTAAAGTAATCCAACGTGGTGCGCAGCCCGTCCCGCAGGTCCACCTTCGGCTCCCAATTTAGAATGCGCCTGGCTTTGCTGATGTCAGGGCAGCGCTGCTTGGGGTCGTCTTGCGGCAAAGGTTCGAAAATAATCTTGGGCGCGTTTTCAAAATGAGCGCGAATGCGTTCGGCAAATTGAAGAATGGTGATTTCCTGCGGATTGCCAATGTTCACGGGCAAGTGCTCGTCAGACAGCATCAAGCGATAGATCCCGTCAATCAAATCGGAAACGTAGCAGAAACTGCGCGTTTGCTTCCCTTCACCGTAGACGGTCAGCGGCTTGCCAGTGAGGGCCTGGTGAACGAAGTTGGGAAGCGCGCGGCCATCGTTTAAACGCATGCGCGGCCCGTAAGTATTGAAAATGCGCACAATGCGCGTGTCCACGCCGTGGTAGCGGTGATATGCCATGGTCATCGCTTCCGCGTAGCGCTTGGCCTCGTCGTAGACGCCGCGGGGGCCGATCGAATTCACGTGGCCCCAGTATGTTTCCGGTTGCGGAGAAACCTCAGGATCACCGTAGCATTCGCTGGTGGAGGCCAGGAAGAATTTGGCGTTTTTGGCCAGCGCGAGACCGAGTGCGTTGTGAGTGCCCAGCGCGCCCACTTTCAGGGTTTGGATGGGCATTTTCAAATAATCGACCGGGCTGGCCGGGGAAGCGAAGTGCAAGACGTAGTCCACGGGGCCGGCAACGTCGATGTAGTTGGAGACGTCCGCTCGCGCAATGCGGAAACGCGGGTGCCTCTGGAGATGAGCGATATTCGCGTCCACGCCGGTAATCAGATTGTCGAGCGCGAGAACGTCCCATCCCTCTGCGATGAGGCGATCGCAAAGATGTGAACCCAGAAAACCTGCTCCGCCGGTGACTACAGCACGCATGCATCCTCCGTGGAAATGCCGACCCAGGATTTTATCGCGCCGCTCAGCAATTGACCACCCAGATTGGTCGCGATACCATTCGCCCGCTTGCCTATGGACAGCAGCGCGGATGCACCGCAGGCCCGGAACCGCCACTTCGCCGGGGCAATTCTCCTCACTTTACTTATTGGGATAATAATTTTCGCCGCGATCATTTTCCTCAGCGTGGGGCGCTGGCTTATAGCGGAAGATCCGCTCGATAAGGCCGACGCGATTGTGATCCTTAGCGGGCGAATGCCTGTGCGGGCCAAGGAAGCGGCCCGCCTTTACAATGCCGGCTATGCAGCGCAAGTCTGGCTCACCCGTACCAATGAACCTGCCGCCTCGCTCCAGGAAATGCACATCGCTTATATCGGCGAGGACTTCTTTAACTCTCGTGTTTTGATGCACGAGGGGGTGCCATCGAATGCAATCCATGTACTTGAACCGCCAATCGATAATACCGCCGATGAAATCCAGGTCATTGCCGCCGAATTGGAGCGCGAGAAGGGCGCCGCGGTAATTATAGTCACGACGAAGGCACATACCAGGCGAGTGCGCACGCTATGGAAGAAACTTTCGGGCAGGCGCGGGCGGGCCATCGTGCGCGGCGCTTCCAGCGATCCGTTTGAGCCGAACCATTGGTGGCGCGCGACGAACGATGCACTGGACGTCGTGAGAGAAGTTCTGGGCTTATTGAACGCCTGGGCGGGCCTGCCACTGCATCCTTCGCGATGAGTCGGAACTCAGAAGAAAAAAAACTTTTTGCGCCGCTGCAACGCCTTTTCGTCAGGAATTTCCGGGATGTGCGGAAGGTCGCGTCCCTCAAAGGCCGCTCGCGGGTTTTCCAGAAACAGGGCGCGCGCCTTCTCGTCGCCAAATTGCTTGCGTACGGCTTCATAGGCCGGCTGCAGACGCAACGGGCGGCGTTTGGTATTGTGCGCGTCGCTAGCGACAAAGTGCACGTAGCCTTGCCCGATCCAGCACAGCGAGTCCTCTTGCGCGCGTGGACCGAAGGTTCCCGTCAGAGAGCCGGCCGTGACCTGCACAAAGCAGCCGAGCCGTACCCATTTCGCGAGGCGCTCCGGCTGGCGGCGTAGGATAGCGTTGCGCTCGGGGTGCGTGATTATGGGGCGCAGGCCCTTGAGCTGCAAACCGTGCAAGGTGTCGTCCATCGAGGGTGGGATGGAGATTTCGTTGAACTCCACCAGCAGGTAATCGCGCTGATTGATGCAGAAGCGGGAAGCGTCAGCGCGCAAAGCCTCGAGATTTTCCGGGTTGAGGTGGAAGTCGCATCCAGTTGCCAATATCAAGCGGTCACCGATTTCCATCTGCAGACGCTCGCGCGCTTTTTGGACGCGAGCGTAGTCAAAGGAATATTCATTGCTGCAATGAGGCGTAGCCACGACATGCGTAATGCCATCAGCGATCGCCGATTCGGCCATGGCCAGAGACTCTTCGATGGCATCGGGGCCGTCATCGAGACCCGGCAAAATATGGCAGTGCACATCCACCATGTGATCTGCACACTCCTTCCCGCACTACCACAGCAGTAGCGCGATATCTCCGGCTTCCGCTACGTCTGAGCGAAAGTAATTCTGTCCGCTGCTTGCTGAATGCCGGGTGCGCCTTAGCTGCCGGCTGGGGCCTTCCGGCGCGTGATTACTATCTTGCGCTGTTTTGCCAGGCAATCGCAATGGCCCTGATTTATTGGGCCATATTGCCGCCGCCTTTTGGCCGTCGCCGAGAACCCTGCTATATTAATTCGACTCTTGCGGAAGATTTTGCGGGCTATGTAGCCCGACTAGCTTAGGAGTGCGACGCGACTCATGCCAACTGACCGAAAACCTGAGTTTTTCAAAGGCGCCCAGCTTAAGGTCGCCATCATCGGCTGCGGATACGTCGGTTTGCCGCTGGCGCTGCGTTTCGCGGAAGCAGGGCACAAGGTTACGGGATTCGACACCGATCCCAACAAAGTGAATATGTTGAATGCGGGGCGATCCTATATCGAGCATATCCCGCAGACGAAGATTCAGCAGTTCGTGAACAGCCGGCACTTTGGCGCTACTACGGATTTCGCGCGCTTGAAGGACGCGGACGCCATCATCATTTGCGTGCCGACGCCGTTGGACGAGCGGCGCGAGCCGGACCTGAGTTACGTCGAGCAAACGGCTATCTCCATTCAGCCGCACCTGCAGAAGGGGCAGCTCGTGGTGCTGGAATCCACGACGTACCCGGGGACCACGGAAGAGTTGGTGCTGCCGATACTTGAGAAAAGTGGCTTGCGCTGCCCCATTGCGTCCGGGCTGGAAAACGAGAATGTTGCGTGCGACTTTTGGCTCGCGTTCTCCCCAGAGCGTGAAGACCCAGGGAATAAACAATTTGGCCTGGCGCAAATCCCGAAAGTCGTCGGAGGCGTGAATCCGCCGAGCGGACGCGCCGCGGTGTCGCTGTACGCGCAGGTGGTGGCGCGTGTTGTTCCGGTAAGCTCCACGCGCGCGGCGGAAATGGCGAAGCTGCTGGAAAACATTTTTCGCTGCGTGAACATCGCCATGGTGAACGAGCTGAAGATGCTCAGCTTGCGCATGGGGATCGATATTTGGGAAGTGATCGATGCGGCGGCGACAAAGCCGTTCGGCTTCATGCCGTTTTATCCGGGGCCGGGGCTTGGCGGGCACTGCATTCCGGTCGATCCTTTTTATCTTTCGTGGAAGGCGCGCGAGTATGACTTTTCGACGCGCTTCATCGAGCTGGCGGGCGAGGTCAATACTGCCATGCCGTATCACGTCGTTGACGCTATCGCGGCGGCGCTGAACAATCACAAGAAAAGCTTGAAGGACGCGAAGATTCTGATTTTGGGCGTGGCTTACAAAAAAGACGTGGATGATTTGCGCGAGTCGCCGTCGCTCAAGATCATGCAACTACTGCAACAGCGCGGCGCGCATCTCGATTACAACGATCCATATTTCCCGCGGCTTCACAAAATGCGGCACTACAATTACGAGAACATGAAGTCCGTGCAGTTGAGTCCGCAGACGATTGGCGGCTACGACGCGGTGATCGTGGCCACGGATCACTCCAGCTACGATTACGCGGCCATTGTGGATGCCGCGAAGCTGGTGGTGGATACGCGCAATGCGACGCGCCGTGTGATGCGTCATCGCGATAAGATCGTGCTCTGCTAGAGGCAAATGGCTTCGCCAACCGAAGAGATCCGCCGCCAGCTTGAGGAAAGCGCTCGCGTCAAGCAGGCTTTCTCCGAGACATTGATCCAAACAATTCTGCAATTTGCGCAAAGATGCGCTACGGCTCTGCGCGCCGGTGGGAAAGTGGTATTTTTTGGTAATGGCGGCAGTGCCGCTGATTCGTTACATCTGGCCGCGGAACTGGTGGTGAAATTATGCGACGACCGGCGCGGCTTGGCGGCATTGGCATTGACCGCCAACCCTTCGGTGCTGACGGCCGCGGGAAACGATTACGGGTTCGAGCAGATTTTCGCCAGGCAGATCGAATCGCTCGTGGCGGCGCAGGACGTTCTTGTCGCTCTCTCTACGAGCGGAAACAGCGCAAACATTTTGCGAGGAATCGAAGCAGGGCGTGCGCGGGGCGCTTTTCTTGTGGCGCTCACGGGTGAGACGGGCGGCGCGCTGGCGGGCAAGGTCGATCTGCTGCTGAATGTTCCGTCGCTCGACCCGCAGCGCATTCAGGAAGCCCACATCACCATCGGGCACATCGCTTGCGGACTTATCGAGCAGCTTGCCTTGCAGGAATAATTGCGACCCTGCTTCCCTACTTCATCTTCACCAAAGCCACCCGCGCGGTCGCGAACGGCATCACGGCTTCGAGCAGCACCGGCGTTCGTGTTGGATTGCCCGCGAGATATAGGGTGAAATGCGCGTCTTTTAGCTCCGCGCCCGCTTCAAATACACGAAGGTCGATTTTTGACGCGGAAAAGGTGCCCGCAGGTACGGCAATGTTCTGCGCAGCTCCAAGATACGACGCGCGGACGTCGTAAAGTTTGTGCCCGTCGTAGACCGGGCCGTGTACCTCCCGAACCTTTTGCCAGTCCACCGTGCGTAAATACTGCATGAGCCCCAGCGGATCGCGCGTGCCGGGCACGACGCGCGTCTGCGTCGCGTTCGCCGGGGCGACCTCGGTCCCGGTCGTGGTCATACGCTGAATGGACTCCTGCTTTTCCCCACGTTCGCTCAGATGCATCTCGTATTGCAGGCTGGAAAGCGTGGCGGCATCGCTGTAAGAGTCAAACTGGTCGTCCAATTCAAATACCATGCGCAAGGGACTTTCCGTGTGCGCGATTGCCTGCAGGTGCCAGGCGTTCTTCCCGAAGAAGTTGCGTCGCTCGACAATCTGCAAGCGCAGGTTCGCGACGTTGCTCAGCTTGGCCACATCCGCCGCAAATTCCAGAACTTCGCCGGCGCGCAGAGGCGTTGCCTGCTCACTCGGAGCCGAACGGTCCGCGTGCTCAACAGGTTTTGCGGGGGGCGACGGATCACCGACTGCCGTCTTCTCCGGAATTGCGGGCATCGCAGAGACTTCCGCCGGCTGCGACTTCCTGGAGACTCGCGCGGAACTTCCAAGCCCGCGCGCCCAGTACACAGCTCCAGCGGCGCAGGTCAGCGCGGCGAGGATTGCGGTTGTAGCGGAGAGCTTGGTCATGCTATTTGTGTGAACCCAGTCTGAAACAATCCGTTGCCTCGCTGCCTTCCGTCGTACAATACATTTCGCGCGCCTGGTGAACGTCCGAGAATCGGCGGCGCGGCGCGAATTCTGAGAGTATCAAAACGCGTGGCGCTCGTCTTTCCTGAACGCGCGTCGCTTGCCGCGGCAGTCACCCGCTTGCTGCGAATCTGGTGAAGGAGGGTCCCCGGAAATGCGCTTTGTCGTTACAGGCGGCGCCGGTTTTATCGGTTCGAATACGGTGGACGAACTTGTTCGTCGCGGCCACAGCGTGGTGGTGCTGGACGATCTGTCTTCCGGCAAGGAAGAGAACCTCGCGGAAGTCCGCAACAAAATTACTTTGATTAAGGGCAGCATTACCGACATCGAAGTGGTTCGCAAAGCCATGCACGAAGCCGAGTACGTGCTGCACCTCGCGGCGCGCACGTCGGTCCCCAAATCGGTCAAGGATCCCATTGAGACGAACCGGATTAATATCGACGGAACGTTGAATGTTCTGGTGGCGGCGCGCGACGCCAGGGTGAAGCGCATCGTCTTTGCCGCTTCGTCGTCCGCTTATGGAGAAACGCCCGCCCTTCCCAAGGTCGAAAAGATGCAGCCGCAGCCCATCTCGCCATACGGCGTGACAAAGTATGTCGGCGAGCTATATGCCCAGACCTTCGGCCGGTGCTATGGGCTGGAAAATGTGTGCTTGCGCTATTTCAATATTTTTGGACCGCGGCAGGATCCCAGTTCTCCCTATTCCGGAGTCCTGGCAAAATTTTGCAGCGCTTTTCTGGAAGACACGCAACCTGTGATTTTCGGCGACGGCGAGCAAACGCGCGACTTCACTTACGTGGAGAACGCCGTGCAAGCCAATTTGCTGGCCTGTGAAGCTCCCAATGTTTCCGGCAAGGTGTTCAACGTGGGTGTCGGCGGACGTTTCTCCTTGAATCAGACCGTGGCCCTTCTCAATAAGATTGCCGGTAAGAGCCTCGAAGCGAAGTACGAACCACCGCGCGACGGCGATATCCGCGACTCGCAGGCGGACATTTCGCAGGCGCATGAATTCCTTGGCTACGAGCCGGCCGTTGCATTTGAAGAGGGCCTGCAGCGCACGTTTGACTGGTATCGCGCGACACAAGAAAAGGC
>WNFR01018901.1_pt1 | contig 10431 bp, 12 predicted proteins | sample 5400221 | NCBI WGS metagenome assembly WNFR01 (sample SAMN13153357, study PRJNA577476) | soil metagenome | isolation source: 40 cm soil under Madrone tree | place: USA:California | collected 2016-06-14 | reverse complement strand
CACCGACTTCAACGGCTTTGTCGGCGTGGCCGATGTCCAGGGGACGGGGACGGCGACCTATCCCGACGGAAGCACCGAGACGCTGCTCTTCGACACCGACATGCGGTTCATGACGGGCACCTACGTCGCGAAGGACGGTCAGACGTACAAAGCGAGCTTCGGCTTCGTCTGACTGGATCTCTACCGAGGTCAGTTTGACTTCGTCAACTTCTTGTCGCAGGTTCACGATTTCGACCCCGGCATCACGCCGTACTCGGAGGGCCTGTTCTGGACAGTCCCGCTCCGGGCCCCGGACGGGGTGACGGTCAACTTCGCGGCCGGTAAGGCGCACATGACGGCGTCCGATCTGGCCCTCGAGGACTACTTCGACATTCCGAACGCGCTGTTCCGCTTCGAAGACCCGGTGTCCGAACCGGCTACATGCAGCTTCGACATCAGCTGGAGCGGTCCGGTCACAGACCGGTCGCCGGTGGTTGACCCGCCCGGCTCGTCCGGTGAGCTCGTCATGTGCCAGGCAACGATGCAGTGGTCGGCGCACTCGGCTTCGGGATTCGGGTTCGTCTCCGACCCGGAAGGCACCACGAGCGTGTTCGCGCAGCTGGGGAGGGTGAGTAACGGCGTCTTCGGCGACGCGCCGGGCCGGCGTCTTCGGCGACGCGCCGGGCCTCGCGTCCCCGAAGACGGCGAGCACGGGCTTCCCGATCGCCGGCGCGAGGGCCGCCAAGCTGGCGAGAGAGTCCTGACCTGACGGTCTCGACCCGTCGACCCCCTCCTCGCCGCCGGCGCGAGGAGGGGGTCGCTTGATCAAGCCGGCGCAGCAGCGCGGCTGCTCCCCTCCGCTTCTTGTTCGCTGGTGCTTCAGCGGCTGGGGCTCGCTGTCGATATCTGTCGAATGTCGGCCCGGCCGGTGAAAGTGCTGTTCGTCTGCGCGCTCGTCTCCCTTGTGGTGTCGGCTCCGGCGCTCGCGCTGCGCACGGTGAAGAGCGTGGAACTTTCGCTCCGCAGCGAGGGCTTCTACGCAGGGAGTGGGCCGCTTGCGGCGTCCATCGCTGCCGCATCCGCGCACCGGTCGCTCGGCGACCGCGCACTGCATCTCGGCACAACCGGCTGGGACGTCGCCGAGCTCGAGCTCGCCCTCGCGTGGCAGGGCTTCCCGTCAGGGACGATCGACGGCCGCTTTGCCCCGCCGACCCTCGCGGCACTCGGCCGCTTCCAGCGCGCCGTCGGGCTGCCGACCGACGGGGTAGCCGGGGTGGCGACGATTGCCGCGCTCCGGAAGGACCCCGTGCGGGCGGCGATTCCGCTGGTCTGGCCCGTGTTCGGGTTGTTGGGCGACGGCTTCGGCCCGCGAGGTACCCGATTTCACTCCGGGATCGACCTGATTGCACCGGCCGGGACCCCCGTGATCGCGGCCGCGCCCGGCCGCGTCACATGGGCCGGTCCGCGGCCGGGAGGCTGGGGCAATCTCGTCACGGTCTCGCACGGGCACGGCGTGCGGACGATGTACGCCCATCTCTCGCGCGTCAAGGTCGAGGTCGGCGAGTGGGTCGCGGGCGGCGCCATGCTCGGACGCGTCGGCGCCACCGGAGACGCCACCGGACCGCACCTGCATTTCGAGGTCCGGGTTGGAGGGGCCGCGATCGATCCGTTGAGCGCGCTCGTGCCGCTTCCGGCCGACGCCGCCTGGGCTCAGTCCGGCTGACCTAGTTCCCGACCTTTGTGATGGATGCTCCCGGCGCTCGTAACCGTTGCGTCTCCCTGTTCGTTACCTCATGGAGACGACAAGAGGAGGGACCCCGATGCGCTATGCCGCGACAGCTGCACCGAGAGTCAGCATGAACGGGCTGCTCGCGATCTACCTCTTCGGCGGCGCGATCGTCGCCGCGACGCACCGCTACTGGGCGCACCTGCACACGCTGAAGGGCTGGGGCTCGGCTCTACTCGGCACCGTGCTATGGCCGTTGATCCTGCTCGGGATCAACCTGCACGTTCACTAGCCCGACATCCGAGCGGAATCCGTCCGGCTCCCGCACGCGTAGAAGCGGGCAAGAAAGGAGGTTCCGCTATGCAAGGGTTCGGATGGATGAAGCGGCTGCTCGTCATCGTGCCGCTCGCCGCGACGGTGAGCGCGCTCGGCTTCCTCGCCGCCAGCTCGATCGCGCGCGGTGCGCCCCAGGTGACAGCGACCGTCTCGCTGCGGACGACAAAGCTCGGCGCGATCCTGGTCGGCCCGAACGGGCACACGCTCTACCTCTTCGCGAAGGACCGCAGCGGAAAGAGCGCGTGCGCCGGTAGCTGCGCGACCTATTGGCCGCCGCTGCTCAGCCGCAAGCCCACCGCGGGCAAGGGCGTGAAGGCGTCGCTGCTCGGCACCACCATGCGGAGCAACGGCAGCCTGCAGGTGACGTACGCCAAGCATCCGCTGTACGGCTTCGCGCTCGACAAGCAGGCAGGGCAGACGAACGGCGAAGGCAACCTCGCGTTCGGCGCCAAGTGGTGGGCGGTCTCCGCGTCAGGCACCCCGGTGCTCAAGGCGCAGTCCGGCGGCACCCCGACGCCGACGACGACCACACCCACGACCACCTACGGCGGCTACGGCCCGTAGGACGCCGGATCGGACGTAGGCGCTCGCCGCGGCGAGCGCCTACGGGCCGTGTTCCTCGTCGTGCCTGCGTGCGCTGCGCAGCCCGAACCAGAAGATCGCGATCGTGGCGACGACGCCCAGCATCGCCACGATGAGGAAGAAGACGTTCAGCCCGAAGCTCGCGTCGGCGAACACCGCTATCGCCCCAGTGCGCGCGCGATTGCGGCGACGTGCTCCGGCGTCGAGCCGCAACAGCCTCCGACGATGCTCGCACCCTTGTCGACGTACGCGCGCACGTGCTCTGCGAGCATCTCCGGCCCGGCCTCGTAGACGACGGCGTCGCCGACGATCTTCGGGACGCCTGCGTTCGGCTTGACCCACAACGGCAGCCCGGGCGCGGCGTCGACGAACTGCGTCACGATCGCGTCCGTGTCGTCGAGCGAGCGGCCGCAGTTCGCGCCGACGGCGGTGATGCCGAGTGGCACGACCGCCGCGACGACGTCCGCCGGGCTCGCGCCCATCATCGTGTGCGTCCCCTGGTCGAAGCTGAAGGACGCGACGAGCGGCAGATCCGTCACGCTCTGCACGCCCTCGACCGCCCACACCGCCTCCTCGAGCGCGAAGAAGGTCTCGAGCACGAGCAGGTCGACGCCGCCGTCGGCGAGCGCCTGCGCCTGCTCCGCGTACGCCTCGACGCACAGCTCGCGCGAGAGCAGGCCGTACGGCTCGACGAGCTGGCCCGTTGGCCCGAGCGAGCCCGCGACGAGCCTGTCGTCCCCGACCGCCTCCCGCGCGAGCTCTGCGGCACGCATGTTGAGCTCGCGCGCCCTTCCCGCCAGCGGACCGTCGGCGAGGCGCGGCGCCGTCGCGCCGAAGGTGCACGTCAGCACGAGATCCGAGCCCGCGTCCGCGAACCGCCGGTGCAGCTCGCGCACGTTGTCAGGCGCGTCGAACACCCACTCCTCGGGAGCGACGCCCGGGACGATGCCCATGTCCTGGTAGTTGGTCCCCGTCGCGCCGTCCGCGAGCACCACGCGGTGTTCGGCAAGCAGCTCGGTGAACGACGGCATCGGCGCAGGGTACGCGCCGCGCGTCACTTCACGTGGAAGTAGGCCTGGTAGATCTCGCGCGCAGCCGGCGCCGCCGCCTCGGCGCCGAAGCCGCCGTGCGCGATGAGCACGACGACGACGATCTTCGGGTTGTTTGCAGGCGCCCACGACGCGTACCACGAGTGGTCGCTGCCGTGCGGCGCCTGAGCGGTGCCCGTCTTGCCTGCGACGGGCACGGGGAAGTTCGCGAAGACCGAGGCCGAGGTGCCGCTCGGCGAGTGCGCCGCCTCGAAGAGTCCCTGGCGGATCGTCGAGATGTCCGTCAGCTTCACCTTGCGTACCGGCGTGAACTGGAACGGCCGCACCGACGAGCCGCGGATCACCGCGCCGGCGACGTGGGGTGTCACGACCGTGCCGCCGTTCGCGAGCGCCGAGTAGGCGACCGCGAGCTGCAGCGGCGTCACGGCGAGATATCCCTGGCCGATCGAGAGGTTGATCGTCTGCCCCTCGTACCACGGTTGCCTGTACGTCTTCTGCAACCACGCCGGCGTGGGCAGGATGCCCGCCGCCTCGCCCGGAACGTCGATCCCCGTCGGATGCCCGAGGCCGAGCTGGTGCGCCCACGTCTGGATGCCGACGCTCTTCGCCCCGCCGGAAAGGAAGAACCGGTCACCAAGGCGGTAGAACCACGTGTCGCACGACTCGGCGAGCGCAGTGTGCAACGTCATGCTCGAGTACACGCCTGCCTCGACGTTGTGGAAGGTGAAGCCGCCGATCGTGAAGGCACCGCTGCAGAGCAGCGGGGTCGTCGGCGTGATCAGCCCGAGCGACAGCGCCGCTTCCGCGACGATCGGCTTGAACGTCGATCCCGTCGGATACAGACCCTGTGTCGCCTGATTCAGCAGCGGCGGGTTCGCGCTCTGGTTCCCGTACAGCGAGTTGCGGTACGCCTGGCTCCCCGCTGCGGCGGACTGGCTGTAGCCCGGCACGCTCACGAGCGCGAGGATCGCACCGGTGTGCGGATTCATCACGACAGCCGCGCCGGCCTGCGCGTCGGAGTGCCCGTTCGCGTGGGCGAGAGCGATCGAGTCGTGCACCGCCTTGTCCGCGGCGCGCTGGAGTCGTGCATCGATCGTCAGCTGGAGCGTCGGAAGAGAACGCAGGCTGCCGAGACGCTCGAGCGGTCCCGCGATGCGGCCCATCGAGTCGACGCGCACGTGCGCCCGCAGGAAGCCCGGATTGAGCAGCGAGTCGTACACCGCCTCGACGCCGGACTGGCCGACGATCACGCCGGGACGCGCATGCTTGTACCGCGGCAGCCCGAGCTCGTTTTGACTCACCTCGCCGAGCAGCCCGAGGAACTCGCTGCCGAGCGCGCCTTGCGGATAACGGCGCGCGGCTTCGTACGTCGCCCTGAAGCCTGGATAGTCGGCGCCGCGCTCGTTGAGGTAATCCGTCAGTGCGAGGTCCGGATCCGGCAACACGACCGCCGGCGCGAAGGGCGACCGGATCACCGACCGGCGGATGCGCGCGACGAACGTCGAGACCGGAACGTGCGCGAGCCGCGACAGCCGACGCATCGCTGAAGCGCCAACGGGCGTCGGGTGCCAGCCGCTCTGGTCGAGCGTGCCCAGCGCAGCGACGTCGGCGACGACAACGCGGTGCCCCTGCGTCTCGGCGAGCAGCCGGCCGCGCGCGTCGACGATCGCGCCCCGCGGAGCCGGGATGTCGACCGTGCGGAACGACTGGGACGCGGCCTGCGACGTGTACTGCTTTCCGTGCAGCACCTGGATCGACCAGGCGCGCAGAACGAGCACGCAGATCGCGCCGCCGATGAGGATCGCGAGTCCGCCGACGCGCACGTAGAACCCCGGGCTGCGGAAATACGGGGCGTCCGCGCGCGAGTACGGCTGCACCCGGCCACGGTCGGGGAGCGAGCGCGGGAGTGTGACCTTCCTGCGCTTGGGATCGGGGGTGGAGATGGCTACGGCGGCTGCGGCTGGTCGTTCCGCCCCAGTGTAGGTGCGGTTCCGGCGGGTCGCTACTCGTCCGCGAGTTCGTCGGCGAGCAGCGCCAGGCCGTAGCAGCGCCAGGCCAGATCCGGCTCTGTGCCGAGTGTCGCGAGGGCCGCGGAGACGGTCGGCAGCCCGGCCGAGTCGAGCCCGCCGAGCGCGCGGGCGAGCGCGGCGCGCCGGTCGGGCGAGTCCAGCTCCTCCGCGAGTCGCACGGCGGCGACGTCGTCGAGGTCGACGTCGCGGTGCGGGTCGCCGCCGGCGGCGAGCACGAGCATCGCGCGGCGCAGTGCCGCCTTCAGCTCGGCCTCGTCGATCGGCACCTCGCCCGCGACGAGCCAGGCGAGGACGACGAGCAGCTCGCTCGAGTGCGCGTCGAGGCCCGAAGCCTCGAGCTCCTCTAGCCGCTGTTGCATTGGTCGGAGAGTACGTCCTCGATTTGACGGAAACGGCACGTCGTCTCGAAGCCGAGCCGCGCGAGGATCGGCGCCGACATCGACCCTGCGCCGACCGCGAGTGCCGGTGTGCCGCGTGCGGCTGCGTCGTCCCAGCGGGCGCGCACAAGCGCACGGTAGACGCCGCGTCCGCGCGCCCACGGCACAGTCGACCCACCGGCCAGCGACGCGCCGCGCGGCGAGAAGATCGCGCGGCCGGCGCCTACGAGCCGGCCGTCGAGCCAGGCTGCGTAGAGGCGGACGACGTCGCTCTGCCGCTCGAGCTCGAACTCGTCGACGAGCGCTGCGACGTCGCGCCTACGCTCGGTCGGCGTTTCGAACGCCGCGTACTGCGCCTCGGTCGCGGCGACGAACTCATCCGCACTCTGGACGATGCGCGCCTCCACGCCGGGCGGGCCGGCCGGAGGCTCCGACGTGAGCAGCATTCCGTCGAGCAGGTAGTCGCGCTCGACGGCGCGAAGTCCGCGCGCGAGCAGTCGCTGCTCCACGTCGGCGGGCGTCGAGTGCTCGCTCAGCCACCAACTCGCAACGCTCGCGCCCGTAACGCGCATGAAGGAGCGCGCCGCATCGACCGCGTCGTCGATCTCGCCGTCGCGCAACCGGACACGCTGCACCGCCATCCACGTTCCACCGATGCTCGCGCGCAGCGTGAAACGCTCGTTCGAGACCGTTGCAGTGTCGGGCGCCGGCGGTGTGAAGGCCACCGGCGCCTCGACGAAATCCTCGAGCTCAGTCGGCGTAGTACTCGTCCGCGATCGAGAGGACGTCGTCGAGCACTGCGATCCCCTCGTCGAGCTCCTCGCGCGTGATCGTGAGCGGCGGGCAGACCATGATCACGTTCCAGTGCGTCATGAGGTAGAGGCCGCGGTCGAGCGCCGCCTTTGCGAGCCGCGCGACGGGAGCAGCCGCCTCTCCGCCGGCATTGAACGGAACGAGCGGCTCGCGCGTCGTGCGCGACTTCACGAGCTCGACGCCCCAGAAGCAGCCGAGGCCGCGCACCTCGCCGATCGACGGATGCTTCGCGGCGAGACCGTCGAGGGCTTCCTTGAACACGGGGCCCATCTCGGCTGCATGCTCGACGATGCCTTCCTCGCGCGCACGCGAACCACTTGCCGGTGCGGCCGAAGCCGGCCATCACCTCGTCGGCGATCAGCCGGATCCCGTGCCGGTCGCACACCGCGCGGATCGACTGCAGATAGCCGTCGGGCGGGACGATGACGCCGTTCGTGCCCGTGACCGTCTCGAGGATCACTGCGGCGACGGTGTGCGCGCCCTCGTACTGGAGGATCTCCTCGAGATGCGGCGCACCCGAGCAGACGGGGCACGGATCGGGGTGCCCGGCGGGGCAGCGGTAGGTGTACGGGTCGAACATGCGCACGGCGCCCGGGATGCCCGGCTCGGCCGGCCAGCGGCGCGGGTCGCCCGTCAGCGTGATCGCGCCCGCCGTCGCGCCGTGATAGCTGCGATAGCGCGCGATGATCTTGTGGCGGCCCGTGTACCAGCGCGCGAGCTTGATCGCGTTCTCGTTCGCCTCGGCTCCGCCGTTGGTGAAGAACGACATCGAGATGTCGCCGGGCGTCACCTCCGCGAGCAGGCGCGCGAGCTGCGAGCGCGGCTCGGTCGCCATCGGCGGGCCGATCGTGCAGAGCTTGTCGGCCTGCTCCTTGATCGCGGCGACGAGCTTCGGATGCTGGTGGCCGATCGAGACGTTGACCAGCTGTGAGGCGAAGTCGAGGTAGCGCTTGCCTTCGTAATCCCAAAAGTAGCGTCCCTCGGCTCCCGCGACCGGCAGCGGATTGATCGCATCCTGCACCGACCAGGAATGAAGCACGTACCGCTTCGCGTCCTCGCGCACCTGCTCGCCGAGCTGGGGATTCGTCTCGATCGTCGCCACGCTCTCTCCTTCGTTGCCTGCCCGGATGGTAGTCACGAGACGGTGACGTGCACGCGCTGCACCGCGTTGTTGCAGTAGCCGCCGAGGTTCCAGAACGGCTCGAGCGGCTGCGTGTTTCCGGCGCCGTCGGTCGCGCGGCACGAGAGCACGTGCTCGCCCGGGCGGGCGTCCCACTCGAAGTGCCAGCCGCGCCACGCGAACTCGGCGAGTGGCTCTTCGAGCGCGGCGTCGGCCCAGGTCGCGCCGCCGTCCGCGCTCACCTCGACGCGCTCGACCTGTGCGAACCCCGACCACGCGCGTCCGGTCAGCGTGCAAGGGCCTGCGTCGAGGAAGCGCGCCCGCGTGAGGAAGTCGGGGATGCCGGGCGGCACGAGGAGCGAGCGCGGCAGCATCCGCGTCACCGGTGTGCCGGGATCGTCCTCCGACTGGTGAAGCTTGTACGCGTCCGCCTGTTGCCAGCCGGCGAACGGCTCGGCGACGACGGAGATCGCGCTGAGCCATTTCACGTGCGTCATCCCGTACCAGCCCGGGACGACCACGCGGAGCGGAAAGCCGTGCTGCGGCGGCAGCGGCTGCCCGTTCACTGCGTACGCGAGCAGCACGTCGTCGCGCAGCGCCTCCGCGACCGGCAGGCTGCGCTCGTACGCATGCTCGACGCCGCCCTGATAGCCGCGGTCGAGCCCGGTGAAGACGACCTCGAGCGCGTCGTCGGCGAGGCCAGCCTCCTCGAGCAGCGGCGCAAGCGGCGTCCCGGTCCACTCGGCCGTGCCGACGGCCTCCGAGAGCCACGGCTGGCTCGCAGCGCGCGGGGAGAGGAACGCGCGGCCGTTGCCGGCGCACTCGAGCGTGACTGCGTGCGTCTGCGCCGGTCGCGCCCGCAGCTCGTCGAGCGTCAGCTCGAGCGGGCGTCCGACGCGGCCGCCGACGCGGAGCCGCCAGGCCGACGGGTCGACCTGCGGGATGTCGAAGTGGATCAGGAGGTAGTGCAGCCCGACCGGCGTGATCGGGTCGCGGAGCGTCTCCAGCGGCAGCCCGTGGTTGCGGGCGGCGAGCTCGAGCTCGTCGAGCGAGATGCCTGGCACGGTGACCATGAGCGAAACTCAAGCACGCTACGCTGAGGCGGACAAGGAGGCTTCGGAATGACCGAGCTTGCAACCCCGCCCGTCGAGGAGAGCACGGGCGTCACGCGCATCAGCCATTGGATCGGCGGCCGCAGTGTCGCCGGGACGTCCGGCCGTAGCGGGGTCGTCTACAACCCCGCGACGGGACGCCAGACCGGCGCCGTCGATTTCGCGAGCGTCGAGGAGGTCGACCGGGCCGTCCAGACCGCGAAGGAGGCCGCGCCTGCGTGGCGCGCCGTCTCGCTCGCGAAGCGCGCCGAGCTGTTCTTCGCGATCCGCGAGCTCGTGCACGAGCGGCGCGAAGAGGTCGCGAGGATCCTCACGTCCGAGCACGGCAAGGTGCTCTCGGATGCGCTCGGTGAGGTGACGCGCGGACTCGAGGTGATCGAGTTCTGCTGCGGCCTGCCGACGCTCTTGAAGAGCGAGTTCTCGGAGCAGGCGTCCAGCGGAATCGACGTCTACTCGATCCGTCAGCCGCTCGGCGTCGTCGCCGGGATCACGCCGTTCAACTTCCCGGTGATGGTTCCGATGTGGATGTGGGCGCCGGCGCTCGCGTGCGGCAACACGTTCGTGCTCAAGCCGTCGGAGAAGGATCCGTCGGCATCGATCTGGACGGCGGAGCTGCTGAAGGAAGCCGGCGTTCCGGACGGCGTGTTCAACGTCGTGCACGGTGACAAGACCGCCGTCGACGCGGTGCTCGAGCATCCCGACATCAAGGCCGTGTCGTTCGTCGGCTCGACGCCGATCGCGCGCTACGTCTACGAGACGGCAACGTCGCGCGGCAAGCGCTGCCAGGCGCTCGGCGGGGCGAAGAACCACATGATCGTGCTGCCGGACGCGGACATCGACATGGCGGCGGACGCCGCGGTTTCGGCGGCGTACGGCTCCGCCGGCGAGCGGTGCATGGCGATCTCGCAGGTCGTCGCGGTCGGCAACGTCGCCGGGCCGCTGATCGACGCGATCAAGGAGCGGATCCCGAAGGTGAAGGTCGGCGACGGCATGGATCCGTCGTCGGAGATGGGCCCGCTCGTGACGAGGGAGCACCGCGACAAGGTCGCCTCGTACGTCGAAGGTGCGACGGCCGAGGGTGCGAAGGTGCTCGTCGACGGACGCGAGGGCGCACCGGACGAGGGCTTCTTCCTCAAGCCGTCGCTCATCGACGACGTGAAGCCCGGCATGAAGGCGTACGAGGACGAGATCTTCGGGCCGGTGCTCGGCGTCACGCGCGTCGGCACGTACGACGAGGCGGTGCAGCTCGTCAACGACAACCCGTACGGCAACGGCACCGCGATCTTCACGCGCGACGGCGGCGCGGC
>WNFR01010055.1_pt1 | contig 10431 bp, 10 predicted proteins | sample 5400221 | NCBI WGS metagenome assembly WNFR01 (sample SAMN13153357, study PRJNA577476) | soil metagenome | isolation source: 40 cm soil under Madrone tree | place: USA:California | collected 2016-06-14 | reverse complement strand
AGATTCGCCATGTCGTCGCCTTGAATGTCAAGTACGACGTCCTCACCTTTCATTGCCAACGGTTCGGTCAGATTGCCGTTGATCGTGGCTTTCAGTTTGCCGGAGCCGAGGTTGATAAACAGAGGATAGGGCTCCTTCGAGCTCCTCAGGTTTTGATAAGAACCGCCATCCAAGGACAGAGTCAGCGGCAGTTTCTGATAGGTCCCTTCCGCTTTGAGTTTGACCGGCGCCTCTAAAAATCCCGCACCTTCCGCACTTACCTTCAATTCAATCTGGGTTTTGCTTTCCTGGTTATCAAACCGGAGCGTACCGTCTTTTATAATTACTTTTTCGATGACAGGAAAATTGCTGCGGTTCTCCGGTACCACGGGTTCGGTGACTGCGGGCGCCGCGCGAAACTCCCAGTTTGCCGAGCCCTCAGCATTTTTTTCGAGAACCACCTTAGGTTGGGATATGGTGACCGTGGGGAGAACCACGCGAAAATGTCGAATGAGTTGCCAGAGATCTATCTCGACGTCGAAGAGTCCGATTTCTGCCATCTGCGGGTGTTTGCTCCAGCCCGCGTTCTGAAATTGTATTTTGCTGACGCTCAGTCTGGAGAGCCAGCCGAGATGTAACCGGATATCCCCATTGATGTTCAGTTGCCGACCGGTTGCTGTGTGGACTCCTGCTGATATGTATTTCTTTGCCTCGTTCTGACCGAGAGTCGAAATGAAGATTAGTAACGCGATCGCAAGAACCGCGAAAACAGCAAAGATCGACCCCGTCCAGATCAAAGCGCGACGTTTTCGCTTTGTCATAATGCCCCCGGTTCGCCGAATACTTGAGCAATAGTATGTAAGAAGGGCAAAATACGTACCACTGGAGAATGACTACAAGAAATTGGCACAAACAGGACCTTTTCCCTCGATCGCTGGGCGCGACAATACGTTTTAATGAATTTCGCCGAGGATTTTTGGTGTGACGTTCGCAATTTATGTAGGGAATTAGCTAGCTAACTGTCAGAAAATCTCGGACTGGAAAAGTTAGAGCGACTGCCGCGCGCCAACCGCCATTTTCTACCTGGTCATGAACGGAGCGCAGGTTCAAACCAAAGGCTATCGCCCGTTCCAATAGTTCCAGGGGTTCCAATCGTTCCATTCTTTAAAGATTTTCAAAGAGGAGGTCGACAGTGGGTTGAGCAAGGGCTGGAGAACGGCTTGGCGGTCCGCGGTGAGCGCTGATCTGAAGCAATTGCGGTTGGCAGGTTGGCAAGGAGATAGCTTGGTGCGACCCAGCACGACCCTGGCGGTGAACGAACTTTCATTCAGGAGACCAGATGCCTAAGAAAGAAATTGTTGAGGTGAATCTTGCTGCGGCGAATCCGAATCTCTCACCAGCCACGCGGTTTGGAGATCTGGTATTCGTCGCCGGTCAAACCGGCCGGCACCCAATTACCGGCGAGGTCGGCAGAGACGTTCGCGAGCAGACTCGGTACGCCATCGAACGCATCAAGATGATTTTGGCAACCGCGGGGACCTCCCTCGATAATGTTCTGACGGTATTGACGCATCTGACCCAACGTGAGGACCTTGCAGCCTACAACGAGGAGTACGCCAAGTTTTTCCCGACCAACAAACCAGCCAGGACCACGGTGGAAGCGATGTTGAACTTTCCTGAGCTCCTTGTGGAGATAACCGTCACAGCTTGCATGCCCGATTGAAAAAATAGGCAGTTCCAAACGTTCCAGCCGTTTCACTCCGTTCAATGCCTTCGGCCGTTCAAAGTTCAATGTTCAACCGCTAACCAAGACTGAAGCCCGTTCACACCGTTCAACCGCTGCGTTCCGTTCAAATCGTTAACGGCAATACAACCCGGAGTGGGAACTTCGACGTTTCGGGAATTCTCGAAACGTCGAACTGACCTTGATCGCTTGACAAGCAAAAGCGCGCTGCGTTAGCTGGGCTGGTAGCTCAGGAGGATGATTGATGTCGAGCAGAAAATTTGTTCGCCTGCGAAACGCCGGTCTTGGTTGCTTCTTTCTAATCTCTCTAATGGCAGCGGGCGACCTTGCGGCGCAATCGAAAGAGGTTGTCGAGGGCGCGCGAAAAGAAGGACAATTAGTTTTTTATTCCGGGATGCCGATTCCCGATGCCCAAGCCATTCTCTCCGCGCTCGAACAAAAATATCCGTTCATCAAGAGCACTTTTTACCGGGCCACCGGGTCGGCATTGGTATCGCGAATTCAAACCGAGCAACGCGCCGGAACGCATACGTGGGACACCATGAATGCCACGGGATTTGAGCCTTATGCGCTGCTGGAGCAGGGTTATTTCGCGAAATACGATTCCGCCGAGCGAAAGGAGTTTCCGGAGGGCCACAAGGATAACGAGGGGATGTGGGCGACTATGTATACGACACCGATGGTCGTCAGCTACAACCCGAAACTGGTTGCGCCGGCGGATCTGCCGAGAGATTATGCCGATCTGCTGAGCCCCAAATGGAAGGGGAGGCTCGGAATGGACTCTTCGGACTTGGAGTGGTACGCGAATGTGCGAAAGATCTGGGGGCCCGAGAAGGGGCGAAAATTTCTCGAGGGTCTGAAGAAGCAGGACGTTCACTTTGCTCAAGGCCGGACGATGTTGACCGGATTGCTTTCCGGCGGCGAGATTGCACTGCTGGTGAACAACTTTTTGCAAAACGTCATTGAAGCCAAGCGTAAAGGCAGCCCCGTGGAGTTCTGGCGCTAGATCCGGTCGTTTCCGCGGCCGGACTGGTCGGTATCAACAAGCTGGCGCCTCATCCAAACGCGGCCAGGCTCTTCGTCGATTTCGTTCTGTCGCGGGAAGGGCAGGAACTGATCGTCAAAACCGACCGGAGCTCCGTGCGCAGGGATGTCGCGGGCAATCCGCTCGATCTGATCAAGAACGTGAGGATCGTGCACTCGGATATAGGCCTGGGCAAAAATTACGTGCAGATCCGGGACGAGTATCGCGAACTGCTCGGCGTGAAGTAATCGGCCGGCCGCAAGGCAAACGCCGCTGCCGATCGCGCCGCATCTTGCAACCGCGTGCCTCGATGAATGCGCCGATCAGCGGCGCGATCGCATCACTTCATTGGACTTAAGTAAGCAACGACGATAGAGCTGGGTAAATTCCGAATTACCGCCCATACGATCGAAGGAGAACTCCTATGACTTACGTGGATTGTGACTCGCATATTTTGCCTGAGGACGCGTTTGCCGATATTCCGGCAGCCTATCGCCAGGACGGACCGCGCATCGAAACGGACGAGAAGGGAAACTCCTGCGTGGTTTACCCGGCGCGCCAGCGAAATATTCCCGATTATGCGCGCACCATTCCCAATCCGTTCAATCCGCGGCCGCGTTCGTCCGGCAATAAACCGGAAGTTCGTGTCGCCGATATGGCGAAGGCGAGCATTGACCTTCAAGTCCTGGTGCCGAGCAATGGTTCGTTTTACTACGACGTCGAGCCCGAGCTCGGAGCGGCCGTTTGCCGCTCCTATAATAACGCCATCGGCCGTATCGTGACGAAATACCCCGGCAAATTTCTCGGCCTGGCAACGCTGCCCATGCAAGCGCCGCAGAGCGCCGCCGATGAGCTGGATCGAGCGGTGCGCGCGCTCGGGCTTAAAGGCGTCGTCTGTTACACCACCGTCGGCGATAAGGACCTCGACGCCGAAGAGTTCTGGCCGGTTTACGCCAAAGCCGAAGAGCTGGGAGTGCCGATCATCTTTCATCCCGTGAACACCGGGCCCATCGTCGGCGGCTGGCGCATGACGCGCCACTACGCTACGCGCGGTTATGGTTTCTGGAGTGCGCTCGGCAACTCGATGGAGAATTCCATTACGATCGCTAATCTCATGTTCGGCGGCGTGCTCGACGCGTTTCCCAAACTGCGCTTCTGTTTTCTCGAAGGCGGCGGGACGCAGGTTCCCCATCTCATGGAAGGGCTTGCTGCGGTGTCTTCCGGCGAGGGGGATTACGACCGATTGACGCAGAAGCCCAAACGAGAACCGCTTGAATACCTTGACCGCTTGTACTTCTCCGTACGCACGACGGAGGCATTGTTGGGAGTTCTGGTCGAGCGATATGGGGATCAAAACTGGGTGGTGGGCACCGATTATCCGCATGCCGATACCATGGGAAGCTGGCCCCATACGGTTCCCGTCATCAATGCGCGAGAGGATTTATCAGCGCAAGCTAAAGCGGGGATCCTGGGGCAGAACGCGCTGCGATTATTCGGACTTGCCGCGTAGAGCGCAGGTTCGCCATGCGAGAATGGTTTCAGAACTGAAAGACTACAGCGATGCGCGCATGGCGCGTGGCGGATTGACCGGGCGCGATGATCGGTTACGGCGGGAAGCATGCAGGTGCTCGGCTCGGACATGGCGCCGGCCGACGCGCGCCGGCGGTTCTTCGGTTTTTGGCGCTTGATCGGCGAGCTCGGCGGGCTGGTTAGCCCGGCGCTGTTCGGCTTTGCCGCCGAGCAGATCGGCTATGCGGTTTCGTTCGCGATGGTCGGTTTGTGCTCGCTCGCCACCGCGATGCTGTTGGCTTTTTCCGTAAGAGAAACCGTCACCCGTGAAAACTTCTCTGCCGTGCCGGCCGCCGATAGCCAACGTCAATAGCCGCAGCCGCAACTTCTTCTCGCGGCTGTCCAGTTCCTTCGCGCTTTCTGGATCCACTGAACTCTCGCGCTTTCTCGCCCGCAAGTTTGGCTTGACAGGCTGCATTGCCGCGAAATAGCGTGGCTGCTGGATAGGCTGTACCGGCGTGAGCGAGCCTAAATAACCCGGCCGTGAGAAACCGAAGGAGTGTGACCATGAAAAAAAATGTATCTCTGTGGATCGGTTTGCTTGTGGCAATTTCGCCACTGCTCCTGTCGGCGCCCGTGCAGGCGGCGCAGGACCAAGCGCTGGAGATAACTGACGTCACCTACAAGAGCGAGGACGGAACGGTGGCGAGCAAGCTCTACAGGTTGAAAGATTTGCGCGCGCGAGCGCCTGCGATTGTTGTTCTGCCCGGCAGGGGCCGAGATTTCAGCGGGCTGGAGTGGCTGATCAAGCCGCTGGCGCAAAGCGGCTATGCCGTTATGGCGATCGGCTATCGAGGAATTCCCGTGCGCTACTACCTGAAAGACGTCGAGGATGCGAGGAATGCAATTACCTATCTTGAAACAGTTCCGTATATCGATCCATCGCGGATCGGGATCTTTGGTCATTCGCGCGGCGGCATGGCCGCGCTCATGACCGCGGCTTCGGGAGACAAGAGAGTGCGAACCGTCGTAGCCGCCAGCGCGCCGACCGATCACTTCAAAAGCGTCGAAGAAAAGAAGTTTTCCGCAGCTCACTATCCCGACCGCATGCGCACCCGCGAAAAGCCGCCCGACGAAGACCCGGACTATTACCGCTCCATTTCGGCGATCTATCACGCGTCGAAGATGCGGGAGGTCCCTATTTTTCTGATTCACGGCGCCGCCGATTTTCTTTGCTTCGTCGATCACTCGCTGAACATGTACGGGGCGTTGAAAGTGGCCGGCAACCGTCAAGCGCGTATTGAGGTTATTCCGGGCGCCGGGCACTTTTTCGAACGGGGCTTCGACGGTTATGTCTTCGATGAGGTCACCAAACTCGTAGTCCCGTGGTTTGACGAAACGTTGAAAGGTAAACAGAGACCCGGTAACTGAAGCAACAGTCAGAAGAAAATAGTTCCAGACGTTCCAATCGTTTTCAGACGTTGAAATCGTTTGATGAGACGATTCGTGCTGGGTTTCAAGATTCAATAAATTGATCGATATCGAAGCCGCCCTCGAACAGTGCCGCGAAATCGGTGGATGTGCGCAGGCTGATCTTTACAACGAAATTTGCCGCAATATTCAGCGAGGAGGTTCGCTATGTTTGCCGAAAAGGTCTGGCTGATCCTGGCCCTGACAACATTTGCCGTGCAGGTGAACGCTGAGCCAATCAAAATTGCCTATTCCGGTGTGTCTGCGTCAGGGACTCCGGTGTGGCTCGCTAAAGAGGAAGGGATTTTTACCAAGCATGGATTGGAGGCGGATCTCGTCGCGGTGCGTAGCGCTCCACTGCAAGTTACGGCTCTCGTCTCCAACGAGGTGCAGTTTGTCAGAGGGAGTGTTTCCAGTATGCTTACGGCCGCGGCGCAAGGGGCGAAGCTAAAAATTCTCTTGTCCCTTTTCGCCGAAAGGGCCTCCTACGATTTTCTTGTCTCCCCGGCAATTACCCGTCCTGCCGATTTGAAGGGCAAGAAGATCGGGGTTCAGGATTTTAGCGGCCTGCTCTGGACTCTCACTATGCTGTCGCTCAGGGAAATGGGGCTGGACCCGCAAAGGGACAACATCAGTATACAGGCCATAGGCGACAGCACCGTGATCGCCCAGTCGCTGGCAACGGGAATCATCGACGCGGCCCCGCTGGATAAATTGCAGTCTGTGCGGCTTCAGGGCCTGGGCGTCAAAGTTCTTTTGGATTTAAGCCGGATCGCTTTTCCTTCCAGCCCTTTCATGGGTGCGGAGCCGTTTATCGAAAAAAATCCCCAGGTCGTAGAGAAGTTTATCAAGGCGCTGATCGAGGCCAGTACGATCATGCGCGCTCAAAAAGAAAGGGGCCTTGCCGTTCTGCAGCGACATATCAAAACGGACAGGGCGCTCGCGGAGATAGGATACAAAAACCTTCTGGAGGATCTGACGGCTTATACTTTTACTAGCGTAAAGGGCTTAAGAACCGTACAGGAAATCGTCGCTCTGCGTGATCCCAAGATTGCGAAATACAATGTTGAGGATCTTCTGGATCAGCGCGTCCTCAAAAAGGTAGTCGAGAGTGGTTACGTGGAGGAAATCGAGCGAAAATACAAGATTCGATCTTAACAGTTGTAAGGAGATGATCGGCGTGAGGCTTGAGGCGCGAGGCAACTCAAACAGGCATCAGGCACTAGGCAACAGGCAACAGTCAAAAAGAACTCGTTCAAAGTTCAAGGTTCAAAGTTCAACGTAGCTCGGAACCATCCAAAGCGTTCAGTGGTTTGACTGCTATCCAATACTGCGGCCCGTTCCATTCGTTCCAGTCGTTCAATGGTTCGACCGTTCGAGAAGCCTCACGGCAGGCTTCCTCAACGGCCTTCAGTTCCGAGCCGGTCGAGGAATCACCATGACCGGCTCGGACTTCCGCTCGTTCCTTCGACAAAACTCAGGACGGGCTCTGAGTTAATCGAAGGATGCGTTCCGTTCCAAACGTTTTCCGACAAACGCCGGTTCCAGACGTTTAGGGTTTCAATGGTTTCAATCGTTAGCTTAATTTGATTCGCGCAATCGTCGCGGACTGGTGAAGAACATTTACATCCACGGAGAGATAGGAATCCGATGAAGATCTACGCATTCGATGTTGATGACACGCTGGAAGTTTCTGGTGGGCCGGTTAGTATTGAAAGCGTTAGGAGTCTTAAATCGGAAGGCCACATCGTAGGGCTTAACGGCAATTGGGCCGTGGTCGTTCGATCGGCGCCGCAGTGGCATCGCATTTTCAGCTTCATTGGGCCGATGGATATGTCGAAGGATACTTTTCTGAACCAGCTAAGAACGTACATACGTGCGGATGACTACGTCATGGTGGGAAACATCAAAGGCGTAAGTGGCGCGTCCGATGATGAAGGAGCAGCCAATTTGGCCGGCTGGCGATTCATAAAAGAAAGCGCCTTTGCAGCGGGAGCGCGTTAAATTAACGAAGCCGGTTCAAAACGCTTTACACGCGAAGGGTGGTTCCAATGGTTCCAATTGTTTCAGTGGTTCCAAACATGCCAGTCGTTAAAGATAACGGCGGTTCAAGGTTCAAAAGTTCAAAGACAGAGATTCGGAGGGGAAACCTTCACGTTTCGGGAATTCTCGAAACGTTTCCCGCGACACTAGCGCACTTTTGGTGCTGATTCCGCTGGGCCGAGGGGTAAACATAATGAGGGTGCTCGCAATCGTGCTCGGCTTGCTCGCATATGCAGGATGCTCTGCTCGACAGCCTGTGCGACAGTTTGGGCCACCATTTGTGCAAATGCAGACCAAGTTCGATTACTCGGAACATGAACCCTACGCGAAACGAGGCGAAAACGGCATAAGTGGACAAGCCTTTCTAACGCGGCAGGGAGATAGCGTCGTCACGTGTGCAGGAAGCCGAGTTCTGTTGCTCCCAGCGACATCTTACTTTCGTGAAATGTTTTGGCACATGATTGTCGCTGGCAGTGAACCTGAACCCCCGGAAAATCCCTATCCCAGTTTGAAAGGCATGATAAGGCGGACTGAGTGCGACGCACAAGGCAATTTCTCATTTTCGGAAGTTCCAGACGGTAGGTGGTTTGTGTTGACGCAAGTGAAAGCCAGGGATGGCGGTGTGTTGATAACAGAATTGACCCTCTCGAATGGCGGGACGCCACACATCTTGCTCACCGATAAACATCTAGTGGATCGCTGATTTTCGGTCATTCCACCACTGCAGCTGGCACATCACTCATTGATATCCAATCGCCTGGGGATCGGTCCGTTCAAATCGTTCAAGCCGTTCAACCGCTGCGCTCACCAATTACTGCGGCCCGTTCCAATGGTTCCAGTCGTTCAACCGCTACGCTTCGTTCAAGTCGTTGGGCCAACATTCCGGTGGTCTCCATGGCTTCTTCGGCTCGGCGACTGCCGCGCATTGCAGTGGACGAGCTGGTGTGGAAACAATTAGACTCATCGCAGCAAACGCGCGCTGAGAGTTCATAGGGAGGATGCATGATGATTCCGCTGAGCCGGTATGAGGCTGGAGAAGTTATTATTCAAGAAAACGATGTTGGCGAAACGGCCTATGTCATCAACCAAGGGCAGGTTGAAGTAAGCAAGGAACTACAGGGGCAAAAGGTTCACCTGGCTTACCTTGGGGCTGGAGAAACCTTTGGCGAAATGAGCATGATTGACGAGAAGCCACGCAGCGCAACCGTGACAGCCGTTACCGAGACTCTGGTGTGTGAGATCCGGCGGGACGACTTTTTCAACAGCTTTCAGACAGACCCCAAAGTAGCGCTCCAACTCTTGAAAGTTCTCTTTGAGCGTTTGCGTGAGGCGGATGCCAGGATTTTGGAGCTCCAAAAAGCTGACCCCCAGCACGCGCTGGTGCCGAAGGAAGTGGCCGTAGTTCCAGCTTGGGGACAGCCCACTGTTACGCTGGAAGGGGTAACCCCGCGAGCTGCCGACGCTCTACCGGTAACTCCTTTTCAGATCACACAATTCCCCTTTCGTATTGGCAGACAGAGTGCAGATCCGCTTATCTATAATGATCTGATGCTTCCTGACTCTGTGCCGCTACAAATCTCTCGGCATCATCTTGCCTTGATCAAACACGAAGGCCGGGTAGGGGTTCAGGACCGAGGTAGCACCCTGGGTTCATGGGTAGATGGTCGACAGGTCGGCGGGCCGTCTGGCCTGTCTGGCCCCGTGTTTTTTACTGGGTCAGAAGGGCTTCTTGTGTTAGGCACTCGGGACTCCCCCTTCAGATATCGGGTTAGCCTTGGTACTAGGGTTTCGTGAGATTCGGTAGGAAACGATTTTTGATGCTCAAGGTGAAGCACAACAAGCAGGCAAACAGGCACTAGGCAACAGGCAACAGTCAAAAAGAACTCGTTCAAAGTTCAAGGTTCAAAGTTCAACGTAGCTCAGAACCATCCAAAGCGTTCAGTCGTTTGACCGCTATCCAATACTGCGGCCCGTTCCAATCGTTCCAGTCGTTCAATGGTTCGGCAGGCTCACCATGACCGGCTCGATCATCCGCTCGTTCCTTCGACAAAACTCAGGACGGGCTCTGAGTTAATCGAAGGATACGCTTCGTTCATCAGGGGGATCGGTCCGTTCAAACCGTTCGCGGAACAAAGACCAAGAGAGGAACTTCCACGTTTCGGGAATTCTCGAAACGTCGAACTGATCCTTGATCAGCAAAATTCTCGGGCGTTGTATTTCGACCGGAATCAAAAAAGGCGGCTGGTTTGAAGCGACCGCCGTCAGGAGTTTGGCATTTGTCGAGAACGTCAGGAATCAGCTCGGCAAACGTGCCAAGCGGCGGATTGACCCGGCGCGCAGATCGAATTATATGCTTGATTCTCGAGTCGCACAGCTAAATCGACGAGGGGAATCAACGAGGCTTTCCCGCTGACTGCTTCATACTGGGAACAGCGTCGCGTACCAGTATGGCTCCACTGAAGGATTCACAGCCGCACGAGGACGACGGCTTTTTTTCTTCCTACCAGCTCTTAACTCTGTATTTCCCGGCGTTCGTATTTGCGCTGGGCTACAGCATCGCAACACCGGCGATACCGCTATTTGCGAAATCCTTCGACACCGGCTTCGGCGTCGCTTCCCTGGTGATCGTCGTGCAAGCCCTGGGCGGGTTGCTCGCCACCGT
>WNFR01008415.1_pt1 | contig 10431 bp, 7 predicted proteins | sample 5400221 | NCBI WGS metagenome assembly WNFR01 (sample SAMN13153357, study PRJNA577476) | soil metagenome | isolation source: 40 cm soil under Madrone tree | place: USA:California | collected 2016-06-14 | reverse complement strand
GTCCTCGGCGCCGTGTGGTATTCTCCCGTCCTGTTCGCCAAGCAGTGGATGGCGGCGCAGGGGTACACTCCGGAGAAGCTGGAAGAGATGAAGCGGAAGGGAGTGACCCGAGCCTACGCCGTCTCGGTGCTGTGCTATCTGGTGACCGCGTACGTGATGGCGCTGCTCGCCTCCTACACGAATTCCAGCACGCTGGCGCAAGGGCTGTGGCTCGGGTTCCTCACGTGGCTCGGTTTCGCGGCCACCGTCGGGCTCACCGCCAACATGTTCTCGGAGAAGCCGATCGCCGCCTGGGTGCTCGACGCGGGTTATCAGCTGTCGTATCTAGTGCTCATGGGCGTGCTGCTCTCGCTGTGGCGCTGAGCACCCGTACGGCCCTCGTCGCGGGCGCATCGGGGCTCGTCGGCGCTCAGGTGCTTCGCCTGCTGCTCGAGGATCCCGCGTACAGCCGCGTGACGGTCCTCGCCCGCCGCGAGTTGCCCCTGTCACACAAGAAGCTGGAACAGCGGATCGCAAGCTTCGATCGTTTGGCGCAGATCGCCGATTTCCCCCGTGTGCACGACGTCTTCTGCTGCCTGGGCACGACCATGAAGCAAGCGGGCTCGCCGGACGCGTTCCGCAAGGTCGATTTCACCTACGTCGTCGAGCTGGCCCGTGTCGCCGTCCGGCACCGCGCCTCGCAGTTCCTCGTGGTGACGGCCGTGGGCGCCGATCCGCAGTCGCGGATCCTCTACAGCAGGGTGAAGGGGGAAGCGGAAGAAGCGCTGCGCCGGCTGCAATTCGAGAGTATCCAGATCTTTCGGCCGTCGCTGCTGGTCGGGGCCCGGTCCCAAGGCCGCCCCGCCGAGCGCGTCGCCGGCCTGCTCAGCCTGCTCGTCGCCTGGGCCTTCGTGGGACCGCTATCCCGGTACCGACCGATCAAGGCCGAAGCCGTGGCGCGCGCTATGGTGCAGGTCGCCCGCGAGGCGCCGCGCGGTACGCACGTGTACGAATCCAAAGAGATCCGCCGGCGCGCCGCCAAGCCGTGAAGTTTCCCCACCCCCTGACACTCTTGTGCGGCTGCGTGCTGCTCGCCGCCGCGGCCAGCCACGTGCTCCGGCCCGGGCAGTACGACCGCCGCGACGATGTGGCCACCGGCCGCCAGGTCGTGGTCGCGGGCACCTATCACGCCGTCGCCCCCCACCCGGTGGGGCCGTTCCAAGCCCTCGTGGCGATCCCACGCGGCATGGCGGACGCGGCCGCGGTGATCTTCTTCGTGTTCCTGATCGGCGGCGCGTTCACGGTGGTCGACGAGACCGGCGCGCTGCGGCAGGGCGTGGACTGGCTGGTGCGGCGGTTCGGGCACTCCGACGCGCTCGTCGTTCCCGCCGCGTCGCTCGCGTTCGCGCTGGGCGGAGTGCTCGACAACATGAAGGAAGAGATCATCGCGCTCGTGCCGGTCATGCTCCTGCTGGCGCGCCGTCTCGGGTACCGGCCGGTGGTGGCCGTCGCGATGAGTCTCGGGGCCGCGGCGGTGGGCGCCGCCTTCAGTCCGATCAACCCGTTTCAGGTGGGGATCGCGCAGCAGCTGGCGCAACTGCCGTTGCTCTCGGGGTCGCTCTATCGAATCGCTTTCCTGGCGGCCGCGCTGGGGATCTGGACGTGGGGCACCGTGCGCTACGCCACGCGTACCCGTACGGCGCCGGCCACCGAGCCCGACCCCGGCGCGAGCACGCTCGACGCCCGCCGCGGCGCCGTCCTTGCCCTGGTGCTGGTGGCGTTCGCCGCACTCGTGGTCGGCGTCCGCCGGTTCGGCTGGGGGTTCAACGAGATGGCGGCGCTCTTCTTCGCGATGGGGGTGGCGGCCGGGCTGGTGGGCGGGCTGGGCGTCGGCGGCACGGCCAACGCGCTCGTTGCCGGATTCCGGTCCATGGCCTACGCCGCGCTGCTGATCGGCTTCGCGCGGGCGATCTTCGTCACGCTCGAGGACGGGCGCATCGTGGACACCATCGTGCACGGGCTGTTCACCCCGGTCGCCCAACTGCCGGTCGCGCTCGCCGCGCTGGGGATGATGGCCGTGCACGCCCTGGTGCACGTACCGGTGCCGAGTCCCAGCGGACACGCCGTGCTCACGCTGCCGATCCTCGTGCCCCTCGCGGACCTGCTGGGGCTGTCGCGTCAGGTCACGGTGCTCGCCTATCAATACGGCGGCGGACTGTGCGAGCTGTTCACGCCCACGAACGGTGCGCTCATGGCGATCCTCGCCGCCGCGCAGGTCCGCTACGAAGACTGGCTGCATTTTGCTGTGCCGCTGCTCCTCACCCTGCTGGCGCTGGGAGCCGGCGCCATCGGACTGGGCGTGGCGATCGGTCTCCAGTAGGTTAGGAACACCCTTCCATCCCCTCCGGAGAACGCATGTCTCGACGCCACCCGATTCGTCTCCTGTCGGTCGCGCTCCTCCTTCCCGTCGCGCTCGGCGCTCAGACGCCGGGACGCCGGCACGTGGACGTGCCGGCGGTCGCGCCCCGCGCCGCCGACGTGGCCACGGTGGACGGTGTCGTCCAGGCCTACTACGACGTCATCACCGGCCCCGCGGGCCAGCCGCGGCAGTGGTCGCGCGACCGCTCGCTCTACATCACCGACCTCCGGTTCGTGGCGACGGGGGTCGGAAACCAGGGGCCCTACGCCCGCGTGATGGATCACCAGGCGTTCGTCGACGGCTCTGATTCCAGCATGGTGCACGACGGGTTCTTCGAGCGGGAGGTCCACCGCGTCACCCGGTCATTCGGAAACATCGTGCAGGTGTTCAGCACGTACGAGGAGCGGCGCACGGCGGACGGGGCGGTCCAAGGGCGCGGCATCAACGCGCTGCAGCTCTTCTGGGACGGAAAGCGGTGGTGGGTGGCCTCCGCGATCTGGTTCGATGAAGACCCGGGGCATCCGATCCCGAAGGAATTCCTGCCGTGAAGCCCGTTCCCGATCAGTGAGCACCGATCGGCGCCTGGCGTTGCTGCTCGACATCTTCGGCCCGATTCCCGGCGGCACGTCTGAGCGCCAGGGGATGGCGGTCCACCTGGACCAACGCGCAGCACGTGTACGGCATCGCTTCGCACGAACTTGTATCACGCGGGGCAGATCCAGCTGTTGAAGGCGCTCAGCCGCCGGTAGTCACTCGCCCCTGAGCTTCTCGATTTCCCGACGCTCCCGCTTGGTCGGACGGCCCTTCCCCTCGTACCGCAGGGACGGAGCCACACGCAGCTGCTCGGCAAGCCGCTCGCGCACCCGCCTCCCTTCGGCGTCCTCCTCATAAAGGGCTGCCGCCGCCGTCGGAGGGCCGCGGTGCTCCGACAGGCCGCGCACGACCACCCTGTACTCGAACGGGCCACGGCGAATCCGCAACCGGTCGCCCACGGCGAGCAGCTTGGCGCGCTTGGCTCGCGCGCCGCCCACTTCCACCTTGCCGCCACCGATGGCCGCCGCCGCGAGCGCGCGGGTCTTGTAGAAGCGCGCGGCCCACAGCCACCGATCGAGCCGCACGCGGGACCCCTCCGACATGGCGCCTCCCCTCCCGGCAGGGTATGGTCCACGGGCGGCGCCGGGTATGCGTATAATGGGAACCGCGGCCCCGCCCAAACCCTTTTTCGTGCAGAGTACAATGCTCGCTCGGTTCGCGACTCGCCCGCCAGACGTCACGGTCCGCAGGGTCGCGCCCCCCCAGACGTTGCGTCCTGTAACCTTTGGCGTCACCGCCTGTGCCGCGCTGCTCGGCTGCGGGACGCCGGGGGTGCGCGGGGTCGCGGGCACCGCCCCAGCGCCGAACGTGCTCTGGACGCCTCCCCCCTCGCGGGAGCCAGCCGCCGGACCGGCCGTGACGTTGCCGGAGCTGCCGCCCGATCTCGCAGGGCGGATCGCGCAACTCAAGCTCACGGACGTCATCGACATCGCGCTGCGGAACAACACGGCGACGAGCGCCGCCTGGGCGGACGCGCGGGCGGCGGCCGCAACGTACGGCGTTGCCAAGGGACAATACTATCCCACGATCGCGGTCAATGGCACCGCGACCGCCATCCGGAGAACCGTTGCGGCAGCCGGCCAGCAGGCGGTGAAGCAGCAGTTCTACGGACCGGCGGTCACGCTCTCGTGGCTGCTGTTCGACTTCGGCGGCCGGTCGGGCGCGGTCGGGCAGGCGCGCGCGGCGCTCCTTGCCGCGGACTGGACGCACAACGCGACACTGCAAAGTGTGGTGCTGGAGGTGCAGCAGGCCTACTTCCTGTACCTGGGCGCCAAAGCACTGCTCGACGCCCAGCAAACAACGCTAAAGGAAGCGCAGACGAATCTCGAGGCCGCGGAGCAGCGGCATCGCGTGGGACTCGCCACCATCGCCGACGTACTGCAGGCGAGGACCGCGCTGTCGCAGGCCCGGCTGGCGCTCGAGGCGACGCAGGGCGCCCTGCAGACCACGCGGGGCGCGCTGGCGCTGTCCATGGGACTGCCGGCCAACATCCCTTATGACCTCGAGGTCGTACCGGACACCACGCTGCCGCTCGGCGTCATCGAGGGCGTGGACACGTTGATTGCGCAGGCGCTGCGCGAGCGACCCGACCTCGCGGCCCAGCACGCGCAGGTGGAGCAAGCCCGCGCCCGGGTGAGCGTCGCCCGCTCCCAGGCGCTCCCGACACTCGCGCTCGGCGGCACCGCGGGCGAGACGTACTTCATCAACCCACCGGCGGGCAGCGCCACATCGGGCAACAGCTACAACGCGACCCTGACGCTCTCGTTCCCGCTGTTCTCAGGGGGGGCGCAGATTTACAACGTGAAGGCCGCATCCGCCGCCGCCGACGCCGCCGCCCGGCGCGCGCAGGGCTTCGAGCAACAGGTGGTGTACCAGGTGTTCAGCGCCTACTACGGGCTCCGCACCGCCACGCAACAGGTTCGGACCAGCCGGGACCTGCTCGCCAGCGCCACGGAGTCCGGGCAGGTGGCGCTGGGGCGCTACAAGGCGGGGGCCGGGAGTCTGCTCGACCTGCTCACCGCGCAGGCGGCCCTCGCCGCCGCCCGGGCGCAGGCGATCCAGGCGCGGCTCTCCTGGAATACCGCGCTCGCTCAGCTCGCGCACGACGTGGGGATCCTCGGACTCGACGGATCGAGCCCGCTGCAACTGCAGGCCGACACGACTGGAGCGCCCAAGTAATGAAGCTCACCACCGCCGTCGCGGCGCTCGCGCTGATCCTCATGCCCGGCTGCTCGAAAAAGGGCGCAGGCAGCTCATTCCGCGTGCCGGTCACCGTCGCCCGCGCCGAGCAACGGCCCGTGCCCTATGAGCTTTCAGGAACGGGCACGGTCGAGCCGCGCCAAACCGCATCGGTCCAGGCGCAGGTGACGGGGATCCTGACGCGCGTGGCATTCCGCGAGGGTGACGACGTCGCGGCCGGACAACTGCTGTTCCAGATCGAGCCCCGCCCGTTCCAGTCCATGCTCGAGCAAGCCCAGGCGATGCTCGCCCGCGACCAGGCGCAGGCGCGGAATGCCGCGGCCGATGCGGCGCGCTACGCCGAGCTGGTGAAGCAGGACTACGTGACGAAGGCCGATTACGACGCAAAAAAGGCCGGCGCCGAAGCACTCCAGGCAGCGGTCCGCGCTGACTCGGCGGCGGTCGCGAACGCGCAGCTCAACCTCGAATGGGCGGCGATCCGCGCGCCGATCGCGGGGCGGACGGGGCGGCTGCTCGTGCGCGAGGGCAACCTGGTACGGGCCAACGCGGCGGATCCGCTGGTCGTGATCAACCAGATCCGGCCGATCCTCGTGCGCTTCGCCGTGCCGCAGAAACACCTCGGCGACATCCAGCGCTATCGCCAGAACCGGCTGCCGGTGTTCGTGAGCCCATCGCAGACCGACACCGCGTTCAAGGAAGGCCTGCTGACGTTCGTGGACAACAGCGTGGACACGAGCACCGGCACGGTGCTGCTCAAAGGGGAATTCCCGAACCGCGACAACGCGCTGTGGCCGGGCGAGTTCTTGAACGTACGGCTGCAGTTGTACATCGACCCCAAGGCGCTGGTCGTGCCGGCGCAGGCGGTGATGACCGGTCAGCAGGGGACGTACGTGTTCGTGCTGAACCAGGACGGTACGGCGCGCTCGCAACCCGTTACGGTCGAGCGCCCGGCCGGAGCCTATACGGTGATCGCCCAGGGCGTGCGGCCGGGAGAAGAGGTCGTGACCGACGGTCAGGTGCGGCTGGTGGACGGCGCGCCCGTCGAGGTCAAGGGCTCGGCCGACCCGGCGCGCGCGATGGAGGGGGACAAATGAACATCTCCGCGCTGTTCATCAGGCGGCCCGTCATGACCACGCTCGTCATGCTGGGCATCCTGATGTTCGGGCTGATGGCGTACCGGCTGCTGCCGGTGAGCAATCTCCCGAACGTCGATTTCCCCACCATCCAGGTGAACGCGAGCCTCCCGGGCGCGAGCCCGGAGACCATGGCGTCCGCGGTCGCGACGCCGCTCGAAAAGCAGTTCTCGACCATCGCCGGGGTGGACCAGATGACGTCCTCCTCCAGCCTCGGCAACACCAACATTACGCTCCAGTTCACCCTGGACCGGAGCATCGACGCCGCCGCGCAGGATGTCCAGGCGGCGATCTCCAAGACGCTGCGTCAGCTTCCCACCGGGATCGTGCCGCCGTCGTACCAGAAGGTGAACCCCGCCGACCAGCCGATCATCTACTACGCGATGAGCTCGAACACGCTCTCGCTCCCGGAGCTGGACGAATACGCCGAGACCTTCATCGCGCAGCGCCTGTCCACGGTGTCGGGCGTCGCGCAGGTGAATGTGTACGGCGCCGCCAAGTACGCCGTGCGGATTCAGCTCGACCCCAAGGCGCTGGCCACCCGCACCATCGGGATCGACGAGGTTGCGGACGGCGTCGCGGCCGGCAACGTCAACCTGCCGACGGGCATTCTGTGGGGCCCGCACCGCGCCTACACGGTGCAGGCGAACGGCCAGCTCAGGAGCGCGGCGGAGTTCGGGCCGCTGATCGTCACCTACCGCAACGGCGCACCCGTGCGGCTGCAGGACCTGGGACGGGTGCTGGACGACGTGCAGGACAACAAGAGCGCCGCCTGGTTCAACGGCAGCCGGGCGATCGTCCTCGCCGTTCAGCGCCAGCCGGGCGCGAATACCGTCGATGTCGCGGGCCGGGTGCGGACGGTCATGGCGAGCCTGAGGCAGCTGCTCCCCGCGTCGGTGGACCTGCAGCTCCGCTCCGACCGCTCGGAGTCGATTCGCGCGTCGCTCACCGACGTGAAGTTCACGCTGTTCCTGACGCTGGCGCTCGTGGTCCTGGTCATCTTCCTGTTCCTCCGCAACCTGTCGGCGACGGTCATCCCCAGCCTGGCCCTGCCGTTCTCGCTCGTGGGCACGTTCGCCGTCATGTACGCCCTCGACTACAGCCTCGACAACCTCTCGATGATGGCGCTGACGCTGTCGGTCGGCTTCGTGGTGGACGACGCCATCGTGATGCTCGAGAACATCGTGCGCCACATGGAAAAGGGCACACCCCCGATGGAGGCGGCGTTCACCGGGGCGCGCGAAGTGGGGTTCACGATCCTCTCGATGACCCTGTCGCTCGCGGCGGTGTTCATTCCGGTGCTGTTCATGGGCGGAATCATCGGGCGCCTGTTCCACGAATTCGCCGTGACCATCGGGGCCTCGATCCTCGTGTCCGGAGTCGTGTCGCTCACGCTGACCCCGATGCTGTGCAGTCGCTTCCTGCAGCCTCCGCGCGAGGCGCAGCACGGGAGGTTCTACGAAGCCTCGGAGCGCGTCTACGAGCGCGTGCTGCACGCGTACGAGAACAGCCTCGGCTGGGTGATGGAGCGGCGGCCGGCGGCTCTCGGCTTCTCGGTGCTCATCCTCGTGGCGACCGTGGTGCTCTTCGTCGTGGTGCCCAAGGGTTTCCTGCCGAGCGAGGACAACTCGCAGATCTTCGGGACCACGGAGACGGTGCAGGGCACGTCGTTCGACGACCTCGTGCAGCATCAGCAGCAGGTGATGGCGGTGCTCCAGCAGGACCCCAACGTGGACGCGACGATGTCGTTCCTGGGCGGCGGCCAGATCAACCAGGGGCGCGTGTTCATGCAGCTCAAGCCGCGCTCCCAGCGCGACATGAGCGTGGACCAGCTGATCCGCTATTTCAACCGCAAGCTCGCCGGCATCCCGGGCATCCAGGTTTTCCTGCAGAACCCGCCCCCGATCCAGATCGGCGGCCGGCGCACCAAGAGCCTCTATCAGTTCACGCTCCAGAGCCCCGACACCGCGTTGTACGACTATTCCTCGCGGCTCCTGACCCAGCTCCAGAAGGTGCCGAGCCTGATCAACGTCACGAGCGATCTGCAGATCTCGAATCCCCAGGCGACCGTGACCATCAACCGGGACCGGGCGGCGGCGCTCGGCGTCACCGCCGAGCAGATCGAGGAGGCGTTATACAACGCGTACGGCTCGCGTCAGGTCTCCACGATCTACACGTCCACCAACCAGTACTGGGTCGTGATGGAGCTCTTGCCGGAATACCAGCGCGACCTCTCGGCGCTGAGCCTCCTGTACATCCGCTCCCGGAGCGGCCCACTCGTGCCGCTCGCGTCGCTCGCCACGCTGAGCTCGAGCGCCGGCCCCCTGACCGTGAATCACGCGGGGCAGCTCCCGGCGGTCACGATCTCGTTCGACCTGCGCGAGGGCGTCGCCATCGGCACCGCCGTCGCCGAAGTGCAGCGGGTGGCCCGGCAGCTCCTGCCGGCCAGCATCACGACCAGCTTCGCCGGCACCGCACAGGCTTTCCAGTCGAGCCAGACAGGCCTCCTCGCCCTGCTGATCCTCGCCGTGCTGGTGATCTACATGGTGCTCGGCATTCTGTACGAGAGCTTCATCCACCCGCTCACGATTCTCTCGGCGCTACCCTTCGCCGGGTTCGGCGCGCTGCTGACGCTCCTGATCTTCCGGGTGGATCTGAGCGTGTACGCATTCGTGGGGGTCATCATGCTCGTGGGGCTCGTGAAGAAGAACGGGATCATGATGATCGATTTCGCTCTGGAGGCGCAGCGCAACGAGGGCAAGTCCGCCCACGACGCCATCCTGCAGGCGTGCTCCATCCGGTTTCGGCCCATCATGATGACCACGATGGCGGCGCTCATGGGCACCCTGCCCATCGCGCTGGGCGTGGGCGTCGGCTCGGAGTCGCGTCGTCCCCTCGGCATCGCGGTGGTCGGCGGCCTGGCCTTCTCGCAGTTCATCACCCTGTATGTCACGCCCGTGATTTACACCTATCTGGACGCCCTGCAGCAGCGCCTGGGCCGGACGTCGCTCGGCCGGGCGGCGAGCGGACACCCGACGCCCGAGGCGGCGCCAGCGGACTGAGCCTTACTTCGCCCGGACGAGGTGGACGCCTCCCGAGCCGGTCTCGATCCTGATCCGCCCCTTGCCGTCTCCGATTGCGCCGGTGAGGTGATCCCGCTCGAGACGCGTCGTGCGGACGGTGACGTTCTGCAGGTCGATGTCGCCGCTGCCCGTTTCGATCTCCAGCTCGGCGCCCAGGTCCGGCGGTACGTTGATCGTGACGTCTCCGGACCCCGTGTCTACATCGAGCGCCTGGAGGTCGGCGAGCAGATCGAGGCGGACGTTCCCGCTGCCCGTGTCGATCTTCACGTCGCCGGCCCGCACGGACGACGCGGTGACGTCGCCCGAGCCGGTGTCGATCATCAGCACGTCCGTCGCGACCCGCTCCGCGATGACGTCGCCGGATCCGGTGTCGAGCTTGAGCTCGGGCCCGCTCACCCCGCTCACCGTCACATTGCCGGACCCCGTATCGAGGCTCACGTCGCCCTGGGCGTCGCTGAGGCGCACGTCCCCCGAGCCGGTATCGACCAGCAACGATCCCTTCACATGGTCGGCGGTCACGTTCGCGGCCGCCACGTCCACGCGCAGGTCGCCGTCCACGTTGGACGCGAACGCCTGCCCCACGGCGAGATAGACCTCGACGCGTTTCCCCGCGGGGATCGCGATCCGCACGTCGGCGTGAGCCTCGAGCCCCCCGCCCGAGCTCGTGATCCGGACGCGCCGGCCTTCGTCGGACCGGTGCCTCCCCTGGTCGCGGTCGTTGAACGTGCCGTCGTCCCGCACATGCAGGGTAGTGTTGGCGCCGCGACCCAGCCCGCGGTACACGATCTCATCGTCAGGATAGATGACGCGCAGCGCTTGCCGCCCGCGCACCGGCCCAGTCGCGATCTCGAGCTTGGCTGCGTCCTGGCCGCCACGCGTCAGCTCCACCACGACGTCGCCGCCCGTGCCCCGCTCCAGGCGCATCACGCCGGCGAGGTTGTAGATGGCGACGTGGTCACCAGCGAGCGTGCGCCGCTCGGGCTGCTGCTGGGCGGCGAGCGTGACGGGGAACAGCAACAACGCG
>WNFR01020292.1_pt1 | contig 10432 bp, 14 predicted proteins | sample 5400221 | NCBI WGS metagenome assembly WNFR01 (sample SAMN13153357, study PRJNA577476) | soil metagenome | isolation source: 40 cm soil under Madrone tree | place: USA:California | collected 2016-06-14 | reverse complement strand
AGATACCTCAGTCTCTATCCCAGTCGGTCTCTTAGCATGCCAACGTATGTATCGTAGGACCATCTACGCCATTTCCTGACTATCTTCGAATCAAGGTGATCCTTTACTTCGCTCCTTGGACACCTCGATCATATCTTCGTCTCTGTTGAAACCCTCTCCCCCGTCTTCTATAAAGAAGGGAAGTCACGTCAAGCAGGCGAAGGCTTCTTCCGTCCCTGCGTTTCATTATCCCGTTCTTCCGGTCATCCTACATGACACCGTTTTGTTCCCGGAGGGTGGGGGGCAACCTACCGATATCGGAACCTTGACCTCCGAGGACGGTAGAATCTGGGACGTGGAACTCGTGAAGAGGCATGGAGGCGTGGCCGTCCACTACGTCAAATCTCCAGAGGATATTGGTAATGTGCCCAATGTCTTTACACCAGGCAAGCGCGTGAGCGTCGAACTTGGCCAGGCGGGCTCCCAAAGACGACTGGACCACGTCTGTCTTCTTGCCCTACTTGCTTTCGACCAGAAATTGATTACACCATACACTTCCCTTGTATTCTTAGATGAGCATGCACACCTCACAGCATCTTCTTTCTGCTGTCATCGAAAAAAGCCTCAAAGTTCCCACCCTTACTTGGTCCCTCACGCCGTGGCCTTCTCCCGCATACATCGATCTCCCCCGGCCTCTTTCTGCGGCGGAAGTGGCACAAGTACAAGACGAGGCCAATCTTTACGTCTTCGAAGGACGGCGGGTCTATGTTGAAGTGGACGAGTTGCGCGCCGGCCAAACGGGAATAGACTCTGGCGACTCGGAGTCGGCGTCTTCTCGCGAACTCGGCCGGGGGCTTCCCAGTGACTACGTCGGCGGCGTGCATCGCGTGGTAACGATAGATGGCGTCGATCGCACCCCTTGCTGTGGCACGCATCTCCCCTCCCTCGCTTCGCTGCAATTGTTCTTGTTTCCTGTCCCACCATCCTCTTCCTCTGGGCCATCTCGGCATTACTTCGTCGCCGGGCCACGATTGCTGAACCACCTTGGTAGCGTTCAGTCGCTGCTCATGCGGACTACAGCCGTGCTCTCTTGTGGACCACCTGAATTGCCAGATCGCGTCGCTATTGTCGTCGAGGAGAGCAAACGACGAGAGAAGCGCATTGACGATCTCGAGCACGAGCTAGCAAGCGTTGTCGGCGTTCAGCTAGCAGAGGAAATGGCACAATGGTGTGCGTCCGGTGGTGAGGGTGAATGGGTCAAATTCGTTAGCAGGACGGATGATTCGCCGAGTGCGCAGCCATTCTTGCAAGCAATCGCCCTGACCTTTGCGGCGCACCTGTCGGGTCAAAGCGACAGTACAGGCCGGTACACGCTCCTCCTTGCTTCTTCACCCTCCTCTCAAACATCCTCATCTACAACTGTCGTTATGGTTTTCGGAGACGAGGACAAGCGCGTGAAAGCGATTGGTGAAGAGTTGAAGAGGCAATTTAAAACCCTAAAAGGTGGAGGGAAAGGCGTCCGTTGGAGTGGCAAGTTCGTTGGGGTATGGTTGGCAGACAGAGAAGGGAGAATGGCCTCCTCACTAACGTCAACCCCTTCGACATCATCGCTCAAATTCGCCGCCGTTCGCGTGCTGTCATACATGTTCTATTCTCCATGTCCTCTACTCCAGCTCGTCTGCCCTTATACGTTTTGTTTTCGATTTATTGAATGCCACATCTATGTCTATGAATAAACATCCTCTTCCTTGTGCTCGCACCGTTCTTAAACTCTCACTCATACGATTGATGGTAAAGCTACCGCAAGTGGAACATGCACAGTCGGTCATGACGTGCGCCACAATCGTCATACGTCACATGCACAGACGTCATAACATGCACAGACAATCGTCATATTAAAGAGTACAAACTCACCACAGCTTGGCTTATTTCCACCATCCATGTCTCAGTATCCTCTCACATCCTCGCCCTTGCCCTCACCATCGCCCTCGCCCTCGCCCTCGTCCTATCGTTCCGTCATCCCTGATTACGCGGAAAAGTGGCCCAAGCTCGACAAATCTCATCAATTCGTTCAACTGCATGAGCGGTTTTGGGGCATTCCTTTAGAGAAACACAGCAATTCCCTATCTCAAAACGAATCCATGGACGTAGATGTGGATCAAGAGACTGGAACGGATGACGTAGATGTGGACCAAGAGACTGGAACGGACGACGAAGACGAAGAGATTAAATATGGTAATTTTATTCTCAATGTCGGCATTTCAGGTAGAGGACATCGAATCTATGTCCGCAAAGAGTTCATCCGGTTTTATAATATCTGCAAAAAACATCTGGAATTCGCTAGTGAAACTATGCAAGCACCATCGGTCGTCATTACAGGCCAACCCGGTATCGGTGAGTGCTCGTCTCCTTGATTTTCAGGAACCAGTATTCATTACTGGAAGGGAAAACCTGCTGGCTTTACTATGCCCTGTGTCAATGCCTCAGTGAGAAGAAGCCTGTTATTTTGTACAATAATTCAACCCGCTTTCTCTTTGTGGAAGAAGGTGTCTACTTTGAAACCCCAAGTTTTTTGTCCATTGATTTCAAGACCCGTGTCTGGACGTTGGTCGATGCCGACGAAAACGCGATCGGGATACCGTCTCACCTCATTGCCAATCTGACTCAGCACCTTATTATCTTTACCACTTCTCCTAAACCAAGCCGATGGCATCCTTTGACCAAAACTACGTCGGCTGCAGTCGTCATCATGAACCCATGGACTCGAAAGGAGATATTACAAGCGTTGGTCCATCCATTTCCGCCGTCGTTTTCGGAGCTTACCATTTCTTCTGTGTAGCTCTGTCATTCATGGACTCGGACATCGGCAAGCGGATGTATGCCGTGCCTATGATCAGTATGGCCCCACACCCCGGATTTGCTTCGACTTCGTCCTCTGGAAAGCCAGTATGGCCAATCATAAAGCGTCTTTTCGATTGGCTTACAACAATCTGTCGCTACGCACATTGGAGAATTTCTTCACGGCCTTCACCAAAAACGACAGAGGCCTCGATGACATGTCTCATACCCTTTTCCTCGTTCGACGCGCGACAAAAGACAGGATCCGAGCAACAGACGTGGAATTCGACGGCGTATCGGAATATACCCAAGGGAGTATTGAGCCCATCACCCAGACCGTCGAAAAGGAGCTTCGGGAACATGTCAAGAGGCTAAGCCTATCGGAGCAAATAAAGTGGTACAACCGCTTCGAGGGCGTTCCAATGGGGAGAATTTCTGCCGGCTTCGTGTACGAATCGATCGTCCACACAATATTTCTGAAGAACATCACACTCGATCTCTTTCGTATGACGGTGGCGAGAGCGTTCGACAAGTCTGACAAACGAAAGCCGCAATGGAAGTCTAACTATGAAGGCGCGTCCGTGCAATCGTCTTTCAAGGGCTTTCGACCAACAAGGACGACTATCTACAAGGAGTCTATCCTGACCCTGACGACTATCGAACCGGAAGTTCACTACATACCAGAAGATAGAAATCAAGTTGGCTTCGATTCGTTCATCATAACTGACCATACTCTGTATATCTTCCAAGTGACCATAGCTTCGAGCCACAAAATCAAGCCAGGTCTTGTTCAGTTCTTTTCGAAGATTTCAGAGGAATCGCTACCACCACATATGCCATGGAAATTTGTGTTTGTTCGTCCCAACAACGAAGAAATCAGCTGCCCGCAACCAACGGACAGCGACTTAATGGAGAAGTTGGAGAGCGGGATGGAGTTATTCTCTGCGGTGCTGGATCTGGCCGCTCCTGGAGACTCATAATCAAGTAACTTTATGTCTCATTCCTACTGTACGTGGCCAAGAAAGTCGTCGAGGATCGAGATACCATGAAAACGTGTAATGAATCGCTTCCCTCATCTTCCGAGGTGGGATCTGGTTCTATCGAGGACAGACGGCTCTTGGAGTGTGTCTTCTGTTTTCTAGGTGGTTGCTGTGACAGATCTTCATCCTCGTCAAGCATAAGGTCTTCGGGACTTGATTCGCGTCCCGACTCGCTACTCGACGGGATCTCGTCCAGAACACTGCGGCGCGGTCCACGTTTCTCAGGACCACGGATCAACGCAGTCAATTGATCCTCAAGATGATTGATTGGTATAGACGGATCAGAGATGGGATCAAGTGTCTATCTTTGGCCTCTTGTTAATTTGTCAGCTACAAGTAGCACGGACGGAATCGCCCACGGCAGAAGGGAACGACTTACTATTGCAGTGACTCGCCATACATCATTGTAACCTATAGCTAGCTATGACTTCGCGTACCATGCCCCGTCAACGGGCCACGATTGCTGAACCATCTTGGTAGCGTTCAGTCGCTGCTCACGCGGACTACAGCTGTGCTCTCTTGTGGACAGCCTGAATTGCCAGATCGCGTCACTATTGTCGTTGAGGAGAGCAAACGACGAGAGAAGCACATCGACGATCTCGAGCACGAGCTAGCAGGCGTGGTCGGCGTTCAGCTAGCAGAGGAAATGGCACAATGGCGTGCGTCTGGTGGTGGGGGTGAATGGGTCAAATTCGTTAGCAGGACGGATGATTTGCCGAGTGCGCAGCCATTCTTGCAAACAATCGCCCTGACCTTTGCAGCGCACCTGTCGGGTCAAAGTGACAGTACAGGCCGATACACGCTCCTTCTTGCTTCTTCACCCCTCTTAAACATCCTCATCTTCAACTGTCGTTATGGTTTTCGGGGACAGGACAAGCACGTGAAAGCGATTGGTGAAGAGTTGAAGAGGCAAATTGAGACCCTAAAAGGTGGAGGAAAAGGCGTCCGTTGGAACGGCAAGTTCGTTGGGGTGTGGTTGGCAGAGAGAGAAGGGAAAATGGCCTCTTCACTCCTTTCTCAGCCTCTGGACGACTCAGCCTCAGCCTGTTCAGCGTCAACCACGTAGGAGGTGTGCAAGTATTACAAATCAAATGACGAAATACAATGATTAGATTAGTGGTTGACCACCTTTTGGCTCCCCGTTGTCTTCGTGTATGGTATATTCTCCCTCCGAGTCGAGTCTGACATGGACATTTGCCTCTGCAAAAAAACAAAAAGTCAAGGCTAAAGAGGTGACCAACTGCATGCAAATATGAAGCGTACCCGAGAAGCGGTCATCAAACGAGAGCTCGCCCTCGCCTGTGCTCATTGAATCACCGTCTGTAAGACCCCATTCCTGCTCGCCGTCGACACTCCCATCCCACCAAGCATTATCGCTGCCATAAACCGACTGAGCTTCTGGGCCATGCAAGTCATGGTACCCTGGGTGGTAACCTGAATAGGCTAATAGATCTTGTTCGTTCCCTTCAGTCACCATGTCGTCGCTTATACGGTGAAAGGGGTCGATATTCATGGTCTCCACGTCGATCCCGTCGCTGTCCATGAAACCGTCTTCGTAGTCTGTATCCAAGTCCGAGTCTCCTTCGTGTTCAGTGGGGACATACTCCCCGCCATCAGACTCAACGTCCGAATCCACCGGACGTAATTCAGGACGGAATTCATGTCTGCATGAAGGACACGTCCCGTGCTAGGCATTTGCGTCAGAAACAGGGCGAGTAATGCACACGAGAGAGGGCGTACGCGGCCCTTAATCCACTCCGACAGGCTGAAGGAGACAGGATGGGTCAAGCATTTGCTGAGATTAAGGAAAGTAGGCTCACTCTTCTGCACAGAATATATGACCACACCCTCCCACTCTCGCAACCCCCGCGACGGTTATCGCGTATGGATCGTCTTGCCGCTGTTCGAGAATGGCTCGGAAAGTCATCAAGCATATTGGACAAGAGTCGTCCAAGTTGGGAATATCTTCGGGATGCAGGAGGTCAAGACTAGCTAGAGCATTGGCTACGGTTGGGTCGATTAAATCAGATACACTCATGGTGAGAGTGCTATTGTAAGTATCGGGTAAGTATCGGGTAATCGAACGCGTATCGACTTAAAAACAGTAAACAATGTCGCGTCCCATCACGTGACCCCGTCTAATCAGTCGTACGTTTCTGCTAGCCGACGAGTAAGATATTCCTTCGCCGTGACAGGCGCGTATTTCGCCTCATTTCCCGGCCAGTGACAATTAGGAAGGCATGAAACGTTCACGTTGTCATTAGGGTTGCAGAAGAAGGCGATCGACTGACGAGCAGGCGTTATATTGACTCCGCTCGCACTCTGAGTGGGTGCGACTACGCGATGGAGTGTTGACCGAAGAATGTCATTTGTCCAACGAGAAAGGAGATCTCCTGCATTCACAACAATCGTTCCGGGCTCAAAAAGAAAGAAAGAAGAATAAGTTGAGCATCATGGGAGAAGATTGAGGGCATACTATTGGTTTTGCAGGCTGGAAATGCTTCGTATGCGGGTTCTCAACTTCAAGCCCACCAACACTGTCTTGAAAGAGAAGGGTGAGAGTGCCATAATCTACGCATGTGGTATGAGCTTTCCTTGCTCCTTACTGAGGGGCTAAAATTAAAGACTCGCCCGAATGTGCGCCGGCGCGAGCCTGGCCTTCCTTCTGCAACAACGAGGCCTTGATAGGGGGGTATGATAACAGTCTAAGGTTATGTTGCTGTTCGTTTATCTTGTCTTCGAAATACATCTCGTCTAGATCCAAACCAAGAGCGATAGAGCGCATCACCATCGTGTGAAGTTCATGGCAAGTCTAAGCAGACCGAGTTTGCGAACCCGAAACGAGAGAACGAGGGTAGTGACTTACTTGAAAGAAACTCAGCATGGTCTGCTTGAACCCGGGTGCATCCCCCTCCTGAGGCCATTGGTTCTTCCAAGTTTTATCCCAGTCATTACCAATTTCAATGGTTTCCTTTGAGTCAGGGGCTTTCTTGCGCAGCTCGGCGATTTCAGTGGCATCTGAAGATTGGGTGACACGTTCCCTGCCAATCTTTACATAGCCGCGGTTGGAACGAGGGTCCTCCCAAGCGAGTTTGTCCTGCATCACTGTCAGTATGAAGGCTTAGACGACTGACGATATACCCACTTTGACAGAAGATGGCAAACGGAAAAATTCTGCACTCTATGTCAATAGATATTTTAAGTTTTAACAAGGTAATCTCGGTTTGCCCCGACCTTTCTGAACACACCGTCTACGGTGCTTGATGGAATGCCATGGCCTTCGAGATAGATGAATCCGACCTCCTTGAATCCATTCACAACATCGTCGGCTGTTTTCCGCTTCTCAGAGAGCGACGTTGCATGTTGGAATTTGCTAAAGTCAATCAGAGGGATTCGGAAAGTCTGATCCGAGCGAACATCCTATTCAAGACTGAAGATTAGAGAAGATGGCGCAGAGATATTCCGACCACGGACAGATGCAAGGGTAGCCAAATTTCGGCTCCTCCTCAGAAGCGCGCGGTACCCAGACATCGTGGTAATAGAGGGCTCGGCATCTACCGTGCCTCCTCTACCGAACCCCACATCCTACCACATCCTATGTCGACGACCCAGTACGGTAGCTTCAGTCATGATACCCCCATCGCCATATACCCAAGTCCTTCTCACCTGGGATCCCCACCACCTTACAGATCCCCCACCCCAAGTCTCGCCCCATCTCCCTTCTAGTGAGTCTCATAGTCATTGTCCGCCACCTGATTTTTCTCAAGGCGAAAAACACGCTAGCCCTAGGATTCCAGTCCATGCTGATCCAGAGGAGTATGCTTCCTATGTGTTCTTGGTGTGGCGCCTGACCGATGTGGCGTCTTCCTTAGCTCCGAGTCTGTAGAAGAAAGTGCCACACTCCTGGGCACGAACGGATCCAAGAAACCCAGCAACAAACTTGTCGTTCTGCTATCTTGCGTTTTCGTGTTTGTCGCCCTATGGTCCATCGTTCCGATCATGTCGGTCGCTATTGAGTTGAGGACCGAGGAATGGCAACGTGTGCACAAGGAGATGCTTCTCGACATTGGGAAACTCCAGAAGGAGAAGAGGGCCATCACAAACGAAGTACACCAGCTACAGGTCGAACGCGATACAACGCTCCGACAGTGGGAGAACGAACGCGAAGCAAACGAGCAAAGGAGACGCGGCCATGTCCCCTTCTGGGGTGAACCTCAACTTATGACGGCACTATGTCCCAAGAACCGCTTCCGGAGATACGAAACCCGCATGTACAACCTCCTTGTTGAAGACGACTGGTATTCGCGATGCATGAATGAGCCTATTGACATCGCCGGGCGATCGTTTCCATCCCCGCATTCGTGTATCAACTATGTATGTTCTAGCATATCTTCTATCTGATCCATTTTATAGCTTCGAACAGGGCCTTGATGATGGTGTCCGTGGTAACTGGTCCTTCGAAGTGAACAGTCGCGAATGTCCGAGGACTATATGGGACAGAGTGCGTCAGATCCTCTCTCCTCCCTCTCATCAAACTTACACCTTCCGTCAGTTGAGAAACATCTTCCGATAACTGCTTCAAACACCCGAATTCTACGAAACAAAGCTGAATGACCGTGGACTTGATGATCCCTATTGAGAAATCTTGACATGTCATAGTTGTATGTATATATTCATTGTCTCAGAGTCCTCGCAGTAGGTACTCGCTCTGATGTAAACAATCTCGTACAATACATGAGGTGAGCACGACCCCGCCACGACCCCTGCAGTTGTTGTATTAGTTATTTGGGTTGGCTCGGCATTTGCCACACACCCTTTAATAGCATTAAACTGCTGGTTATCCACTCCAACTGAAGACATGTCTTGCCCTTCTACCAGCAGGGGAGGCGAGCAGTACGGTACTTGTAACCACAGTAACTCGTCCGACACGAGTTACTCGAGTCGTCTGAGTTCTCCACCTCCTTATGGAGATCCCAACCCACCCTTTTGGTGAGTATGGGTGATTGTCTACCGTACTGATATTGCTGAAGACGACAATACTAGCCCTAGAAAGCCAGTCCACATTGAAAGGCACGCTTTTTATACGTTCTTGGTGTAGTGCCTCATATATCTTAGCTCCAGGACCGTAGAGGAAACCGTCTTGCTCTTGAGCACGAAGAAATCCAAGAAATATGACAAGGGCTGGACCTCTCGTCTTGTCATTCTTCTATTCTGCGTTCTCATGTTTGTCGCCCTGTGGTCCATCGTCCCAATCATGTCGACCGCTATTGAACTGGAGATGAAAGAATGGAGGCGCATGCACGAGCAGATACTTCTCGACATCGAGAAATCCCGGGATGAAAAGAGGACCATTGCAGACGAAGTAGTGCAGATGCGCACCGAATTCCGCGAGGAGAAGAGTGCCATTACAGAGGAAATACAGCAAGTGAGGGCCGAACGCGATGAGACGCGCCGGAGGTGGGAGGACGAACGTGAAGCAAACGAGCAAAGGAGACGAGGACACGCCCCCTTCTGGGGTGAACCTCGGCTTACAACCTCACAGTGTCCCAATGACCGCTTCCGGCGGTACGAAGCCCGCATGTACAACCTCCTTGTCGAGGACGATTGGTATTCGAGATGCACGAATGAGCCTATTGAGATCGCCGGGCGAAACTTTGCCTCCCCGCACTCATGTATCAATCACGTACGTCCCACTGCATATTCTGAACGATACTCCTATAGCTTCACTCAACCAGGGCCTTGATGATGGCGTGCGTGGTTACTGGTCCTTCGAAGTGAACAGTCACGAATGTCCAAGGACTATATGGGACAGGGTGAATCAAGGACTTTTCTCCCTCCCCGGCATCAAACTCACTTCGTCCATTTTCAGCTGGGAAACATCTTCAAGTGATGATGCATGGTGCTACATATTGCGTCAAACACCCGAACTCTGTGAAGCAAAACAAAGTGAACGTTGTCTCTCCCTGGTTCCGATTGAGAAATCGTATAATTCCTCGTTTCTTTTGTTTCAAAGTTGCCGAAATAGGTAGACTTTATATGCCTCGAATGTAAACTTTCTTGTCTTGTATCTTGTGCCTCCACCCACAACCTGAGAGGAATGCGGAATGCGATCCCTACAAAATGCTTACACATCATGATGAGGCGTCCTGCTGTCGAAGTGGAAGTGTATTAGCACGAGGCTTTGACTGGCGCTAATAGACAGTCCAGCTGTTGGACGTTGACCAGTAAACGAGGCATCCAAAACACGATATGAGGCCAAATTGAAATACTGTGAGCGGCATTGAGCACTCACATACCGTGCTCTACCTTTTTTCGGGTGTTTAACACCAATCATACTTGTATTCGTCCCACCACCTTGTTCCTTTGAATCGGGGCATGGCTTTCGATAATGAAGTCATACAACTTCAGACTCCTATGAGCACCGCTTAAGAATTTAAGCATTAAGCTTTAAGGCTTGCGATGTCTATAACCCCGTATATACAGTAGTCAAAGTATATTAGTGCGTGTGCAACAAAGTTCATCGTGATGCAGCAAAGGCGCGATGAGAACATGTAAGCGACCTTAGCGAAGAATCC
>WNFR01008412.1_pt1 | contig 10432 bp, 11 predicted proteins | sample 5400221 | NCBI WGS metagenome assembly WNFR01 (sample SAMN13153357, study PRJNA577476) | soil metagenome | isolation source: 40 cm soil under Madrone tree | place: USA:California | collected 2016-06-14 | reverse complement strand
CAAATTCTCGATGGGCTCGGAATCAAAAATGTCCGCGTTGATCGCCTGGAGCGAGAAATACAGCTCGAAATGCGAGGAATCGCCGCCAAGGATTTTCAGACTGACTGGAGTAAGGCCGAAGCCTTTAGCAAAGCGGTTGAGCAATTGCCGGAGCCAAGCCGGCGTCAAGCGCTCCAACATTACTACGAGGACCCGCGCGATACCGCAACGCCCGGAAGGTACGTGTGATTTTCTGGTGAAGCTGCAGACGAACCGTCTTCTTTCCGAAAAATCGACCCAGCTGCTCCTCCGGATCATGACCGAGTCGACAAGCGGACAAAAACGTCTGAAGGCCGGGCTACCGGCTGGCTGGAGTGTCGCTCACAAAACCGGGACATCCGCCGACCTTTTCGGAGTCTGGCCGGCAATCAATGATGTCGGCATCCTCACTACGCCCCAAGGCGAACATATCGCTATCGCCGTCTTTATCAGCAACTCGCCGGCTTCGTTTGCAGACATCGAAAAGGCTATAGCTCAAGTTGCGGCCGCCGCCGTTAAAGCTTTCACGGAGAGTAAGCAGCCCGGTTCGTAAATTCGGTAGTCGGTAGGGACCGGTTCCTGCCGGTCCCTAGAAAAGATCGCAAGGATCCGCTTGTGCTCAAATCACCAGCGGGACGAGCGCTATCGGAAAAGCTACGGTGAGAACGGGCCGGCAGGAGCCGGTTCCTACCCACCCTACCGGAAGATCCGATTTGACAAGCGCTGCAGAAACGCTGAGAAACACGCTGTTACGTGAACCTTCATGTGAACCTTCCCTCCACATGAGCAACGCGCCTCCGTCGACCATCCCGGCCCGAGCAACGCTATTCGATGTTGCCCGGCTGGTCGGCGTGTCGATTCAAACCGTATCCGCGGTGATTAATGACAAGCCCGGTATCTCGGAGCCCACTCGGATGCGGGTCAGACAAGCGATCGATGAACTCAATTATCACCCGAACATTTTAGCGAGCAGCTTACGCGCACGTAAGAGCTTCACGATCGGGGTCATCGTTCCAAGCATTACTAATCCCTATTTTCCGGAATTCGTTCGCGGTGTCGAAGATGTGGCCCATGAGCACGGGTTCTCTCTGTTCCTTTGCAATTCCGATAACCAATCCGATAAAGAACTGGCCTACCTGCAACTCCTGCGACGCCATGCCATCGCGGGATTTATCGATGCCTGTTACATGGAAAACAGTCGTTGCCGGGAGACTTTGGTCGATCTGATTGAGCATGGGGTTCCGGTTGTCGTCCTTGGCAATTTGCGCATTCATCCGAAAACGGTGGTGGTGGATAGCAAAAACAAGCAAGGGGGCTACGCTGCAGTTGCTCATCTCGTGGAAATGGGCCACCAGCGAATCGGTGTGATCAAGCCGCCACCAACAATCGTCGGTCTGGATCGATTGAGTGGATTCGAGATCGGCTTTCAGGATCATGGGTTACCAATCCTCGATCAGTACTGGGTCGAAGGCGGTTTTGACGTCTCGCACGGAGAAGCCGGCATCAGACGGTTACTCGAGCTCCCGCACCCGCCGACTGCAGTGATTGCTGCCAACGATCTCGTCGCGATCGGCGCTGCGACCGCATTGCGGCAAATGGGAAGACGGGTCCCGGAAGATGTTTCGATCATTGGTTATGACAACATCCGGATGGCGGAACTCTATGAGCCGGCTTTGACCACGATCGCGCAACCAGTCTATCAGATGGGAGTCACTGCGATGCGCGCAATCATCCGTCGCATCGACGATCGATCTCTGGGCGGCGCAAAACGGGATTTCAATCCTCGCTTGATTATTCGAGCCTCAACCCAACCTTTGCGTCGAATCCGAAAAGCGGGGCGCTTGATTCCCCGAGAACCAGGAATTGTCTAAGCTATATGCCTCTTCTGCAAGCGACTAACATTAGCAAACGTTTCTTAGGCGTTGCCGCGCTGCAAGAGGTCTCGTTCACGGTGAATGCCGGCGAAGTTCATGCGCTGCTGGGAGAGAATGGAGCGGGCAAATCCACGCTACTCAAAATATTGGCCGGAGCGCACGCGCAGGATGGCGGCATTCTGGAATTTGAGGGCCAGCCACTTGGGTTACAAACGCCGGCCGAAAGGCAGCGACACGGCATTGTCACCGTCTACCAGGAATTCAACCTGATGCCCAACATGTCGGTCGCAGAAAACGTCTTTATCGGGCGCGAGCCGGGACCAGGATATTTCGTCGATTGGAAAGCCATGCGGCAGGCCGCAATCTCTGCTATCAGCCGCCTCGATCTTCATGTCGATCCCTCTACTCCGGTTTCCGCCTTAAGTGTTGCTGAGCAGCAGCTGGTTGAAATCGCTCGCGCTCTCACTATCAATGCCAAACTGATCATTCTCGACGAGCCGACCGCGGCGCTGAGTGATCGTGAAGTGCAAAAGCTGCACGCCGTTGTTCGGGACCTGAAATCGCACGGCATCAGTGTGATCTACGTTTCTCATCGGTTGATCGAAGTACCACAGATTTGCGATCGCTATACCGTGCTCCGCGACGGTCGATTGGCCGGAACTGGCGATGTCGCAAATACTTCTCTGGAAGATCTCGTGCGCATGATGGTCGGCCGCAATATCGAAGCCCATGCTTCCAGGGGTACCCGCCAAACTAATCGCGTTGTGCTCAAGATCGAACACCTCTCCCGGACCAAAAATCTGCCCAGCCCACAAGCGGTTATGCTGCGCGATTTAAGCTTTGCGGTCCGTGGCGGCGAAATTTTAGGTCTGGCCGGACTGGTCGGTGCCGGCAGAACGGATCTGGTTCGCGCAATTTATGGCGCCGAACCGTTCGAATCCGGGAAAATCTACTTGGAAGAAAAACTGGTAAAGATCGACTCGCCTGGAACGGCCATTGATTTGGGAATGGCGCTGGTTCCCGAAGACCGCAAACAACACGCTCTCTTTCTCACGCAGAGTGTGCGCCGGAATTTGACTCTGCCGAGCCTTAAGCGGCTGTGCCGATTTCGATATTTCGTTGATCGAAACGCCGAAACTGCTCTGATCCGCCAGTTTAAGCAGGACCTTCGGATCCGTATGGCCAATGAAGACGTGATCGTCGGAACTTTGTCTGGCGGAAACCAGCAAAAGGTGGTGCTGGCCAGGTATTTGGCGTTAAAACCAAGAATTCTCTTCGTGGATGAGCCAACTCGGGGAATCGATGTCGGCGCCAAAGCGGAGGTCCATGACCTTTTGAGGCAACTGGCCGAAGCCGGCACCGCGATCGTTGTGGTCTCCTCGGAACTCCCGGAAATCATTTCTTTGTGCGATCGCATTATCACGGTGAAGGAGGGTCGTTTCACCGGTGAAATGGCGGCAGCTGATGCTACGGAAGAGAAGTTGATGAAGCTTATGACGCTTGGCGCCGGCGAAACGCACGTTCATCACCCAATCAATTAATTATCGCTACCTCCCCTATGAGTGAAGTAACGGCTCCCGAAACAGAATCCGCGGCAATCCAAAAGCGGATACGCTGGATCGCTATTCTCGAAAGATTTGGCGTAGTCCTATTTCTAATCGTTTTGATGGCTTTCTTTACTACCCAGAACGTCCGTTTCATTTATCCGCGCAACCTTTTTAACATCCTGGCGGACGTTTCAATTTACGGCGTCATGGCGGTCGGAATGACTCTGGTTATCCTCACCGCAGGAATCGATCTGTCAGTGGGCGCAATTCTGGCGTTTGCCGCGATGAGCGCCGCCGCGGTCCTCAAGGGCACTGGCGAGTCCCGGGCAGTGCCGGAAGATCCAATGGCTTTCGGCGGCTACGCCTGGCTGGTTGCATTGGCAGTTGCAACTGGCGTCGGATTGCTTTGCGGCTGGTTACAGGGCTTAGCGATCACCCGCCTAAAGGTACCGCCTTTTGTGGTTACCCTTGGGGGCATGACAGTATGGCGAGGCGCTACGCTGGTAGCTGGCGAGGGTTCACCAATCAGCGGGTTCGCTCCCGGGTTACGTTGGTGGGGAAGCGGCAACTTTCTATTTGTGCCGGTACCAGTCTGGCTTTTTGCGATCGTCACGGCGGTCGGATTTATTTTACTGCAATACACGCGCTATGGCCGGCAAGTTTACGCGGTGGGTGGAAATCCGGAAGCGGCGCGGCTCTCGGGACTTCGAGTCAATCGGATTTTGGTAAGCGTCTATGCGATAGTGGGGTTCCTCGCGGGTCTCGCTGGTTTTATGGAAACTGCGCGTCTCGACTCCGCAGAAGCGGTAGCTGGTGATGGATTCGAACTACGGGTCATCGCGTCAGTCGTCATCGGTGGTACCAGCCTTTTCGGCGGCTTGGGCGGCGTGCTTGGAACGGTCGTTGGAACGGTTTTAATCGGCGTACTGCTAAACGGTCTAGTGATCATGAACGTCTCAGCCTATTACCAACAAATCATCATCGGCGTGATCATCGTGCTGGCAGTTGCCTTTGACACGTTCGCCAAATCGAAAAGTGGCAGCGTTTCCACTCACTGATTTCCCTAAAACCAAACAACACCCCAAATAGTCCCCCTAATGAAAATAAAGCATACCCTCTGCGGGCTCCTATTGGTCGCCACGGTTTTGGCGTTCCAATCCGCTCCGATATTCGCTCAAGGCAAAAACGAGCATATCGTTGTAATTGTTCCAAACCTTGCCTTTCCGTTTTTCGCTTTCGTGAAAACCCAGGCGGAAGATGAAGGCAAACAGTTGGGCATCCAAGTCACCGTGGAAGACGGGCAAGGTAAATCCCCCACGCAGTCGAGCGAGGTACGAACGGCTGTTACTCAGGGAGTCGACGGAATCGTACTTATACCGAATGATGTCAACGCGCTTACCCCTGCGACCAACGAGGTTATCGCCGCCAAAATTCCGATCGTCACGGTCGACCGCAATGTTGCCGGGACCACCGAACCGATACCGCATGTGGGTGCCGATAACGTTGCCGGCGGCGTCGCTATGGCCGAATACGTTATCAAGAAGTTCCCCAACGGTGCGCGCATCATCTTCCTTCGCGGCGAACCCGGTAGCAGCCCGGCGATCGATCGGGCGAAGGGTACACTTGAAACGCTGAAAGCCGCCGGCGACACATACAAGGTTCTGGCCGATCAAACCGCTAACTTCAAACGCGATCAAGGAATGACGGTCACCCAAAACCTTCTGACCTCGATTGGTACTCCACCCGACGTGATCATTTGTTCGAACGACGACATGGCGTTGGGTGCAGAAGAAGCACTACAACAAGCCGGGATCCCGAAGGGCAAGGTGTTGGTGATTGGCTTTGATGCGTTACCGGAAGCTCTAGCCAAGATTCGTTCCGGCGACCAAACCGCAACCATCGAACAGAGTCCGGGCAAACAGGTTCGAACCGCTCTCGAAATCATCGTCGATCATATTCGGAAAAAGACGCCTTTGCACGACGAAGTAATCAAGCCCTTCCTTGTTGATCAATCTAATCTCGATAAAGCCGAGCGGATCGCCGAAGCGAAATAAGTAACTCGACGGCTAACCGAGTCGAAAATACAGCATGGCGGCCTAGCTAACGGCCGCCATGCTTTTTTCCCAACTCCAGCTTACCCAACTCTCAGTCAATTGTGCTACTTCGCTGACAGACTGCGAATAAACGTCACCAGAGTACGTGCATCATCGTCAGTTAGTTTCTTGCCAAATGCCGGCATTTCGCCTTTAACTCCGTTCAGGATCGTGGACTTAATTCGTTCGTCGGTCTTTGCTACCTTGTGGAGATCCGGCCCTTCGTCTCCGGTGGCATCAATGCCGTGGCAATGCGCACAATTAAGGGCAAATAACTTTGCTCCGGCCGCGACCTTCGGATTTTCAATCGGGCTGTTTTGCCGAGCTGATTTACCGGATGGCACGGCAGCGTTGGACTGAACTATGCGCGCCGTTCCCAGGAAAGCGCCGACCACCATTCCGGAGATCAACAAACTGGCGATCAGAGCCTTTACTTCGATATTCATCATGAAGACCAGGACTAACGGTTCAAAACCATTTCGCCCCCCCAGAATCCCGCGATACTGATCAGTACCGCTGTGGTCAGCATTGCGATTAGATAAATCGAAAAACCAATTCTCGAGGTCCGATGCCGCGCGATCGAACGCCAGACGACCAGTGCGATTAACAGTCCAAAAGAGGGCCAAACGAAATAATGATGTAGTAAAGTGACCCCTGAGCCAACGGCATCCCAGTTGGTGAGTATCAATCCTGAAATAACTGCGGGAACGGCTCCGAGCGCAGCTAATAGAAGAGTGAAATAACTGGAGAAACGAAAGCCCTCGCGGAGCTTACCAGACGGTGCGATCGAGCCGATACCATCAAACAAAGCAGAAGCTAGCGCCAAAGCGATCGGCAGATGAGTGCTTCCGCCGTGGACGCGATCCCAGAAGCCGGCATCAAAGAAATTAATAGCAATAAGCATGACGATTGAAGAAGGCCAATGGCTAATCCAGCGGAGGAACGCCGACGGAGATGCCCTTTATTGGGCGAGTATCTCCGGCGGACCGGCGTAACAAAACCAGCGCAGCGTGTCGGACTCGGAATTGGGCCATGGATTTTGCTGTTAGGCTAGCAAGCTACCGTTGCGCTTAGTCTCCAAACCAGACAGACTGTCTGCTAGGCAAGCGGGGAATCGATCGTAGCCAGGGAGTGCGTGGTCTCGACGTAATTGACTGCTCGAATCCCCAATACCGATCGCAGTTTATCCGCCGGGACTTTCATCGGTCCGGCTTTTGGCGCGGTTCCTGGAGCTGGCTGAGGGAAGGCCGTCGACATCGCAGTGTGAAAACTTATATTCCCTTCCACTTTCTGCACCACTTGATGAATATGCCCGTTGAGTACCGCCGCTGATCCGAACTTCTTCAACAAGGATAAGGCCTGCGCACCATCATTGGTACCCCAGCCCCACTGCGGATAAACCTCCCAAAGCGGCACGTGCGCAAAAACGACGATCGACGTACTGGCGGAAAGACTACTCAAATCTTTTTCCAACCAGGTTAGTTGATCTGTTCCCAAGACTCCCAAACCGCCTTCGGGGATACCGACAACATTTACCAGGCCAACGAAGTGCACACCTCTATGGTCCATACTGTACCAGCCACTACCCTGACTCCCTTTCCCGAATCGTTCCCGGTATTGAGCCCCATTGTCGCTAATGACATCATGTTCTCCGGGAACGTAGAAGATGTCCGATACGCCCGTATCTTTGAGCACTTCGCTGAGCGTATCGAATTCCTCTGGTTCGGACAGATGGCTCAGGTCGCCGGTATGAATAATCAGGTCCGGTTTTTTGGGTAGCGACTTGATCTTCGCCACCGCTTGTTTGAGGGTCCCGACCACATCCGGATTCGCTTCCTTGTTGAAGCCGATATGACTATCGCTGATTTGCACAAAGCTGAAGTCCCCGGTTAGAGCATCGGCGGCTCGAGCTGTTCCCAACATTCGGGATACAGCAATTCCCCCGGCCATTGTATAGACTACGCCGGTTCCGGCCCAGGCCATACATTTTAGAAATCCACGACGGTCGATCCCGTCTTCGTTGTTATTCGTCTCAATATAGTCTGACATAAGAGTTTAGGTGTAAAACCGACGCTCAAGAGCGCCTGCCATGGAGTACTACTGCGGAGACGTTGAATATATTCCCGGGGAATATCGCCGGGGGCGCCGACAGCGCCGGCTTGCCCGACGACCTGTCCGCCACTGGCTTGGCGGCGTAAATAGCGGCGGCGACCTTCCGGACATGTTTTGATATTTTTATGGACGGTGGGCATATGCGTGAGAAATCGGATAACGTGCTGCCACGCGCTTTCAGCGCTGATCGCCCGTTTTAACGACAGTTCCTAGGGCTTCGCCTAGGCTTTCTTGAGTCGCGACTTCGCCCGTCGTTCGAAACTCCGGAAGCTTCCGCCTTCGCTAAAGCTATTGCGGACACGTCGTCGGGCAGGCCAGCGTTACCGGCGTTTTACATCCTCCGGGAATAATATTTCCAGAAGTTTGGTTTTCTATTTAATGGTCTTGCTTTCAATGAATGACCAAGGCCAGCGCACACGCTTTGAAAATCAGATGCTGCCGCTCATGCCAGAAGCATACAACCTGGCCCGCTGGTTCATGAAAAACGAACCCGATGCTCGTGATGCCGTTCAAGAAGCTTACTTGAAGGCCTTTCGGTATTTTGAGTCGTTCCAGGGCGACTCTGGCCGAGCTTGGCTGCTTCGGATTGTCCGTAATGTTTGTTATGATGCTTTGCGGGCCAAGCAGTCGGAGCACAATATTATCTCACTCGACGAAGAGGCGGCAGCCGAAGTTCCAGACTCAAAGCCCGGTCCAAATGTATTGGCGATCCAGAATTCAACAAAATTACGCATCCGTGAGGCGCTGGAGGCTTTGCCTTTGGAATTCAAGACCGTGATTATCCTCAGAGAGTTCGACGGATTCTCTTACAAAGAGATCTCCGATATAGTGGGCGTGCCGATCGGCACGGTGATGTCCCGCCTTTCCCGGGCGCGACAGCAACTCGCCATTCTGCTCCAAAAGGAAAGAGAGAACGAATGAATTGCGAAGAGACATTGGCCTTGCTCGACGCCTACTTTGACAATGAGCTCGACCTGACTAAAACCCTTGCCATTGAAGAACACCTTCGCGATTGTGCCAGCTGCCGCTCCCAATATGAGCTAAGAGTAGCCCTCCGCCAACGGCTTAAAGATCCAGATTTGCGTTACGCGATACCTAGCGATTTCGCAGACCAAGTCCGCAAGAGACTAGCAGTCTCATCGCGGCCGGCGACGAGGATCCTTTCGTTTCCGTCTGCCGTTTGGATTCCTGTCGCGATTGCTGCCGCTGCGATCTTTGGAGCGTTTCTGTATGCAAATATTCAACGGATGCTTCCCATTGGACCAGCATCAATGGTGACCGAAGTCGCATCCGATCACATTCGCTCGCTTATCGGCTCACATCTGGTCGATGTCGAATCAAGCGACCAGCATACCGTCAAACCTTGGTTTGCCGGCAAACTCGATTTCTCACCACCGGTGCACGACTTCGCTGATCAAGGCTTTAAACTGGTCGGCGGACGACTCGACTATGTAGGAGGTAAAAACGTTGCCGTTCTGGTCTATCGGTTCAAGAACCATTACGTGAGCCTGTTTATGTGCCGGGAACGAAATCCTGACGCTGACTCGAAGCAAAAGACTTTCGGTTACCAGGGCTACAATCTCGTGTATTGGAACGCAAACGGCCTCGATTGTTGGGCGGTATCGGACGCCGCACCCGGAGCGCTGCTTGAGTTCGTCAAGGCTCAACAAGAGGAACATTCTCCGCAAGACGAACACTCTTAAACACCGAAACTCGAATAGGGTGAGTTACGCCTGACGGGTAGGGCGATACACCCGGCAGTTGTACGCAAGTACGGTCTGGCATCGACAAAAGCCGCACTCTGGGCCTAGAGGTCGCACACCTGGTTGGCTCCGCCCGCATTCCTTCGCGTAGCGCCTGGCTCACACAGCTCATCTCCCGATCGCTCGCCCGCTGTGTATCGCCCCTACCTGTCCAGAATTGTTTCAGCCCGACCGCTACCGATCAAACTCGATCACTATTTTCCCGAAATGTGTGCCGCTTTCCATGTGACGAAAAGCTTCAGCGGCCTCCGCAAAAGGAAAGATTTTATCCACCACCGGATGAATTTGATTCTGTTCCAAGGCTCGATTCATCGCCTCAAACATTTCCCGGCTGCCGACATAGATTCCGTGCACATACAATCCCTTAGGAACGATCGAGAAGATTTCGGTACTCGTTTCTCTTCCGGCCAAAATTCCGATCAATCCGATATTTCCGTTGGACCGACAGGCGCGTACTGACTGAGAAAACGTTCCAGCGCCTCCTACCTCGATAACGTGGTCCACGCCGTCACTGCCAGATAAGCGGACAGCTTCTTTTCCCCAATCTGGAGTGGTCCGGTAGTTGATACACGCGTCCGCGCCAAGCTGACGTGCGCGTTGCAACTTGTCGTCGCTACTCGACGTGATGATCACTTTCGCACCACTCGATTTGGCAAACTGCAGACCAAAGATCGATACACCGCCCGTCCCGAGCAACAGAACACTTTCTCCGGCGGCCAGTTTCCCACGAACCACGAGCGCTTGCCAAGCGGTCAACGCCGCACACGGCAATGTCGCCGCCTCGATCAGCGTAAGATAATTCGGTACCAGCAGAAGTCCCTCCTCAGAGAACGCAACAAGTTCCGCCAATACGCCATCAATCGAACCACCGAGAGCGGTCCGATGAAACTCCGGCCGAAATCGTCCAGAGATCCAGCCCTGAAAAAAAGAGCCGGCCACTCGATCACCCGGCTTAAATCGCGTTACCTCCGAACCGACCGAGATTACCTCTCCAGCTCCGTCCGACAAAGGAATTCGGCCGAGTT
>WNFR01008410.1_pt1 | contig 10433 bp, 10 predicted proteins | sample 5400221 | NCBI WGS metagenome assembly WNFR01 (sample SAMN13153357, study PRJNA577476) | soil metagenome | isolation source: 40 cm soil under Madrone tree | place: USA:California | collected 2016-06-14 | reverse complement strand
GGTCCTTGAGCACCCGCACCGGCTGCGCGCCGAGCACCTCCGCATACCACCGGGCCGCCTCCTCGAGGTCGCGGCACGGCACGGCCACGTGGGCGATATAGCGCCCGGCTGTAACCGGCGTGTTGTCGAGCAGCCCGGCGGCCGCTTGGATTTCGCTCGATTCGAGGACGGCTTCGGCCATGCCGCAGAGTTTGCGGGCATACGGCGCAGCGCATCGTCAAAGATGTTGGTGGCCAAGGGCGGAATCGAACCACCGACACAAGGATTTTCAGTCCTCTGCTCTACCAACTGAGCTACTTGGCCGTGCCGGTCTGCGGGGAAGGCGCGGATTATACCTAGGCATGCAAAAGAAAAGGGCCCATCGCTGGGCCCTTTCCGCGCTTCAAGTACTGCGTGCTTACATATCCATCCCGCCCATGTCGGGCATGCCGTGCGAGTGGCCGCCGCCCGCGGCCTTCTTCTCCTCGACCAGCTCCGCAACCATCGCGTCGGTGGTGAGCATCAGGCCGGCGACCGACGCCGCGTTCTGCAGCGCGGTGCGCGCCACCTTGGTCGGGTCGATCACGCCCTGCTGCACGAGATCGCCGTATTCTTCGGTTTGCGCGTTGAAGCCGTAGTTGCCTTTGTTCTCGACCACCTTGTTGAACACGACGGAGGGCTCCGCGCCAGCGTTGTCGACGATGATGCGCAGCGGCTCCTCCAGAGCGCGCATCACGATGCGGATGCCGGCGTCCTGGTCCTGGTTCTCGCCCTTCAGCTTGCCCTCGAGGGCCTGCCTGGCGCGAACGAACGCCACGCCACCGCCCGGGACAATGCCCTCTTCGACCGCCGCGCGCGTGGCGTGCAGCGCGTCTTCGACGCGAGCCTTCTTCTCCTTCATCTCGACTTCCGTCGCAGCGCCGACCTTGATCACGGCCACGCCGCCAGCGAGCTTCGCCACGCGCTCCTGGAGCTTCTCCTTGTCGTAGTCGCTGGTCGCCTCGTCGATCTGGACGCGGATCTGCTTGACCCGACCCTCGATCTGCTTCTTCTCGCCGGCGCCGTCGATGATCGTGGTGTTTTCCTTCGCCGACTCGACTTTCTTCGCGCGGCCGAGGTCCTTGAGCGTCGCGTTCTCGAGCTTGAGACCAAGCTCTTCCGAGATCACCGTGCCGCCGGTGAGGATCGCCATGTCTTCCAGCATCGCCTTGCGGCGATCACCGAAGCCGGGCGCCTTCACCGCGACGGTCTTGAGGATGCCCCGAATGTTGTTCACCACTAGCGTGGCGAGCGCCTCGCCTTCCGCCTCCTCGGCGATGATGAGCAAGGGCTTGCCCGCCTTCGCCACCTGCTCGAGGATCGGCAGCAGCTCGCGGATCGAGGAGATCTTCTTGTCGTGCAGGAGGATGTACGGGTCCTCGAGCACCGCGATCTGCTTCTCGGGGCTGTTGATGAAGTACGGCGAGAGATAGCCGCGGTCGAACTGCATGCCCTCAACCAGGTCGAGCTCGTTGTCGAGCGACTTGCCGTCCTCGACGGTGATGACGCCTTCCTTGCCCACCTTGTCCATGGCATCCGCGATGATCTTGCCGATGTTGGGATCGGCATTCGCCGAGATAGCGCCCACTTGGCCGATCTCCTTGGACGTGGTGCAGGGCTTGGAGATCTTCTTCAGCTCGTCGACCACGGCGACGACCGCCTTGTCGATGCCGCGCTTCAGATCCATCGGATTCATGCCCGAGGCGACGAACTTCATGCCCTCGCGCACGATCGCCTGCGCGAGCACGGTGGCGGTGGTGGTGCCGTCGCCGGCAACATCGGAAGTCTTGGACGCGACTTCCTTCACCATCTGCGCTCCCATGTTCTCGAACTTGTCCTTGAGCTCGATCTCCTTCGCGACCGACACGCCGTCCTTCGTGACGGTCGGCGCGCCGAACGAGCGCTCGAGCACGACGTTGCGGCCCTTCGGGCCCAGCGTCACCTTGACGGCGTCGGCCAGGATGTTCAGGCCGTGGACCATCTTGGCGCGGGCGCCCTCGTGGAATCTCACTTCTTTTGCTGGCATTGGTGCTTTCTCCTAGTCTTGAATCGCTATCAGTTGCCTTCGATGACGCCCATGATGTCTTCCTCGCGCATGACGAGGAGCTCATCGCCCTTCACCTTCACCGTCTGGCCCGAGTACTTGCCGAACAGCACGCGATCGCCGACCTTGACGTCGATCGGAATCAGCTTGCCGTTCTCGTCTTTCTTGCCCTTGCCCACCGCGACGATCTCGCCCTGGTCGGGCTTCTCCGCAGCGGTGTCCGGAATGACGATGCCTCCGGCGGACTTGCGTTCCTCCTCGATGCGCTTGACGATCACGCGGTCATGCAGCGGACGAATTTTCATGCAGACTCCCAAATTTAAAAAAACGATGTATTACAATGGGTTGAGATGCTCCAAACCCTGAAATTCCATAAGCTAAGACGTGTTGGCACTCAGCTAGGACGAGTGCTAATGATAGCGGCGGTGCTGCTCGCTTTCAAGGTGGGCGCGCAGGATCTGCCGCAGCCGGTGCGGCAGGCGCTCCGGACGGCCGGCGTACCGGCCTCGAACGTCGCGGCGTGGGTGCAGGAAGTAGGTGCCGCGCGACCGAGCGTCGCGGCGCGTGCCGCTACACCGATGCACCCGGCCTCGGTGATGAAGCTCGTGACCACGTATGCCGCGCTCGAGCTCCTCGGCCCGGCATACCGGTGGAAGACCGAGGCGTATGTCGATGGCGAAGACCTGTACTTCCGCGGTTACGGCGATCCGAATCTCAACTACGAGAGCTTCTGGCTGCTGCTGCGCAATCTGCGCGGCCGCGGGCTGCGCGAGCTGCGCGGCGACGTGGTGCTCGATCGCGCCTACTTCGGCCAGGCGCAATACAGCCCCTTCGACAGCGAGCTCTTCCGCCCCTACAACGTCACGCCGGATGCGCTGCTCGTCAACTTCAAGTCCCTGCACTTCACCTTCATTCCGGAGGGCGACAAGGGCGTGCGCGTGTTCGCCGAGCCGCAATTGCCGGGGCTCGAGATCGTCAACCAGCTCAAGCTCGGCGACGGCATTTGCCCGGACGGCAATCGCGCTTTTCGCGACCTGATCCAGGCATCGTTCCAGTCGCGCCCGCCGCGCGCGAGCTTCCTGGGCACTTATCCGTTGAGCTGCGGCGAGCGCGATCTCAACATCGCGCTGCACGATCCGCAGGACTACCTCGCGGCAATGATCCGGCAGCTCTGGGGCGAGATGGGCGGTACCTGGTCGGGCAACGTGCGCGACGGCGTCGTGCCGCCGACGGCACGGCTCGTGTACGTGCACGAGTCCGAGCCGCTCGGCGACATCGTGCGCGACATCAACAAGTTCTCGAACAACGTGATGGCGCGGCAGCTCTTCCTCACGCTCGGGGCGGAGCTCGGTGGGCCGCCGGCGCGCGCCGAGGAAGCGGCTCGCGCCATCAAGGAATGGGCGGCGAAGAAAATGACCGCGCCTGAGCTCGTGCTGGAAAACGGCTCCGGCCTTTCACGCAACGAGCGCATCAGCGCCCAGCATCTCGCGGCGCTGCTGCTCGCCGCCTGGCGCAGCCCGGTCATGCCCGAGTTCGTGTCCTCGCTGCCCGTGGTGGCCGCGGACGGCACGATGAAGAAGCGCCTGCGCGGCGAGCGCATCGCCGGTAGCGCGCACATCAAGACCGGGCTCCTTGCCGACGCCCGCGCCATCGCCGGCTACGTGCTCGACCGCAACGGCCGGCGTCACGTGGTGGTGATGATCGCCAACCATCCCAAGGCGCCCGAGGCCGACGCCGCCATGGACGCTCTGCTGCAGTGGGTCTACAACTCGCCTACAGCCCCAGCTCGGCCCATAACGAATCGACCCGGCGCTTCACCGCCTCGTCCATGACAATCGGCCGGCCCCAGCGCCGCTCGGTCTCGCCGGGCCACTTGTTCGTGGCGTCGATCCCGATCTTCGCGCCGAGGCCCGCCACCGGGCTCGCGAAATCGAGGTAGTCGATCGGCGTTCGCTCGGCGATCAGCGTGTCGCGCGCCGGATCGACGCGCGTGGTCAGCGCCCACACCACTTCCTTCCAGTTGCGCACGTCGATGTCGTCGTCGCAGACGATGATGAACTTCGTGTACATAAACTGCCGCAGGTAGCTCCAGATGCCGAACATGACGCGCTTCGCATGCCCGGCGTATTGCTTGCGCAGGCTCACCACCGCGAGCCGGTACGAGCAGCCTTCGGGCGGCAGATAGAAGTCGACGATTTCGGGAAACTGCTTTGCGAGCAGCGGCACGAACAGCTCGTTCAGCGCCATGCCGAGGATCGCCGGCTCGTCCGGCGGCTTGCCGGTATAGGTCGAGTGGTAGATCGGCGAGCGCCGCATCGTGACGCGCTCGACCGTCAGCACCGGGAAGCGCTCGACCTCGTTGTAGTAGCCGGTGTGGTCGCCGTGCGGGCCCTCCTCCGCGGTGTCGCCCGGGTGAATCGCTCCCTCGAGCACGATCTCGGCGCTCGCCGGTACCTGCAGCTCGCTCCCCAGGCATTTCGCGAGCTCGGTGCGCGCACCGCGCAGCAAACCCGCAAACTGGTACTCGCTCAGCGTGTCGGGCACGGGTGTGACGGCGGCGAGCATCGTCGCCGGATCCGCGCCGAGCGCGACGGCCACGGGAAAGACTTCGCCTGGCTGCGCGAGCTGGTGGTCGCGGAAGTCGAGCGCGCCGCCGCGGTGCGCGAGCCAGCGCATGATCACGCGGTTCGGCGCGATCACTTGCTGACGATAAATGCCGAGGTTCTGCCGGCGCTTCCGCGGCCCGCGCGTTACGGTCAGTCCCCAGGTGATGAGCGGACCGGCGTCCTGCGGCCAGCAGGTCTGCACCGGCAGCTTGCCGAGATCGACGCCGCGCCCTTCGAGCACGGTCTCCTGGCAAGGCGGCGAGGAACGCTCCTTCGGCGCCATGTCGAGCACGCGCTTGAACACCGGAAACTTGTCCCAGAGATCACGCAGGCCGGTGGGCGGCTCGGGCTCCTTGAGGTACGCCAGCGCTTTGCCCACTTCACGCAGCTCGGCAGCGTCCTTGGCGCCCATTGCCGCCGCGACGCGCGACACGGTGCCGAAGAGGTTCGCCAGCACGGGCATGTCGTAGCCCGCGGGGCGCTCGAAGAGGAGCGCCGGCCCGCCCGCGCGCAGCACGCGATCGCAGATTTCGGTGATTTCCAGCCGCGGCGAGACCGGAGCGCGCACACGCTTGAGCTCGCCGCGCGCTTCGAGCTGGGCGACGAACTCGCGCAGGTCGCGATAGGTCACCGGGCGCTCGCCATCAGCCGCTCGGCCGCCATCTCGGCGAAGTCGAGCAGCAGCGTGTCGCGCCCGCGCACCGAATAGGCGCGCTCGGCACCGCCCAGCATCAGCGTGAGCCTGGTTGAGCCGCGCCAGCCGAGCACGCCGAGTGCCGCGCCGCCGAGCGCCGCGCCCAGGGCGATGGCGGGCAACACGGCGGCGACTCCTTCGATGAAGCGGAACAGGCTGTAGAGCGCGCGCGCCACCCCCTGCGCGCTCGCCATCATCTCCTGCGCGGCGCCGTGCGCGAGGCTGCCGATGGGCGCCGCAATCGCGAGCAGGAGCAGCGCGACGATCACGAGCGTCACGCCCCAGCCGATGCGCCGAGGATCGCGTTCAAAGGCCACGCGCAGCGCAGTGACGCGCGCAAACGGCACCGTCTCCACGTGCGAATCGCTGCGATGGATGAGATAACGCGGATAGAGCATGAGCTGCGAGCCGCGCTCGAGCCCGTTGCGGAAATCGAAGCGCAGCAGCGGCGTCTGCGCGTCGTCGCTCATGCGAGGGCGAAGCTCGCCATGATGCCGGTGAAGATCGCAGCGCCGACCCAGTTGTTGTGCCGGAAAGCTCTGAAGCAGTCCTCGCGGCTGCGCGTGCGAATCAGGCGCCAGTGATAAAGCATCATCGTCGCCGCGGCGCCGAGCCCTGCGTAATAGGGCCACGGGAGCGCGCGCAGCGCGCCCAGCGTGACGAGCAGCGCGAGCATCAGCGCGTAGCTCGCCATCACCGCCGCGACATCCCAGCGGCCGAGCGTCAGCGCCGAGGTGCGGATGCCGAGCCGTGCATCGTCGTCGCGGTCGACCATGGCGTACTCGGTGTCGTAGGCAAACGCATAGCCGATATTGGCCGCGAGCAGCAGCCAGCACTCGGCGGGCAGCCTTTCCTGGATGGCGGCATAGGCCATCGGGATGCCGAAGCCGAAGGCGACGCCGAGGTAAAGCTGCGGCAGCGCGAAGAAACGCTTGCTGAACGGATAGGTGGCGGCGATCGCGAGGCCCGCGAACGACAGCGCGATCGCCAGTCGATTGAGGTAGAGCACCAGGCCGAAGGCCGCCGCTGCAAGCGCCGCGGCGATGGCGAGCGCTTCCCACGGCGCGATCTCGCGCGCCGCGAGCGGCCGCGCCTGCGTGCGCTTCACGTGCGGATCGAAATCGCGGTCGGCGTAATCGTTGATCGCGCAGCCCGCGGAGCGCATGAGCAGCGTGCCGAGCACGAAAATCACCACCACGCCGGCGCTCGGCGCGCCGTCGGCCGCGAGCCACAGCGCCCACAACGTCGGCCACAGCAGCAGCAGCGTGCCGATCGGCTTGTCGAGGCGGATGAGACGCTCGTAGGCGTCGAGGCGCCTTGCGATGAAGGCGAGATCCACGCGCGAAGGATAACTCAGGCCTGAGTTAAATCTTTGCGCCGGCCGAGCCAGCGCTCCACCTGTGCGCGCGCCGCTGCGGGATGCTGCTCGAGCATCTCGCCGGCCGCTTCGATCGCCTGCCGAACGAGGTCCCCATCGCGCTCGAGATCGGCGAAGCGCAGCAACGGCTCGCCGCTCTGGCGCTCGCCCAGGTATTCGCCCGGGCCGCGCAGCTCGAGATCGCGCTGCGCGATCTCGAAGCCATTCGCGCTCTCGAAGATCACCTTCAGCCGGGCTCGCGCGCCGTCGGACAATGGCTCGCCATAGAGCAGGATGCAGACGCTCTCGCGCGAGCCGCGGCCGATCCGCCCGCGCAGCTGATGGAGCTGCGCGAGCCCGAAGCGCTCCGCGCTCTCGATCACCATCAGCGAAGCATTCGGCACGTCTACGCCGACTTCGATCACGGTGGTGCAGACGAGGAGGTCAGTTCGGCCAGCGACAAAATCCGCCATCACCGCCGCCTTCTCCGCGGCCGGGAGTCGCCCGTGCAGCAGGCCGACCCGCAGGCCGTGCAGTTCCTTTGCCAGGAGCGCATGGGTGTCGACCGCCGTCTGCACGTCGCCTTCCTTGGATTCCTCGATCACCGGGCAGACCCAGTACACCTGCTCGCTTTCGGCGCACGCCTCCCGGATGCGCGCCAGCAGCTCGCCGCGCCGCGCGGCCGAAAAAAGCCGCGTCGTCACGGGGCGCCGCCCCGGGGGCAGCTCGTCGATCACCGAGACATCGAGGTCGGCGAAGTACGTCATCGAGAGCGTCCGTGGGATCGGGGTCGCGCTCATCATCAGCTGATGGGGCGCGGCGTCGTCGCCCTTCCTGCGCAGGGTGAGACGCTGCCGCACGCCGAAGCGATGCTGCTCGTCGATCACGGCGAGCCCCAGGCGCGCGAACTCGACGCCTTTCTGCACCAGCGCATGCGTGCCGATCGCGATCTGTGCCTCGCCGGAGGCGATGGACCCGAGCGCGCGCTTCTTCTCGGCGCCCGAAAGGGAGCCATGCAGCCACGCAATGCGAACGCCCAGGGGCGCGAGCCATTCGCCGAACTTGCGCGCATGCTGCTCCGACAGGATCTCGGTGGGCGCCATCACCGCCGCCTGACGCTCGGAATCGGCCGCGGCGAGACACGCGATGGCCGCGACGATGGTCTTGCCGCTGCCGACGTCGCCCTGAAGCAGGCGCTGCATGGGGTGCGGCTGCACGAGGTCGCGCAGCACCTCGTTCATCGAGCGCGTCTGCGCGCGCGTGAGCTTGAAAGGCAGACTGCGCGCAAAGGCGCGGAGAAGCGCGCCATCGGCGCGCAGAATCGGAGCCACGCGCCGGCGCCGCCTGAGGTAGGCGAGGCGCAGCGACAGCTGCTGAGCGAGCAGTTCGTCGAACTTCACGCGTCGCCACGCGGGATGGACGCGCTCGATGAGCGAGGCCGCATCGATTTTCGGCGGCGGACGGTGCAGCAGCCTTACCGACTCGTCGAAAGGGGGCAGTGCATACCTCGCGCGGAGGCCCGGCGGCACGGTGTCCTCGAGCGGCCCGGCGTCAAGCGCCTCGAGCACCTTGGCGCGCAACGGTGCCTGGCCAACACCGGCGCTCGACGGATACACGGGCGTCAACGTATCCGGTAGCGGCTCGCTGCCGCTCACAAAGCGGTAGCGCGGATGGACCATCTCGCCCAAGCGCACTTCGCCGAAGGCGCGCACGTAGAGACCCTTCTCAATCGCCTGTTTGAATTGCGCGACCTGGCTCGCGTGGAAATGAAAGAAGCGCAGCACCAGCCCTTGCGCGGTGACGATGAGCTGGCGCTTGCCGCGGAAGACCACGCCGGCGCGCAGCACCCGCGCCTGCACCAGCGCCGGGCGGCCGGGCGCTGCCGCATACACCGGCGTAAGGACGGTCTCGTCCTCGTAGCGCAGCGGCAGGTGCAGCACGAAGTCGAAGCGGGAATGCAGTCCCAGCTTTTCGAACTTCGCGCCCTTCACCCCGCGTGCAGGATTGCGTCGATCTCGACCAGTGCGCCGCGCGGCAGCCCCGCAACGCCGACGGCCGCACGCGACGGATAAGGCTCGCGCACGTACTGTGCCATGATCTCGTTGACCCGTGCGAAGTGCGCGAGGTCGGTAAGGTAGACCGTCATGCGCACGCAATGCTCGAGGCCGAGCCCGGCCGCAGCCGCTACGGCTGCCAGGTTGCGGAACACGCGGTGGGTCTGCCCCTCGATGCCTTCGGCGAGCTGCATCGTCGCCGGGTCGAGGCCGATCTGGCCCGAGAGGTAGACCGTGTTGCCCGCGCGCACCGCCTGCGAATACGTGCCGATGGCCTCCGGCGCCTCGCGCGTCTGGATCGCGGTCTTCATGGCGGGTTATCTTAGCCCAATGATTTCGAGCCTAGAGAAGCTGATCGGCACGGCGCGCGACGGCGCGCTGCTGCGCTACTCGCTCGGCCTCGAGTACGCCAAGGCGGGCGACCATGCGCGCGCGGCGCAATATCTGCGCGATGCGGTGGAGCGCGATCCGCTGTACTCCGCAGCCTGGAAGGCGCTCGGGCGCTGCCTGGCGGAGGCGAGCCGAAGCGACGAGGCGATCGACGCCTACCGGCGCGGCATCGAGGCCGCGCGCGCGAAAGGCGACCGCCAGGCGGAAAAGGAAATGACCGTTTTTATGAAGCGGCTGGAAAAAGCCGGCCGAGGGCCTGGGTAAGGCCGGAAATGAAGCTCGCCTTGCCCACCAGCTCGTCGGCCCCGGCGCGCTTCGCCGCGGCGAGCGCTTCGGGCGTGCTGAACAGGGCGAGCGCCACTATTGCGGGCGCGGCGGGGGAGGCCTTCACCTTTTGCACGAGCTCCAGCGCGCGCTTCGGCGCCATGCCGAGATCGAGCAGCAGCACGTCGGGCGTTGCCGATTCGACCAGCGCGAGGGTCTGCGGCGGCGTGCTGGCGATGCCGGCGAGCGTGAAGCCCGGAATCGTCGCGATGTAGTTGGCGGCGGCCGCGAGAAACGCGGGACTGTCGTCCGCGATCGCCACTTTTCGAAGCTTGGTGTCCGCCTCCATGCGCGAAGAGGATAAGGGAGCGCGGCGCTTCCGCGGTATCGGGTCGTTCACGGATTGCCTTTCGGAAATCCCTGAGGAACGGTCAGAACTTGTCAGCCATCCGGTGGCACGAGGCCGGTGCGCAGGGCGTATCGCACGAGTCCGGCGACATCGCGGATGCCGAGCCGATCCATGATCTGCGCGCGGTGCGTTTCGACGGTTTTCACCGAGAGGTTCAGCAGAAAGGCAATTTCCTTTGTGCTTTTGCCGCCCGCGACGAGCCGCAGCACCTCGCGCTGGCGTGCCGTGAGCACTTCCGGCGCCGCGTCGCCGCCACCGGTGCGCTGCACGTAGCCCTCGACCACTTGTCTTGATACCGCCGGGCTCAGCCAGCTTTCGCCGCGCATGACGCTCCGTAGCGCGAGCTCAAGCTCGCCGGTCGCGGCATCTTTCAATAGATACCCCGCTGCGCCGGCGCGCAGCGCCTGCAGCACGTATTCCTCGCCGGCGTGCATGGAAAGAATTACAACGCGCACTGCGGGCGCCCGCTCGCGCATCAGCGTTGCGGCTTCAAGCCCGGTAATGCCTTTCATGGCGATGTCCATCAGCACCACATCGGGCTGCTCGCGTTGCGCGAGCTCGAGCGCTTCCTCGCCGCTCGAGGCTTCGCCGACGACC
>WNFR01018867.1_pt1 | contig 10434 bp, 8 predicted proteins | sample 5400221 | NCBI WGS metagenome assembly WNFR01 (sample SAMN13153357, study PRJNA577476) | soil metagenome | isolation source: 40 cm soil under Madrone tree | place: USA:California | collected 2016-06-14 | reverse complement strand
CGGTGCCGCGGGTCGTGTCGGTGCCGCGGGTCGTATCGCCGCCGCGGGTCGTGTCCGCGCCGGTCGTGACGGCTCCGTCTTCACGTGGCGCAGCGAGGCGCACGTGGTCGACGGGGAGACCGTTCTCGCGATCCGTGAGCGCGGCGAGCCCGCGCCACGTATCGGCGGCGACGCGCTCGAGAAACGCGCGGTCGTTGGACGGCAGCGAGCTGGGATCGACGACGGCACGCGCCGGCCACCCCGCGAGACGCGCGCGTACCTGCGGCCGTGCCGCTTCTTTGCCGCCGAAGCTCGCCTCCCACGCGCGCTTGCGCGGCAGGTCGACGGGGTCGTCCTCGCTGGTGAGCTTCTCGACGAGCGGTCGCGCCCGAGTGGTGAGCGGGCAGACCGGCGCCCGCGGCAGCTTCAGGGCGCGCGTTGGCGACCCGGCACGCAGCGCGTCTACCGCGCGCGGCGCTGACGTGCGCGGCGGCGCCGACGTGGGCGGCGTCTCTCCTTCGAGCGCGTGCGACACCTTCGCGCACGCCGTCGCGGCGAGCACCATCGTTGCCCCGATCGTCATCCACCCGACCCCACGATGCCGGCGCACGCAGGCCTACTACGACAGAACGCGCCGCGCTGCACGCCCGACGGTACGCGCGTGTCGCCGAGCTACGACAGCGCGTGTCGCCGAGCTTGACCGCCGTCGCCGGCCCCAGCATAGGCTTGCGCGGATGACGACCGCGTTTCCCGCCAGCTTCCTCTGGGGCACGGCGACCGCCGCGCATCAAGTCGAGGGCGGCAACTGGAACAACGATTGGTGGGCGTGGGAGCACACGCCGGGATCACCATGCCAGGAGCCGAGCGGCGACGCGTGCGACCACTACCACCGCTATCCGGACGACCTCGATCTCCTCGCCGCGCTCGGGTTCCGCGCGTATCGCTTCGCGCTCGAGTGGAGCCGGATCGAGCCCGAGGACGGCGAGTTCTCTACAGCGGCGCTCGAGCACTACCGGCGGATGTGCGCCGCGTGCCGCGCGCGCGACATCGAGCCGATCGTCACCTTCCACCACTTCACGACGCCGCGCTGGCTCGCGGCGCGCGGCGGCTGGGCGGAGCCGATCGCCGCCGACCGCTTCGCGCGCTTCTGCGACCGCGCCGCGCGCCGTCTCGGCGATCTCGTCGGCCGCGTCTGCACCTTGAACGAGCCGAACATCGTCGCCGAGTTCGGCTATAGGTTCGGGGTCTTCCCGCCCGGCCGTCGCGACCCGGCGTTGCGCGATCGCGTGAACGCAATCTTCATCGACGCTCACCGCCGCGGCGTCGCCGCCATCCGCGCAGCTGGCGTCACGGCGCCGATCGGCCTCACGCTCGCGATGCAGGATTATCAAGCCATCGACGGCGGCGAGGCGGTCCGCGACCGCGAGCGCCGCGACATGGAGGACGTCTACCTCGAGGCAATTCGCGGCGACGACTTCCTCGGCGTGCAGACGTACACCCGCGTGCGGTTCGGTCCGGACGGCCTCCGCAGCCCGCCGCCCGGCGCGCGCCTGACGCAGATGGGCTACGAGTTCTGGCCCGAGGCGCTCCCCGCCTGCCTGCGGCGCGCGGCGGTCGTCGCACCCGGCGTGCCGCTCCTCGTCACCGAGAACGGGATCGGCACCGACGACGACGCGGAGCGCATCGAGTACGTCGAGCGTGCGCTGCGTGGCGTGCTCGCCTGCCTCGCCGACGGCCTCGACGTGCGCGGCTACGTCTACTGGAGCTTGCTCGACAACTTCGAGTGGGCGTTCGGCTACCGACCGAAGTTCGGCCTCGTCGCCGTCGACCGTGCAACGCAAGCCCGGCAGCCGAAGCCGAGCGCCGCGTGGTTGGGGGCAATTGCCCGCGCCAACACGCTGATCGTCCCCTGATCGTCGGTCCGTCGGGCACAGCCGATCACGGACCGTAACGAGCAACACGGACGCGGCATCTCAGGACGGACCATGGCGACTGTTTTCGCTCCCAGCGCCGAATGGCTCGAGGCGGATGGCCGCGGCGGATTCGCGAGCGGCACCGTGTCCCTCGTGCGTACGCGCCGCTACCACGCGCTGCTGCTCGCGGCGACGGCGCCGCCGGCGGGCCGCGTCGTGCTCGTGAACGGTCTCGAGGTATGGATCGAGACCGGCAGCGGCGCCGTCGCGCTCTCGTCGCAACGCTACGCACCGGACGTGCTGCACCCCGACGGCGCCGAGCGCGTCGTCGAATTCACGGCCGATCCCTGGCCGCGGTGGACGTTCGCGCTTCCCGGCGGCGGCACGATCGAGCACGGCCTCTTCGTCCGCCCGGGACGGCCGGCGATCGGGCTCTATTGGCAGCCGGCGGCGGGGGTGCGCGGCACCCTCTGCGTGCGACCGCTCCTCTCCGGCCGCGACTACCACGCGCTGCACCACGAGAACCCCGCATTTCGTTTCGACGCGGAAGTCGGCGACGGTGCCGTGACGTGGCGACCGTACGTGTCGCTTCCCGCGATCGTCGCACGCGGCAACGGCGTCTACGGGCACGAGCCACAGTGGTACCGGAACTTCGTCTACGCCGAAGAACGCGCGCGCGGACTCGACGACACCGAGGACCTCGCATCGCCGGGCGTCTTCCGCTGCGACCTCGCCGCCGGCGTCGCGGTCCTCGAGCTCGCCGCCGCCGACAGCGACTCGTCGCGCGAGTGCGAGCGTGAGGTCGCGCGTCTCCGCGGTGAACGCGAGGTCGTCGCGCCGACAACCGCAGACGCGCCGCCCACGGCAATGGCGACACGCTTCAGTCCATCGCCGTTTTCGATCCGCGACTTCGAGACGCTGCGCGCCGCGGAGGAGCGCCGCCGCGCCGTGTTCCCCTCGCCGCTGCACCGCGCCGCCGACGCGTACGTCGTCCGGCGCGGCGCCGGCCGCACGATCATCGCCGGCTATCCGTGGTTCACGGATTGGGGACGCGACACGTTCATTGCACTGCGCGGCCTCTGCCTCGCGACCGGCCGCTGGGACGACGCGCGGCAGATCCTGTGTGAGTGGGCCGGCGCGGTCTCGGAGGGCATGTTGCCGAACCGCTTCCCCGACGACGGCGGCGCGCCCGAGTTCAACGCCGCCGACGCCGCGCTCTGGTACATCGTCGCCGCCGACGAGCTCCTGCGTCGAGCGCCCGCCATCGACGGCGACACACGCGCGATGCTCGAGGCGGCGATCGACGCGATCGTCGCCGGTTACGCGCGCGGTACCCGGCATCGCATCGGCGTCGACGCCGACGGGCTCCTCGCCGCCGGCGAGCCGGGCGTGCAGCTCACGTGGATGGACGCCAAGATCGGCGACTGGGTCGTGACGCCGCGGATCGGGAAGCCCGTCGAGCTGCAGGCGCTGTGGTTGAACGCGCTGCGGATCGCCGGTCGCCGCACGCCGGCGTGGAACGACCTCTACACGCGCGGCCGCGCCGCTTTCGAGGCGCGCTTCTGGGACGAGACCCGCGGGCATCTCTACGACGTCGTCGACGTCGATCACGAAGCCGGCCGCGTCGACGCGAGTCTGCGGCCGAATCAGATCCTCGCCGTCGGCGGCTTGCCATTCGCGCTGCTCGACGGCATGCGCGCCCGCCGCGTCGTCGATGTGGTCGAGGCGCGGCTCGTGACCCCGATGGGACTGCGGTCGCTGGCGCCGGGAGAGCCCGGCTATACCGGCCGCTATGCCGGCGGACCGCGCGAACGCGACGCCGCGTACCATCAGGGCACCGTCTGGCCGTGGCTCATCGGTCCCTTCGTCGACGCGTGGAGCCGCGTGCGCGGCGACAGCGCAGAAACGCGGCGCGAGGCGCACGCGCGCTTCGTGGCGCCGCTGCTCATGTACGCGGAGCGGGTCGGGCTCGGGCACCTGCCGGAGGTCGCCGACGGCGATCCGCCGCACCACCCGGGCGGCTGCCCGCAGCAAGCGTGGTCGCTGGGGGAGCTGCTGCGCCTCCAGCAGCAGCTGCGCTAATCATCGGTGCATCGCGCGGCATGCGCCCGCGACGGCGGGCGCACGGCACGACGGGTAGAGCGTCAAGTTGCCCTACGAGGGCAAGCGAGCGAGACGAGGCGCGAGAGACGCGAGCCCTACGAGGGCAAGCAGCGCAGGCGTAGCAGCGCTACGCCGAGCAGCGCAGCGACCGAGCAACGAAGTATCGCGACGCAAATTGGCGTGCTAGCGAAATTCCCTTGAGACGCCCGCTCGGGAGCTGTTACGCTGGCGGTCCCTCGCCGGAAAACATCGTGTCGCGGTTCCGCTCGCTCACCTTTTGCTCGCTACTCGTGTCGCTCGTCGCGACCAGCGCCGCGGCGCAGGTGCAGACGAAGGCGCAGCAGAAGTGCATCAAGGGCCTGAACGGAGCCGGCGCCGCGATCGCGCGCGTCGCCGGTAGGCAATTCCTCGGGTGCGTCGCCGCCGCGTGCAAAGGCAAGCTCGCGCCTGGGACGACGGCCGAGCAATGTCTGACCGCCGACCCGGACGGCCGACTCGCGAAGGCGCAGGCGAAAGCCGCGAGGGTCGAGGAGCGGCTCTGCGTCACCCCGCCGAGCTTCGGCCCGACGACGGCCGCCGACATCGCGACGGCGTTCGGCGCCCCAGTGCGCGTGCATTCGCTCTTCGGTCCCGACCTCGACGCGGCGGTGATCGCGGCGGCCGGCGATCGCGCCGGCGCCGCCTGCCAGCTCACGGTCGCGAAGGGCCTGACCGACGTCGCGGCCGCGAAGCTGAAAGCATTCAACGCCTGCAAGGCGGCCGGGCTGAAGAGCGGCACGATCGACTCCGCGGTGGCGCTCGAGGGCTGCTTCGGCGCCAACCCGCGCGGCGCGGTCGCGAAGGCCAAGGCACGCGCGCAGGTTCGCGCGGTTCGGAAATGCGACGGCGTCGAGATCGCGACGGCGTTTCCGGGCACGTGCGCAGCGACACCGCTCGGCAGCCTCTTCGCGTGCATCGAGCCGCAAGTCGACTGCGGCGTCTGTCTCGCCGTGAACGGCGGCGATCACCTGAGCCACGGCTGCGACACGTTCCAGAGCGGCGTCGCGACCGAACTCTGCGGCACGCCGCTCGCGACGACGCACTCGGTCGCGCGGCAGTGGGACGAGGAGGCGCTCGCCGCGATCCGCATCGACCTGCCGCGGCCGCCGGTACACGCGCGGAACCTCTTCTACATGTCGGTCGCGATGTGGGACGCCTGGGCGGCCTACGACGGCACCGCTGACGCCGTCCTCGACAAGGAGTCGCCCGCGTCCAGCGACCCGGAGCACGACCGCGCGATCGCGGTCAGCTTCGCCGCGTATCGCGTGCTCTCGCATCTGTACTCGCTGTCGGTGAACGCCGCGGCGACGCAAGGGAGCCTCGACGCGCACATGCTGGCGCTCGGCTTCGACAAGACGTTCACCGATACCGCCGGCGATGCGCCCGCGGCGGTCGGCAACCGCATCGCCGCCGCCGTCAACGCCTACGGCATGGCGGATGGCGCGAACGAGGCGAACAACTACGCCGACCCGACCTACACGCCCGTGAACGATCCGCTGATCGTCAAGCTGCCGGCCGACGACCCGACGTTGCCCGGCACCGTCATGAACGATCCGAATCGCTGGCAGCCGCTCGCGCTCGATTTCCAGGTCACGCAGAACGGCATCCCGCTCCCCGGGAAAGTGCAGAAGTACGTCGGCGCGCAGTGGAACGACGTGAAGCCGTTCGCGCTGACGCGCAGCGACCCGAACGCCCTCTACGTCGACCCCGGGCCGCCGCCGCACCTTGGCGACGCCGCGTTCCGCGACGGCCCGATGCGCCTCCTCGACCTCTCGCAGCAGCTCGACCCGGCGGATTCGCCGACGCTCGACATCTCGCCGGCGGGATTCGGCAACAACCCGCTCGGGACGAACGACGGCACCGGCTACGCGACGAACCCCGCGACCGGGCAACCGTACACGCCGCAGATCGTGAAGCGCGCCGACTTCGGCCGCGTCCTCGCCGAGTTCTGGGCCGATGGGCCCGACTCGGAGACCCCGCCCGGCCACTGGAACGTCATCGCCAATCACGTCGCCGACGATCCCGCGACGGTGAAGCGCATCGGCGGCGTCGGCGCGGTCGTGAACGCGCTCGAGTGGGACGTGAAGACGTACCTCGCGCTGAACGGCGCCGTGCACGACGCGGCGATCGCGTGCTGGGGCGCGAAGCGGCGCTACGACTCCGTGCGGCCGATCTCGCAGATCCGCTACATGGGCGGCCTCGGCCAGTCATCCGACGCGCAGGGTCCCGCATACGACACGAACGGTCTGACGCTCGTCCCCGGTCTCGTCGAGGTGATCACCGCGCAGACGAGCGCTCCGGGGCAGCGCCACGAGGCGCTCGCTACCTTCGTCGGTGAAGTCGCGGTGCGGACGTGGCCGGGGCCTCCCGCCGATCCGACGACGCAAGCGAGCGGCGCGCGCTGGATTCGCGTCAAGAACTGGGTGCCATACCAGCGCGACACGTTCGTCACCCCGGCGTTCGCGTCCTACTTCTCGGGCCACAGCACCTTCAGTCGCGCCGCCGCCGAGGTGCTCGCGCGCGTGACCGGTAGCGCCTATTTTCCGGGCGGCCTCGGCGAGTTCGTCGCGCCGGCGAACGCGTTCCTGAGATTCGAGCTCGGCCCGACGACCGACGTGCGCCTACAATGGGCGTCCTACTATGACGCCGCGGATCAGGCGGGCCTCTCGCGCCTCTACGGCGGCATCCACCCCGCGATCGACGACTTCACGGGGCGCATCGTCGGCGCACAAGTCGGCACCGGCGCGTGGAATCTCGCCAGCAAGTACTTCGACGGCACCGCACTGCCGTGATCACGCTCAGTCGCGCTGCCAAGCGAGCGCTTCGAGCCACCGTCACACGGGCTCGAGAGCGCTGGTGCTTGTCAATCACGCACGTGGCGGGTACGCCGGACGCGATGACCAAGCTCAGGCTCGTCCGCGGCGGACCACGAAAGCTCACGCTCGTCTACGGGATGCGTCTCTTCCCGGCTGCTGACGTGAGCGCCGTCACGTCCGGCAAGGTGACGTTCACGACCGGCGACGACGGGCGCGTCACGCTGCACGTGATCGACGGCACCCGGCAGCAGATCCGCCGGCAGCTCCTCGCCAGCATCGACGCGTTTTTCGAGATCTACGGAAAGACCATCTGATCGCCCGTCGAGGGTCACCCGCCGAAGCGTGTGCCCTTCCGCTCGCGGCCGAGCGCCGTCACGGCGGCCCCGAGCACGAAGACGAGGAGCGCCGTGAGCGCCATCGTGTTGGCGTAGCTCGTTCGCGTCGCGAACACCGCCTCCACCCACGCGATGCTGCTCCCGAGCAGTACGCCGCACTGATACGCGAACCCGGGAAGGAAGCCGCGCACGCCGTCCGGTGCGAGCTCGGTGATATGCGCCGGGATGACGCCCCACGCGCCCTGCACCATGAACTGCATGACGAAGGCGCCGACGATCAGGAGACCGGTCGTCGGCGCGTAAGCCCAGAGCGGGATGGCGAGGACGGCGAGGAGGAGTGCCGCGACGACTGCGCGTCGACGCCCGAAGTGATCCGAGACGCGGCCGAACACGATGCCACCGACGAGCGCGCCGACGTTGTAGATCACCGCGATGATCGCGACGTGTCCGGGCGCGAAGCCGCGCTCGAGCTTGAGGAACGTCGGGTACATGTCTTGGGTACCGTGCGAGACGCACGTCATCATCGTCATGAGGAGCGTCAGGTACGCGAAGAGACGCCACTCGGCGGCGATGCCGCGCCCGAGCGCGCCCCAGCTGCGGTGGCGCGTCCGCTCCCACACCTCCGACTCCTTCACGCGCGCCCGCACGAACAGCGCGAGCAGCGCTGGCAGCCCGCCGATGTAGAACATCGGCCGCCATCCCCACCGCGGAAACACGAAGAAGTAGCAGCACGCGGCGAGCAGATAGCCGACGGCATACCCTTCCTGCAGAACGCCTGAGAGCATGCCGCGCCAGCGCGGCGGCACCTTCTCCATCGCAAGCGACGCGCCGACACCCCATTCGCCCCCCATGCCGATCCCGAAGAGCGCGCGCAGCACGAGGAAGCTCCAATACGTCGGCGCGAGCCCGGAGAGCACCTCGACGACCGAATAGAAGACGAGGTCGATCATGAGCGGCAGCCGCCGCCCGTAGCGGTCGGCCATCAGACCGAAGAGCAGCGCCCCGACGGGCCGGAACGCCAGCGTCACCGTGATCGTCAGCGCCATCGACGGGACGTCGGTGTGGAACTCCTCGGCGACGCTCGGCAGCACGAAGACGAGAACGAAGAAATCGAACGCGTCGAGCGTCCAGCCGAGGAACGATGCGAACAGCGCGCTGCCGTAGTCGTCGTCCGCCTCCCTAGCTGCGAGCGAGGGGACGCCGGCTGTCGAGGACGTCATGCGAAGGTCGTCAGGCACGCCGCGGGCCGATACACCGCCGGCGTCATACAGCGACCGCGGAGCCGTCGTCGAGGCCCGCCGGACGGTCGCCAATCTGGCCACGTGGGAGTGGGGCGAGTTGCGAGCGAGACGAGGCGCGAGGGAAGTGAGCAGCGCAGGCGTAGCGGAGCTACGCCGAGCAGCGCAGCGACCGAGCAACGAAGTATCGCGACGCAAATCGCCCCACTCCCTCCGGTCTTGACGAGTCGTCGCATCGCAGCCAAGGTCAGATCGATCCGCGATCGCGGTACGAATCCATACGAGGGAGAACGACGATGACGATGATCGGCCAGCCGGAGCCCGAATGGAAAGCCGTTGCGTACGTGGACGGTGAGCAGAAGACGCTCAGCAATAAGGAGTACAAGGGCAAGTGGCACGTCCTGTACTGGTATCCGCTCGATTTCACCTTCGTCTGCCCGACCGAGATCAAAGGGTTCCAGTCGCTGCTCGGCGACTTCCGTGACGATAGCGTCGAGGTGATCGGGGTCAGCACCGACTCGTTCTTCTCGCACAAGGCGTGGTTCGCCGACCGCAAGACGTTCCCCGAACAGGTCACGCACCCCGTCCTCGCCGACACCAATCACGCGGTGAGCCGCGCCTTCGGCGTCTTGAAGGAGGACCAGGGCATCGCGTACCGCGCGACGGTGATCGTCGACGACAAAGGCATCGTGCGCTCCGTCTCGCAGAACGATCTGAGCGTCGGCCGCAGCCCGAACGAGATCCTGCGCACGGTGCAGGCCCTGCAGAGCGGCGGTCTCTGCGGCGCCGACTGGAAGAAGGGACAGTCCTTCGTCGGCTGACGTGGCGACGCTCGAGGCAATCGACGGCGGTAACTGGGAGGCGTTCGTCCGCGCGCCCGTCGCGGTCCTGATGCTCGGCAAGAGCGACTGCCCCGCGTGCGCCGCGTGGACGGACGAGCTGACGCAATTTTTGCAGCGCGACACCGAGTGGACGGACGTACGCTTCGGCAAGATGCTGCTCGATAAGGGCGGGCTCGTGTCCTTCAAGCGGGCCCATCCGTGGATCGCCGAGCTCGACGTCCTGCCGTTCACCCAGATCTTCGTCGGCGGCGAGCGCGGCAAGTCGTTCGCCGGCAGCGGGGTCGAGCGGCTGGTCAACCGCCTGCGCCACGTGCAACCGAGCTGAGCCCGTCGCCTGGTGTGAGCGTCGCGCGTCCTCTATGTCGATTCCCGTGACGACGCCCGACACCTCGCGCAGCGCGAACGGCACGCTGCACGCCGACATCGCGCCCCGCTCCGCTTACCTCGTTTCGACCGCGCTCCTCGATGCCGATGATCCCATCGTCCGGGCGTTCGCAGCCGACGCGATCGGCGACGCGACGGACGACGTCACGCGCGCGGTGCGACTCTACTACGCGGTGCGCGACGGCCTCCGCTACGACCCGTATGCGCTCGAGTTCACTCGCGACGGCTTCCGCGCAAGCGCCGTGTTGGCGCGCGGCCGTGGGTACTGCGTCACCAAGGCGGGCGTGCTCGCGGCGGCGGCCCGCAGCGCTGGCATCCCGGCGCGGCTCGGCTTCGCCGACGTCCGCAATCACCTCGCGACCGAGCGCCTGCGACAGACGATGGGCACCGACGTCTTCTACTACCACGGCTACACCGAGCTCTGGCTGGAGGACGGCTGGCGCAAGGCGACGCCCGCGTTCAATGTCGAGTTGTGCCAACGCTTCCGCGTGAAGGCGCTGGAGTTCGACGGGCGCAGCGACTCGATCTTCCAGCCGTACGACGCCGACGGTCGGCGTCACATGGAATACCTGCAGGACCGCGGTACGCGCGCCGACCTCCCGCTCGACGAGATCCGCGACGCGATGGCGCGGCTCTATCCGGGCCTCGCCGGCGAATCCGTCACCGGCGACTTCGACGCGGAGGCGGCGGCCGAGAACTCGTCTCGTCCGCCGCACACGGCGCGGAAAGACGGATGACGGCGGGCGGACGGGACAGGCGGTCTGCTGCACCCGACGTGCGCAGTA
>WNFR01008406.1_pt1 | contig 10436 bp, 10 predicted proteins | sample 5400221 | NCBI WGS metagenome assembly WNFR01 (sample SAMN13153357, study PRJNA577476) | soil metagenome | isolation source: 40 cm soil under Madrone tree | place: USA:California | collected 2016-06-14 | reverse complement strand
CTCTGCGAATGTTTCATCGATACAGGTCAAACGGCTCCGCAACATAAGACTCAGCGTCAGAACCGAGGAGCGGGTAGCGGGTGGCTAGAAACTTGGCGATTGAGCATGAATTATTCGATTGGTGTCGCCACCCAATACAGTACCGCGAGCGAAGCGACCGGATGCCGGCACTCAACCACCGCTTTAAGAGGTCTTGGGATTATCGAGTGCCGGCATCCGGTCGCTTCGCTCGCGGTACTGTATCGAGTTGCGATCATGTTGGTGTCCTTCCTCACTCGAATGACTCTTCGCACGGCTCGGTAGCGACCGGCTCAATCTGGGATGGCACTCAACGGTCGTTTTACCAGCCCGCGCCAGGAATACAAGTTGGAGACACAAGGCAGGTGATCCTTAGTCGAGAGTCTTGCGCACGTTTGACCCGGTCGCTACCGCTCCGCGGTTCTGACATTGAGTGTTGCGGCCCCTGCGAATGTTTCATCGATAGGGATCAAACGGATCATGGGATGCACGACTCCGCTATGCTTCATGAAGCATAGCGGACATACTCAATTCAGCTGCTGTTCCTTATGATTCCGCTCGCGCGCCCGGTCATTACTTCTTTTCCATGTTGATTCCGGCACGTCCATTCCGGAACAACGTTAGTAAAGCCCTCTGCCGGTTCAACCTCTACGAGTGTTATTTCACACTCAATAGTATCGCCGGCAAACACAGGACGGTGAAACTGGAAAATCAGCTCACGGGCAATGAAGTTCATATCCCCACCAATCTTCGTGGGCAAAGTCGCGGTCAGAAGTCCGTGGGCCATTAGCCGACCGTGTTCATCCGGAACAAGATGATGCTCACCTTCATCGCGCGACAATTTGGTAAACAGACGAATATCCTCTTCCGTAAAGGTACGTCGCCAGGATCGTTTGTCACCCACCTGCATATCTTTGTCCTTTTGAGACCGTCAATAGAGCAGCTCTAATCATTTATCATTTTTCATTTTTCATTTCTCATTTTGTCATTTGTGTTTTAGGTTTAGTTACTAATCTTTCAATCGTTTTCAAAGAATCACTCGACTCTGCCAGATGGGACAAATGACAAAATGAGAAATGAAAGATGATAGATGAAAAATGATTAGGTCCAAGTTGTTCTTATCAAACAAACTTGCTAGTAGCGCCCAAGATCTTTCCCAACAATCACCCGCCCGCTAAATCCTCCCTTGCGGACACCTTCGAGCAGTTCTTCATCCGTGCCGCCAAAGCGAATGATGTGAGTCATAAGCAACAACTTGGGCTTAACCCGTGCAGCAATGCCACCGAGCTCGATTTCAGAAGTATGAAACTCACGCATGTACTGTGGCCAATACTGTCCTCCCGGACGATCTTCCGGCGCAACGTGTGTTGCCAAATAAACTTCATGAACCAGGACGTCAATTCCCTTCGAGGCGGCAATCAGCGCATTACTAGGTCGCGTGTCACCTGAGATTACAATTGAGCGATCAGGCGTGTCGATGCGATACGCATATGCTTCCGGCCAACTTCCATGAGGTACCCAGATCGCCGTGACTCGAACTCCATCGCGCTGGTAGACAACCCCCTCTTCGATTTCATGGACCTTAACGCGATATCCACCTCGCACTTCGCGCTCCAGACCTTCGCTACGAATTCGAATGTCTTCTGAAAACGCGGCGAGCAAATGCCGGGTCATGCGTCGGAGCCCACGCGGTCCGTAGACCTGTAAAGCTGACCTTCGTCGCATGATCCATGAGGTTAGAATCAGATCCGGATAACCCAGCGTGTGGTCTGAATGAAGATGTGTGATGAAGACCGCTTCCGGACCGCTGATGGGAAGATTGGCGGCGTTCACCTGACGCATAAGACCTGCACCGGCATCGAAAAGAAAAACGCGTTTACCTACGACCACTGCCGTGGCCGGACCGGACGCATGCGGATCGGGATAAGGTGTCCCGGTGCCGAGAAGAATTATTTTAGTCTCAGGAGTCTGCGCGCGAATTGGCTGAGAAACGGACGAGAGTAAAAACAAAAGGCCAATTGCCGGTAGAAAAATTCTGATTGTTATTTCAGCTCACCTCACTTGATCGGTCTCACCCGGAGAACCGCGAATAGAACTTCTTGGAAGTGAAAATTGCGAAGCCGGTCTTTGTCAGTTTTGCGAGCTCCTTGAAAAGCTTTTCATCGGGTGTCGTGAAGTTGAAGCACGACTTACCTTGCATTCTTTTCTTCAACTCCGGTGACATCTTGTCTCGCAGGTCCGCGATTCCGTAAACCGGCATTAGATGGAAGCTGACATAATTCTTTCCCCTTCTCACCGCGGCAAAGAAAAGGCGGCGTTTGTTTTTCATGACATGCGGAGTGTCAAGATAATAGTTCTCACTAGTGTCGTGTACGACAATCAGCCTTGTCGCGTAAGGTTGAAGAATCGCTTTCAGCTTTTCGAAAGTTATGGCAAAGTCGGATTTGTCTGGCATCCTGACATTCTACGAATGATGGACGACGACGACAACTGATGACTGAAACCGCGGACGTTGTGATTATCGGCAGTGGCATTGTGGGATCGAGTGTGGCCTATCACCTCGCGGAAGCCGGCTGCACGAATGTGCTCGTGGTCGAACGCGAGGCGCACCAGGGAAAAGGCTCGACCGGCAAAAGCATGGGCGGCGTGCGCGCACAATTTGCCACCATGGTAAATATTCAGATGTCGCGTTACTCCATCGATTTCTTTGCTACTTTCGACGAGCAGCTCGGTTATCCAGCCGACTATCGTCCCCACGGCTATCTCTTCTGCGCGACCAGTGAGCGCCAGCTTGGATACTTGAAAGCCAATCGCGAGCGGCAGCTGGCGCTTGGTGTAAAGAATGTGGAACTCATTTCCCGCGAAGACATCGTGAAGATACTTCCGCAACTGCGCATCGATGATGTTATCGGAGGCACTTATTGCCCGACCGATGGCTTTGTTGATCCGCACAGCGTCATGATGGGATTCATGATGAAGGCGCGCGAGCGAGGTGTCAGGCTCTGGCTGGACACGAAGGTGACAGGTATTGAAGTTGCTAACGGGCAGGTAACAGGCGTGACAACCACGCGGGGCCCCGTTTCAGCTCCCATGATCGTGAATGCTGCCGGCGCGTGGGCCGCGGAAGTAGCGCTGCTGGCAGGCGCCGAGTTGCCTGTAGAGCCGCTCAGACGACAGCTTGTTCCCACCGAACCCTTCGCTGGCTTGCCCAAACGATTCCCGATGGTTATCGACATGTCGACGGGTTTTCATTTTCGCCGTGAGGGGAAAGGAATATTGCTGGCCTGGAATGATCCGGAAGAGACTCCCGGATTCAAAACAGACTTTGATGCATCATTTATTGAAAAGATTCTGACGCGGGCTGCGTCTCGCGTGCCGTGCCTGGCAGACGCGGAGGTGAATCCTCGCCGGGCCTGGGCCGGTCTTTACGAAATGACTCCCGATCATCACGCGATCATTGGTCCCGCGCCAAACGTCAAGGGTCTGTTTTTTGTAAACGGTTTCAGCGGACACGGTGTGATGCATTCCCCCGCTTCAGGACGTATCACAGCGGATTTGATTCTTCATGGCAGTTCCGAGCTCGTCGATACTACGCTCATAGGACTCGAGCGTTTCGCCACAGGACGATTGTTGGAAGAGACCGCCATTCTGTAGCTGGGCAAGCAAACGAGGAACGATGGGATCACTGGTTTTGGAAGAAATTTACAATTGCCGGTGAGTACACTCAATACCGAATCATCGCTCAACTACAGAACAGGAAGCGGTAGCGACCTGGCCGTTGCGCAACACACAAGCTTTAGTTGAGTGGTACCGAAACGGCCAGGTCGCTACCGCTTCCTGTTCTGTAGTTGAGCCGTAAAACTGCCAGAGTCATCGCTACCCATGCTGACCTTTAGTGCTATCCCAGATTGACCCGATCGCTACCGCTCACCGGTTCTGACATTGAGTGTTACATTGTGGCCGCTGCTAATGTCATCGATAGGAGTCAAACAGATCCACAACGGCTCAACGTCAGAACCGAGGAGCGGTAGCGACCGGGTCAATCGTGGGCGGCACTCAAGGATCGTTTCCAGCACAAACCTTGTACGCTCGCTTCGTTGAAATAGGCCAGGATCTTAATTCTGACATGCTGACAATTGGAACAGTACTATTCCTCAGGTGTATTGAGCGTTCCCCACGTTTGACCCGGTCGCTACCGCTCCTCGGTTCTGACGTTGAGTGAAGGCACAAAGCGCATTGCCATGCATCTCTCAAAGCGACAACATCCAGCGCCTCATCTCATCTAATACCGTTTCATGCACCCCCGTTTGTGTAAGGCCCGAGCTCTTGGGCACTTTGAAAGAATGGTCGCCACCTTCGATTGCGAAAAGTGTTGCAGGCAAACGAAGCTGTTTGATGATCTGCCGAATCTCATCCGCAGCGCCCAACGAGTCGCGAGAACCTTGCACAAAGAGCATTGGCGCGCGAATGCTTTTCAAGTGCTCGGCGCGTAATTTCTCGGGGTTGCCAGGCGGGTGAAGAGGATAACCGAGAAATGCCAAGCCGGAAATACTCTCTGCCAACTTGTCGCCATTCTCTGTGGCTAATGCAGCGACTTGCGAGGCGATTCGCCCTCCCATCGACTTCCCGCCTATTACCAGCCTGTTGTTCTTCAGCTTCTTGTGATTGAGCGCTGCGGCAATCACTGCCCGGTAACAAGATTCGAGCTTGGCCTTCTGGTCTGGAACATGACGTCCCTGCTCCATGTAGACGAAGTTGAACGTCATTGCGTCAAACCCGCGCGCTGCTAAGCCATTCGCAAACTCACGCATGAAGCCACTCAACTGATTCGCACCGGCGCCGTGACCCAACAAGACAGTGATACCTGCGCACTCTTTCTTTGCCGCCGAGTAAAGCAGAGCGGTGACGCCATCGCCTGCGCCAACGACAACTTTGAGTTTCTCAGGCTCGGTTTGCATTACTCAGAAACTGCGAGTGTGAATCAGGTCTTCGAACTCTAATCAAACATAGAACCTGGGCACCCGTTCACTGATGCCGCAAGTAACTTCATACGAAAGTGTGCCGGCGATCTTCGCGAGATCTTCGGCTGGGATCTTCAGTTCACCTTCGTGCCCTATCAGCGTGACCTTGTCACCTACTTCTGCTCTTGCAACATTCGTTACGTCAATTAATATGAAATCCATCGACACGCGACCCACGACCGGAGCATATGTGCCACGGACAATTACGTGCGCGCGATTCGATAGCCCACGCATGTAGCCATCATCATAGCCGACTGGCAAAGTGGCAATCAGCGTCTTGCGCGAAGCCTCGAAGGTACAACCGTAGCCGATTGTTTCGCCTTGCGGCACCCATTTCAACAAAGTAATGCGCGAATACAGGGACATCACGGGCGCAAGACCGGGTTTTTCCGTAGCGTGCGGCAGGATATCGCGCCACAAACCATACAAAGCGCCACCTGGCCGCACCATGTTCCCCCATCCTTCGCTGTGGCCCCAGATACCGGGGGAGTTTGCGAGATGAAGATGTGTGGGGCGGTAACCACGCTCTCGAAAGAATTTGACTGCCTCGTCAAAGCGCGTGATCTGATCCTGAGTTAATGGTTTGCACGATGGGTCGTCTGCCGCCGCGAAGTGAGTAAGCAAGCCATCAACTCGTATGTTCTCGAATTGCCGCAATCCGTCGACAAATTCGCCGACCTGATCGAAACGGATTCCCAGGCGACCCATGCCTGTGTCGATCTTGACATGAACATCCGCCACCACGCCCGCTGCGCGCGCAGCTTGGTTCAAAGCCTGGATCATATCCAGGCGATAAACCACTGGAGTGAGTTGGTGCTGAATACAGGCGCTGGCTTGAGTGTCCCAGAAACCACCGAGAGACAGAATAGGCTGCGCTATGCCTGACTCGCGTAACTCAATGCCTTCCTCAGGCAAAGCTACGCCAAACCAATCTGTACCCTCATGGGCGAGTCTGCGCGCGCAACCCACGGCACCATGCCCGTAGGCGTTGGCCTTCACGACTGACATGATCCGCCTTTCAGCACCAATCCTCTTCTTTATTACATTAAAGTTCGCACCAAGGTTTTCCAGATCGATCTCAGCCCAGGTAGGCCGTCCTGAGGTTTGGAATTGGTCTAACTTAGCAGAACTCATGCGTCAATCCGATCTCCGGTATTCTTTTGGCAACAAGATTTACTTTCGGCAATTTAAGCACAGAGACCAAATGAACACGAAGTAAGGTAAGGAAGTTGGAATCCAGAGCACTCATCCACAGATTACTCAGATTTCACAGATGCGATACAAGTACCGAGCGAGCCCTCTTACAAGCAAAAGCGAGTTAACTCATGACTTTAGAATTGTTAGAATCTGTGAAATCTGCGAAATCTGTGGATAAATTCTCGGTCCACCCTCTTCCAGGAAGCCGCTATCTTGAAGTCCGATTTATTGCCGTGCCTGAATAGCCATAACGTAGTCGCACTTTTATCAACACTGGCTCGGTGGATCTTGCATTTGGCCTGTAGTAGAGCACCTGGGGAGCCGGCGACTGGGATGTGAGCGCTTTCGTCGGATCGGCGCCGGCGGCCTTCTCTTCTTTGCTCCAGGTTTTCCCCGCGCCCTTTTCCAATTCCAGCAATCCGACTCGCGTGCCCCATTGTTTTTCCCAGGCTGCGACTAAGGTTTCTGAAAGTTGCTGCTCCTTGTCGGTAATTTGGATACCCTCGAGAGGCGCCGGCGTTACCAAAACGCTCAACACCTCAGCAACCTGATCAGGTCTGCTGCGCCTCAAGGTGAAGTAAGGCGGACTGTCCTCCTGTGCGGGAATCTCGATAAGTTTTCCAACTTTTACCTGGTTATTACCATTGAGCGTACGAGTTGTGGGAAAAATCAAATGAGGCTCACCCAGTGAACCATCTGCATATTGTTCTCGGTCGATCACATAAAGATTTCCCGTGCGCGCAGCTTCGACACTGATTCGCAAACGATCTCCCTGCGCGAGTTTTGTGTCCGGCGAAATCCGTTCAGGGAGCCATTGGCCCGCTTCACTTCCTTCGTGAACAATCAAACGCTCGCCTGAATCAGTAGGAGTTGAACGACGAAGTCGCCAGAGCGTGACCCCCACAACAGTGTCTCCGTCAACACCAGTCGTGGGAATGTTAGGAGTTGCGATACGGTAAGCGCGTGCCGGGGTTCTCCTCTTTGTTTTGTTATTCGGCTTGCCCGAATTAATAAAGGCCGTGTCCCACAAGCGACGTGTTGCGTCGTCCGGAGTCTGCGCGAGAGTGCCACTAACTACTGCTATTAAACCAGTGACAAAAACAAGCGCCACGACGGTGATTGCGTTACTTCTTCTCTTATTCTTCATAACAACTCCCTCTGGGCCCCTAATCTTTGAAACAAAAAATTTAACCACGCTTCCGAGAGAAACGGGCGTTGAGTGTCGTGGGGACGACTCGGTCGCTACCGCTCCTCGGTTCTGACGTTGAGTGGCGCATCTCTTATGTTGCTGAGGCGGTTTGACTCCTATGAATCATTAGCAGCGGCCGCAATGTAACCACTCAATGTCAGAACCGGGGAGCGGTAGCGACCGGGTCAGACGCGCGCCAGACTCGACTATGGGCCCAAACCTAAGCCCAAAGACCCAAGTCCAAAGACCAAACTGTACATCGCACACTCCGCCGCATTTCCTCTCACTTCCATTCGCCTTGCAGTACAAACGCCGCCCAAAAGTATGGCGACTGCCACTGTTTCTGTTGCCACATCTCAAGCTGAGCTGCGCGCAACGAGGCGGCCGGTGATTGTTTATCTTTCAGCATCTTTCGATAAAAACGTTGCATTAGTTCTGCCGTAGCTTTGTCGTTCACATTCCACAAACTCACCACAACCCGCCGCGCACCAGCGTACATAAAACCCCGCGTCAGCCCCACCAGACCTTCTCCCTTTATCTCCTTGCCCAACCCTGTCTGACACGCACTTAGCACAACCAGTTCCGCAGGCAGGTTGAGGTTGTAAATTTCGCGAGCTCTCAGGAATCCATCCTGCGGGTTGCCTTGCTCATCCACCAGCGAAAGCACAACTGCCGAGAGATCAGGTCGCTCGCTGTCCAGATATCCATGTGTGGCGAAGTGCACGTACCGGTACTTACTCAGCTCGCCACTGGTTGCTGTTGCCCGGTTGGCTTGGAAATCAATTGCTCTCAGATTTGCTCCTCGCGGGGCAACCGCAAGAATCTTATCCGCCTCCTGTCTGGTGAATTGCAGACGTCGAATCACCAGATTTCCCGAGTCGTCAGCGAGGTGCTCGATTATTCGAGTGCTGTCGGTCGCGTCAGGGTCGCCTTTACGTGCAACAGTTTTTAGGTTTTGCTTGAACCTGTCGTCATTAAGAGAAAATACCGGATCCGCGATCATGGCAACTGCATTTGGGGCGGGCTTGCGTCCCGCCAGTCCTGCACGTTGTATCGCAAGCGCAGATGCTGACGGCAAACTGATCACTTCGTGATCGACAATCAGAGGTTTGCCCGCGGTCCGTGCAGTTGTAAGCGGTTTGTTGGCACCCGTTCTTCGTTCTGGCACTGACAACTGACTACTGACCACTGACGGGATTGGTAGTGCGGCAAACGGAATGTACTGCAGCGCGCCATCCGCCACGACGACTATGCGCTTGCTTCCCAGTTCAGAAGCGACTGGTCCCAACACCATCTGACTCAATTTTCTGGTAGCTTCCCGCAATTGTAAATCTGCTTGCGCGACTCGCTCTTGCCGTTGGCTGATAGCTTCGCCTGGCCTGAAGACACTGCGCGCAGTCAGTAACTCATAGACCGGGCGTGCAGTCTTTTCGATTTCATCACGCTTTGCGAGTTCATAGGTTGCCAGTGAGTTTGGAGTAATGGCCCACACGTAGCTGCGCTCTGCGCCAAGCGAATACTCCAGAAATAGAGTACCGGTATCCAGCTGTTTTTGAATCTCTTTTAAGCCCAGCGGCCGCGGCTGGGTGAGGGCGGCATAGCCGGGACTCGCTTTGCGGATCGCCGACTGCGTTTCCTGATATTGATCTTCCAGCTCGCCGAGTTCTTTGTTCAGGTCAGCAAGTCGTTGCTCGGCGCCCTTTTGACCAAGCAGTTGAATCTGGCGCTGTGCTTTAGTGTTGAGTAATTGACCGAGGTTGCGCTCCTTCTCCAGCAGCGTGGAATCGACGCCCTGTCTGATATCAACGCGTGCTTCAGTGACAAGGTCAAGTAGGCTGCGTGCGCGTGCTCTTTCGCTTGTTTGCAACGCCTCCGCATCGAGCCCCTGCGATGGATTCTGACCGTGCAGTTGCATCAAAAGGTCAATGTAGAATTGGTAAGCTTCCTGTTTTGAGGACAAATAGGAAGAGCGCAGTTGCTCGCCACTTACGTTGGCGCGAAGAGCCTCCGTCAAAGCCAAAGCTTGCTCCATATCCTTGCGAGCTTCGGTGAGGTTGCCATTGTCGCGTTCGGCGCGGGCAAGGCCTTGCAGCATCTTTGCCTCGTTCTGCCGATCGCCCATGGTGCGGAAAAGTGTGAGCGCTTCACGGTGAAACTCCAGCGCCTTTTGCGACTCACCTAATTGCGTGTAGACGTGAGCGATGTTGCCCAGCGTGATAGCCTCGCTCCGCAGGCTTTCAGCGGCCCGTTGGCGCTCAAGCGCCTGTAGGTGATAACCCAGGGCCTTCGCTGGCTCACCCATCAAAGAATAGGCTACGCCAATAAAATCGAGTGTTATGCCTTCCCCGCTACGATCTCCGACCGCCACCCTAAGCGGCAAAGCCTGATTGAAATAAACTAATGCTTCTTGCGGCCGACCCAGCAGGCTGTATGTAGAGCCGATGTTAGTAAGGGTGTCGGCTTCGCCAGCTTTATCGGCGATGGAACGACGTAAGGGAAGCGCTTGCTGCAGGTGATCGAGGGCCTTCTCAAATTCGCCCAGCGATGAATAAGCCAATCCTATGTTGTGAAGGGTGATTGCCTCCACGCGCTGGTTCCTGGTGGCCCGAACCAACGGGATGACCTGCTGGTAATACTCAATTGCTTTCTGCCACTCGTTTAGATCGTTGTATGCCTTGCCGATGTTATTGAGGATTGACGCCTCTGTATTTTGCCTCTTACCCTCTCTTGCCAACGAAAGCGCCCGGCCATAGTAATTCAATGCTCCGGGCAAATCGCCCAACACGTCAGACATCCCGCCCAACAGATTAAGCGCCAAGCCTTCCCCATCACGATCTCCAATTGAGCGAAAGAGAGTCATCGTTTGGCTGGCGTAATCCAGGGCAGTCTTAAACTCGCCCGATTCGGCTTGCAGGACACCAATCAGATAGAGGGTCCAGGCCTGCCGGTAATGATCGCCGGACGCTTGAAAATACCGCAACACCTCTTGGAATTTCCCAATGGCTGTTCGG
>WNFR01031838.1_pt1 | contig 10437 bp, 7 predicted proteins | sample 5400221 | NCBI WGS metagenome assembly WNFR01 (sample SAMN13153357, study PRJNA577476) | soil metagenome | isolation source: 40 cm soil under Madrone tree | place: USA:California | collected 2016-06-14 | reverse complement strand
AACTGATTCCGCACGTTTTGATCAAACCGCGCACAACTGAATTGGAAATTCCGCACGTTTTGATCAAACCGCGCGAAATACTCAGACGTCGGCGGAGAAGTGGCACGCCGCAAGGTGATCGCGGCTCTTCGCCTCCAGCGGCGGCTCGACCTCCGCGCATGGCGTGGGCAGGCGGGCGATCGGGCAGCGCGTATGGAATCGGCACCCTGACGGCGGATGGATCGGCGACGGAATCTCGCCGGTGAGCTCGACCAACCGCCGGCCACGCTGAACTTTCGGGTCGGGCACCGGGATGGCGGAGAGCAGGGCTTTCGTGTACGGATGCTTCGGGGAGGCGTAGGTCTCAACGCTGTCGGCGATCTCGACGATCTTGCCGAGATACATGACCATGACGCGGTCGCTGATGTGGCGCACGACGGACAGGTCGTGCGCGATGAACAGGTAGGTGAGCTTGAACTCGCGCTGCAGGTCCTCGAGCAGGTTGACGATTTGCGCCTGGATCGAAACGTCGAGCGCGGAGATCGCCTCGTCGCACACGACCAGCTTCGGGTTCAGCGCGAGCGCGCGCGCGATGCCGATGCGCTGCCGCTGCCCGCCCGAGAACTCATGCGGATAGCGGTTGTTGAAGTTGGGGTTGAGGCCGACGATCTTCAAGAGCTCCTGCACGCGTTCGTTGCGCTTGCGGCCGCGCATGACGCGGAAGTTGTCGAGCGGCTCGGCGATGATGTCGCCCACGGTCATCCGCGGGTCGAGCGACGCGAACGGGTCCTGGAAGATCATTTGCAGCTGACGACGGTACTGGCGCAGCTTCTCGCCGCGGAGCTTGGTCAGCTCGACGTCGCCGAAGAAGATCTTCCCAGACGTCGCCGGGATCAGCTGGGTCACCAATCGCGCCAGCGTCGACTTGCCACACCCGGATTCGCCGACAAGTCCCAGCGTCTCACCTTCGCGGATCTCGAAGCTGCAGCCATCGACCGCGTGCACTGTGGACCCGATGCCGGCCGGGAAATACTTGACCACGTTCTCGGCGCGTAGCAGCGCCTTCGCGCTCGAGGCTGCCGGCGCCGGCCTGCCGCTGACAGCTGCCTCGGCCACTAGAGCAGCTCTCCAGGGTGGACGCCCGACGCGGCACCCGGACGGATGTCGATCAGCTTGTCGGCGCCCATCTCGCTGCGCGCACGGTCCATCGTCACCCAGCACGCGGCCCTTTGATCCGGCCCGACATCTTCCAACCGCGGCTCGTCAGTGAAACATTTTTCGATGCGGAACGGGCAGCGCGGATGGAACCGGCAGCCAGATGGCGGATGCAGGAGGTCGGGCGCGAGCCCTTCGATCGAACGCAGCCGCTCGTGGCGAAGCGCGTCGACGCGCGGGATGCTTTTCAGCAGCGACCACGTATATGGATGCTGCGGGTTCTCGAAGATCTGCTCCACGGGCCCCTGCTCGACGATCTCGCCCGCGTACATGACGAGCACGCGCGTGCACAGGCCGGCGACCACGCCCATGTTGTGCGTGATCATCATGATCGCGGTGCCAAGCTCTCGATTCAGATCGGCCAGCAGCTCGAGGATCTGCGCCTGCACGGTGACGTCCAGCGCGGTCGTCGGCTCGTCGGCGATGAGGATCGACGGCGCGTTGGACAGCCCCATCGCGATCATCGCCCGCTGACGCATGCCGCCGCTGAGCTGGTGCGGAAAGTCTTTGTACCGGCTTTCGGCCGCTGGGATGCGCACCTTCTTGAGCAGCTCGATCGTCCGCGCGCGCGCCTGCGCCCTCGGCCTGCCGTGCGCAAGCATCGCCTCGTCGACCTGGAAGCCCGTGCGCAGCACCGGGTTGAGCGAGCTCTGCGGGTCTTGAAAGATCATCGCGATGTCGCGACCGCGTATCTCCCTGATCTCTTCCCCGGTGAGCTGCAGCAGGTCCTGGTCGTGGAACAGCACCTGCCCGTGAACAATCCGGCCCGGGTCCGGGACGAGCCTGAGGATGGAGAGTGCGGTCATCGACTTGCCGCTGCCGGATTCGCCGACGATCCCGAGACTCTCGCCCGGATAGAGGTCGAACGAGACCCCGTCGACGGCCTTCACGATTCCCCCGTCGGTCGCGAATTGGGTGCGCAGGTCGCGCACTTGCAGGATGGGCGCCGCCAATATCGGCTCTCTAACGCCGCGAGCGCGGGTCGAGCGCGTCGCGCAACCCGTCGCCGAGGAAGTTAAAAGCCATCAGGGTCAGCGACAGCGCGATCGACGGCGCGATCACCATGTGCGGAGCGATCCTGATCGCTGACAGGCCATCGGCGGCCATCGACCCCCAGGACGGCTGTGGCGGGGGAACGCCCAAACCGAGGAAGCTCAGAAAGGCCTCGAACAGAATGGCGGCCGGCACCCCGAACGTGGCCTGGACGATGACCGGCCCCAGGGCGTTCGGAAGGATGTGTCCGAACAGGATCTTGATCGGCCTGGCGCCGCTCGATCGCGCCGCTTCGATGAACTCTCGTTCGCGAAGGGCAAGGGTCTGCCCGCGCACCAGACGGGTCATGTCCATCCACCGCGTCACGGAGATGGCGATGATGATCTTGTCCAGTCCCGGGTGACCCAGCAAGACCACGAGCAGAAGGGCCACCAGCAGGTCGGGAACGCCATAGAAGACGTTGACCAGGAAGCTGACGATCGAGTCGAGCCAACCGCCGAAGTAGCCCGCGATCAGGCCCACTGGGACGCCGACCGCCAGCACGATCAGCTGCGTGCCGATGCCGACTGTCAGTGAGATCTGAGCGCCGACCATGACGCGGCTGAGGACGTCGCGACCCAGGAGATCGGCTCCAAACCAGTGCGCGGCGCTGGGACCGGAGTAGGGCGTTGCGACCGCCACGCCGGCCATCGGATACGGCGTCCACACGAATGCGACCAGGGCAACAACTATGAGAAAACCCAGGTAGATGACGCCGGCGAGAGCCAGCCGGTTGCGGCGCAGGCGGCGCCAGGCGTCGCTCCAGAGGCTGGCCTGTACCGGGGTGACCGGCCGGACGACGACGGCGGCCGCGGTCGCCGCCATCAGTAGCGAATCCTGGGGTCGATCACGACGTACAGCAAGTCCACGCCGAGGTTTGCGATCCCAATCAGGGCCGCGTACATCGTGAAGACGCCGATCACGATGTTGTAGTCGCGGTTGAGGATGCTGGTCGCGAACTCTTTGCCCAGGCCGGGGATACCAAAGATGTTCTCGATGATCACGCCGCCGGTGATGATGCCGATCACCAGAGGACCAAGGATCGTGACCACGGGAATGAGGGCATTCCGAAGGGCGTGGCGCACGATGACGATCTGTTCACGCAGGCCCTTCGCGCGCGCCGTGCGGATGTAGTCCTGCCGGATCACCTCCAGCATGCTCGCGCGCGTGAGGCGGGCGACGATGCTCGCATACGGGAAGCCGAGCGCGAAGGCCGGCAGCCAGATCTCGCCGATGGTTCCGTAGGTGCCCGTCCAGCCGATCTGGAAGTAGAAGCCGCCCTGCGTGACGTTATCGAGCCACACCGCGAAGAAAAGGATCAGGAAGGTGGCGATGACGAAGCTCGGCATGCTGTAGCCGATCACTGACGTCGTGCTGAGGACATAGTCGACCCAGGTGTTCTGGCGCACCGCGGCCACCACGCCTAACAGCATCCCAAGGCCGATCGTGAAGACCAGGGCGAAGAGCCCGACCTCGGCGCTCACGGTCGCCTCGCGCAGCACGAGCGGCGCGATCTTGACTCCCCGGTTGACGAACGACTCGCCGAGGTCTCCGTGGAGGAACATCCCAGTCAGGAAGTTGGTGTACTGGGTCCACAGCGGCAGATCCAGGCCGTAGTGATGGAGCACGTTCTGGTATTCGATGCCGTGCAAGTGCTCGTTGAAGAGCGCGTCACCCGGCAGCCGGTGGATGCCCAGGAACACGGCCGAAGACACGGCCAGCACGGTGAAAACGATCAGCACCAAGCGCTGGCTGATGTAAATCAGCGTTCCGCGGGTCAGCACTTCATGAATTGTCCGTCAAATCAGGAAGAGGGCGCCCGCTCTACACGGGCACCCTCCTCGCAGGTCGGTTGGTTAGTGCTGCAGGATCTGGATCCCGTTCCAGGGGTAGTCGACGAAGTTGTTGGTGCCGGCGCCCTTCACGTAGGGCTTGAACAGGAAGCTTCCCCTCGAGTAGAAAAGCGGGATGTAAACGACATCGTCGATGAGCATCTGGGACAACTTCTTGTAGTCGGCGAGCGCCTTGTCACCCGACTCCTGGTCGGCCTGCTTCACCAACGCGTCGTATGCGGTGGTGTGGTAGCCGGTCGTGCAGCTCGAGTCCGGGCAGCCGAGCGCGGAGCCCCACAGGTTGTCGAACCAGTCTTGCGGGTGGTTGTAGTCCGCCTGCCAGCCATCGCGTGACAGCACGTAGTCACCCTTCAGACGTGACTTGATGAATGCGGAGTGCGAGACCGCCTGGAGCTCCACATGGACGCCCAGGTTGTCCTGCCATTGCGACTGCAGGAACTCCGCAGTCGGCTTGTTGAGCGGGTTGCTCGGGTCGTAGACGTAGGTCAGTCCCTTCGTCTTGGCGCCCGTGGGGTCGGCCCCCGTGAGCAACGTCTTGGCCCTCGCCGCGTCGAATGCAGACAGGGGGTCGGCGCCGTCGCCGAGGTAGCCTGTCAGGCCCTTGGTGATCAGTCCGCCGGTCGCTGCTTCGCAGACGATGTCCGAGCAGACGACCGTGGCGAGCTTCTTCTTGTCGACCGCGAGCGCGAATGCGAGTCGCAGGTCGTGCGCGGTCTGGCCCTGGTCCATTGTGAACGGACCCTTGGCCAGCCGCTTGCTGTCCGAGACCATGTTGAAGCTCAACCATGTGGTTCGGACTTTGGCGTGGCATCTTGTACGGCCCGGTGCCGATCGCGGTTGCAGGGTTGGTCCACCAGTTGTCGAAGTCTTGCTTGACGGCGTTCTGGTCGACGAGCTGGCCGGTCGACCCGGTCAGCGAGATGGCGGACAGGAACCAGCCGGCCGGGAAGGCGAGCTGGACCTTGACGGTGTAATCGTCCGGAGCCGTGAGCCCGGACATGATTACCGTCTTGTCCTTGGCCTCGAGCAGCTTCTCGAGGGCGGCGCCGACCGCGGTCTGAGTGGACACCTTGTCATAGCCGACGATGGCGGCGAGGTTGGTGCCGTACGACGTGCCATATGCGCCTGACATGGCGGCCGCGCGGTTCCACGAGTAGAGGACGTCCTTGGAGGTGACCTTGTCTCCGTTCGAGAACGTCACGTCGTGGCGAAGCGTGAACGTGTAGGTGAGGCCGTCAGCCGAGAGGTCCGGCATCTTGGACGCGATGTCGGGGACGACGTTGAGGTTGTTGTCGAACTTGGTGAGGCCGTTGAACATGTTCTGCTGGATTTCCTGGTCGGTCTCGGCGTCGGCGATGGCCGGGTCGAGCGTGCCGAAGTCGTCCAGGATCGGAAACTTGAGCGTCTGGTCAGTGGCCAGGTTCGTGCTCGTCGTCGGGTTGTTGCCGCACGCTGCCAACACCATGCAGCCCGCGGCAGCCACACACATGGCTTTCAGGAACCGAAACGAAGCTGGAGTCATAGCTTTCTCCTAGTCGAAAAGCTCGAGGCAGAGCCTCTCCCCTCGCCTTCTTCCCGGTGTCCTCTTCGCGGTACCGGGGCGAGAGCGCGCCGACGAGGGGTGGCGGTCCAGGGCGGGCCGCCGCTTACTCCACCCCACATTGTGGCTGGGCGGGACCGGAAAGTCCAATGCGAGTCCCGACCCCATCCTCCCGACTCTGGGATGATCGGAGCGTGAGCATCGTCGGGCAGGGGAGCCGGAGGCTCGAGGGCCGCGAGAAGGTGGCGGGGGCGACACGGTACACGGCTGATCTCGACCTGGCCGGCCTGATGTACGTCCAGCTGGTCGTCAGCCCACTGCCGGCCGCTCGGATCAGGAGCATCGACACCAGCGCCGCGGCTGCGTCGCCGGGGGTCTTCCGTGTGTTCACCGGGGCGGACCGGCGTTGGTCGACGTCGACTTCGATCCGATTACGCCCCTCGTCGACGCCGAGCTCGCGATGAGGGACGGCGCCCCGACGGTTCTCGACGTGGTCGAGGAGATCTCCGAGGAGGACGCTGCCATCCACGGAGCGGCGACGAAATCCGAGTCCGAGCCGGCGCAGCGCCCGCCCAACGTGACCGCGGTCGCGAACGTCAAGCGCGGCGATGTCGCCACAGCGTTGGCCGGTGCGGATGTCGTCATCAAGCAGACCTACCGTCTCGCCGGCGTCCACCACTCGCCGATGGAACCCCACGTGACCACGGTGCGCCCAGAGCTGGACGGAAGCTTCACCGTGTGGAGCCCGACGCAGGGACCGTTCGCATTGCGCGATGAGGTCGCCGAGGTCCTCGAAGTACCTGCGTACAAAGTTCGAGTGGTGCCGATGGCCGTGGGCGGGGGTTTCGGGGGCAAGGTTTCGCTGCTCGAAAAACTTGTCGCTTTGCTCGCGCGTGAGGTAGGCCGGCCACTGCGGCTGGCACTTTCGCGACAGCAAGAGTTCGTGGTCGCGCATCCGGCGCCCGCCGCCGTTTTCGAAATCGAGCTGGGCTCCAAGCGCGACGGCAAGCTCGTCGCCCTGCGCGCGCGCTATCACTTCGACAACGGCGCCACCAGCGGTTGGCATGCGGGCATCGCGGGCTCGTTTCTCGGCGGGACGTACGTGATCCCGAACCTGGAGCTGACGGGATACGAGGTGGCCACCAACAAGACACCGGTCGACGCCTATCGCGCTCCAGGCGCGCCACAGTCCTACTTCGCGCTGGAGTCGGCGATGGACGAGCTCGCTCTTCAGCTGGACGTCGACCCGATCGAGCTCCGCCTTCGCAACGCTTCGAAGGAAGGCGATCCCACCGCCGACGGCGGCCGGTGGCCGCGCATCGCGATGGTCGAGGTCCTCGAAGAAGCACGGCGCCATCCGCTGTACACCGCACCCGTCGGGCCGGGCGAGGGCGTCGGCGTGGCGATCGGGTCATGGGGCGGCGCGCGAACGCCCGCCGCGGCGGGGTGCCGCGTCGAGCCCGACGGGACGCTGTCGATCCTCATCGGCACACCCGACATCGCCGGCGCGTCGACAGGGCTCGCGATGATCGCGGCCGACGCTTTCGGCGTGTCGACGGACAAAGTCCGTATCGAAACCGGCGAGACGGGCATAGCTCCCCGAGGACCGATCGCCGCCGGCAGCCAATCCACCTACAGCCTCGGCGGCGCGGTGCAGGAGGCGGCGCTCGAGGCCAGGCGGCAGCTGCTCGAGATCGCGACCGACGAGCTGGAAGCCGCGCCGGAAGACCTGGAGATCGTCGACGGGCGCGTGGCGGTGCGAGGCGTCCCGGATCGATTCGTCGAGATCGTCAAGCTGGTCGCCCTCAGCACCGAGTTCATGGGCCGGCACAAACCGATCCAAGCCAGCGGGCGGTCCGCCGTTCGGGGCGCATCGCCCCAGTTCACGGTGCAGATCGCGCGCGTCAAGGCGGACACGGAGACGGGCGCCTTCCAGCTCACGGGCTTCGCGGCCATCCAGGACGTGGGCCGCGCTATCAACCCGCCGGAGGTGATAGCGCAGATTCACGGCGGCGCGGCCCAGGCTCTCGGACGTGCGTTGGGAGAGCAGCTCGCCTACGACAGCGACGGACAGCTGCGCTCCGGCAGCTTCCTCGACTACGAGCTGCCGACCGCCGACCAGCTGCCCGAGATCGACGTTCGCCTGATCGAGGTCCCGTCGCCCGTCGGCCCGCTTGGGGCCAAGGGAGTGGGCGAACCACCCGCCATCCCGGCACCGGCCGCGCTGACCAACGCCCTGGCGAGGGCCACCGGTATTCGACTGAGGCAGGTCCCGATCGACCGCTCCGCTCTCGCCCGCGTTCGGGCCGCCACCCCGACCGGGTAGGCCCAGGTTTCCATGCGTTTATCCTTTTTGAGCGGCCACGAGCCGCTGCTAAGCGATGCCGCCCGCCGGTATCGATTCCGCCATGGGGAGGAAAACCCATGAGCATCGCGGACACCGAACGACCGCGCATCACCTCGATCCTGAGGACTACTCCCGCGTCATCGGTGCGGGCATACGTGACCCGCACGCTCCCCGAGGTCTCGCCGATCGTCGTCAGCAATCGGGCGCCATACGAACCCGGGCCCGACGGAGGCTTCAAGCGCGGTGCGGGCGGAGTCATCACCGGCCTGCTCACGCTCGCCGACTCCATGGGCGCGGACTGGGTCGCGTGTGCGCGCACCGACACCGAGCGCAACCTGGCCGCGAAGGTGGCCGGACCGCTCACGGTGCCGCTCCTGCAATCCACCGGCAACCTCCACTACGTCTCACCGACCCGCGAGCAGTACGAGATGTATTACGCCGTGTTTGCGAACCCCGTGCTCTGGTTCATCCAGCACTACCTGTGGGACCTCGCCAACGAGCCCGTCATCGACGAGCGCATCCACCAGGCGTGGCGCGAGGGTTACGTCGAGGTCAACCGGCAGATCGCGGCGCGGGTGGTGGACGTGGGACGTGCCGCACCAAGGCGGCCGCTCGTCCTCGTCCACGACTACCAGCTGTACCTCGTCCCGAGGCTCGTGCGCCAAGCCCTGCCCTCGGCCATCATCCAGCACTTCGTGCACGTACCCTGGCCGACGCCGCAGTACTGGAAGATCCTGCCCAAGCCGATGCGCGACGCCATCCTCGAGGGATTGCTCGGCTGCGACATCGTCGGCTTTCAATCGAGCCTGGACGTCCGCAACTTCCTGTTGACGTGCGAAGAGAACATGGGCCTGCAGGTCGACGAGCACGAGCGCGCGGTGCTGTTCGGCGGCCGGGTCGTATACGCGCGGCACTATCCAATCTCGATCGACGTGCCCGCGACCTCCCGACTCGCGGCGACGCGTGGCGTGAAGCGAATCGAGCAGGAGATCGCGACCTGGCGGCCGCCGAAGCTCATCGTCCGCATCGACCGTACGGACCCGTCGAAGAACATCGTTCGCGGATTCATCTCCTACGACAAGCTGCTGCGATACCACCCCGAGCTCCGCGGCCAGGTGCAGTTCTGGGCCTTTCTTCAGCCTTCGCGCCAGGACGTGGCCGTGTACAGCCGCTACGTGCGCCAGATCCGGCAAATCGTCGGCCGCATCAACAGCGAGTTCGCCACCGAGTCATGGCTGCCGATCCGCCTCGAGATCGGAGAAAGCGAGCGGAAGGCGATGGCGGCGCTTCGCAACTTCGACGTGCTGCTCGTCAATCCCGTTTATGACGGGCTGAACCTCGTCGTCAAAGAGGGCGCCCTCGTCAACGCGAGCGACGGCGTGATCGTGCTCTCCGAAAACGCGGGCGCGCACGAGGAGCTGCACGGGCACGTGCTGTCCATCAACCCGTTCGACGTGGAGGCGACGGCGGCGGCGATGCACGCCGGGCTCACGATGGGCGTCGAGGAACGGCGGACCCTCAACGAGGGCGCGCGCGAGGTCGTGAGGACCAACGACATCGCGCGATGGATCAGCCGGCAGGTGCAGGATCTTCGCGACCTTGTCGCCACCGCGCGGGTAGCCGGCCCGTCTTGACATCGGCCTCCTGAAGGCCTATAGCGACGGGGTTGGTTGCCGGCTCCGCAAGCGGCGGCCACGAGGAGGGAGTCATGAGAGTCAGTGCCTTGATCTCTTCGTTGTTCTTGGCTGGGGCGCTGGCCGCGGTGCCCGTCGCATCGTCCGCCGACAGTAGGGACATCGACAGCTTGGCAGTGCCGGTCGGTGAGTGCCTGGCATCAACGCCTGACGTGGGACTGCCCTCCCAGCCCGGCAGCGGCGCCAACGAAGGCGCATTTCCTCATCTCTGTCGAGCCGACTTGCCGAGGTCCCTGACCTTTCAGGCCTCGGCCGGCGAGTGGATCCTGTTTCGAATTGGCGACGCCGGAAACACTCTTGCCGACTGTCAAGCCTTCGAGGCCAACGTCACCGTCACCTTCGACCTCGACGGGCAGCCGGTCGACGTCAACCACCTGCCGTGTCAGCTGAGGGCCGACGGGAGCTGGTTCACCGACTACCGGTTTCTCAGCCATCCACTATCCCCCGGCGACCACGTTCTGACGGCTTCATTCACGACGTCCGGGGGCAGCGACACGCTGACGCGAACCGTGACGGTCAGTCCGATGGGCTAGTTTCCTGGGCCCAGTCCGCCAGCATCTGAAGGAATAGGGTCGCCTTTTCCGGACCATCGAGCACCACGTCGCAGCGTGCGAAGAGATCTGGTGGAACCTCCGGCGAGCTGACACCGATCGTCAGGTGCGGAATTTCACGGGCGCTGAGCAGCTCGAATGCCGCGCGGTCGTTCTCGTCGTCGCCCATCGCGATGACGCCCCCGGGACCCACCTCGTCCAGGAGCACGGCAACCGCCGCGCCCTT
>WNFR01025987.1_pt1 | contig 10439 bp, 10 predicted proteins | sample 5400221 | NCBI WGS metagenome assembly WNFR01 (sample SAMN13153357, study PRJNA577476) | soil metagenome | isolation source: 40 cm soil under Madrone tree | place: USA:California | collected 2016-06-14 | reverse complement strand
ATCGATATCCTGACCGCTCATTTCGTGCGGCATCCCGATTGGTTCGATGTGGTCGTGGGATCGAACCTTTTCGGCGATATTCTCTCTGACTTGGGCCCCGCTGTCGTTGGATCGATTGGCATCGCTCCCTCTGCCAATCTCAACCCTGAAAAAGAATTCCCATCGATGTTCGAGCCCGTGCACGGCTCGGCGCCCGACATCGCCGGAAAGGGAATCGCTAATCCGATTGGGCAGATTTGGTCGGGCGCAATGATGCTCCGTCATCTTGGCGCTTCGGAAGCCGCGGATGCCATCGAGGACGCCATCGCCCATGTTTTGGCTCGTGCGAAAGTCCGCACTCCCGACATCGGCGGCAACGCCTCAACCGAGGAGCTGGGAACAACGATCTCTATGGCCCTATGATCGCCTCTTCTGATCGGAAAACAAAAATCTGGTCGGTTGTGCGTGTCTCCAGCGGGAATTTTCTGGAGATGTACGACTTCATGGTTTTTGGCTATTACGCGACAGCGATTGGGAATGCATTCTTTCCCAGCGGCAACCCCTTCCTATCGCTCATGTTGTCGCTGATGACCTTTGGCGTAGCATTTCTGATGCGGCCCATCGGTGCTATCGTCCTCGGCCCGTACACGGATCATCACGGCCGGCGTGCCGGACTCATTCTGACGCTAACGCTGATGTCGCTGGGAATCTTTTCAATTGCATGCACACCTGGGTACGCGACGATAGGGTTGCTGGCTCCACTTCTTGTGTTGATTGGACGGCTGTTGCAGGGATTTTCGGCAGGGATGGAATTGGGCGGAGTGTCGGTTTATTTGTCCGAGATTGCTACACCAGGGCACAAAGGTTTTTACGTGAGCTGGCAGTCGGGCAGCCAGCAGGTAGCGGTGATGTTCGCCGCGCTTGTGGGCGTGGTGCTCAGCTCAATTCTACCGCCGGAGAAAATGGCTGCATGGGGATGGCGCGTTCCGCTGCTGCTAGGCTGCGGGATCATACCGTTCTTGTTCCGGCTGAGGCGGTCACTGCAAGAGACGGATGAATTTGTAGCGCGAAAGCACCGGCCGACAACTTCGGAAATATTTCGTTCGCTGACGACCAACTGGGCGGTGGTGGTCATTGGGACGCTGATGGTCACGATGACGACTGTTTCCTTCTACATGATTACGGCTTACACGCCGACGTTTGGCAACTCGGTGCTGCACCTAGCAAACATTGATACCTTGGTGGTGACTCTCTGCGTTGGTGCATCCAACCTCTTCTGGCTTCCCGTGATGGGCGCCCTGTCGGACCGGATAGGGCGGCGCCCCTTACTATTCGCTTTCACGATATTGATGCTGGTTACGGCCTATCCGGCGATGCTCTGGCTCGTGCGCGAGCCTTCGTTCACTCGCCTTCTGACAGTCGAACTCTGGTTGTCTTTTATCTACGGCAGTTACAACGGTGCCATGGTTGTCTTCTTGACGGAGATCATGCCGATCGACGTACGAACCTCTGGATTCTCGCTCGCATATAGTCTGGCCACGGCTGTCTTCGGTGGCTTTACACCAGCGATCAGCACCTATCTCATTCATCGCACGGGGAACCGGGCCGTTCCTGGATTGTGGTTGTCCTTCGCGGCTGCGTGCGGGCTTCTGGCAGCGCTCTAGGCTAGGCCTCAGCGGGAGCAAATTGAAGCTCGCCAATGAGAGAATTTCCTCCTCGGTCCATTGAGGACTAGAAAATCTGTCGGAGAATATCGGCGATCAGACGTGCCACGCGACAAGATTTAACGTCCTTGACTCAGGTCGAAGGTGCGGCTTGCAGAGTCTTATACGGCTTAACGCGTAAGTTCGCGTCTCGACAAGCCAATTACGAACTGACGCCGATTGTGCCACGGCAATCTTTCCCTCTTAGCCTCCTGCGGTGCCGGATGCGCGCCAAATCTTTTCCATGTAAGATGTTAGAAACACAATTAGGGGCGTAGCTCAGTGGTAGAGCAGCGGCCTTTTAAGCCGAAGGTCGTGGGTTCGATCCCCACCGCCCCTACCAAAACTTCTTTCAATTCAACGAGATGAAAACGCTCGGGGGCAATAAGGGGGCACTAAGCCACCTGAGAAGCCAAAACGAGACGGACGACTTTGCCGTGCGCCTCGCGTTTACTCTTCTCCATGGCCTTGCCGTAGATGTTCATCGTTGTTCGAATATCGGCGTGACGCATCAGTTCCTGCTGCACCTTGAGTGGAGCCCCAGTCTCGTCCAAAAGACTCCGGAAGGTGTGGCGGAATGTGTGCCAACCGATGTGACCCACGCCGCAGCGTACGGCCGCTGGCGCGATATGCCTCTGTTGCACTCTCCAAGGCTGCCACGGCATCCTGCCTGCCTTGAAGGGACTCGCGAAGATCCAATCGTCGGGCTTGTCGAACTCCGTCGTGCGCTGCCAGTTCAACAGCACTTCGGCCAGCGCTGGATCAAGCGGCATGCCCGCCCGCGAGTACTCGGTTTTGACGTCGCTTACAACTGTGTCGACGATACCCCTCCGCACTAAAAGCGTAAGGTGATCCCAGATCACGTCGCACCACTTGAGCGCGAAGAGCTCGCTGCAGCGAAGCCCGGTCGCGAGATCGAGGATCACCATCGTGCGATAGGGATCGTCGAGCGCTTGAACCAGTTGTTGGAATTGAGCGATGGTCAGAACCTTCGGCTCCTTCGTGCGTTTGCTTCCTCCGCGCACCCGCACCAGCTTCATGGGATTCTCGCGTATGTCTACGAGCTCCCAACGCATGGCGCAATTGAAGAGCACACGCAAAAGGTTCTGGAGATGTCCCTTGGTTTTGGGAGCAAGCTTGAGCTGTTTCAGCCATAGCTCCACGCCAAAGGGTTTCATTTTCCCGACAGGGTGGTTGCCCCATCGCGGTTTGATGTGGTTTACGAGGTACGAGCGGTAGGCATCGGCGGTCGAGTGACGCAGTTCGGGAAGTTCTTCTGCGAGGAAGCGGCTGATCACGGCGTTCATGGTTACCGTTTCTCGCTGCGAGTCTTCCGAGTTGATTTCGAGTCTGCGATGTTCGACGGCGCGCCAGGCATTGGTTTCAGTTTTGAGCACGGAGACTGGTCCGATGAGCTCAGTTCGTTTTGCGTAGCCGCCAGCGGACTTTCGTTCCCGCCAGCGGTACACGAATACAAATCCCTGCTTTTTCGACGGTCGGGTTTCAATCCAACCGTTTTGATACGTATTTCGAGTTAGCCGCAAATCATCTTCTCCTTTTTGAATTAGAGGAGAGTTGCGGCGCAACCCTATCGGCCTTCACTGAAGAGCTTACACCGGTTCGCAGTAAAGCATCCAAATCCGAGGGCCGAAAATACCATCGACGTCCGAGCTGACATCCGGGGATCTGACCCCTGCGCGCCATGCGCTTAACGGTCTTGGGGTGCAGCCGAAGAAATCGGGCTGCTTCAGTGCAGTCCCAGACCGGCTCCGGAGTCGAAGCGGTGATTTCCACGGATCTTGCATTTGTTAGTTGCGTCATACCATTCCATTCTTCATTTCACTCTAATCGCTCCCTATTCTTATTGACGACACAAGTGCGCCGTCTTTGACTTCTTAACGCTGCGGAGTACGATTCAAGGCCACATGCGACACACGACCTGGACCAAGGAATCAGCGCTTGAGGAACTGGACCTATTGATTGCGGAGATAAACAATCTGCGCAAAACAGTCGCGAATTCTGCTGAACATGTCCGATGGCATCAAAGAGTGGTGGCGTTCTTTGAAGAGGTATTCGGCAGGGATTCCCGATCTTTTTCATCGTTCACCATGCTCACCTGGAGGCGGGAACGGTCATTTGTCGTCGGGGGCATACGTGATCCGGAGGCTAGCATCAATCCGCAGCCAGCGATCGACAGAGAACACCACAAGGCGTATTTGGAGCAGCTTGATACCGCACGCGGACTGTTGCTCGCAGCCAAGGACGAGCTCGAACGAAAGGGCTTGGATGGCGTCTATCAAGGAAAGGATACGGGTCCGGAAGCAAGTCTGTTATTGAAGGTAATCAACCTCGGGGAACACAAGCTTCGAAAAACGATCAGGGCTGTACCGACCGCGGAAAGAGAAATCCAGGACGCATTTGAGAATCTCTTAATCGGTGCTGATATTCCTCATTCGCGTGAAACGGACAGCATCGAGTATTCATCGAAGACGTACACCCCCGATTTTTCGGTCGCGCGAGCAGACTTGGCCATTGAAATCAAACTGTGCAGTCGAAAAGAGCGGGAGAAAGAGATCATTGCGGAAATCAATGACGACATTCTCGCGTACTCAACCAAGTATGGAAATCTGATTTTCGTGGTTTACGACACCGGGTTCATAAGAGATGTCGAGCGATTCACCACGAATTTCGAGGATCGCGAGGGTGTCGTGGTGAGAGTCGTCAAACACTAGGCGAAAGGGAAATATAAAAGAGGAGGTGGTCTGTATTCCGCCGCCGTGAGGGCGTCGTTGCGGCGACGCGCACCGTGGGTGGAATTCCGACCGCTACCTCCCCTTCTGTCCACGCCAAACCGATTGGCAGTCGCAACCTGCGATGGGTTATGCGCGGCTGACCGGTTTGGCGGAACAAACTTGAGAAATTTTATTCGCGCGCCTTCAGGTAGAACGAGGAGCAGGTTCGGGACACCCGGAGTTTGGTTAATTTAATAATCGTCCGGGAAAAGGAGCGTGAATCCCCGGATTGCATCCTGGAGCGGGGTGATGTCGGTTACCTCGCCTGTCCGAGGAGTGCTTCCCATGGGTTCTGTGAAGTGGTCGAACACCGCCCTTGTGACACGGTTGACTTTGCCTTCGCCGGGAACGGAAACAAGCACACCGTCTTCAAGCGCCTGCTTGTCGCTATACTCCACGATCACGTTCGATTGTTCATCCATAAGAAACGGGTTTCCCTCCCTACACCTCGCTCCACCTCAAAGCACGGTGCGTCTAACGCATGCGGTAACTCCTTTCCAGAAATATGGCTGCCTTCGGAAGAGGCGAATGACAGGTTCCAGGTCAGTCGAATTGCGCCTGCGAACCTTTCAGGGTGTACGACTGTCCCTGAATGTTGTGCACGACTAAGTGCCAGCGAATCGTGCCCAAGTCCACTTTATGATGCTCACCTTCAGTGTGCTTGAGTACGCCGCGAGCATAGACTTCGCCCTTTTGGGGCCCATGCCGGTAGATAACTGCCTCCTCTAATTCATGGTGGCCGTCCCTGCCGAGCACGTGACGCTCACGGTAGACCGCGAGTCCTCGTTCAACGTCCCGCATCAGTTGGGATGTCAAAAGTTTCGTGGGAATCGCGAACCACTCGCCCTGGCGCCTCACGTTGGAACCGCGAGCCTCCGCCTCCATAACCGCCTTCGGCTTCAGGAAATTGAGCGCGTCTTGAAGCGTCTGGGGTGCACGGTCGGTGTGAAGTTCCGTAAAGCAGTACATACCCGCCCCGACGCCGGTCTCATCCACGGAAGACAAATAGTAGCGTTCGCGTACGCTTACCACGCTGTCTCCCAAGGTGTGGACATTTCGCGTCTTGAGGTGGCCATGCTTGTCTTTCTCGGTAACCTCACGCCACCGTTCCCCGGAACTGGGGACGACGATAGCAACTTCCTTCTGCAGGTGTTTGGTAGGGATTGGCTTTTCGCTCCAATCGCGAACTTCGCCGTCGGTAAAAGCGGCAACGATCGAATGGTAAGGAACCACACCGAAGCGTGCTGGTGTGCGTTCGAGCGCACTCAGGAGTTTTCCCTGATGTCCGCTGATCGGCCAGCGAAGACTCGCCCCGTTTACCAAGAGACTGTCATCCTCCAGCCGAACCGCGAGCGGGGCCGACTGCCCCGCATCACCCGACCACCGCCCCCAGGGGGAGTACCTCTGGGGTATCTCGGAATAGAGCATGTCGTCGTTGGCCTTTACGTAAGCCCCGCGACCTTTGCTTCCACCCGTGATGAAGTTTTCGATCACCTGTTGATGTTTCATAGGTTTTGTGACTTTCCTGTCCCCGCCATTCGCCTCATCCGAAAACAGCTTTCTATGCGGTACCTCCTCACTTGTATTAACGACACCAATGCTTCATCTCAGACAGCCTCTTAATACCTATCGCAATAAAATGGCTGAGACATTGAAAAGCAACGGGTTATCACAGAAAAGCTCTCCTCACGCGAGGAGAGCCCGAGAGGAGAGGTGTTCCTCCACTATATATATGCAGTCCGCGGCACCTACCGAAGCCAGGTTACGACAAATCAGGCTTTTCGGACTTCTGTGGAACATCCAGAAGCTTCCGGTGTCGTGCACCGCCCAGTTCAAGGAACGAACAATCGACCATGCTCTTTGTTTGCAATTCGGCGACGGTGCCGAGAAGCACGGAAAGAGAGACACCGCGCTTCCAGAATTCCCGGCTGAGGGAATCCATGCGTCGATCCTGGTCCGTGACGATCACGGCCGCCTCGAAGGAAAACCCGCGCAAGCCCTCCTGATAGGTCCGGAGTTTTTCGACGAGCACCGACAAGCCCTCGGTCGCCCGATCGTACTCCACTACAAAATTCCGGATTCCAAGGTGGCGCATGGCGAATACCGCATCCGGGATCACGGCTTGTGTCCAGCCGATATTCGCGAGCTGCCAGTGAGCGAAGAAATACGCGACGGGAACCGTTCCCGTTTCAACTGCGATGCGGATGTCATTCACACCGACCAAATGCTCGATCTGCCGAGAAACCTCATTCCCTCCGAGATACTCAAGGCCGTTTTCCTCGAATATCCCCCTCGCTTTCGGTCCCGCCGCATGAAGTGTTTCCGAGAGAATGCTTTCCCGGTGTGTCCGGAGAAAGCCTCCATCAGCTAGCTTCCGCAATCGCTTCTGGACCGCGTTCACCGTCGCACGGGGGAAATACAGTCGCTGGACCTGCGTGGTCGTGAGCCACCGGCAGAGGCCGCACTTCACGATGAGCTTTTTGTCCCGCTCCGTGCACCGAAGCATCACGCGCTCTCGGGAAGCTTCGTCGTCACTCCGCACCGATAGCAACGCACGACGCACGGTATGGTCCCGCACATCGGGCACATCCGGAGCAAGTGTCCTCGGTAGGTGAAGCTGCAGGAGCACCGCCAGAGACCGACAAGCGAGATCGCTGAACCGCACTCGCAGAGCATTTGGGGCTCCATAGCGAGGCGGAAAAAACGGTACCGCTCATAGGCCCGCCGCACAGCTTGAAACAGGAGTATAGGACTCGCCAGAACAAAGAGTGCCAAATCGACGAGAGTGTCACTCATGGTTGCCACCCAGGACGCTCCTCGCGGTATTTCTTCTCGAACGCCTCACCGAGATTGGACGGTTCTTCCGTGAGTTCCAGCCACTCGCGGTCCCGTTCGACGATGCGTTCCTCGTACTCGGACCGGGAAATCCGCCCGCCGAGATCTGGCTCCGCGCGGAGCGCCTCGACGATCCGCCTGAATTCCTCACCCTCGGGCAGGTCGACGGTCGGCGTCACGATCTTGATCGCCTCGGGCGAGCGCGTTTTGAGCCAGAGATACCCCGTGCGATCCGGGAGGTGCGAGATGCCTTCGAGCGCAAGCGAGCGTTCTTCCTCAGGCGCGTAACTCGTCCGCTCGCGATACGGGTGCGGTTCGGGACGTGGGCGCCGTCCGGTCACGGGGAGCGCCGCTCGCAAGAACTGCGCATCCCTGGGCGTGCCCCTCAAAGTGAGCGACCAGCGGATGTTCGTATGCAGGGTTTCGAGGATCCGCCCATCAGGGATGGCGGTCGAAATGTTCTGGCAGAGAAAGCAAAAAAAACTGCCGAACGAGCGCGCCATCGTGAGGACATCGGCCATGTTCTCCTGCTGCTGCCGCGTGAGGAAAAAATTCTGGGCCTCGTCGGCGAGCCAGAGATAGCTCACGGGAGGATTGTTCGGACGCGAGAAGATCGCCTGCCGGATATCGGAGAGGACGAGGCCTTGCAGGAGCAATCGCACGCCACGCGTGATCGATTGCCCGGCGCAGTTCACGAGCACGATCTTGCCCTCGTTCTGCAAGCGGCGGAAATCCGGCGCCGTGGAGCCCGAGAGCGCGAGCCGCACGCCGTCCGAGGCGAACAACGACTCCATGCGTGCGCGAAGCGCGCCGATGGTAGCCTTCGCTTCCTGCGCGAAGTGGCGTCCGAAATATGACCGAAGCTCGGGGTTCTTCGACCGCGCGAGGAGTTTCGCGCGAAGCGTCTGCGATTCGAGCACATGGTTCAGATACGTGAGCGGCAGCTCGAATTCCGAGAGCAGCGCCAAGACGTTCTTCAGCACCGTAGCGCCCCGCAGGGAGAGCTTCTCGCCCGCGGGCAAGAGCTCGCGCAATGTTTCGAGCCGGCTCGTCACGAAGAAATCCCGTTCCGTGTACGGCCAACGGGACAGGATGTTATATGGGCTCACTGCCTGCTGCGACGAGAAATCGATGATGACGATGCGGTTCAAGAGCTCTTCCCGGGCGCGGCCGTCGAGCTCTTGCAGGCGCCGCGCGAGCAAGAAGGCTGCGCGCTCGAAGAGTTCGCCTTTGGCGTCAAGCACCCCGAAGGACATCGACCGAAGCTGCGGCATCCGCTCGATCATCGCGTCGAGGATCACGCACGCCGCCATCGTCTTGCCCGAACCCATGCCTCCGGTAGCGATGCCGCACGAGCGGACAAGATCGCTCAAAGGAACGACCACAGGCTCGCCCCACGTCGTCTCACCGAGATGCACGTTTGGTCCGGGTTCGTTCCGCATCCTCATGAGGAGCTCGCGCACGTTCCGTTGCGAAACGCGGAGCGGCTCCTCACGGAGCGAAGTAAGATGGCGCGTCGTGTCGCGCTCGGTCCGCCTACGGGACAGTTTTTCCGCTAGCCATGCCAGGTTGCTCATTCCATCCACTCATCCGGCGGAAGTAACGGCGTACGTTCCGTTCCGCGCCTGCCGCCGCCCCTCTGCGGTCGGTGTCCCCGAGCCGTACGGACGAGGTATGCGAGAGGGCTTATCAGGGTCAGAAACAAAAAAACCAACAACATATCGATTGCAGAGAGTCGGCTGAGCGGCTCGATGACAATTCGGCAGACCACGACAAAGATGAGCGGATACAGCGCGAGCTTTACGAGCGTTGCCGGGCCTCTCTCAGGATCTAACAAGTCATTCAAACGCACGGATTCCTCCTGACAAAGAAACCGCTCCGAATTCTGGAGCGGTTAGGTGTCTATATAGAATGACGACGCAAGGTAGGAGTTTCTGACTCGCAAGACCCGATGCCGCCGATCCTGGAACGGGTCGACACGCGTTGGCCTACGGACGAATGACATAGTGCGCCTGCAGAAAGAGAAGCTCTTCCGTCAATCGCTCCAGGAGTTTCGCGTCTCTCCGGGTGTATCCGCGCCTTTTGACGGTTTGCCGAAACAGGTCGAGCGTTGTCGCCAGTGTGCCGAAATAGTCGTCGGAGGCGATATGGAATTGAATGCGCTTCTTGCTCATCTATGCAATCCATGATGGCACAGCGGAGATAAAGGAATCTTAAAGAAATCCTCAAATCTTCCTGAAGCGCAGTTGGGACACCCAGAAGAAGATCATCTTGGAGAGATTGAAGAAAAATATGAAGTTTCGAATGTCCAGCACGCTCTATCTGGCCTCCCTTGGAAGGAGCATATTTCTGACTTCGGGATCGACTTTCAGATTGCTTCCGAGCTCCGTGAGCCTGGACTCGTCGCAGATGGCGCAGCCCTTCTTCACTTTCCCGAACGTCACGGCGAGCGGCTGGAGGGGCGAACTGTATTTCGAGATGTTGAACAAGAGCAGGGTGCGCTCATGGTCGATAAGTGCCGCCCGGTCGCTTTCCAAGTCGAGGAGCGCCAGGGCGATCTGGAAACTCAAACCGGCGACCATAAGGATGTTCGCCCAGAGTCCCGCCTGACCGGGGAGCTTCGTCGCGTCGAAATCGGGATCGGTGTACTTCCTCGGGTCGGCAGGTAGCTCGGGTACGTCGACCGTGCTGCGGCGGAAGCCTGCGTAGCACTGATAGCAGGGCGTCTTCCCCGGCACCACGTAGAGGATCTCCCCCACCGAGGCTTCGCCCCAACATCCACAATAGACCGTGGGAATCCCGGTCCCCAGGGCATAGCTGTTCACTTCCGCCTCGCAACCGAATGAATCCGTCCCCGCGACAATCAGATCGGGTGTTTCGTCGAAGCCCTGGAATTTCCCGAAGACGGCATCGACCTGGGCCCGAGGGTTGAACTTGAGAATTTCGGATCTGAGGCCCTCGACCTTTGGCTTGCCCACCTCGTCCCGCGAGAGCATGTGCCGCCCGAGGTTTTCGAGCGAAAGCGTGTCGGGATCGACTAGGGTGAACCTACCGATGCCCGCGCGTGCGGCCATGAGGGCGATAGCGCTGCCACCACTCCCGCAGCCGACGAAGGCTACGTGAGTGGTGG
>WNFR01008396.1_pt1 | contig 10439 bp, 10 predicted proteins | sample 5400221 | NCBI WGS metagenome assembly WNFR01 (sample SAMN13153357, study PRJNA577476) | soil metagenome | isolation source: 40 cm soil under Madrone tree | place: USA:California | collected 2016-06-14 | reverse complement strand
TGCCGCCCGAACGCGGATTGGTGTCATTTTTGGGGAGCTGGCTCTGGTTTGTGCCCATGTCCGGAGACTTCTCGATGCCGGGGTCGACATGGACGGCGGGCGGCGTGACGACGCTGCCGTCAGGCTTCGTCGGGGGTGGTGTGATGACGCCGCCGCTTGTCTGCGCGTAGGCGGTCGGACAACACAAAGCGAGAATGGCGGCCACGAGAAGGGGGTTCTTGATCATTGTGCATTTCTCCTGATCGAGAGCGACAGTAGATCAACTCCGGCGGGCCGTGTGGGTTACGCCCGGAAAACGGCCACGGCACTTGTCCACCAGCAGCCACTCAAGCTCGACGGCCCACTGGCCGACCGCCTCGTGTTAGGTTTCCGCAATCCACGGTGAGAGACGCGTGCCTTGTCTGGAGGACACATATGACTTTCGATGCCGATTTCGTCGGCCGGCTGCTGCTCGGAAATTTGGCGTATGGTTTGCTCGTCATCTCCATGATGATGACGGGGATGCTGTGGCTTCGCCTCTTTGCGATCGCCTCGGGCATCGTGAGTTTGTTCTATTCCATCTACTACCTTCACGACCCGGTATTCGCGTTCTGGGACGCCGTGTTCACCCTGGTGAATGTCGTCCAGATCGCATTGAACGCTTACGGGAATTTTTGGGCGCGGTTCAGCAGCGAGGAACAGATGTTCTACGATCGGGTCGTTCCGGCGCTCGAGCCCAACCAAGCGCGCCGCCTGTTCCGCGTCGGCACCTGGCTCGACGCCGAGGCCGGAACCAAGCTCGTCAGCCAGGGTGAGCCAGTGTCCTATCTGTTGTTTCTGCAGTCCGGGACGGCGCGCGTGCTGGTCGACGACACTCTCGTCAGCACGTGCGCGGCGGGAAGCCTGGTGGGTGAGATCGAAATGGCGAGCGGCGCACCGGCGGCGGCAACTGTGATCGCGCAGGAGCCTCTCCGCTACCTTGCCTTCGAAGGCAACACGTTGCGGAAGCTCATACTGGCCGACGCGGACATCGCGAAAGCCATCACTCATGGAAATCTCCGCAACCTCGAAGTTAAACTCGGCAAAATGAACCAGAGCGTGGTCGAGAGGGCATAGACTGCAGCGGACATTCAAGCTGCTATGCTTGAATGGGAGCATGGCATGATCGATCGAGACTATGAGTATATCGTCGTTGGCGCGGGGTCGGCCGGCGCGGTACTGGCGGCGCGGCTGAGCGAAGACCCTGCCGTCCGGGTGCTGCTGCTCGAGGCGGGCGCGACTTCCGGTCCGCGGAGACCCCCGAGCATATCCGCATTCCAAATCCTATGCGGGCGATCGCCGACGATGACTATCGCTGGCCCCATCTTGTGGCGCGTCGCACCGAAAGGCAGGAGCCGAAGCTGCTGTGGCGCGGGCGCGCCATGGGCGGCAGTTCCACCATCAACGGCCAGATCGCCATCCGCGGCGTGCCCGACGATTTCGAGCGCTGGCGTGATGCCGGCTGCACGGGATGGGGCTGGTCGGACGTCCTCCCGTATTTCAAGAGACTGGAAACCGACGTCAATTTCGGTGACGCCCCCTATCACGGACGGACCGGCCCCATACCGGTCTATCGCGCCCCCGTCGCCGACTGGGGCCCCGTCGATCGCGCCCTGAAGCACGCAGCCGCTGGTCTCGGCTATGGCTGGTGCGAGGATCACAATGCACCGGTGGGAACGGGCGCTTCGCCTTATGCGATCAACAGCCGGGCGGGCGTCCGCGTCTCGACCAATGATGGCTATCTGGAGCCGGCGCGCGGTCGCACCAACCTGACGATCGTCGGGCAATGCCGTGGTCTCGACGTTCAATTTCGAAGGCAATAGACCGCATGTCAGTGGCGTGAATGTGCGGGTCGACGGCCGGGCTTTCGCGCCGCGCGCCACCCGCGAGGTGATCCTTTCGGCCGGCGCCATCCACTCGCCCGCCCTTCTCCAGCGCTCCGGGATCGGCCCCGCCGCGTTGCTGAAATCGCTTGATGTGCCGGTGATCGCCGACCTGCCGGTCGGCGAGAACCTGCTCGATCATCCGATCATGCACCTCTATCTGCATCTCAGGGAGGATGCCCGGGTTGGCACCCTGATGCATCGCCACACCAATTGCTGCCTGCGCTATGGGTCGGGACTTGGTGGGGCGGGCGACAACGACATGATCGTCATCGCCGGCAACCTCGTCTCCCTCGACGGCGGCGACACCGCGCGGGGCCGGCTTGCCGTCTCGGTCTACCAAGCTTTTAGCCAGGGCCGCGTGCGCATCGCGACCACCGATCCGGACATCGACCCGCAGGTCAACGAGCGGATGCTGTCGGACGAGCGCGACCTTGTCCGCATGCGCGACGGCGTGCGCCGCCTGCGCGAGCTCGGGCTGCACGACGGCGTGTGCGCCGTCGCCACGCGTGTCGAATATGGATCCACCGGACGATCGATCGACGAGCCTCTTGGCCCGAAGGATCTGGACGACTGGCTTTTCGCCGAATGCTCCGACGCCCAGCATGCCAGCGGCACCTGCCGCATGGGCGCCCGCGACGACCGGCGCTCGGTCGTCGATCCCGATTGCCGCGTCATCGGTTGCTCGGGCTTGCGGGTGATCGACGCCTCGATCATGCCGGAAGTGGTGCGCGCGAATACGCATCTCACGACGGTGATGATGGCCGAAAAAATGGCCGACAGGATCGGTCACCCGCCAGAGTGACCGGTCCGCCTTTAGGCGAGGAGCGTCTTTGAAGCTACTGCTGGAAGCTGATCACCATCGCATCACCGCCAAGGCTGAGCATCAGTCCCTCGCGCTTGGCCTTGATGTGAATGATCACGCCCGACCCGTTCTGAAGCCACAGGTCGCCGCCGCTCTTGTTGCCCAGCGCGAAGCCGTAGCGCCCCTGTGCGTAGGCGCCAGGGAATTGCGACATTTCATTGAGTTTGTAGACCTCGCCGTAGCCCTCGACTGTCGAGGCGCCAATGCCGCCGATGCCGGCGCCTCCGATCGTGAACGGATAGCTGCGACCATTGTAGAACAGGGTGCCCGACCCGCCGCTGGCGCTGCCGATATAGGCAGCCTGAACGGCCTGGAGTTCGACGGTGGCCGATGGTGTCTGACCAGCGATCGCGTCCGGCCCCACTTTGCTGCCCGCGCATCCCGCCAGAGACAGTGCCACGGCTGCGGTGATTGCAGCGGAAAAACAAAGATGGACGTACCGTGTCAAAATGCTCTCCATGACCAGATTATTGAAAATCAGAATATTGCACGCTTCAGTCGAATACCGGATCGCCTGATACAACGCGAGGCCTAATTGCCGCCGCTCGCGCGAGCCGGCCCGTTATCCGACAGGCATGGCCGACGAGCCCGTTTCCGGTGTGCTAAAGAGGTGCGACGATATCCTTGTCGATATCGTCAAGGAGCCGCAGCCCCGTGTTCTCATCCTTCTTTCCCCAGCCAAGGCTGTTCTTTCCCTCAGCACTTCTGTGGACCGCGCTCAGCATGGCCCTGTGGTATGCCGTCGGCCGCGACCTCGGCCCGCAGCTGAGCCTCGGCGGCCTGATCGGGCTCGGCTATCCGCCGGCGGGCGCCGACGGCGCGAACGTCGCGGTCGAGAGCGCGCGCGACATCTGGCTTTATCAGTACATGATCGCCAGCGGCGCGATCTTCACCGCGCTGGTCGGCGGGCTGATGCCGCACCGCTGGTTCCGGTGGTCGGTCGGGGTTTCGGCGGTCATCATCTTCTTCACCTGGTTCCAGGTGCAGCTCGACGTGATGATCAACAACTGGTTCGGCACCTTCTACAACATGGTGCAGCAGGCGCTGGGCAAACCCGGCAGCGTAACGCAGGAGAGCTTCTTCGGGCAGCTCGCGACTTTTGCCGGTATCGCGCTGGTCGCCATCAGCGTCGCCGTCTGTATCAACTTCATCGTCAGCCATTACATCTTTCGCTGGCGCACCGCGATGAACGACTACTACGTCGCCAACTGGGACAGGCTCCGTCATATCGAAGGCGCCTCGCAGCGTGTCCAGGAAGACACCATGCGCTTCGCCAAGTTGATGGAAGGCCTTGGCGTCAGCCTGATCGACTCGCTGATGACGCTGCTGGCCTTCCTGCCGATCCTGTGGGGGTTATCGGCCAGCGTGAAGGAGCTGCCGCTGATCGGCGAGCTGCCGCAGGCGCTGGTTTTCGTTGCCGTCTTCTGGGCATTGTTCGGCACCGTCCTGCTGGCGGCGGCCGGCATCCGCCTGCCGGGGCTGGAGTTCCGCAACCAGCGCGTCGAGGCCGCTTACCGCAAGGAGCTGGTGTTCGGCGAGGACAATGCAGACCGCGCGCGGCCGCCGACGCTCGGTATGTTGTTCCGCGATGTGCGCACCAGCTATTTCCGCCTGTACTTCAACTATCTGTATTTCAATATCGCCCGCTACGGCTATCTCCAGGCCAGCGTGCTGGTGCCCTATGTGGCGCTGGCGCCGTCGATCGTGGCCGGCGGTCTGACGCTCGGCGCCATGCAGCAGATCATTCGCGCCTTCGGGCGCGTCGAAGGCTCGTTCCAATATCTCGTCAGATCGTGGCCGACGATCGTCGAGCTGATCTCGATCTACAAACGCCTGCGCGCCTTCGAGGCGACGATGCGCGACCAGCCGCTCGACGCCATCGAGGTTGCGGCAGCACCGGCGGCCGGCGAGGACTGACCCGCGAAGATCAACCCGCGCGGCGCGTTTCCGCCCGGCTCGGGAGTTTCCAGTCGGGCCGGAAGAAATGGCAGGTATAGCCGTCCGGATAGCGTTCCAGATAATCCTGGTGCTCGGGCTCCGCCTGCCAGAAGTCACCGGCCGGCGCCACTTCGGTCACCACCTTGCCCGGCCACAGGCCTGAGGCGTCGACATCGGCGATCGTGTCTTCGGCGATCCGCTTCTGTTCGTCGCTGGTATAGTAGATGGCCGAACGATAGCTGGTGCCCCTGTCGTTGCCCTGGCGGTTCAGCGTCGACGGATCATGGATCTGGAAGAAGAGCTCCAGAAGGCGCCGGTAGCTGATGATCCGGGGGTCGAAGATGATCTCGATCGCTTCGGCATGGGTGCCGTGATTGCGGTAGGTCGCGTTCGGCACGTCGCCGCCGCTATAGCCGACCCGGGTCGAAACCACGCCCGGATAGCGGCGCAGCAAATCCTGCATGCCCCAGAAGCAGCCGCCGGCAAGGATCGCACGTTCGGTCGATGTCGCCATGTCGTCCCTCCTTCTTCGTAAGCTCGGCCAACCAAGGCCTCCGCCTGACACGATCTCCACTTTAAGGCACAGCTCCTTGTTGTCCAAACAGGACGTTCCATTGGATCTCAGCCGCCGCTTCGCCAGGGCGGCGCCCAGCTAGACGAGCAAGTCGGCCCTAACATACTCTGCGGAAAGTGAGGATGGACGACAGATCGGAGCACAGATGGCTACTCAGACCTGGATTGCGGGCAAGACTGGCGATTGGTTCACGGCCGCCAATTGGGCATCAGGCAGCGTGCCTGCGGTCGGCGATACCGCCCTCATCGGCTCAGGGATGCCGACCATCGCAAAGGGCGCTTCGGCGATCGAAGGCGTAACGATCGTGCTCGGCGGATCGCCGTTTGCTTCGCTTGTCACCCTGGAAGCAATCGACGCGGTATTTGCCGGGGCCGGCAGCAAGCCGGAGACGAATACAAAACTCATCGTGACCGGCGGCCTGCCGGTGCCTTCGGCGCTGAATGCGATCTTTCTCGTCGAGGGGAACACATTCTTCGACGGCCAGATCCTCGTGACGGCTATTGGCGGCAGCCTCACCATTAACTCACAGACCGACGGCATCTACCCGGGCAATTTCTCCTTCCTGAACACCGACGAGCAGGCCGTGATGGTGGTGACCCAGGGGAGCTTCCTGGCATTCACGGGACAGATTTTCACGAACACTGGCCTCATCCAGGTCGAGGGCGGGATGGATATCGGCGCCGGCGTCATGTTCATCGGAGCCGGCTCCATCATGCTCGAGAACGGCGGACAGCTGTTGGTCGAGGGCGTCGTCGGCGGCACCCAGCAGGTCAATTTCGTCGATGGCACCGGAATGGCGACGCTGGCGGTGACCGCCGAGTTCCAAGGGGTGTTCGGCTTCACCAATATCGGCGGAAACCGGATAGACCTCGCGGCGGTCCAGGCCCAGTCCGCGAACTTCGTAGCGGCCACTGCCAGCCAACCTGGCGTACTCAACCTCTATACCGGTCCAAACCAGACGGGCACCATCGTTGCGCTGAGCATGCAGCTGATCGACAGCGAAAGCTGGTCTCCGCTGCCGTTCGGCCAGCAAAAACTGGCCATGGCGGATTTTTCCGTCGGCAGCGACGGCAAAGGCGGGACGCGGGTCACCTATACGCCCCAAAGTGCCATCGTGCTCTACCAATCGCTGCCGGTGCCGATCGTAGCGTCGGCCGGCACGAAAATTCCCCTGTCGACGATCCTTACCCAGTCGTTCGGCACGGCGACGCCGGGTTTCTACAGCATGACGCTGGTGCCCTCGGTACCCTTCAAAGGCCAGTCGTCTATCGACTCCGGCTATTGGGACTCGCCCAACGCCACGCCGGTCTGGTACGTGGGAGGAAATCCGATCAGCGCGTCGGCCTTGGTCAAGTCCATCGACGATGTCGAATTGCAGGCCGGCAACCAGATCAACAGTCCGGCGCAAATCCAGGCTCAGGTCACGCCACCCACCACCACCGGGCCTGACGCCGTGTCTGTCCTGTACGACGTATGGACGGTCGATCCCTCAATCGTTCAGGCCGTGCAGGCCGCGGGCTATGGCGGTACGCCGACTCCGGATGCGGTGGTCGCCTCGGCCAACGCCTTCAACAAGATCTACCCCCTCGTGCCCAACACGAATCTCTGCGACTGGATCGCCGATAACGTGGCGGCAGGCGCGGGCGCCTCCATGCCTCTGCCCAACCAGTTGCTCGACGCGAGCTTGAACGTGGCTGGCGGGTTCTGGCGGATCGCCTATGCCGGAACGAGCCCCGCGCCGGTCTCGAACTGGTCGACGCTGGTGCAGCTGGGCGACATCGTGCGGATGGGATGGTTCAAGCCCGAGAGCGGCGCGGGCGCGGTATCCGGACACACCACGACGGTCCTCGGCATCGTCGTGAATAACCAGGGACAGATCCAGCAAATCCAAGTCTACGACAATATCGACTTCGTCAAAGGCAGCGAATACATCGGCATCCACAATGCCGATTACTGGCTCAACACCGACCCGGCCGACATCACGATCTACCGGCTCGATCCCAACCAGCAATATCTGATCCTGGGAAGCGGCCTGGGCGAAATGATCCAGGGCAGCGTCTTCAACAACCTGATCCAGCCCGGCGGCGGTGGCAACATCATTACGGCCGGCGCCGGCAACAACGTGATCCAGGGCACGACCGCCCAGCTGAACGGGATCACCCTCACGGATTTTCATGCCGGCGACACTCTGGACTTCACGGACCTCGCCCCCTCTCAAGGTTCGGTCTCCTATTCAAATGGCACCTTGCTCGTCCTGAACAGCGGTTCGCAGGTCGCTGCGGTTACGCTGCCCGCACCGGCGTCCGGCGACTCCTTTTCTCTCACATCCAATGGAAGCGGCGGCTCGCTCATCGGGATCTCGACTCCAGCGGGATAGGTTGCAAAATGAGACAGGCGCTCATCGTCATCGATATGCAGCAGGGCTCGTTTACCGATGTGGCTCCGAAGTTCGATGCCGGCGGCCTGATACAAAGGTTGAACAGCTTGGCCGCTGCCGTCCGGCGGATGAACGGTGCCGTCGTTTTTATTCAACATGACAGGCCGCTTGGCGATCCACATCAGGGCCGTGTTGCCGCGCTACCGGCATCTGACGGACCGTCAGGTGCTCGAGCGTGATTTCAAGCTGTGCGACGCGCAGGAGCTTGTTGCGCGTCAATCCGGATTCGAGAGCTGGCAGGCGCTCAAGACAGGAGTGCAAGCCATGACCGACATGATCCGCCACCCGATCCCGGCGCCCATGCTGAACGCCGTCGAGGCGCAGCTTTTCGTCGCCGACATCAAGGCGTCCTGCGAATACTACACAACCAAGCTCGGCTTTGCCGTCGCCTTCACCTACGGTGAGCCGCCCTTCTATGGGTAGGTGAAGCGTGACAGCGCGCGCCTTAATCCCCGATGCGTGAGCGAGCCGGTGTTCGCCGGCGACATTCGCGAGCGCGAGCACCTGCTATCGGCGTCGATGAGCGTCGACAGCGCGGCCGAGCTCCGCCGGCTCTTCCTCCAGTACCAGGCGGCCTGCGTCGATTTCCACCAGTCGCTGAAGCAGGAGCCTTGGGGCGCCCGGACCTTCATCGTGCGGGACCCGGATGGCAATCTCCTGCTGTTCGCCGGGCCCGACGCCTGATCTCTAGCTTCTACTCCGCAGCGGCGAGGCGTTGGATCTGCGCTGCGGCGACCTTGGAGTGGGCCACATCCTCGCCGCGCTTCTTGCTGACGGCCGCTCCGCCGCCGGCGGTGTCGGCGAAGAGCGCCAACGTGTCCATCTCGTCCTCGACGACCGGCTCGATCGCCAGGTCGGTGTAGGCGTACCGGTTGGGGTCGTTCTTCACCTTCCGGCCGATGCGCCAGCCCTGCCAAATCAGCGGCTCGTAGATCTTGAGCTTGCGCCAGGTCTCGGCGAGGAGCCTGAGGTGAAACAATCCGATGGCTTCGATCGCCATGCCGGGGCGTCGGTCGCGGCGGTATTTCAGCCGCAAGCCGCCGCCTTCCAGCGGATGGATGCCCTCGGCCTGGAACATGATCTTGAACATGGTCATGTGCGTCGCGGGCTGGGTCGGATCGCCATTGCGCAGGGCGCCGTGCCGACCCGCCACGGTCTCGATGTGCGTGGGCGTATAGTAGGCCGCCCAGGCGTCGAGGTAGGTCTGATCGAACTCGGCGTCGCTCATTTTGGGATGATGGACGACACGGTGATGGACATCGAATTTGTTGAGATCCGGGTCCATCCACTCGCCGCGCTGCCACATCTTCTTGTGATCCTCGGAACCCGGCAGCGGCGTCAGGATGAACAACTCGAGGACGTCGAGCGGCAATTCCTTCTTGATGATCTCCATGTCGCGCAGCACCGACTCGCGGCTGTCGCCGGGAAAGCCCAGGATGTAACTGGCCCAGGTTGAGGCGCCGCTGGTGTGCCAGGCCTGTAGCATCCTGCGGTAATCGACGATCTTGTTCTGGCGCTTCTTGGCGGCCAGCAGATTGTCCGGATTGATGTTTTCCAGTCCAATGAACACCCGGTAGACGCCGGCGTAGCGCGCCTTGGCGATAAAGTTCGGAATGCGGTCGCACTGCGTGTCGACCTGGATGATCAAGGAGAGTTTGATTCCTTCGCTCTCCTTGAGGAAAATCATCCGGTCTAAAAAGGCCTCCCACAGACGGTTGCGGGCCAGGTTGTCGTCGGTGATGAAGAACGACGTGATGCCCTGCGCCAGGTTCTCGCGAATGATCTTCTCGAGATCGTCGGGAGTGCGGAAGCGGCTCTTGCGGCCCTGCACGTTGATGCCGGCGCGCCGGATGTCGGCCATGATGCGGTCGGGCCGCACCCGGGTGTTCGACTCGTCGATCGGCTTGATGACGATGTCGATATCGGGACCGAGCACCCGGCGCTGCTGGCAATCGTCCCCCAGGCCGTAGAGCACGGCCAGCGTGTTGGAGGGGATGTGCGAGCGGAACCAGGTGATGGGATAGCCATCATCGTCGTAGTGCGTCGGCTTGATCAGCACCAGATGGAAGGGGGTTCACTTTCCTCCTGCCGGCATTTCCGCTGCCGCCAGCGGCGCAAACGACGTCTGCTCCGCCGATGCGGCCGTTTTCCTCGTCATTCGGAAAAAATCCTTCCGTCCTGATTACACGTCCAACTGTCCCGGCAATACGCCGAGGCTGGTCTTGGTCGCAGTCTGTCGATCAGCGGCAGGACTTCTTCGGTAGTAGCGCAGTACGTCACCCTCCGCCATCCTCAAGCATGTCCGGAATTGAACAGCCCCGCCGCTCGCCGACCAAGGCACCGATATCGCTTTCATTTAACCGACCTCAGGCGAAGCTAATCAGCTGCGTGACGATGCGGATGTTGTGATGGCGCGAGGAGCCCGTCGAGCGCCGTAGCAGTGGTCATTGGTCAGGATCGGTAAAGGCCACTAAGATGGCTGCTGCCGCGGCGCGTACAGTGTCGCCCTGTCTGGAAGCAGCGTCGCAGCGCTAGATCGACGGGGACCGAGGCTCGGTCCAGAACGATATTCTCGAGGCCCCGCTAGAGGAGACGATTCATGCAATCGGACCTCAAGAATGCCTCGAACTGCCGTCCGATGCGGCTCCCCACTTCACGACTGATCGGCATGCTCGCCGGCGCGATGCTCGTCGTGCTCGTGACGCTGCCGGACGCAGTGGCCCG
>WNFR01041147.1_pt1 | contig 10440 bp, 6 predicted proteins | sample 5400221 | NCBI WGS metagenome assembly WNFR01 (sample SAMN13153357, study PRJNA577476) | soil metagenome | isolation source: 40 cm soil under Madrone tree | place: USA:California | collected 2016-06-14 | reverse complement strand
TGCCGGATTCAACTGAAGTCGCGGAGGCGTGCGGGATTATCTTGCACAAGTAATTACGCCTCCTTGACCACCTCTCGCGGATTCTTGTCCTCGCGTAGCGCCGCAAACTTGGAATGCCGCAGCCTGTCTCCCTCTGTCCATTCGAGAAATTCGACAACAGCCACCAGTTTGGGACGGACCCATACGCATTTCTTCATTTTCTCGGCATCCAAAATCTCGCCCCACCTGGCGCGTCCGGTCTCCGGCAAATTCACGAACGGGCATCTGTCGATGATGAGGGGCTTCAGCTTCTCATAAACCATCCTCCGTGTTGCTGGCACAAATCCGTTTCGCACTCGGGCGACGTAGTACAAATTCCTGCCACGATAGTAGCCAACGATGACCGAATCGACTCCGTGTGAACCCGGTATGAAGCCCCCAATCACGAATTCCTGACCTTTGTTGATTCGCATCTTCGCCCAGGAGCCCGTTCGTTTGCCCTCTTCGTAGACGCTGGTCTTGCGCTTCGCCACAACCCCTTCAAGCTGCTGCTGGCGCACTGCTGAAACCATGTCAGCGGCGGAAGTGTCGAACTGCTCTGATATGCGAATCCCGCCGGAGCGCAGCTTGATCGATTTCAGAAGCTTCCGGCGTTCGGTCAGGGGCAGTCCTGTCAGATCGCGCCCCTTGAAGACAAGGAGATCGAAAACAAAGTAGTGAATGCGCGAGGCTTCGGCTGTGAAGTGCTGGAGATGGTGAAAATCCGGCCTCCCGGACTCGTCCAACGCTACAACTTCGCCGTCTATGACAGTGTCGGTGGGAAGGTCAGCGAGTGCCGCTGCAATCTGCGGGAATCGTTTGTTGAAGTTCTTATGGTTTCGCGAGTACAGGATGGTTTCGCTGGTTTTGACGCCAATTGCTCGGTAGCCGTCCAGCTTAACTTCGTAGGTCCAGTCAGAGCCCTCGGGTAGGCTCGAAACCAGGGCGCATTCCATTGGTTCCATAAAATCGGCTTCCCGTTTTGATAGACGTGTGTATCCCACATAGACCGATTTCACATCGATAGAATACACATCGGAAACGTGGGAGTAATATCTATTGGCCTGACCTGAATCTATGGAGTTGTGAAGCTTTTGTTGAAAAACCGCTGAGATACGCGTTCCATCACATCCCGAAACCTCTTTTTCGTGTCGTCATCCCACAGCGGACCAATTGAACGTTTTGTCAGAAAGTCGCGAAGAAAATCGTGAAAAGACAAATGCCGTGAACCGCCGAAGCTGATCCTCTCCATCATGCACTCGCGAAAGGTCATCTTCCCGCTCTGTATGTACGGCCTCAGCATTTCGACATCTCCAACATCAAGGACTAGCGGACCCACGACATTGATGCGTCTTTCGAGGCTTTGCATTCTCTTCAAAGAACCAAAGACATCGTACAAAAACGGGTGAGCAATCTCGGAGCTTACGAAAGTTTCCTGAACGATCACAATTGGAACGACGACGGCGATTTTGCTGGTATCGACTCCCGCTATGATGCGTCGTTTTGTCGGGTTTGCGGCAAATATTTGGCCGATCTTACGTGCCAACTGTGAAAGTCCACCGTCATTGCCTTTGCCGAACTTGCGATTAAGGTCATCAATAAGGGCCATCTCATCCTCTGCATATTTCGCTTCGGCTTTCAGAAAGCCTCCTTTATATTCCAACGCAAACATATGGTCGCCAGCGACAACAACGCCGTCGAATGACTCCTCGTCTTTGTCAGAAAATTTGGGGAAAGGAATAAAGACTTCTGTCTTGTTGTCAAACGTGGAGCCTAAGACCTTATCGACGTAATTTTCAAACAGATGTCCCCAATCTGTAAAAAGACGATCTCTTTCTTGAGAGGTTTTGAGTGAGTTGAAAATCGCCCAAAACAAACCAGCCTCTAACTTTTCCTGAACGAAACCGATGTGCATGGGTATCGAGTTATCCGATCCCACGTCGAGAAACGGTGTTCGACGCATTGCAATGAAATCATGCTGGCTCTTGAGCTTGCTTGGAACCTGTAAAGCTTTCATGAGATCGGGCACGCTTGTTTGCTCGATCTGCCACCACCTAGCTCCTGCTGGCTGAACTTGCGCAAGGAAAGTCTTAGTGTTTACGCAAGCTAACGCAGCATTCTCAAGCACTTGTTGCCATCGGAAGACGAGATAGTAGGCCAGAGTGCCGAAGATAAAATCGACGTATTCATCCAGGCTGATTCCGGTTTGAGCTTTGAACACTCCTGGAATGTCCATCGAACAGCGGGTCTTCTGGAGAATTTCCCCGAATATCAGTTCACTCCTTGCTACGCTCGTCACGATGTCGGGCGGATTGTTGACTTCGAACCCTGAACCAACTTGAAGCAGAAGAGCAAGTCTTCTTCTCTTTCCCGAGGGGCGGTCGGACCTAATAGCCCGAAGCCTTTCGTCTGTAAAAAGCATGTCGTTAGTCATGACAAGACATCGACCGAGACTGTAAGCAGCCGCCCGGTCGAAATCTGGTCTCTTGTTTCCGGTTTTCTCTCCTTCAAGTAAGACAAGCTTGAGCAGCAGCAAGAATTGAAGGCTATGAAAGGGTTGGCGCTCATCGATGCGTTCCGTGCCAAATGTTTTCTTTAATTTTTCTAGCAATTCTTCATCGACAAGCAAGCCAAGCATTACCTTTTGGATCGGAATAACATCGTCGGAGTGAAAACGACCGAGGGCCAACAACATGTTTAATCTTGAGAGGAACCAAACAGTCTGTGTCTTGTCGAATTGCCGCACCTCGACAAGCAATTGTTCCAACGACGGCCTCTCGCCAAACATTTCTTTCCACGTTGGGTAGGTAATGAGAACGGGCGACACCGATGTCTCCGAACCTGAAACAACTTGTGCAAAGGGTAGCCGAAAAGAGAAGACCTGTCCTGATAAGAAGCAGTTACGTAAATGCTAGAATACGTCCGCCATGCCACTTGATGAAATAGGCCGACGATACGCTGATAGCATTTATCAGCGCCGCCTCCACGAGATTTCTGGTAACGAAGAGCAAGAGATCACGCGACTTCGCAATCAGCACGCAAGCCGAGGGAGCATCTTATCGGGAAACTATATTCACGATCACTATAGTCTGTTACTAATGGTTAGCTTCTGCCATTCGCAACAGCACAATATTATCGGCTCCATGACTCAAGTAGTCCGGCAGACTTTTGGTGAGAATACTCCACCGGGGACATTCGATGCGGTGTCCAATCAAATCGTCTCTCGGATCGATGCAATGATTTGTCGGTTAGTCTGTGATCTCGCAATTAAAAGGGACGAGACATTCTTGGATAACAGCAGATCGAAGAAGGCATATGCCGCCGCGCTAGGCAAACAGTGGGACGCTTTTATCTGCCACGCCAGCGAGGACAAAAAGGATTTCGTTGATCCGTTTGCGCATCGATTACGCGAGTCCGGGCTGTCGGTATGGTACGACGTATTTTCACTGAAACTAGGTGACAGCCTCCGAAGGAAGATTGATGAGGGTTTGGCACAATCGCGATATGGGATCGTAGTGTTGAGTAAGCACTTCTTTTCTAAAGAATGGCCGCAAAATGAGCTAGACGGGCTGATGAGCAGAGAGATCGCTGGCACAAGAGTGATCCTACCTATATGGCACAACATTACGGCAGAAGAGGTTCGGACAAATTCACCGATACTGTCTGGTCGCGTAGCGGCCAAATCGGAGCATGGCCTGGAGAAGGTCATATCGGAGGTACGTGAGGCGATGGGTTTGTAAATGGCGGAATCCGGTCAGGAAAATCGATCATCAACTCCGTTATCCGAACGATTCGACCAGTACCGTGCAGAAATTCAAAAGATCGTCGAGCGCGGGATCGAACACCCTCGGTATGAGTTGAAGCGTGCTGTTACGGTCGCAAAGGAAAACCTCGCCGACCGACTGGATTTTATTAAGCTAATCCAAGGTATTGCAAATGCCCATATCACTGAAGAGCGTTTTATTGTTATCGGAGCCGACCAAACAGAGCGCAGATTCTATACCGTCGAGAACGTCCATGAATTCGACCAGGCGGATTTGTCAAAGATCATAACGAAATACCTCGATCCTGCTCCTCAGATAGAAGTGTTTAACAACATACGGGCGGATGGTGGTGAATCCTACGTGCTGATAGTCGTCAGCGCCGATCAGCCTCGGCCCATAGTCGCCATAACGGAAGGGAAATCGGACAAGAGGACTCACTTCAGCGTGGGAAATATTTGGATCAAGAAGGATACGAGTCTTCAAGTGGCAACCCGCGCCGATCTCGATCAAATGTACGAGGCTCGTATCAAACAACGGGTAGACGAGGAGGCAGAAACCAGAGCGCGAAGGAGGTTTGAACATTTCCGGGAAGAATTTGGATCGTCACTCGTTGTGGCCCCTTCGACAGTTTCCGTGCCAAGTTCAGACCTGATCGTCGGAGAAAAAGGCCGCTTAATCAAATTCGCGGAAAATACGATTTCTAACGAGAACTTGACCAACTTCAAGATGTTTATGGAGATGGCGAGAGAACGCCTGATCGAAAAATGGAACCCTCTTGAGTCTGTCGGTACGGATATCAATGCGTGGAACACTAAACGCGCTGAGATTTACCAGGATGAGTTTGTTCCAGCGTTAGATTCAGTAGTCGATCTGGGGTTGCAGACCGTCAAGTACGACGCTTCATCTGAATGGTTCGGAATCGTGGTGAATCTCTTGAGAGAAGCGTTTGAAGTAGGCCGGGGTGTAGATCGCCAAACAGCAAACATCGTGATTCAGGCAGGCAAAACTCTTAGTCCCACATTCGCACGTCCTGCATACGATCTCTATGTCGCAATTAGAGCGTTAGCCACGTATGCCGTTATGCGTGAGAGATTTCGATTTCTTAAGGAAATTATCCCGCATTACGTACGTTTGGTGACTCCCGATGGATGGTCACAAGTTTCTGTGCCTGTGTTGTTCTGGCCGTTCTCTGGAATCGAAGGATTCCCAGATATGCGTCCGGGGGGACGGAATAAATCGTTCTGGGAAGCACACATCCACGGCGCTTGGGGGCAATTTTTCGGGACTGAAGAGAAATTTCTATCCGCAGCTTCGCAACTAGAATTCATTCTCGAATTCAACTCTTACATTTTTGAGGGCGTAAACATTCCTGAAGTCCAGCAACTTCGAGAGACCCTTGGCAATCGCTATTTCGCTTACCTTCCCGACTTCTGGACAAGTCGTTTGGACCCGGTGATGCCAATGGCGGAGCGGTTCTATGACATTGTTAGTCGGAGCGATGATTTCCCGCCAGAGTTCACAATTGAGAAGAAAGCGACAGATTTCGTGTTCAAAGGAAAAGCTGCTCAACAGCGTCTTGTGTTTCTAGGGTGCTTTTTGGCACATCTGAGATCGTCGCAAGCCAAAATGATGATGGAACAACATCGGTTCCCGTTCATGTTCGAGTGGCAGGGACGGCTGAAGGAAATTGTCGAGAAGTGTCAGCAGGCCAAGGCAGCGAAGCAAACCGCAAAGTGATCTGATGCTTAGTCAAGAAAAGCTGTTGAAAGCAATAGATGCTGATCTTCGTGTTTGCCGTAACGCTACGAATGCAGCGAAGGACACTCGCGGCAGAGACCGTCAGATACTAGAGGTTCTACTCTGACGAGACATTTACAGTGGGCACAGTCTGCTGGAGATGACCAAGCCATCCTGGAGGAAATCGTGCAGTCCTTAGAAAAGAGCGTGGTGGTGAGTTATCAACACTGGCGCGATCTAGCTACAGCCTGACTCCAAAACCGACTCCATTACTGACTCCAAAACCCCGTAAAATGACCCCAAATGACCCCGAAATAGGCCAGAACACCGTCTCCGAAATCCCACTAACTCCTTGTTTTTCAATAAAGGGCTTAGACCAGGGCAGATTATGAGTCCGCTGCTCTAACCGCTGAGCTACAGGCCCGTTCGGGTGAGTGTAGCACTGAGTTTAGTATAGGTGCGGGTTAGGGACCATCCGTCGACGAAGGAGTTAAGCGAGGCTGAAGTCGTGAAGCTGGTTACATTCGACACTGGGGACGCGCAGATCGCAGCGGTAAAGTTTGTTTTGCATTGGCGCTGAGCGGATCGCGTTTGCAAGAGCAGTCTTACAGGCCCGCGGGATTGATGGCGAGAAGGCGAGGTTCGGTCATTTCTTCTATCGCGTAACGCAAACCTTCGCGGCCGAGGCCCGAGTCCTTTGCGCCGCCGTACGGCATGTGGTCGATCCGGAAGGTGGGAACTTCACCTATCATCAAGCCGCCCACTTCGAGTGTTTCGAACGCCCGTGTGATGCGCTTGAAATCACGCGTGAAGACTCCCGCCTGTAAACCAAATTCGGAGCGATTCAGCATGTTTAGCGACTCTTCATAATCCGAGAATTTTTCCACGGTCACCACAGGGCCGAAAATCTCCATGCAGTTCACGCGCTGGTCCGGCTTCGTGTTGGTCAGCACAGTCGGTGTGACCATCGCTCCGTTGCGATGACCGCCGCAAACAACCTTGGCCCCGTCACGCACGGCTTCCTCAATCCATTCAATAACGCGCCGCGCCGCTTCTTCGCTGATCAGCGGACCGACGTCGGTGCTTTCTTCGAGGACATTGCCTACCTTAAGTTTCTGCACGCGCGAAACCAGCGCGGAAAGAAATTTTTCGTGCGCGCTCTCCTCCACCAGAATCCGCTGCACGGAGATGCAGGACTGCCCTGCATAACCATAGCCACCTATCACGCAGCGGTCGGCGGCGTATTCCAGATTTGCGTCCGCGCAGATCACCACGCCGGCATTGCCGCCCAATTCCAACACCACTCTTTTCTTTCCAGACTTCTTCTTGAGCGCCCAGCCCACCGCGGTGCTGCCAGTGAAACTGAGCAGCTTCAAGCGGTCATCGGAGACGAGGATGCCTGCGTCGTCGTTCGAAAGCGGCAGAACGTTCAGCGCGCCGGCTGGCCATCCGGCCTGCTCGATGATCTGCGCCAGGCGCAGCGCCGTCAGCGGCGTCTGCGGCGCAGGCTTCAACACGATCGTGCATCCGGCCGCGATCGCTGGGGCTACCTTGTGAGCGACAAGGTTGATCGGGAAATTAAAGGGTGTGATCGCCGCGATAGGCCCGAGCGGGAAGCGGCGGACAATCCCCCATCGCCCGGCGGTCGATGCCTGCCAATCCAGCGGCAGATACTCGCCACCCACGCGCACGGCCTCTTCGGCGGCGACACTAAAAGTGAAGACCGCGCGATCCACTTCCACGCGCGCGGTCTTGATCGGCTTGCCTGCCTCCAGCGCCACCATGCGAGCAAGTTCTTCGCTGTTCTTTTCAATTGCGGATGAGATTGCGTGCAGAACTCGCTGCCGTTCATACCCGCCCATGCGCCGGGTTATCTCAAAGCTGCGAGTGGCGGCGCGGATGGCGGCCTCGGCGTCCGAGGAAGTGGCGCGGTAGGTTACGCCGACGCGTTGGCGGGTGCCGGGCGAGAGGATTTCGATACGCTCGCCTTCATTCCGCCACTTACCGTCGAGAAGGAAGCCCAGGTTGATGGACTCGATTGCTGTCGGCATAAACTTTTTCTAAGCGTGAGAAAGCGCGGCCTGTTTTCGCTCCGCAACGGCCGCAAGGGCGGCCTCGATGACGCCGAGACCTTCGTCGAATTGCTCATCTGTGACCACCAGCGGAACCAGAATGCGGATGACGTTGTTGAACGTTCCGGCTGTTATGGTAATAAGGCCATGCTCATAGCAGAAGCGGGCCACCTGTTTCGTTTCGGTATCAGCGGGCTCTCGCGTAGCCGCGTCGCGAACCAGCTCCATCGCGCACATCCCGCCCAAGCCGCGGACATCGCCGACCAACGGCCATTTCTTCTGCCAGGCACGGGCGCGCTCTTCAAAGCGGCGGCCAATGGCGACTGAGCGGCTGAGCAAATTGTCTTGCTCGACAGTTTCGATTGCGGCTAAAGCCGCTGCACAGGATAACGGATGACCGCAGAATGTCCCGCCGAGCGCTCCCACGCCGGGCGCATCCATAATTTCCGCGCGGCCTGTGACCGCCGCAATGGGCATACCCCCGCCGAGCGATTTGGCCATGGTGATCAGGTCCGGCTCGATGCCGAAGTGTTCGCTGGCAAACCATTTCCCGGTGCGCGCAAAACCGGACTGCACTTCGTCGGCAATGAAGAGAATCCCGTGTTCGCGGCAGATTTTTTGCAGAAGCGCAAAGTAGTCTTTCGGCGGAACGATGAATCCGCCTTCGCCCAGGACGGGCTCGGCAATGACCGCGGCCACAGATTCCGGCGCGACGTTGCGTTTGAATGCATCCTCGAGATGATGCGCGAATGTCTCCGCCGTGGCGCCTTTCTCGCTGCGATAGGGGTAGGCAAAGGGGATGCGATACACGTCGCTGGCAAATGGCTCAAAGCCCGCCTTGTACGGATGCGTCTTGCTGGTGAGCGTCATGGTCAGCAACGTTCGGCCATGGAACGCATCCTCGAAGCAAATCACTGCGGGACGCTTGGTGTAAGCGCGCGCGATCTTAACTGCGTTTTCCACCGCCTCCGCGCCGGTATTGACGATGATGGTTTTCTTTGGACTTTTCCCAGGTGTCAGCGCGTTCAGCTTTTCCGCCAGTGCGATGTAGCTTTCGTACGGAGTCACCGCAAAACAGAGGTGCAAGTGCTTCTCGAGCTGCTCGCGCAATGCCGATACTACGCGCGGCGAGCGGTGACCGACGTTGAGACACCCAATCCCGCCTGCAAAATCGAGATAGCGATTGCCGTCGACGTCTTCGAGCGTCGAGCCTTCCGCAGAAGCCATGAAAATGGGAGCGCTATTGTATGGCCCGCGAGGAACCGCGGCTTCGCGCCGGGCCATCAAAGCCCGCGAGCGCGGTCCGGGAATTTCTGTGCGAATTTGAATTGTCGACATTTCAGTACCACCCAATTGGAGTCTCGTCGAGGTTCACAAACACTTGCTTGGTTTCGAGATATTCTTCCAAGCCCCAGGGGCCCAGCTCGCGACCAAAGCCGGATTGCTTATACCCACCCCACGGCGCTTCGACATATGTTGGCTGCATGTGATTCACCCAAACGATCCCGGCGCGAAGGGACTTGACGACGCGAAAGGCTTTGTAAATGTCTCGCGTCCAAACAGCGGCAGCCAAACCGTACGGCGTGTCGTTGGCAATGCGAATCGCGTCCGCTTCTCCATCGAACGGAATCACGGACGCAACAGGGCCGAAGATCTCTTCACGCGCGATGCGTGCGCTATTTTCCACATCGTAGAAAATCGTGGGCTCGAGGTAATAGCCTTTGCCAAACTGCTTCGGCCGGCCGCCGCCAATCGCGACCTTGGCTTCTTTCTTTCCGACTTCGAGATAGGATTGCACGCGATCATATTGTTCTTTGCTGACCAGCGGGCCCATCTTGGTTTCGCGTTCGAGCGGCGGCCCTAGTTTGATGCGCTTTGCCTTCTCCGTCATCGATTCCACGAAACTGGTATAGATTTTCTTCTCTACCAGAATGCGGCTGCCAGCCGAGCAGACTTCGCCTTGGTTGATGAAGACACCGAACAATGCGCCGTCGACAGCAGCTTCCCAATCCGCTTCCGCGAAGAAAATATTCGGCGACTTGCCGCCAAGTTCCAGCGTCACACGCTTCAGCGTGTCTGCCGCACTTTTTACGATGATCTTGCCGACCGCCGCGCTCCCCGTGAACGCGACCTTGTCGACGCCGGGATGCGCCACCAAGGCCGCTCCAGCGGTCTCACCGAAGCCATTGATGATGTTCACCACCCCAGGAGGAAGGCCGACTTCTTCAAACCAGTTGGCGAACTCCAAAGCTGTCAGCGGCGTTTGCTCCGCAGGCTTCAGGACGCAGGCGCAGCCGGCGGCCAGTGCGGGCGCCAGCTTCCACGCCGCCATGAGGAGCGGGTAATTCCAGGGAATTATTTGCGCAGCCACCCCCATAGGCTCGCGGAGGGTGAAGCTCAGCGCATTGGCTGGCACCGGATTGACGTGCCCCAGAACTTTCGTTGCCAGGCCGCCATAGTATTCAAAGCAGGTCGCCACGTCGGCGATGTCGTATTCCGCTTCGACGATCGGCTTGCCCGTATTGCGCGATTCGAGGTCGGCCAAGCTCGCCGCGTTCTGTCTGATCTTGTCCGCAAGCTTGAACAGGATGCGCCCGCGATCCTGAGCAGTCGTTTTCGACCACGGCCCCGAATCAAACGCGTTGCGCGCCGCGCTGACCGCCCCATCCACGTCCGTTTTGTCGGCGGCACTGACGCGGGCGATTACTTCTTCGGTCGAAGGGTCGTAAACCGGAAAGGTTTGGCCTGATGCGCTCGCCGCCCATTGGCCGTTCACGTAGTTCCGATACGTGCGGACTTCCGCCTTTACACTGCTCGACATGACAACCTCCGAATTCCAGCTGGGCTCC
>WNFR01015940.1_pt1 | contig 10441 bp, 8 predicted proteins | sample 5400221 | NCBI WGS metagenome assembly WNFR01 (sample SAMN13153357, study PRJNA577476) | soil metagenome | isolation source: 40 cm soil under Madrone tree | place: USA:California | collected 2016-06-14 | reverse complement strand
TCGCGGCGCTGTCCGATCCGCGAGCGCTCGCTTATTTGCCGGAAAGCAAAGGGCTCCGCGAAGCGCGCGAAGCCGTCTCCGGTTACTACCATGGGCGAATGGGATTTGCTGCGACGGGACAAAGCGTCGATCCTGAACGCGTCGTCCTCACATCCGGGACCAGCGAAGGCTACAGCCATATTTTTCGACTGCTGTGCGATGCCGGCGACGAAATACTCGTTCCCTCTCCCAGCTACCCGCTGTTTGAATTTCTCGCCGATCTTGCCGACATTCAGCTCGTTCCCTATCCACTTTTCTATGATGATGGCTGGGGAATCGATTTCGCATCGTTGCGCGAGGCGCTCACGCCGCGTTCGCGGGCTGTGCTGGTCGTGCATCCCAACAATCCCACGGGCTCGTTCGTCAAGCCGCGCGAGGCTGCCGTACTGGCCGAGATTTGCGCGAAGCGTGAGATGGCAATTGTGGCCGATGAAGTTTTTCTTGATTACGCGGACGAATTCCAAAATGCCGATTCGGCGCGTACCTTTGCATTGCACGACGCGGCGCTTACATTTACGCTGAGCGGACTTTCCAAAATTTCGCTCTTGCCGCAAATGAAGCTGGCCTGGATGGTCGTGAGTGGCCCGGAGAGTTTGGTTCAAACAGCCGTCGCGCGGCTTGAAATCATCGCGGATACTTATCTTTCGCCCGGCACGCCGGTGCAACTTGCGCTGCCAACATTTCTCGCGTTGCGACGCGGCCTTCAGGCGCAATTGCAGGAGAGAATCTCCGCGAATCTTGCGATCCTCGATGCCACGCTGCGCGAATCGAAGCTGCTCGCGCGCCTCGACCGCGAAGGCGGCTGGTGCGCGATCCTTCGCGTCCCGGCCACCGGACCCGATGAGGACCTAGCCGTCGAGTTGCTCGAGCGCTGTTCAGTCATGGTGCATCCCGGACATTTCTTCAATTTTTCGCGGGATGGTTTCCTGGTGCTCAGCTTGATTACGCCGGAGGAACAATTTGACGAAGGAGTGAGGCGGCTGAGGAAATTCTTCGACGGATAAATGCGTACGGAAGCGCCCCGTTACGCTTCGGCTTCGAGGACAACAACTGGCTGATAAGTGCGCGGCACGACCGCTTCGGCAATGGCAATCAGGCGATCTTGCTGGCTGAAGACGCGCAGGCGTGCGGGTTTCCATTCACCGGAATTAAGTTCCGCTGTCGCGCCCTGCGCAATGCTGAGGCGGCCGGGCTGAATCTGCGCAAGCTGCAACGTGAATTTTGAGCCGTGGCGCACGCGTTGTTCGATGAGAGACGGCACCGTGGCGCTCGGCAATTCCGGCAGCAAGCGCTCGAGGGGAATGACGTATTGCGCGAGATTGCCTTCCGCGGCGGCGCGCTGGAGATCTTCGAGTTTCGCGGCCTGGTCGAGCGTGAATTCGCCGACCGCGGTGCGGATAATTTCCGCGAGGTGCGCGCCGCATCCCAGCGCCGCGCCCATATCGTGGGCCAGCGAACGAATATAAGCGCCGGCCGCGCATTCGATGGAAAACTTCGCAAGCGCCCCGGCAACTTCATCGACGCGAAAATCGTAGACTTCGATGTCGACCGCTTTCAGCTCGACAGGTTTTTTCTTTCGCGCGAGCTCGTGTGCCGGGCGTCCATGAATTTTTTTCGCGGAGTAAGGCGGAGGCATCTGCGGAAACAGGCCAACGCGCGCGGCCGCCAGGCGTTCGATCTCAGCGCGATCGAGCACGGGTGCGGCGTCCGGCCCCTGGGCTGCGCCGTCCGCATCGTAAGTGTCCGTCGCGAATCCGAATCGGAATGTGGAGGTGTAGCGTTTGCGGCGCCCGGCATAAAATTGCGCGAGCCTTGTGGCGCGGCCCAGTAGCAGGACGAGCACCCCAGTCGCCAGTGGATCGAGCGTGCCGAGATGGCCGATCTGCCGAAATCCGAGGATGCGGCGAGCGGCATCGACGACGTCATGTGACGTCCTGCCCTGCGGTTTGTCGACGATGAGTGCGCCGTCGAGCGGCGCAGGCTGAGATTTTCGTGGCATGTACGGGCGCGGGCTGAACTTACAACCCGCCGGAAAAACGTGCGGGTTTGAGACTTGGGTCAGTAAAAAACTCAGGGGTTAAAAGGTTACGGGTGTCGTGCCTGAAGGCACGACCCACAAACCATAAAACCTGCAACCCGAAACCTAAAAGCAAAAATCTCAAATCTGAAATTTGAAAATCTGAAATCTCAAATCTGAAATCCCCAAGCTCCAACCTGAGACCTGCAACCTGGCACCTAAGACCTGCACTTCAGGACGCGGGCTTCCTGGTCTGCCGTAAAAGCTCTTCGATCCGCTGGCTGTATTCCTCGGAATGATCGAGCGTGAAATGAATTTCCGGCGCGCGGCGAAGTTGAATGCGCTCCGTCAGCTCGTGGCGAATGTACCCGACGGCTGCCGCAAGGCCCCTAATCGTGCTTTTCTGCTCGGCCTCGGTTCCCATCACGCTGACGAAGACGCGCGCGTGCTTCAGGTCGGGCGTCACGCGCACTTCGGTAATCGTAACCAGGGCGGCAATGCGCGGGTCCTTCAACTCACCGGCGACCATGATGCCCAACTCGTGAAGGATTTCCTCGGCCACGCGTTCGTGCCGATGTCCCGCGATCGTCATCGTTGTCTCACTGATTGCGGAATTTCTTATGATTTCGCACTTGCGGTTTCATCTAAAGCACTTCCAGGTCATGCCCGATAAGATCGCGGCCCAGCAGTCGTTCGGAATCCTCGAGTACATTGCGCAGAGATTGTTCCAGGTACGTGTTGTTGTTCGACAAACTCACGACGCCAACCACCGACCGCTGCCAGGAATCCTGCCCCTCGAGTTCAGCAACGGCCACATTAAACTTACCTCGCAGCCGGTCTTTCAGGCTGCGCAAAACCTGCCGCTTGTCTTTTAGCGAGTGCGCCTCGGGAATATAGATTTCCAGGGTGGCACAAGTCTCTGCATGTGGAAGCACTCGAGAACGTCTCCAACTTTAATGTCGTTGAAGTTGGAAACGCTCGCGCCGCACTCAAATCCGGAACGCACTTCATTCGCATCGTCCTTGAACCGCTTCAATGAACTGATGCGCCCGGTGTAGATTACGATGCCTTCGCGGAGCACGCGGACTTCAGAGTCGCGCTTGAGCACGCCGTCCAGCACGTAGCAGCCCGCGATCATGCCGACGCCTTTGACGCGGAATGTGTTGCGGACTTCGGCGCGGCCCAGATGCGTTTCCTTGAAGACCGGATCCAGCAGCCCGGTCATGGCTTTTTTGATTTCGTCGGAAACTTCGTAAATGATCGTGTGCGGCCGAACTTCGACGCCTTCGCGCTGCGCCAGGTCGGAGGCCTTGCGGTCGGGCCGGACGTTGAACGCCACGATGATTGCGCCCGAAGCCGACGCGAGAAGAACGTCATTCTCCGTGACGGCGCCAATGCTGGCATGAATGATTTTTAGCTTCACGCGGTCGTCGGAAAGTTTCGGCAGCATTTCGCTCAACACTTCCACCGAACCCTGCACGTCGGCCTTGATGACCAGCGGAAGTTCCTTAACGTCACCCGCTTTGAGTTGCTCGTGCAACTGGTCGAGCGTGATGCGCGCGCCCGCGGATTTCGCCAGCGTGGCTTCACGCAGTTTGCCCTGGCGGAATTCCACGATGTGGCGCGCCCGCGCTTCGTCGGCTACCTGGAACTGGTCGCCCGCTTCGGGAGCGCCTTGCAAACCGAGAACTTCCACGGGAGTCGACGGCCCAGCGCTTCTGACCGGGCGCCCATGATCGTCAAACATGGCTCGAACTTTTCCGTAGACAGCGCCGCAAATAAAAACGTCGCCAGTGTGCAGTGTTCCCGTTTGCACCATGATCGTAGCGACAGCGCCGCGCCCTTTATCCACACGGGATTCCAGCACGGTGCCGGCCGCGGGAGCTTTCGGATTGGATTTCAGTTCGCGGAGATCGGCCACCAGCAAAATCATTTCCAGCAGCTTATTCAGATTTTTCTTTTGTTTCGCGGAGACCTCGACCATCACGGTGTCGCCGCCCCATTCCTCGGGCATCAATCCGCGTTCGGAAAGCTGGCGCTTCACGCGCTCGACCTGCGCTTCCGGCTTATCGATTTTGTTAATCGCGACAATGATAGGAACGCCCGCGGCCTTTGCATGGTCGATGGCTTCCTGTGTTTGCGGCATCACGCCATCATCGGCGGCAACGACGAGCACGACAATGTCGGTCACTTTCGCGCCGCGGGCGCGCATGCGCGTGAATGCTTCATGGCCCGGCGTATCGACGAATACAACTTTGCGGCCGTCAATGTGAACGACGGAAGCGCCGATATGCTGAGTGATGCCTCCAGCCTCTCCCGCTGCGACTTCAGTTTCGCGGATGGCGTCAAGCAAGCTGGTCTTGCCATGATCGACGTGGCCCATCACGGTGACGACGGGCGGCCGCGGTTCAAGATTTTCAGGTTTTTCTTCGCGGGCGACTTCCTGAACCACGTCTTCTTCAAACGTCAGCACCTTAACGATGCCATTAAACGATTCCGCGAGAGTCGTTGCGGTCGCCGTATCAAGCGCCTGGTTAATACTGGCGAAGATGCCGCGATCCAACAAAAGTTTCAGGACTTCCTTCGCGCGCACATCGAGTTTTTCCGCGAGGTCGCGGACCGTCACGCCTTCCGTAATCGTAATTTCGCGAGGTTCGCGCGGCGGAGGCGCGGGAGCGCGCTCAATATGCGCGGTACGTCGCTCGCCCGGACCGACTCGAGCGCGCACGGGATGCAGTTTTCGTTCACCTTCTTCAAAGCGCTTCTCAATTGTGGGACGCGCGCGCGCCGCGGGCTTGCGCTCGTAAATTGGCTTCCCGGGCTCCGCCTTGGGAGGCATTTTGTCCGAAGGCTGCGCGGGAGAGGGGCGTCCTCCGGGCCGCGGACCACCTGGACGTCCGGGCATCGGCTGCCCAGGACGCATGGGAACTTGCCCCGGACGGCCTGGAGCGCCGGGTCGGGCCGGAAATCTAGATGGCGCTGCGCCGGGCCGCGCACTGGCCGTGGGGCGGACTGGTGCAGGGGGATTCACGCGCGCGCCGGGCGGCAGCGGATTCCAGTTTGGTTTGGGAGCGGATTTCGTCGCAGAAGTCGGGTGCGCCGTCGTGGCATGTCGTGCCGAAGCTGCAGGAGCAGATGCCGGCCGAGCAGATGCCGGAGGCTGCGCAGGCGGCTTTGTCGCTGCCGGAGCGGGCGCCGGAACCTGTCTTGGAGCTCCGGGAGCAGTCACAGGAGGGCGGGCGGCTGGTTTGGGAGCAGCAGCGGGCGCCGCGGCAGGTTTTACCGGAGCGGCCGGCGCTACAGCGGGAGCAGCAGGCTTCGCAGCAATCACTGCAGGTGCTGGAGCAGGTTTCGGCACAGCGGGTGCGCGCGGAGCAGGCGCGGCAGGCGCAGCTGCCGCAGGAGGCGGCGCGGACACAACAGGAGCGTGGGGAGCGGCAGCAACGGGAGGAGGAGGTGGCGGAGGAGCTACCACGGCAGGCTTCAGGCGCGCTGCCTTGGCGGCTGCATCTTTCGCGGCCTTTTCGGCCACGGCTTTTTGCTCGGCCGCGGCTTCCTCTTCAGCAGCGTCGCGGAAGTGCTTGCGCACTCTCTCGGCTGCGTCGACGTCGATCGAACTCGAATGCGTTTTTTTCTCGGTAACGCCGGCCTCAGGCAAATAATCAATAATCGCCTTGGCCTTGACCTCAAGTTCGCGCGCCAATTCGTTGATGCGGATTTGATTCGCTTCTGTCATTGCCCTCCGGGACTACTCCTTGCTACTTTCTTCCGGCTTTTCCTCGGGTTCAGGGGAATCACCGGATTCCGTGTTCCCGGCTTCACCTTCTGCCGCGGCTGCAGCCGCAGCAGCAATTTCTTCCGCTTCCGTGGGAGCCTCAACTTCTTCAGCGGCGACGTCGGCGGCTTCGCTGGCTTCTTCGGTGGCTTCCTGCGTTTCTTCCACGCCAGTTTCGGCGGATTCCTGCTCCGCAAGACCTTCGAGAGATTCTGTTTCCGCCGAGGGATTTTCAAGCGACTGGAAATAGGCGGCCACGGAAAGTTGAATCTTCTCGACCATTTTCTCGCCGATTCCCGGAATTTCAGTGAGCTGTTCGGGCGTCATGTCGGCAAGTTTTTCAATCGTGGTGACGCCGTGTGTTTCGATACGCTCGATCGTCTTGGGTCCTACGCCCTTCAGTTCGGAGAGTGGAGTACCCGGCGCGGTGAGCGCGGCCATTTGCGCTTCGATTTCCTGGCGCTTTTCTTCCTCGCTCTTGATGTCCACGTTCCAGCCGATCAGCTTGCTGGCCAGGCGAACGTTCTGGCCTTTCTTGCCGATGGCCAGAGAAAGCTGCGTGTCCTCGACAATGATTTCGAGATGCCGCGTTTCAGGATCGATGATCTGAACGCGCGTGACTTTAGCGGGCGAAAGCGCTTTCTGCGCGAACGTTACGGTGTCTTCGGAATACGGGATGATGTCGATTTTTTCGCCACGCAATTCGCGAATGATCGATTGCACGCGCATGCCCTTCATGCCCACGCATGCGCCAACCGGGTCCACATCCTTGTCGCGGCTCTGCACCGCGATCTTGGTGCGCTCGCCTGCTTCGCGCGCGGCCGCGCGGATCTGCACGGTGCCGTCGTAAATTTCGGGAACTTCCATCTCAAACAAGCGTTGCACTAAAATGGGATCTGCGCGGGAGACGATTACCTGCGGTCCCTTCGCGGAACGATCCACCGCGCGAATCACCACGCGCAAACGGTCGCTGATATTGTATGTTTCGAGGCGTGATTGCTCGCGTTTCGGCATGCGCGCTTCGGCGCGTCCCAGATCGACGATCACGTCGGGCCCTTCAGTGCGCTTGACGACGCAGTTCACGAGCTCGCCGACGCGGCCGTTATATTCGTTGTAGATGGTATCGCGTTCCGCTTCGCGCACTTTCTGCATGATCACTTGCTTTGCAGTTTGCGCGGCGATGCGGCCGAGCACGTCGGTGGGCTTGGGTATCACAACTTCGCTGCCCACGACCGCGCTCGGATCGATTCTCTTCGCTTCAGCCAGCGTGAATTCTTTTTTCGGGTCGGTAACTTCCTCGACCACGGGACGCACGGCGAACACGTCAATCTGCCCGGAGTCTGGATTGAACTTTGCGCGGAGGTCTTCTTCGGTCTTGTAATATTTCCGCGCGGCAACAATCATCGCGTCTTCAATCGCCGCGACGATCACCTCCGGTTCAATGTGCTTTTCCCGGCTGATCTGCTCGATTGTCTGGTACAGCAGACTGGCCATTTTTCCCTCACCTTAAAATTCCACAACCAGGTTTGCCTTGCGAATACCTTCCATCGGCACGGCAATCACCCGGCCCTGCACTTCTATCTGGACCTTGCCGCCGGCGACCCCCGCCAGACGGCCTTCAAAAAATTTCTGATTCTCCACCGGTTCAATCGTTGAAATTCGCGCCAACCGTCCGGTGAAGCGCTCAAATTCCGCCGGCTTGGTCAGCTTGCGATCGAGCCCCGGAGAGCTGACTTCCAGAATATAATGCTGCTGTCCAGGAATCAGATCTTCGACGTCCAGCAAAACGCTGAGCTGATTGCTGACCGCTTCGCAATCCTTGTGGCTGACGCCTTCGGGCTTATCAATATAGACGCGCAGAAAGCGATCTCGCCCCACTTTCCATTCGACGTCCACGACTTCCAGGCCCAGCGATTGCGCCACGCGCTCTGCGGCTTCGCGGATGCGCTCCAGTTCCATCTCCGCCTTCCAACTGCCCGCCGGAATTCGCGCCCTGGGCTCTACTTTTACGCTGAACGTTTACCCTGAGCCCTTCACCCCCGCGGGGGTGAAAGCGAAGGGCGTCAAGTGAAGCGTCGAGCCCGCAGTTAAACGGGTGCGGGTTCTACTCGGAGCCCGCTGTTAAAAATGACCAGCGATAGCTCGGCCCCCGGCGCTCCGGTTCGCGCCCAACAAAAAAGTGGGCTCTCGCCCACTGAAGATTGCGTCCGGCTTCAGGCTAATTAAGTATAGTCAGCCATTGCTTTAATTGCAAGCTGCAGACGATTCAACATCTGAACTGGCGCGAGCCAAGCTAAAGACGATGCCTTTGCCAGACGAGTACCGTCCAAACAAGCAGAAAAAATACTCCGTCCCAGATACCTAAGTTCCCAACAACCTTTAAGAAATATACAAGCGACATGAGAAGAGCAATGCTTAGAAGAAGGAAGACGCTATACATTCTATTCATCTTCATCCTGGCTCTTATTGCACTTTCGTACTTTATTGTGGGCGGGGGCCTGCCCTTTGAAGCGCGCTTTGGCGGGTGCCCCAGACTTCAGTTTCCTGAAGGCTGGGGCATTTGATTTTCTTCGGCGACCAGAGGTGCGTTCGCCGCGAATACGTTATGGAGTAGGCTTTTTTGCCGGCGCGGGAGCCGGAGCAGCAGGCTTCGGCGCGGGCGTTGATGCCGCGGGAGCGCCGGCATTTTTCACCGGGTAGGCCTGATCGTAGAGGCGCACAACTTCCTGCGTAATATCCGCCTGGGCCGATCCGTAGACGACAGGACTGCCTTGCGCGGAAGTGTCGAGCACAGCGACGAACCCGTTCTCTCTCGCGTAGCGATCCAGGACATCGAGCATTTTGCGCCCGATGGAGTCAACGATTTCACCCTGGGCGGCGTTCAATTCTTCAGTCAAACCATCGTTGTCCCGCTGCAGCCGCCGCGTCAGGAGTTCGCCTTGACGCTGCAGTTTTGCCTTTTCATCGTCGCTCAGCGTGCGCGCGCCTTCATTCAGGCGGCGTTGAATGTCCTCGATCTGCTTCTGCGTGTTTTGCAGCTCATTTTGCTTGGGTGCAAATTGCGATTGCAGTTGCGCCTGCGCCTGCTTCCCCTCGGCCGTGGCCACAATGGCGTTTCGCACATTGAGTACACCGATTTTTGCCGGCGCCGATGCAGCAGCGCCTCCGCCGGTCGACTGCGCCCGGATCCCGGCGAGCGGCCCCAAGAAAACTATGGCCAACGCAGCCCAAGTGAACTTGGAGCGTGGCCCTGACAGACTCCAAGCGGAGCCCCTTGCCGAATTAACGTTCATCCTTGCTCCTTTGTCTTCCGCGGGCTCCACGCTTCACTTGACGCCCTTCCCTTGAAGGGCTCAGGGTAAACGTTCAGTGTAAAACTAGAGCCCGGACTTATTCCGGCGGGCTCCAAGTAGAGCCCGCACCCGAATGCTTTCAAACGAAAATCACAAATCGCGAATTATAGCGGCCTGATTTCATGTGCGTCAATCACTAATGCTGACTGGCCTCGACTGGGTTGGAGCCCGGACATCCGCTTACCCGGTACCGATGCGCTCGCACTTCCCCGAGTTGGCTGAGACCGGCGCGGTTCCCCGGAGTTGCTGGAACAAGTGTCGCCGGAAAAAATCAACGCGGCACGGGCACGAGCAGCACCCGTCCGTTTGCCGTATCGGCAATCACCGCAACATTCGTCAGCGGATGAATATCCACGGCGAATTGAAATGGTCCCGCAAGACCAAGAGCTGAATTCGGCGGCGGCGGAGGCAGCGTCAACACCGCGCGAATCCGTTTGCTGAGAATATCAGCGACCGTAATGGTATGGCTGCCCGTATTGGTGCTGATCAAAGTTCCCGTCAAATAATTATACGCGATGGCTGTCGGATTAATTCCCACGCGCAGAAATGCGGTCTGTTGTTGCGTCGTGGGATCGTAGATCGTAATCGAATTATTTGCGCCCGAGGCCGCCAGGAAGGAATTGGTCGCCGGATCGAACGCCACTGAAGTGGGCACGCTGATCCCAAAACTCGCGCTGAGGGACCCGGATGGAGCGGTGGCAATGCCCACCGAATTGCTGGCATCGGCGGCGACCGCAATCTGACGGGTCAGGTAGTCAAATGCGACAGCAATCGGGTGCTGGCCCGTCGAAATGCTGCTGACGCCGTTTGACGCCAGGTTCACGACCGAGACCGTGTTCGCCACGCTATTTGTCACGGCCGCCTCACCGGTGTCCTGGTCGGCCGCCACACCTACAGGGTTCGCGCCGGTATTGAGGTTGGCGGCTGACTGCTGGAGTTCGTCGACGATCGAAGCGTTGCTGCTCTGGCTGTTGGCCACCACGGCTTTGTGCAGCCGCGGCAGCACGGCAACACCCAGTGGGTTCGTGCCCACGGCGACGGTGGCTCCGGTCCCTGTTGAAAGATCGATCAACGCAACAGTATTGCATCCCGACAATGTAACCGCGGCGATGTTCTGTACAGGATCGACGGCTACGCCCTCAGGTAGCGGCGGCGTCGAGCAACCGGTGGACACATCGATACTTTGCGTGACGGTGAAATCCGAGGCATTGCTGACGGCGCCAGATTCCAGTACGTCGACGGCGAACCGGCGAGCCG
>WNFR01010391.1_pt1 | contig 10441 bp, 11 predicted proteins | sample 5400221 | NCBI WGS metagenome assembly WNFR01 (sample SAMN13153357, study PRJNA577476) | soil metagenome | isolation source: 40 cm soil under Madrone tree | place: USA:California | collected 2016-06-14 | reverse complement strand
TAGCAGTGGGCCTTCGGACTGGGTTTGCGGGCGGTTCCGGGGGTTCGCCGGTCGCAACCCCTGGTGCGGCCAGGGCGGGCGTTCATAATGCTGAGAGCGCGATGCCGAGCGCGCGCGCTGCCACGAGCAGGCGGTTGTCGTAGCCGGCCAGTTCCACTGTCGCGCCTTCCCCGCGGATGAATTCGATTGTCGCGAGGTGAAGGCAGTCAAGGGTGCGCACCGGGACGGGAAAAGGCCGCAATGCCCGAGCCAAGACCGGCGGCGTCAGTCCGATCAGCTGCAAACGCCCGACCAGCGCTCGCGCCGAAGCGCCGAGCGGCGGGCCAAACCCGCGGGCATGCACGCGATTCCGTATTCGAGCAGCCTGCTGGAAACCAGCGGCTCCTGCCAAAGTGCCTCCGGGGGCGATCGACCCTCGCCGAACAATTGAGCGAGCGCGACGGAGCTGTCGAGATAGATCAACGGTCTTCCCGATCGCCGCTCCAGCTCCTGCATCAGCTCGTCAAAGGGCACCATCGGATGGCGGGGCGGGGGCTCGACGCCGGATCTGTCGGAGGTGTGAGCCACCCCTCGCGGACCCCGCGCTCGAAAAATTTGTTCGAGTCCTGCCGTGGGGGCACGATCTCGGCGACAATGCGGTTGCGGTCGGTGATCACGACCGTCTCGCCGGAGGCCGCCAGGCGGACGTATTCGCTGAGCTTGTTCTTTAACGTCTTCAGACCCACGGTGCGCATGGACGCAAAGTAGCCTCTCAAGGCTACTTGATCAAGGATCGTCATCTCCGTGTGGGTGCACTGGGCGGGCGGCGGCTATAGTCGGCCTCAGCAATCCCGAGAGCAGTCGATCGAAGCGAACAGCGGCCACCGGTAGGGCGCCCTCCGGCTTGAGTAATCGGCACCGCCCGCGCGAAAGCGCCGCCTACTCGTCCTCATCACCGATCAGCAGCACCATTTCGGTGTGCGCGACGCTCGCGAACGCCTCATCCAGGGTCGCCAGAGGACATCAATACTTATGACCTGCGTGACGCCAGGCGAGAATTTCTTCGACGGTGACCGTGCCTGTTGTTTTACCAAGCTCCTTGATATCTTCGATCGCCTGATCGATTTCCTGCTGCCGCAGATGCGCCTCAGGGACAATTCGCGCGACGGCCCGACCATCCCGGGTGATGACGATGGTCTCACCCTGTTCGACTTCATCGAGCAGCTGATGAAGGCGGGTTTCAGCCTCGGATGCCTGGACTTCGCGTGCCATCGATAATTCCGATTAGTCGATTAGGTTTGCGCTGGCCGCAGTCTTGGTCGCCCGCATGCATGCAGCCGGCGAGAGCGATCGCCGCTACCTGTGGCCGAAACCACCCATGTGTCCGGCCCCGCCGGCGAAACCGCCAAATCTGGCCTGGGCGTGGAAACCCGCTGGGCTGTGGAAGCCCGCCGGGCTGTGGAAACCCGCCCGGCCATGGAAACCCGCTCGGCCATGGAAACCCGCTCGGCCGGGGAGGCCGCGAAAACCGGCGGTGTGGTGGAAGCGACCGGCGCCGGCGCCGAAAGCGGGGAGCCCAAAGAAGGGATCGCCCCAGCCGTAATCCGGCCAATAATCGTAACCTTGCGAACCCTCGGCATAGCCGCCGCCGCTCGCCGCGATACAACCGTAATCCGGGTAATCCTGGGAAAGGGTGTAGCCCGGCGGGCAGGCCGGTTGGGCCGGGGCTGGTCGAGATCCGCGCAATACGGTCGGGGACGGGAGCGTGGCGGCGGGCTCCGATGGGGCGGCCGACGGCACCGAAACGATTTCCGCATGGAGCGCGATCGGCGCGATCAATGCGAAGACGAGGGCGAGGGCGCCGATCGCCGAAAGAGACTTGTGCATCGCGGTTTCCTTGAGATGGTCGCCGCCCGCGGGCGGCGCTGTGCTTGAAGCGAGCATGGCGGAAATATAATGCTTCTCGGGCTCGCAACGACCGTCTGGGACGAAGGACCGCAGATGCAAGGCGGAACCACATACAACGCCGCTGCCGATCTGATCGCGCGCAACCTCGCCGCCGGACGCGGCGGGAAGCCCGCCTTCATCGACGACCGCGGGCAATACAGCTATGCCGAAATCGCCGAGCGAGTGAGCCGGTTTGCCAATGTCGTGCGCCGGCTCGGGGTGCATCCCGAGCAGCGGATCCTGCTCTGCCTGCACGACACGATCGACTTTCCGACCGCGTTTTTGGGGGCGATCAAGGCGGGGGTCGTGCCGGTCGCGGTCAACACCCAGCTGTCAGCGGATGAGTTCGCCTTTATGCTGGCCGACAGCCGGGCGCGGGTGGTGATCGTCTCGGCGCCGGTGCTGCCGGCGATGACGGCGGCATTGGCGCAGCTGCCGGAGCCTAGGCCCGCGGTCATCGTGTCGGGCGGCATGCCGGAAGAGCGCGGGCTCGACGATTTGCTCGCGGCCGCACCGGCGATCTCGGAGACCGCGCCGACCCATCCCGACGAGCCCTGCTTCTGGCTCTATTCCTCGGGCTCGACCGGCCGGCCGAAGGGGACCGTCCATATCCAGTCGAGCCTGATCGGCACCGCCGAGCTCTATGCGATCCCGGTGCTCGGCATCGCCGAGCGCGATGTCAGCTTCTCGGCCGCGAAACTGTTCTTCGCCTATGGGCTCGGCAATTCGCTGACCTTTCCGATGGCGGTCGGTGCCACCAGCGTGCTGATGGCCGAGCGACCGACCCCGGCGGCGGTCGGGCGCGTACTGCGCGAGCACCGGCCGACGATCTTTTACGGGGTGCCCACGCTCTACAATGCGATGCTCGCCAGCAACGATCTGCCGCAGCCGGAGGAGCTCGCATTGCGGTGTTGCGTCTCGGCCGGCGAGCCCTTGCCGGCCGAGATCGGCCGGCGCTGGTCGGCACGGATCGGCGTCGACATCCTCGACGGCATCGGCTCGACCGAGCTGTTGCACATCTTTCTCAGCAATCGGCCGGGCGAGGTGCGCTACGGCACGACCGGCAGGCCGTTCGCCGGCTATGCGCTCCAGATCGTCGACGAGGAGGGCCGGAGGGTCCCGCGCGGCGAGATCGGCGACCTCCTGGTCAGCGGTCCGACCAGTGCCGCCGGCTACTGGAACAACCGCGAGCGCAGCCGGACCACCTTCAATGGCATATGGACCCGCACCGGCGACAAGTATTTCGAGGACGAGGACGGCTATTACGTCTATTGCGGCCGCAGCGACGACATGCTGAAGGTGAGCGGCATGTATGTCTCGCCGGCCGAGGTCGAGGCGGCGCTGATTGCGCATGAGGATGTGCTCGAAGCGGCGGTGGTCGGGGCGGCGGATGACGACGGACTGATCAAGCCCAAGGCGTTTGTGGTCGTCAAACCCGGCATCGGCGCCGACGACGAACTCGCCCGGGCGCTCGACCAACACGCCCAGAGGATGTTGGCGCCGTTCAAATGCCCGCGCTGGATCGCCTTCCTCGACGAGCTGCCAAAAACCGCGACCGGCAAGATCCAGCGCTTCAAATTGCGCGAGGCGTCGTCGTTGGCGCCACGACCGGGAGAACCCGCATGAACGGGGTGAGGCGACTTCTCGGATGTTAGGGTGCGGCCGGCACCTCGCACCGATCGGCTCGGGCTGCGGTGAGCCAGGCGCGCTCGAGCGATGGGCGGCCGAGATGATAGCCCTGCAAATATCCTATACCTTCGGAACGCAACCAGGCTGCCTCGTCGGCGCTCTCGACGCATTCGGCTATCGTGCTCAGTCCAAAACCCTTGGCTAGTCCGAGCAGATGACGAAGAAAGACCCGGCATTGGGACTGCTTCGTCAGATTCCGAACAAGGGAGCCATCGATCTTGACTAGGTCGACCGGCAAGATCTGAAGATGCCGCAGCGAGGTGTGTCCGGCGCCGAAATCGTCGAGTGCCACGCGGCAGCCGAGCCCGCGCAGCGTGTCGACAAAGCGCGCCGACTCCTCTATGTCGCAGAGTGCCGCCGTTTCCGTGATCTCGACGACCAGGCGCTGGGCGAATTCGGGACGGTGGCGCAGCAGCGACATCAGCAACCGCAGCCATGGTCGGTCGCAAGCGGTCAACCCGGAGATGTTGAAGCCGAGCCTGACATCGGGGTCCCTCGCCAGCTCCTCGAGCGTTGACTCTAGAACATACCGGTCGATCCGGCCGATCAGACCCAGTCCCTCGATGACGCTGATGAACTCGCCAGCGGGGACCACGCTCCCTCTCTCATCGCGCATCCGCAACAGACATTCGAAATAATCGACGATTCCGGTTGCCGCGCACACCACAGGCTGAAATGCGAGCATCAAACGGTCCTGGCGTAGTGCTGCCTCTATCGCCGCCCCGGCGGCGGACCGTCGCTCTCGCTGTGATTGATGATGAATGGGACCCACCTGCCTGGCCGCCACCTGTCGCCGGCGCACGAGCCCGTTCGACGCGGGACTGGCTCGCAGGATAGGAGGATCTGCCTTAAGCGACTCTTAAGCGCACAGGCGTCTGCGCCGCACGCAGTGGCGATCAACCCGGCGTATGCGAGACGAGAAAAGGCAGAACGGCGTTGTTAAACTCCCGCGACTGCACTTGGGTTAGGAAATGACCACCGCGCGGAAAGAGCTTGATCTCTGCCCCCGGTATCAGACGCGCGAGTTCCTCGGCGAAATATGCCGGGGTGACGAGATCGTCTTCGGCACCGATGACGAGAGCCGGCGTCTTGATGCGCCCGAGCTCACTAGTGCGGTCAAACGCCAGCATGGCGTCGATCCGGCTCGCAACTATCTCCACCGGCGCAAAGGCTGCGAGGCTCTGAGCCTCGGTTTGGCGCAGCCGTTCATTGTTGCGACTGATCCACCAGCTCGGGTAGAGGAACAGCGTCGATGATTGTACATAGGCGTTTGCGCCGAGCCGTTGCAGCACCTCCTTGCGAAGCCCGAACAGCCGGCGGAAATAGGCATCGGTCTTCGTCCAGGTCGACGAGAGCACGACGCTGGCGAGCCGGGTCGGATGTTCGATCGCCAAGACTTGCGCGATTGCCCCGCCTGTCGAATGCCCGACGATGTGCGCGCGCTTGATGCGCAGGGAGTCCATCAAACCGAGCACGTCGGCCGCCAACCGCTCGACCGACCACCCGAGCCGCGATTGATCGCTCTGCCCGATTCCGCGGTGATCAAAGGTGATGACCTCGAACCGCCTGGCAAAAGCGGGGACCTGATCCTGCCAAAAGGATGCAAACCCGGCGAGCCCAGAGACGAACAGGACGGGGAAACCCACGCCACGCCGCTCGTAGTAGAGCGAGCAGTCACCGATCGAAATCAGAGGCATCGATACGCAGTTCAGAAGGTAGCGAGCGGTATCACTGGCGCGGGTGGCCTGTCAACGTGAGCGCCATGCGCGGCGCGCAGGTGTGAACAGCGTCGATCGCCCGTGGAGGTTCGACCCTGCCTCAGTTTTGACACATCGCAACCGTTCAATCGGGATAACACTTACCGTTGAGCGGGGAGCCTCGATTTAGCGGGAACCGCTTGTCGAAACCGTGTAGCGTTGCTCTGCGACGATCCGGACAACGGAAGGCGAGAGCAGGATGAGAGAACAGGAGCGGATCACTATGGTACGTGATGGCGATGGACTTCGACCGAGTTCCGGCAGGGCCGCGACCGATGGGCCGCGCGCAGCCGCACCGTCGCGTCGCTCGACCGGCCGAACCCAAGATGTCGATCGGTATGTCGGCGCACGCATTCGCGAGCGCCGGATCATGCTTGGTTTGACCCAGCAACAGCTGGCTGATCTGATCGGGGTCACCTATCAACAGGCGCACAAATACGAGCGGGGGATCAACCGTGTTTCGGCCGGTCGTCTGTTCGAGGTCGCGCAGGTGCTGAGTGTGCCCGTCAGTCACTTCTTCGACGGGCTCGAACAGGAAGGCGAGCGCGGGGTCAGTCCCCGCGAGCGGATGTGCCTCGAACTCGCCCGCAATTTCGCTCAGATCCCGAACGAACGCCACCAGGAGGCGCTGAGTCAGCTTGCCCGGGCGCTCGCCTCAGAATGAAGAAGGGCCCTTGAGCGGGCCCTCCCTGCGATGCGTGAGCGTAAGCAGCTGCTAGATCGGCGGGCTTCTTCTGCCCATCAGACCCGCCAGCAGCATCACGACGAAGATGACCAGGAAGAGGAAGAACAAGATCTTTGCAATTTCCGCGGCGGCAAACGCGACCCCACCAAAGCCCAAAAAGCCGGCGATAATCGCGACTACCAGAAACACCAGCGCCCAATAAAGCATACTTTCCTCCGTTAGCGGCCCGACCGAAAGGCGGGTTCCCTTGCCTCGGTAGCTATTTCGCATACGAGGCGACCCGCGATCGGGTTCCACGCGGCGCTGAGTTTTCAGAGCGGCGGCGTCGGTTCAAAAGCGTGAGAATCGGCCGCCGGGTACGAGGTTACGCCGCCGGGCGTAAAATCGCGGCCTCAGCAGGTGCGTCGATCCACATGCGAAACCACAGCTCGAGCATCAAAAGCGCCCACAACCGGGTGTGGTGATCGCGGGTCGCGCTGCAGTGCTCGTCGAGCAAGAGGCGAACGTAGTCAGCGCGGAAGACGCCACGCTCGCGCGCGCTCTGTGAGAGCAACGTATCGTAAGCAAGTTCCTTGAGCTCGCTGCGGAACCAGTGGTCGACCGGACAGCTAAATCCCATCTTGGGCCGATAGAGGAGCTTAGCCGGCAGATACGGCTCCATTGCTGATTTGAACAGGGATTTGGTGATGCCCCGGGCCATTTTGGTATCGTGCGGTATCCCCGCCGCCCATTCCATCAGAAGATGGTCGAGCAACGGCGATCGGGTTTCGAGCCCATGCGCCATGCTCGCGACATCCACCTTGACCATCAGATCATCGGGTAGATAGGTGTGGATGTCAGCCCAATTGGCGCCGGCAACGAGGTCATCAGCCTCGGCAAAATAAGGCTCGATCAGATCCAGAGCGGAGCCTTCCAGCTGCTCGCGCATCGCCCCGCTGTAACCCTGCTGCTTGTCGCGATCGGTAAATGAAACGAGTGTCGAGGCGTAGCGTCGCGCCGGGAATTCCTGAGGCGCCTGCAATACCCCCCGAATCCGGGGAACCTTGAACCGGCGTTGTGCCGCGGCTGGTGCCCGGGCCAGCAAACGCTCGATCCCCACTCGGCTCCAGCGAGGCATCCTGTCGAGCCGAGACAAAAGGTGCATCGCCTTGTACCGCTTATAGCCGAGGAAGCACTCATCCCCGCCATCCCCGTTCAGTGCCACGGTCACCTTGCGACGGGCGATTTCAGAGACGTAATAAGTCGGGATCGCGGACGAATCGGCGAAGGGCTCGCCAAAGTGCCAAGCCAGACGCGGCAGCACGCTTACCGCGTCGGGCTCGACGACCAGCTCCTCATGGTCGGTCCCATAGCGTTGTGCTACGATGCGGGCGTAGTGGGTCTCGTCGTACTCCCTTGCCGAAAACCCGATCGAGAAGGTCTTGACCTTGCCGCCGCCGGCACGCGCCATCATCGCGACGACAGCGGAAGAATCGACCCCGCCGGATAGAAAGGCACCGAGTGGCACGTCCGACACCAGACGCAGCCGTACGGCTTCCTCGAGCCGCTCGATAAGCTCGTGGCGCAACTCGGCGGCGGTTTGATGGCGCCGTGCGTTGCGTGGCTCGGGCAGCCGCCAATAGCGAACGAGTTCGGGCTCGCCGAGACCGCCCTCCGGGCGTGCGTCGACAACCAGATAGTGGGCCGGCGGTAGCCTGGAGATACCGGCAAAGGCGGTTTGCGGTGACGGCACATAGCCCAAAGTCAGATAGCGGTCGATGGCCGAGAGGTCAGGCGCGCGCGGCAGCCCGGGCCAAGTGAGCAGCGCCTTGATTTCCGATGCGAAAAGAAGAGTGTCTCCGCATGAGGCGTAATAGAGCGGCTTCTTGCCGATCCGGTCGCGGGCGAGGATCAGACGGTGCGATCGGCGGTCCCAAATCGCCAGCGCAAACATCCCGCGCAACCGGGGGATGACCTTCTCCCCCCAAGCCTGCCAACCATTGACGATGACCTCCGTGTCGCTGCGGCTGCGGAAGCCATAGCCTGCGGCTTCGAGCTCCCGTCGTATCTCGGCGAAATTGTAGATCTCCCCGTTATAGGTGATCCAAGCGGTCTCGTCAGCGCTCGCCATTGGCTGATGCCCGGCAGGCGACAGGTCGATGATCGACAGTCTTGCATGGGCGAGACCAGCCCGGCGATCGGTCCAGACACCTTCGTCATCCGGCCCGCGATGCCGCAGCATCGCGATCATCGCCCAGAGGCGGGCCTCGAGATCGCGTTGCGACGAGGTTGCCTGGGGCAGGAGAAAACCGCTGATGCCGCACACTGCCAAATTGTTCCTGGGTCAGTCCGTTCGAGGTGGAAGAGCAGGCTCGCGGTCATCGCCGCCCACCACGCGGATCATCCCCGATATTTGACCGCCACACCGAACAAAAGCAACATCCCTCCGCTAGCCCGAGGCGGCTGGCTTCGGCAAGAGCTATCGGGGTCTCGGGTGAGGAGGAAGCGGAGGGGGTAACCCAGACACTTAGGTGGCGGAGGGGATGGGATTCGAACCCACGATACGGCTGTTAACCGTATAACGGTTTAGCAAACCGCCGCCTTCAGCCACTCGGCCACCCCTCCACCGATGAGTGGGGTCGACACGGCGTATGCCGAACTGGTTGTAGCCACCGAGTTGCGGTGAGTCAATTCGCTCGCCTCAATGAGAAGTGAGCCCGGACAGCCCCTCTCTAAAAATGAAAATTCTAATGATGACGATCTTGGTGCCGCCTCGAGTCAGCTTCCGGAAGAGAGGAGAAAGCCGTGCAGCCTGCGCAGCGACCCGGGAGATCAATATCAGCGACTAGGCCCTGTTTACAAAGTTGCATAGCGTAGGCATCTGCGGATAGCAGCAATATGAAGCGCGTCACCCCGTCGCCGCGACCACGTATGATCGATAACGATAATGCATGATCGGGGTATGGTAAATTCAAGGATGCCTATTCAGGAGCGGTGCCGCTCACGGAACGGCGAGCCGGCTCTGCAATCTGCCGGACTCCCGGACGTTGCTCGAAGAAGGAAATCTCTCAAGCTCGCTGGTTTTCGGCCCGTAATGGCAGTGAAGTCCTTCGGCGATCGAGGCGCACAAGGTGGAGAGTACCTGCCTCACGATCGTTTCACCATAAGAGGCGGCGATCTCGCCAAAGCCCAACGCTCGATGTCCCGTAATCATGTAGATGATGCAAGATTTATTGGGTTTGGCCGCTACTGCTGCGACGGCGGCCGCCACGTCGTCCCGCGAGATCGGCGCAACCCGACCATCTCCTATGGGTAGCACAAGCTCTCCCGACGTTTGGCTCGGCGCAAGCCAATGTTTGAGAATAAAGTCGGAATCTATAGGCCACATCTGAGGATGGTCGAAGGTGCACTGCAGACCGCTAGTCGGCGTTCTGCGTCTCGGTAAGCAGGCGAGAAGTAGAATGGTGACAACTCGTCGGTATCGACGATGCTCGTGAAAGTAATATGCCGGATGTTGGTCGCCGTAGCTGCCTCTATGGCGTTGACGTGGTGACGGATGACTGCGCTCGTGTCGCCATCGCTAGAAATAAGGGAAGAGTTCGACCACCTCGGCGTGCGTTTCATCCGCGTCGATCATCAGATCGATACCGACAGCCCGGTGGGCCGGGCCATGTTCACCATCATCGGTGCCATGGCCGAACTGGAATCCTCGCTCATCAGCGAGCGCGTCACCGCGGGGATGAGAGCCGCTGAGGCACGCGGTAAACACCTGGGACGGCCCGCCACAACACCACGCGTCATCGAGGAGATCGAGGCGCTCGCCAGGTCGACGGACCTCAGCATCCGGCAGATTCAAAAGATGCTCGGAGGTCGCGCCAGTCGCGGCATCGTCGGCGAGGTCACGAAACGAGCGCGCTCGGCGGCGCCTCCGGCCTTGTGCTCACTTTCCCGTTCCAAACCCCAGGGGCGCTGATGACAGTAAATGCCGACTACGAGCATTGGTCCCGTGTTTCCAGGGAGTGGATTGAATGGGCGCGTGCGCCAGATCACGACGCGTTCTGGGCTTACCGAGAATCCTTGATTGCATTCGTTGATCGCGGCGAAGGCGAAGCGCTCGATGTGGGGTGTGGAGAGGGTCGCGTATCGCGCGAGCTGAAGGCCTGCGGCTACAGGGTAACGGCATCAGACCCTGTCTTGGAATTGGTGAACGCGGCCAAGGAGGCGAGATCGGCTGACGACTACGCCATCGCGTCGGGGACCGATCTTCCGTTCGAGGACGCCCGCTTCGATCTCGTCATGGCCTATAACGTGCTGATGGATGTCGAAGATGTTCCGGCAACCCTGAAAGAAATCAGGCGCGTCCTGCGACCCGCAGGAATGCTGGTTATCTCGATCGTGCATCCGT
>WNFR01008394.1_pt1 | contig 10441 bp, 7 predicted proteins | sample 5400221 | NCBI WGS metagenome assembly WNFR01 (sample SAMN13153357, study PRJNA577476) | soil metagenome | isolation source: 40 cm soil under Madrone tree | place: USA:California | collected 2016-06-14 | reverse complement strand
CACGAGCCGCTCTCCTCCTTGTAAACTTCACCGGGAATTTCTTTGCCTACCGGCACACCCGCGATCATGAGCTGCGAACGCCGGCCGAAGTTCGCCTGTAGAAAGACGCCGACGGTGTATGCGCGAGACGCTTTCTGCGCGCCGGGGTCACCGCCACCGGCTACAGCTACAGAAACGACACGCGAGGCCGTTCCATTTCCTCCCTTGAATTCATAGCAGATCATTCCAGTGCCGCCGCCGACGCTTCCCTCTTCGATTGCGCCGCCGTGCGCGGTGTCGAGTGCATAAAAGATGTCTTCTGGTTTGATGTGGAATCCGTTGATGTCATTGAGCCAGCCGTCCCACGTTTCCGCCACCACTGGCAAGCTCCACCAGTATCCGGTGGTGTCTGCTGCGCCGTGTTTAATTCGCCAGGCAATCACTGCGTCGCGCGCGACTCCGACACTATGCGTGTTCGTAATCACGATTGGGCCTTCGAGGAAGCCGCTTTCCTCTACCCACGCTGTGCCGGTCATCTCGCCGTTGCCATTCAGGCTGAAACAGCCGGCGTAAACCGGGTCGTTGAGCGAATCGTGCCCGCGCGGGATGATTGCAGTAACGCCGGTGCGCACCGGGCCTTTGCCGGTTTCGAGTTTTCCGTCGCCACTGATCAATGTCGTGTAGCCCACCTCAACACCCGGCACGTCGGTGATCGAGTTCAGTTTCCCAGGCGTACCGTCAAAAGGCACACCGAGATCGCGGGCGCGAACAACTTTGACCTCGCCGAGCTGCTTTACCGGAGCCGGTGATTTAATTGGCTCACGCCCGGAGGAATCGAGCCCGACCATGAGTACGAGCACGAGCATGAAAACGGAAGAGCGGTACGGGCCCATTGCGATCAATCAACTATCAACTACCAACGATCAACTCCGAAGGCTTTCGCGAGTGAACTTTCCCGTTTAGATTAAGCGCGTGAGTTACGAGGTTTTCGCCAGAAAGTATCGGCCACAAACGTTCGATGATTTGGTGGGTCAGACGCATGTTTCGCACACGCTGAAAAATGCGGTGGCGCAGAACCGGCTTGCCCATGCATATCTTTTTGTCGGCCCACGCGGCGTTGGCAAGACTTCGACCGCACGGATTTTGGCGAAATCGCTCAACTGCGTTAAAGGCCCGACGATTACGCCATGCGGAGTGTGCGACAACTGTCGCGAGATCGCCGGAGGCAACAGTCTGGATGTGATCGAGATCGACGGCGCCAGCAACAACAGCGTGGAAGACGTGCGCCAACTGCGTGAGAATGTGCGATACGCACCGGCCAAAGGGCATTACAAAATCTATTTGATCGACGAAGTGCACATGCTTTCGGCGGCGGCGTTTAATGCACTTTTGAAGACGCTGGAAGAACCGCCCGAGCATGTGAAGTTCATCTTTGCTACCACCGAGCCGCAGAAAGTTCTGCCGACCATCCTCAGCCGTTGTCAGAGGTTCGACCTACACCGTATTCCGACGAACCTTATCGCCGAGCACTTGCAAGTGATTGCAAAGAAAGAGAAGATCACGCTCGAGCCCGCGGCTGCGCACTCAATTGCGCGCGGCGCGGAAGGCGGCCTGCGCGATGCGGAATCGATGCTCGATCAGCTCGTCGCGTTTTGCGGAGAAAAAATTGCCGAGAGCGACGTTCTTAATGTCTTCGGGTTCACCAGCGAACAAACAGTAGGCGATTTAACGGGGCGGATTTTGCGGGGCAAAACACCGGAAGCAATCAATCTGCTGCACGAGCAATGCGAAGCCGGCAAAGACATGATGCGGCTCATGGCTGACCTGATCGCTTATGTGCGCGATCTGCTCGTGTTTAAAGCCAAACCCGATGCACTGAACCAGGACGCTGATCCGGAGGTTCAAAGATCTTTGTCAGCACACGCTGAACAGATTTCCACCGATCGTTTGCTCGAGCTGATCGATCAATTCGCCGCTGCCGAAGCCCGAATGAAATGGGCGCCGAATAAGAAGCTCCATTTCGAAGTTGCGATCATCAGGGCGATCCAGAGTCTCGGACAAGCGACGCTCGATGAGGTGATCGAAAAACTCGGCGAGCTTCGCGACGGCGGTAGGGCGCGACCGCCGGGCGCGCCGTCGGTGCAACCTGTAGCCGGCATCGTCGATGCCGGTCGGCGCGAGAAAGCCAATGCGTCAAATGCCGGGATCAACGATCCCGGCTACAGTAGAGTGCGCGTCGAAGAGAAGAGCGCCGAAGTCGATCCCGAAAGGATCTGGCAGGGCGTTCTTGCGAAAATTCCAGCACAGAAGGGTTTTGTCCGAAACTCAGCGTCAGCAGCCCACGTTCTCGGAATCGAAGGGCGCAATTTTAAGCTCGGTTTCGCGGCTGGCGACAAAGCCATGATGGACATCCTGAGCACACCAGCGAATCGCAAGTTCATTGAGACGCTTTTGCATGAAATCACCGCGAAGGATTGGACCTTGAAACTGAGTGTAGGCGAAGAACTCGCTCCCAGGAATGCAGTAGTCCCGGAGCATTCGATTGGTCATGATTTCAAGAACGAACCGTTAATCCAGGAAGCGATCGAACTGTTCAACGCCCGAGTAAGAACGTGAATGCATGCTTTTGTCATCCTGAGCGGAGCGAAGCGGAGTCGAAGGATCTCGCGGCATTATCCTGAGCTACTGCAGCGGGATGGAAAGCCTGGCCTCGCCCCGAAAGCGTTCGGGGCTGCGTTGCAGCTTCGACTTCGCTCGGAATGACAAAGAACTGATTATGAATCTAAATAAATTGATGAAGCAGGCGCAAAAGATGCAGGAGCAAATGGCCAAGACTCAGGCCGAGCTCGAGGAGAAAACTGTCGAAGTGAGTGCGGGCGGCGGGAAAGTGAAAGTAACAGCAAACGGCACGGGCGACATCATCGCGCTCAAGATCGACAAGGAAGTCGTCGATCCGAACGACGTCGAATTTCTCGAGGAGATGGTTTTGAGCGCCGTGAAACAAGCTATTGAACAGGGCAAGGCACTCGCGCAATCCGAGATGACAAGAATCACCGGCGGTCTCGGCGGCTTGGGACTACCTGGCTTGCAATAACGGGGAAGTTGTAGAGGCGTTCGCCGCGGCGAACGCCTGTTGAACGGTTCGGCGTTTGACACAAACGCCAGTACAGTCACCGAATTTCGCTCGCGCCGAAGTAAGGTTGTAACTCTTCTGGAATCCGGATGGAGCCATCGGGTTGCTGATAAGTCTCGATGAACGCCGCGAATAATCTCGGTAATGCCAGGCCCGACCCATTCAACGTGTGGCACAAGCGGTTTTTTCCATCGCGACCTTTGAACCGAAGCTGCATCCGGCGTGCCTGAAAATCTTCAACGTTCGAGCAGCTCGACACCTCGAGAAACGTGTTCTGTCCCGGTGACCAAACTTCAATGTCATACGTTTTTGCAGAGGCAAATCCCAAATCGCCGGTGCAAAGCTCGACCACCCGGTAATGCATCCCAAGCAGTTGCAACACTCGTTCTGCATCGGCAGTGAGCGATTCGAGTTCTTGGTATGATGTTTCAGGTGCAACGATTTTCACCAGTTCGACTTTATCGAATTGATGCACGCGAATGATGCCACGTGTGTCGCGCCCCGCGGCACCCGCTTCGCGCCTGAAACATGGCGTATAAGCGGTAAATTTTTTCGGGAGATCGCCAAGGCTCAAGATCTCCTCACGGTGAAGATTTGTTAACGGTACCTCTGCCGTTGGCACGAGAAAAAGCAGTCCCGGAATCGGATCTGTGTCGATCGCGTACATATCGCTTTCGAGCTTTGGCAGCTGCGAAGTGCCAATCATGCAATCGCGTCGGACTAAAGACGGTGGACTAACCTCGAAATAACCATGCTTACGCGTATGTAGATCGAGCATGAAATTGATCAACGCGCGCTCGAGCCTCGCGCCTGCGCCGGTAAAACAAATGAAGCCGCTGCCGCTTAGCTTTGCCGCCCAGTCGAGATCGAACAGATTCAGTTTTGTGCCGAGCGCTACGTGATCAAGCGCTTTACCCGCGAGCTCCGGTCTTTTTCCCCATTCGTGAACAATTTTGTTTGCACTCGGGTCTTTACCTTCCGGAACGCTCCCATGCGGCAGATTCGGAATTTCCAAAAGTACGCTGCGCTGCTCTTCATCGAGCGCCTGCGTGCGCTGTGTTAATCCGGCGATTTGCTCTCCGATCTTTCGCACTTCCGCTTCAAGTTCTTCGCTCGGTTCCTTGCGCGACCGTCTCGCGCCAATCTCCTTGCTCAAACGATTGCGCTCGGACTGCGAGCGTTGCAGGTCAGTCTCGCTCTTGCGCCGGTCCGAATCGATTCGCAATACCTTGTCGATTTTCGCCTCGTCGCCGCTGCCGCGCGTGGCCAGACGCTCGCGAACAAAATCCGGTTTTTCGCGAATCAAACGAATGTCCAGCATGGCTCGCAGTGTAGCACATGCGTCCCGCTTGTGTCGGTTTCAACTGGCAAGCCAGAGGCTTGCGCTACCTTCCCGCGGGTCGATACTTTTTCACGTGGAAAAGATTGATCTTCTCGCCGTGGCGCTCGGTCTCGCTGCGCTGGCCGGCATTAATCTTTACCTCACTGTCTTTGCCACTGGGCTGGCTATCCATTTCCACTGGATCACACTGGCACAGCAGTATCAGTCCCTCGAAATCCTGGCCGATCCCTGGATCATCAGCGTCGCAGGTGTTCTCTATCTTCTCGAATTTTTCGCCGATAAAATTCCATGGGTGGATTCCATCTGGGACGCGGTGCATACCGTGATCCGCCCGATCGGCGGCGCTTTGCTCGCAATTCAAGTGCTCGGTCATCCCAATCCCGCGTTGACAGTCATCGTCGCATTGCTGGCCGGAGGCACCAGTCTCATCGCGCACACTGTGAAGGCAGCGACACGGCTCGCCAGCAACACATCGCCGGAACCGTTCTCGAACATCGGGCTAAGCATTGGCGAAGATATCGCTGTGCTGGGCGGATTGGCTCTCGTGCATTTCAATCCGGTGCTCGCATTGATTATCTTTCTAATCGGGATCGGAGCCTTCTTCTATTTTGCGCCAAAAATTTTGCGCGCGATAAAGACGAAAATCTGGCTGGCTTGGAAAAAATTGAACGGACCAGCGAACCGCAAGATACCGGTGGAATTGCCAATCGTCTTACCGAATCGACTCGGATCTGTTTTCCACCGTGACAATCTCTTGGGTGAAACAATTGCATGGACAGTCCCGTGCATTAGCGGGCGCGGTCGACGAATTCCCGCGAATCTCTTCGGCGCTCTCGTCGCGACACGAGAAGAACCGCGCAAACTCCTTTTCGTAACTCGCAAGTTTGCGCGCACGATCGATCTCGGAGACGCGTTGGTAGCTCATGAGTCGCGATTTCTGTTCGAGAACCTGGTTATTTCGCCTGCCGCAGCGAAAGGCCAAAAGTATTCGTTTATTTTCCCACGCTCCGATAGCGCGGTAGTCGAGCAGATTGTCCACGATCTGAATGAACGGCTAAGCGAACCAGTTTTGTGCGAGCAAGAACAGGAAGCGGCGGTACCTAGTCCGCCAATGTAATTAGAATTGCGGACGCGTGTCGCGTGTTGGCGAAGCCGTCTCGGGTTCGCGGACTTCCGACAAAGTTCACGACTGCTCTGGCAAAGATTGTTTCGGCGGGACGCCGCTGCAACGGATGCCAAGCAACGGCCAGGCTTTCCAACCAGCACGCGAGACGCGTGCGCTACCCGGATCCTGCGTGACATACAGCCGCGCGCTTCTCATAATCGTGGCGTGAGCACGCTGGCAGAACGCTACGCAGAAATCCGTGAAACTCGTCGGGTTCACGAATGCGCGCTGTTCGTGTCGCCGCGAATTCCTTCGGAGCTCGAACTCCAAGCGCGTTGGTTTGCGGGAGATTTCGGCAAAGAGTTCGTCAGCACGAATGGCGACAAAATCGAGATCACTCAGTTCGGAGTTTGGAACCGTGAAGCCGGCCCCGATTTTCGCGATGCTGCGATTCGCATTAATGCCGGCAAGCCAATTAACGGATGCATCGAGATCGATCTGCTGGATCGCAGCTGGGAAACACATGGCCACGCAATCAATCCAGCCTTTGAAGCGACCGTCCTTCACGTGTTTGTCCAGAGAAGCAATCACGCGTTTTTCACGCGCACGCACTTGAACCGTAACGTGCCGCAAGTCTGCATTGACCCGGCAACTTTGCCGGAAGCATTCAATGCAACGGTTCCACTCGCGCGTCCCGGACGTTGTCAGGCCCCGCTGAAAAATTTGCCGGAAGAACGCGTTTGCAGCGTTCTCGATGCCGCGGCGCAATTCCGGTTGCGGCAAAAAGCCAACCGGATTCGCAACAAGGTCGAAGCACACAGCCGCGACGAAACGCTTTTCCAGGAGATCGCGACCGCGCTCGGTTACAAGGAAAACAAGTTGCCATTCACGCTTCTCACCCAGCGTTTTCCGCTACGGTTGCTGCGGGAAAGTGCTGAGGATTGCGAGGCGTTGCTGTTCGGCGCAGGGGGTTTCCTCGAGACGCCCGATCTCGACATCTACGATAAATCTGCGCGCGAATATGTGCGGCAACTGTGGGACCGTTGGTGGCCGTATCGCGACGATCTGAAACGATTGGTTTTGCCCGCCAAAGCGTGGCACATCAGCGGCACGCGGCCAGTAAATCATCCGCAACGACGCCTCGCAGCACTGGCAGTTCTCGCGCGCGAATGGCCGCGTCTTCAGCGAGCGTCGGGCAAAAGCAGCATCGCTGCGGCTAACGATTTCTTTCAAACACTTGCGCATCCGTTTTGGAATTTCCATTACACGCTAAGCTCTAAAGCGTCGCCGAAGGCGATGGTCCTCATAGGCGATTCGCGTGTCGCCGACATCCTGGCAAACGTGCTGTTTCCATTTTGGGCTGCACACGACCGTAAAGATCAGAACTCATCGAACAGTCGTCTGTGGAGCGAATACGGAAAGCTGCCGGCACAATTATCAAATCGCCGCGTCGAGACTGCTGCGACACGTCTCTTTGGAAATGACCCGCGCCGGAAAAAATTTTTGCGCACCGTGGCACGTCAACAGGCTTTGCTACAGATCTATGAAGATTTCTGCATGCAGGACAATTCCGACTGCGCGCAGTGCCCGTTCCCCGAGCAAATGGACAAATGGATGTGACTCTTGATGCGTTGAATAGTTGAACGGTTGAAGCGTTAAAGGGGTGTCATCCTGAGCGGAGCAAAGTGGAGTCGAAGGATCCCGTGGCGCCACGGGAAAAGTGATGCGACGGGATGGAAAGCCTGGCCTCGCCCTGACAGTTTTCGGGGCTGCGTTGCAGCCTCGACTTCGCTCGGAATGACACGCTCAAAACTCTTCAACCGTTCACTCTTTAACCTCTAACCTTTCGAAATATTTGACGTGCGTGCGACGCAACTTGCGGTTAGGATTCGCCCCGTGCGCCCCCCTGCAACACGCATCCGCGCGTTCACTCTCATCGAGTTGCTCGTCGTCATCGCGATCATTGCGATTTTGGTCGGCCTGCTCTTTCCCGCTTTCAAAGCCGTCCAAACCCAGGCCAGACAAACGCAGGCGAAAAACGATCTCACCCAAATCGTTAATGCCGTGAACGCGTTCTATACTGATTACGGAAAGTATCCGATCGCTGCATCCGGCGCTGATGTGATCTACGGACCGGGTGGAACTGCAAACAATGCCCTGTTTAACGAACTTCAAGGGTGTCCCACAACCGGGGCTCCACCTCCGACATGTTCAGCTAACAGCACGCTTAACACACGACAGATCGTCTTTATCTCCCCACCCGCTGTAAAGAATCCCGCGAATCCGCGTTCCGGAATCGCGACGCAAGCCGCGACGATTAATTGCTTTTCGGTCGCGACCGGCGACTTCGTCGATCCCTGGGGAACACCCTATAAGGTGGAAATCGACGGCAATTACGATAACCAAATCACCACGAATCCCTATGGGAACAATAACGGTGCTGGGCCACAGCCACTGACAATCGGCGTCATCGCCTGGTCGCTCGGTAGCGATGGAGTACTGGGGACCAAAACAACGGGATGCACCGGCAATAACTCGTTCACAAACTCTGACGACGTGATTTCGTGGCAGTGATTGTTCCGATTACCCTGCTGGGGTTTCAGTCGGCGGGGAGCTTTCGCCCTCGGGTTTCTCTAGGTCTTTTGCTTTTGCCGTAGTCAATTCGACCTTCTCAAAAATAGTGTTGATGCCTTGATCGACTTTTTTCTTGGTCTCGGGCGACATCGGCCCTTTCTTTTCCACCTGCTTGTAAACGACTTTCTTGAGGTCGTCCTTAGTCGCAGGCGTGGTGCCCACGATTTGGCAAATCTGCGGGTCGGTCCATGTGCTCCACTGCACAACGATGTCTTTTTGCTTCTGCGGATCGTGATACGGGAGATTCTTTAGCGCGCCGCTTTTTTGCAACTGATCAGCAGCCGTGTACTTCGCCGCGCAGCTGCGCAGTAATTTGCCGGCGTCGGTCGCCGGAAGGTGCGAGTTTGGATTTTGCGGGGCGCTCGGATTGGCTTCGTTCATGACCAGGTCGCCACTGACTCCTTTCGCGACCGGCGGTTTGTTACGGTTTAAACAGACGCCATTGATCGGTACGGTTTTGGTTTGATGCGGATTAAGCGCAACGGTTTGCCCGCTCGGACAGGCGTAAGACTGATTCTTCCCACTGATCGATTCAAAAAGCGTCGGCGGGAAAACGCAATTCAGCGGCTGATCGGTCTGATTTTGAACCGTGAGGTTAACAACCGTTCCGATTGTTTCGCCAGTTCCTGAGGTTTCAACCTTAATCTTGCCCGTAGCAATGAGAACGGCGCAGGTATCGCCCGGTTTCTTGGGTGCCATCCCATGCTCTTCCGGGATGCCTGGCAGCATGGATTTTTGCTCCTTTAGCGTTGGAGTGGGAGACGGGCATGGGAGCTTGGCTTTTAAGTCGGCTACTTTTTTCAGCGCGTCATTAAGCTGTTGTATCGCTTCCGTTGTATCGCCAGGGTAACCACCATGCAGAAGAGCAGCACGGATCTTTAAAATCTTCTGTTCATATTTATCTAAATCCTCGCAGGTCGGCTTATCTGGAATGGCTGGGATTATCACATCTCCGCCATCTTCTGTCTTTACCCCTTTAAGCCGAACCTCTCCAGGTTTGAGCGGTTGCCTCTTGGGCCCGGTGTAGTTTTTGCAGATATCCAACTTATTTTGAAGCGCCTCCCACTGTTTTTTGACTTCCTCCTTGGCGGCTGTCGCAGCTTGGTCCGCTTTGTCCGCTTTCTCCTTGGCTTCCTTCGCGGCTTTGTCTGCGGCTGTCTTGGCTTTGTCCGCTTTCTCCGGTTTGTCCTTGGCTTCCTTCGCGGCTTTGTCTGCGGCTGTCTTGGCTTTGTCCGCGTCTGCTTTGGCTTTGCCCGCCTCCTTCGCGGCTCCGGCCGCGTCTGCCTTGTCTTTGGCCGTTTTCGTCTTGTCTTTGTCCGCGGCTGCCTTGGCTTTGTCCGCTTTGTCCTTGGCGTCCTTGGCGTCCTTCGCGTCTGTGGTCGCTTTCTCCGCTTTGTCCTTGGCGTCTTTCGCGTCTGTGGCCGCCGTGTCCGCTTTGTCCTTGGCGTCTTTCGCGGCTTGGTCCGATTTTTCCTTCTCTTTGTCCGCGTCCGCCTTAGCTTTCTCCGCCTCGTAGCACTTGTTCAAGGCCTTTTGCAGCGCCTTAAAGAGATCCTCGCAACCACATGTTGCTGTGATCAGTTCGTGCGGCGGCTTCTTTTTGTCCTTGTTCTCGGGAGCATCTGGATTCCAGCCATTGTCCTGAAATAGATCTGGATTGATGTCGTCATCGCACTCGTCAGCGCGAACGAGCTGAACCTGCGTGTGCAATGCAAAGACAAAAGCGCATACTATCAGTAAGAGCCTTGAGCTACGAAAGTTTGGGAATATTACATTCGATTTCATGGGAGCGGTGTTTCTGATTTTGTGTTGTCGAGAAAACTGAAGATCGCGGTTGTCGAAGAATTTGGCTGACGGAGTTAAATTGCGACCGCAAACCACCGTTGTTTGATTTAGGAATCAAACTGCTGGGCCACAACGCCCTGCTGAAACGACAAGGTTTCACGTTCGCGAGAGATACCAAAACTTTGTTCGTCTGTTTTCTCATGGTGAACTTACGGGTTCGATTCGCCTTTGGCTTGCGGCCCGGTTAATTGCACCCCCGCAAACGGATCAGACGTTGCGACCTTGCGCGGTTTCTTTACCGGCACCGGTTTCTCTTCTGCCCGCGCAGTCACAGGTTGAGGGGGGGCCGACACAGCAAATGGATTGGGTTCCGCTCGACGCTGACCGATCCCGCTAAGATCGATTGTTGCGCCGATACCGACTCCGCCTCCACGGCTGTGACTGTGGCCATATTGCTTCCCCG
>WNFR01009219.1_pt1 | contig 10442 bp, 13 predicted proteins | sample 5400221 | NCBI WGS metagenome assembly WNFR01 (sample SAMN13153357, study PRJNA577476) | soil metagenome | isolation source: 40 cm soil under Madrone tree | place: USA:California | collected 2016-06-14 | reverse complement strand
TCAGTGCCCATTCCAGGTTTGTTTTGGGCATTGGCGAATAGCGATCAGGCTAATAAGTACCCGCAATCATGGATATCGCGTTAGCATGATCTCATTGTCCAATTCACTTGAACTGCCATTAGCAAGGACGACATCCTCGGCTTTGCCAATTTCGACAACTTCGAGTGCTTCATAGTCATTAGTCATTGCCGTTCTGTCCTTTCTCACTTCGAGTATTTTGTCCATCAATCTAAGTCCAGTAATCAAGCACATAGTCATCAATAGTGGGATCACTTATCGCGCTGCGGCCAAATTCCTCCACATTTGTGCCGGCGGTAAGGGGAGCACATGTTCACTTTGCACATCAGCGCTTCTCTTGTTCTTGGTCTTTTGCGACTCCAGGGCGCGCAGCCAAAACTCGAGTGAAATCGTTATTAACAGTGCGGCAGTATCAGATCCGCAACCGTGCCTGGTCCGCTCCAGAGCTTTCAAGAATTTGTCGCGGTCCATGTATCCGCGCTCGTAAACTAGAGCATCCGTGAATATCGGGCGCAGCCTTGGCAGCTCTCTGGCGATCTCCCGAAAAATGACCTCTCTAGGATTACCCTTGTCCCCGCGTGCCGCGATTGCCTCAGGCAGCACGCCCCGTAACGCACGGCGCAGTAGGGATCGGGTTTCGCCGGGTCGCACCTTCTGCTCAAAAGGAATGGCCTGCATAAACTCAACCAGAGGACGATGCAGGTATGGATAATTGACTTCTATGGGGGCAATTTCCTGGCGGAATCCGGCTGAGATGTTATTGACAAGGGATAGATATGCTATTGACTGCAGACGGCCGCTGGGCAACCGGAAACCGAAAACGTCCCTCGGTCCTCTCATTCTCTCTAACAGGTTCATTCGACAAGCGAAATCTTTGCTGAACCAAGGGGGCAAGGTCATGCCAGATCCTCTTCTAAATCTCACTTGCATCACATGAGGCAGAGCTGGCACCACTGCGCTCTGCCAAAGAAGCTCGACATACGGCCTCTTTAGTACCCCCGCCCAGATTGAAATGCGATTTTGTAACTGCCGAAGTCGACGTTGGACCAATAGATCGGACAATTCAGAAGCCGGATTGGCGGCGCTGCACATAATTTCGTCGCCACCATGGCCAGAGAGAAGAACACCCGCACCTGCTGCATGCATCAGTTCACTCACGCCTCGATGATATGCGTGCGCTAGAATGATCGGATGCAAGATCGTAATCGAAGACTCATCGGCGAAAGGGGCGAGAAACTTGTAATGGTCTCCTTCCAAATGATGTCCCTTTCGGCCTCTTTGTTCTTCGACGTAGCGAATGAATGTACGCTCGTCCGATTTTGGCGCGCTGTTGAATACGTGCGAAATCGTTTCCAGCCTCGAGACTTGCCCTTCGCCCTGCTCGAGGATTTTGTCCGCAACACAGACGATTGAACTTGAATCAAGACCTCCACTCAATTCGGCGAAGATTGGACCGCTCGTCGCTTTTAGCGCGCAACCGACCGCGTCGAACAGCAGTGTGCGACAATGTTCTTCGTAATGTTCATCGCGCTGATACCGAATTTCTCGGTAAGGCTCCAACCCCCAAAATCTTTTTTCTCGAATTTTCCCATCAGGTGTGATCAACATCACATGGGCCGGTTTCACGAGATGGATGCCCTGGAACGGTGTGAGCCCTGGCTCCGGGCCTAAGGTTAAATGGCCGGCAACATATTCATCTTCCACCTCGCGCCTTCCAACGATATCGACCAGCGGGCCAATCCGCGACGACCACAAGATTCTCGTCGCGTCTCTATGCCAATACAGTGGACGTGCTCCTATATGATCGCGCGCCAGCAACAAACTGCGCGTGCGCTGGTCATAAAGTACCAGTGCGTGTTCTCCGATGATCTTTGGTAGGAAATCCGGCCCCAGTTTCCTGTACGCGGCAATTATGATTTCGGTATCGGCAACCTTGTGCCGGCTGGCTGGCAGGTCCTCACGCAAAAGAGACAGCATCTCGTCACGGTTGTCTATGCGAAGATCCGCTACAAGCCGTGGCCGACGAAGGGATTCTTCTGAACCGCAATCACAGTGACTGCCGCTATCCCCGACTGTCGCAACAAGCAAGTCACCACAATTGCACGCGGTAGGCACATCGCTTTTCTCGGATACCACGCACACGCTCGATCCGTGGCTCTGGAGAGTGCCGCGAACAGTGCCTTATCAGTAGACTTATTTTGTGTCACCGGCCACTTCTTGGCAGTGTGATGTATCTGGCGAAAGCCAGCGAGATTAATAACCATTTCGAACATGAGGAGACAGAGAAATGCGGCGATCGTGTAAAACTTGAACTCGATAAATGCCGTAGCGACCAAACGTGATGAACGGGCTATTGCTGATGCAATCAAACTGCGTACCCCAACAGAAAAAAGAGGGCCGCGTTCGATGTCGTTCCGGTAGGCTATGCCCAGTTCGACAAGCTTGTTCAGCATGCTCTCTACTGCCTGTCTGGTATCGTGTCGAGACGCATCGACGAACATACCTTCCGCTAATAGCTCCTCTACGACCGATTCGACTGTGACCCCATCCGAATCGTCGGAGATTTTTCGCCAAGCGACGCAACCCGCGTTTATGAGACTATAGAGCCGCCCGCTATTCACATTCAGAATCACAGTCCCATCTGAATCTCTGCTCGAGTAAACGTCGGCTGAAACGAAGAAGCGCGGCTGCCTAATTCCTGGAGTCTTCATGTTGTGCGACATCTCAGCGCCCATGGCGCCCATCTGCACCTCGCCCACTTCCAGCATGCTGCCGTCTTTGTGCCTTTGTGCTATTGCAGTGTACGCGTGTGCGGGAACCGGGATTGAAGTTGTCGCCATCGGTGTCATAGCTACGTACCTGTGCCTTTCTCACTTACCCAATTAATTCGTCACCGCTTCCGTTGAATACTTTGCCGAGTCTTGATCATTTCACTGACCTTGCTGGCTAAGACGTCCAAGCGAACGGGTTGCGCCAGAACAGCGATCTTCTGATCCAGCTTCTGATCCAGCTTCCGATCCCGCGCACCGGAGCAGATCAAAACCTCTTCTGGACTCCCGGAGAGGAATAGGATTCGTGTCTCCGGGTGTACGCATTGAAAGAGATGGGCGAGCAGGCCACCATTTATCCCCGGAAAGGCTACGTCGGTAATTAGAAATTCAATGTGCCCCTCATACGTGACACCTATGGACAATGCCTCTGAGGCACGCTCGACATCGATCACATCGTATCCGGTTGCCTCAAGCACATTTTTCAAGGCCACCCGCGTCGACTCGCGGTTTTCAACGAGCAGGATCACAGGGCGGTTTGACCCAGCTACCGCGGGTGGCCTTCGCGCCCGCTTATGGCTCTGTGCGACTGTTCCGTCGAGGCTGAGTATGCCGGCAGGCGCGCTTGCGGGAGTTGTTCTCGTACCTAAGAATTTCTTTTCTGACATGCGGAGAATCTCAGTGTGTGGTCAGCTCTTCGGTTACCCGTTGACTCTTTTGAAGCGTTGCACGTGAGGCTTAGGGGGAAGCCTGATACTGCTTTTGGTGTCTTCACCAAAGTTGAGTCTTCGCTTCACGGTGCAATGTACGACGTCTATAGAAATCGCCGGCAAATATTTTTATTTCTGCTTGGTTTACTGACCAGACCTAGTGTTTTCATATACATACAGACAGGGGCATCAGCTCTGACCTGCTCAGTTGACTGAGCAAGCCATATTCTCGATCGCCCAGGGCAGATGCGAGCCGCTAACATCGTGGACGGTTTTTGCTTCATCTGTTGCCCGGCTCTTTCCTCGCCTTGATTGTTGATTTCCGACGGTGAGGCGCACTCTACGCCCTCTATCAGCAGGGCGGGCGAAAAAAATGATTTCTGCGTACGATCGTAGGCACGTTCTCCATATCTCCTTATACTTCATAAACATATGGGGGCAGCGAAAAAGCTCTTGGGCAGCACTTCTTGGTTACGATCGTAGCAAGAATCCAGATGATCCGCGGTTACGCAGATTCTGAACCTGCATAGCAACCGACAACTGGTTGCATTTCTTTCCGACAAAGTTTTGACGTCAGCTTCGGCTTTGCCGCTTGCTGTGCACCGAGGTTCTCAGACTGAGCTAAGGGGTTGTACGGGTCAACGATTCCATCACACTCAGAGGCGTGATGCGCACCAGCTACCCGGCGCTACCGCGCAGCGGTACTGACTTCATTACCACTGAGAGGCGTGATGCACACCAGCTACCCGGCGCTATCGGGATAGAAGCTGGGCGCACAACACCTTAGGAAGAGAGTTTCCGGTTCCACTCTTTCGATTGTGGAGCGGGTGCCTAGTTCTTCCATAGTTGTGTTTCCCAGAGCCCCCCAATGATCCCGGACGGTCGGATTTCCCGAGTCCGGTTCGAGGCCACTGCGTACACTATGCATCTTCCGCTACTCGGTTGAATTTAAGTCTATGGCCGACATACATTCTCTCGAGCTGGCGTTTACGCATAGCCTATCAATCGCTGAGTTTTCCAGGTCGCTTCCGGCATGGCATCCGGTACCTGTCTCAGACGAAGTTGCACAGTGTGCCCAGAGGTCCTTTGCTCAGGGAGGGTTAACTTCCCGTCTCTGCTCTTACGACCTCATGTGCCAGTCCCAAAGCCTCTCCCCAGCTTCGCTTTTACACTCGCTGGTGAGTCTTTGCAGCTTGGACCATCCGCTGCTGGTCTCAGGGACCTTCCCGACGGAGCATCGGCCTTCCCCAACGCGGTAGCGGGTCGGCGCTCAGCCACATTCCGTGCGACGACTTCTGCACGGGTACCAATTTCGGGGCTGCAGCCATTTCTTTATGTTCAGGCCTCCAGCTTTGCTTGCCACACAGATCGTTCCTACCGACGTAACTCTGTTCGTCACGTGGCAGCCGTGGCGTTTACTTCCGAGCACCGTATGAGTTGTTGCCTCCTCACACGTCGGATATGCCAGCCGTCCGATTCCGGGCAATTAAATGTTTACTGAACGGGCTTGATGGTTACTTGCAGAATGTGACGACGCTCATCATTTCCCATCGTCCGTTCCCGACGCAATGGGCCAACCGCGTGGTTCACTTGGACCGCGCGCATTTTAGGTCCTTGAATATTCACTGCGGAAAGAGCATGCCTATAACCTGCCCTATAACCGCCACGTCACTGCGCATGAATTCTTCGCGCACGTGTCCGGAGAGAGGATGTGGCACCAGCACGATCTTGTTGCCTGCCGCGTACTCCAGATACGAGCAAGTGAGTCCGCGAGGCGTTAGGACACAGAACAGTTCACGTTGGTGGTAGCTTAGGTTTTCAGCAGGTGGCACTTTCGTCGAGAGTGTGTTGACAAGCAACCGAGTACCCGGCGGAGCAACGGGTGAAGCAAAGCGATCTTCTTTGCCAACCACTACATAATGCAAGTATGGGGGATAGAACGGACCAAGGTATTCAACCTCGACCGCAGCCCAGTGGTCTAGAGCTCCTCGCAAAAACTGTGATTCGTTCAGATTGGCATCGCGCCTCAAAATTGGCACTCTAACCGTTCGCTGATGAGTAACTGCGTCGCGTGCAACGTCATAGGTACGAGGGCTACTTGTTGTCAATTGTTCAGCGAAACGCTGTTCTGGCTGCAGTCCAAGCGCGGCGTCGATGTCTCGCTGCGAAAGGTTCAAAATATTGCGCAGGCTGTCGAGCTTTGCAGTGCCGGGCTGGCGGATACGTCCGCTGATGATATTACCCAAAGTCGACTTGCCAACGCGCATGTCCTCGTTTCCTTTTAGTTTGGCTAATCGCCTGCTCTCGGCAACGATGTCTTTGTAACTCAGACTCAGCAACTTCATTGCTCGCAGAATCAGTTCGCCCAGCGGGGAAATGGTCTTCCCTTGCGGTCTGCCGCGCCTCAGTTCTTCCGATCGGCGGTCCGCGATGGTTTCGGATTGACTACTCGGGTCGAGTCCATTCTCGATAGGTTTATCCATTATGATGAGGACCAACGGACGCGTTAGCGACTAAAGAGCGCAAGGAATTGGTGGATCGGCCGGTGGGCGAGGGCCGGCTACTACTTATTTTATTTCACTCGCAAGGAAACCGAATCTTAATGGCTGAGGGCTTACAATTTCATCTTACACTACTCAGATGCTCATTGAGAATGAGCAGCATCAGAAGATAGGGTCCTAATTTGTAGGGGCGTCCCTCCGTGGGCGCCCTTTCCTGAGTGACAGTCAGCAGAATGGGGCGCCCACGAAAGGGCGCCCCTACAAATTAGGAGACCACTAATCAGAAAAAACCGCGGCCTAGCCGGGGGGTCTAAAAAACTCACAGATGTATGTCTGGCGCGCGGTCATCCGCCGGATCGGCCCAGCGATTATTAGGAATGGTTGGAGTCCACCCAGGCCTGAGGGGATCTTGATCGTAAGGATAGCTGCCCAGACGTTTATATAACTCGCTGTACTCCTCCAGTTTGTCGCGGTTCAACTTCACACCCAGTCCTGGTCCATCCGGCACCTTGATAGTGCCTGCTTCATACTTGAACTTGCCACCTTCGATGATGTCATCAGTGAGTTGGTGGTAGTGCGCGTCCGCTGCAAAAGAGAGATTCGGGATCACGGCTCCGAGGTGCAGCATCGTCGCGAGTTGGATACCCAACTCACCCGAAGAGTGGACAGCCACGCCCAATTGAAACGTCTCGCACACGCCCGCCGCCTTCACGCATTGACGAATACCGCCCCAGAACGTCGTATCAAGCAAGATCACATCGACAGCCGTGTTGAGCACGTTTGCCGCGAGCTGCTCGAAGCCGACAACCACAGTGTTAGTCGCGAGCGGCATCCGCACCTTCTCGCGTGTCCGGCGCATACCGTTCAGACCAAAGACGGGGTCCTCGAGATAATCGTTGTTAATATCTTCGATGGCTTGCCCGAACCATATGGCTTGCTCGGTTGACCAGACCGCGTTCGGATCGAAACGAAAACTGTCACCATCAAGCGCCGCAGCGATAGCCTGGTAGCACTCGAGCTCATATTCCGGAGCGAACACACCACCCTTTAGCTTGTGCGCCGTGAAGCCATAACGATCTTTCAATTCGCGCGCGTGCGCCACGAGCTGTTCGATGGTGCGCACTTCACCCGAACCATCCTTCGAATTTGGATAACGGAAAAACAGGTATGAGGCGAACGGCACTCGCTCCTGCAGGCGCCCGCCAAGTATTTCAGAGACAGGGACGTCCCACTTCTTTCCGAGAATGTCGAGACAGGCAAACTCGAGCGCCGCTAGGATTTGCGTGCGGTTATTGTAAAGCGAGGCGGTTGGGTTCGCGATCAGGTAGCGCATCTCCTCAATGCGCGCCGGATCGTGACCAACCAGATAATTCTTCATCGCGCGAAATACCGCTTCAGCTGACTCACCGCCTCCACCTATTTCGCCGAGTCCGGTGATTCCTTCATCGGTATCGATCTCGACGATGGTGCGGACGAAGCGACCCCAATGGCAACCATTGGCATGACGCAGCGGAGCCTCTAAGGGGACTGTCACGGTTGTGGGTCGGATGTCAGTTATTTTCATGGAGTTGGGTCTTAGGGCTTAGGTCTTTGGTCTTTGGTCCTGGGACTTGAGTGTTTTAGGTGGATGGAGCAAAGACCGACGGCCAAAGACCAAAGACCAAAGACCAGCTTTTTACCGGATAATCTTGTTGTGCCGTAAGAACGTCCAGATTGTCTCATAACTTCTTACGTAATCAGTTTGCGGAAAGCCGCCGTGTCCACCGTCTTTGATTGTCAGTAATTGGTTTGGCACTTTCGCTTTGTCGAGCGCTTCGTGCAGACGCACGGACTGGCTGTAAGGCACGACGTCGTCCTTGTCACCGTGGATCGAGAGAATCGGCGGCAAGCCCGAACGTACGTAAGTCAAAGGTGAGACACGGCGGGCGATCTCTTCTGCGTTCGGGCCTGACACGCAGGCCCAGTCGTTAATGTACGGCGGGACAATCGTCACGCTCGAAAGCTCGAGGCCACGGTACCGGGCCCGACGTTCGACTCTGTCAGGCTGCCAATTAGTTACCTTCGCTACCACCCGAACGTAGTCAAACTGAATCAGTCACGTCGCAACGACACGACGTCGTGTTTGGTTGACTCCAGCGCAATACTCAAAATCACTAGCAGTTGACTCACGCTGCGGTCCCATGAGGTCAGTACCACCATGCGGTAGCGGGTGGGTCTCTGGGTTCCCAAGGTCGCGTGTAATGAACAGATCTATCTTATCACCTGCAGTTTGAGGACGCTGACTGAGTGCGGCGGCAAACTGATCTCGAAGGTTGACCCTGCAACAAACTGCTTGCGTGTCAGACGCACAGCATCGGGGGTCGCGAAGCTGTTGTAGGCCTCGAGCGTCGCCCCGTTTACGGTCGCCACTTCTGCCTGTGGCCGCACATGCGCACCCTTTATATCGATCGTCGTTACGAGCGCCCTGGTCAGATCGGTATTCACCGCTTTCACAAAAAGCTGTTGGCCATTGCGAGAGCGGCTCGCGACGACATCGAGATAAGGCACCTGCTTCCCTTCGCGTGTCGAGTCGAAAGTCGGACAAACGACTTCAGCTGACAGCCGCTCTTCGCCGAGCGCTTCGCTGTAGAGTTGATTGACGAGATAGATTGGAGAGACAAATACGCGGTGTCGACTCGCCTGAATGATGCCGCCGGGCCAACCGTTAACCAGGTCTGAGACGGCACTCATCGCCACCAACCCGTTCGTGCGCTCGAATACGTTCATGAGACGCGCGCCATAGAGCGCAGACAACATCGAGTACTGCTGTTCAGCAGGCAGATCCAGACCCCACTCGTTGATTGCCAGTTTGATCTCCCGTTGCGGACTTACCTCGCGGAGTAATTGCGCGACCTGCTGGTAGAAGTGTTCGTAAAAGAGCGGGCGAGCCATCAGGTTGCGCAGATCACCCGCGATTTCATGACGCCCGTAGTAATGATGAATCGCGAGGTAATCCATGTTTGGGCCAGCGGTACGCAACACGGTGCGATTCCAACTCATATCGTTGTCGCCAACGGCTATCAACCTTATCGAGGGATCAACTTTGCGCATGTCCGCGACGTAGCGGTTGAAATTGCGCGCGTAGGTGTCGGCATCGCTGTGTCCACGCACCCAGTTTCCCCAGATTTCGTTTCCGATCTCCCAGAGATTTACATTGAACGGCTGAGGGTGGCCGTCAGCGGCGCGCAACTTACCGTATTTGGTTGTCGCTGGACCATTGCAATACTCGACCCAGGCTGCGGCCTCTTCAGCGCTCCCTCCTCGCCCTTCGACATTAACAGTGAGCGAGGGTTCTGCACCGACATTGCGGCTAAGCGCGATGAATTCCGCCGTCCCGAAGTCGCTGGGTTCGAGTTCGTTCTTCCACGAAAGATTTGTCCAGATCGGCCGCTCGTCGCGCGGGCCAGCGCCCCACAACCAACGATAATCTTGCGCCACGTTACCGCCGGGCCAGCGTATGAACGCCGGCCTAAGCTCCTTTACACGATCAAAGACGTCGCGGCGCACTCCTTCAACCGCATCATCAGGAAGGAGCGAAACCTGGTCCATCCATATTGTTCCGCGCCCCTCGATAAGTACCGCGAAACGCGCGAGCGGGTCGCTCACCTGCGAGCGTAAACGAAACTTATACTTTTGCCAGTCGCCCCGGACAGGCTCAAGGTGCGCCTCGGTGTATATGGGACCGCCCAGCACGTCTGCTTCGAGGGCGACTGTGACACCGCCCTGGTAACCGTTTGTCTTCAACCAAAGGTAACCTTCGTACTCCACACCCGCACGAACCGGAATCCGGCTTTGGAATCGTCATCGCGATCGTCCGGGTAACGTTCCCAGCCACGTGACAACCTGATGACGTTTGGCTGCTCTTCAAAACTTCGATTGCGCAGCAGCTCGGCGTGTAATCCAAACTTCACGCCTTCGAACATAAACTCTATGAACTGCCCGTAGAGCAACGGGCTAATGTGACCGGCTGAGGTACCGGCTTGAACCGAAACCGTCGCGCGCGCGACTCTGGTCTGCGCGACGGCCAAATAGCATTGGGTGTTGAGCAGACAAATTAGTGCGGCTAGAGCAGTATTGCAACTCGGTACGAGTGCCGCGCGGCTGGATTTGATCTGCATCTGGTCAGGGCTTCTTCGTCATCAAAAGCTGCACCGAGTCCCAGTCGTTCTCCGACGATCCGTATCCGTAGAGCATCACATGAAAACCGCGCGGGAGGTTCTTGATAGTTTTCTGCAGCCCAACCTGCCCATTCAATGCAAAGAGGTATTCATCGCCCCGACGCGCAATGCTAAGCGTCGGGCTGATGGCCTTCTCTCATTCACACCCTGGCTTTAGCCCGGTGGCCTCACGCTGACGAGGTTGGCCGAAACCGGTTTAAGCGGTTTCATGATGACGAGGGGGCCCAA
>WNFR01008391.1_pt1 | contig 10442 bp, 10 predicted proteins | sample 5400221 | NCBI WGS metagenome assembly WNFR01 (sample SAMN13153357, study PRJNA577476) | soil metagenome | isolation source: 40 cm soil under Madrone tree | place: USA:California | collected 2016-06-14 | reverse complement strand
CGATCACGCAGGCCTTGGCGGTGGTGCCGCCCATGTCGAAGGAGAGCAGCCGGTCCAGGCCCACCTGCCGGGCGCTGCGCGCCGCCGCGAGCGCGCCGGCGGCCGGGCCCGACTCCACGAGCCGGATCGGGACGCGCTTGGCGGTCTCCGGCGTGGCGATGCCGCCCGCGGACATCATGACGTAGAGCCGCCCCGGGACGCCGAGCTCCTGCAGCTTGCGCTCGAGATCGTCGAGATAGCGCGCCATGAGCGGCATCACGTACACGTTCGCGGTGGTGGTGGAGGTGCGCTCGTACTCGCGGATCTCCGGCACCACGTCGGAGGAGCAGGAGACGGGAACCCCGGGCAGGATCTCCGCGCACAGCGCGGCGAGGGTCCGCTCGTGGGCCGGGTTCCGGTAGGCGTGGAGCAGGCAGATCGCGATGGCCTCCACGCCCAGGGTCCCAAGCTCGGCGATCGCCGCGCGCGCCTGGACCGGGTCCAGCGGGCGAAGGACGGACCCGTCGGCCAGCACGCGCTCGGTGACCTCGACCCGGAGCTGGCGCGGGACCAGGGGCACCGGCGGGTCGATGAAGAGATCGTACATGTCGTAGCGGCCTTCCCGCCCGATCTCGACCGCATCCCGGAAGCCGGCGGTCGCGAGCAGCCCGACCCGCGCGCCCTTGCGCTCGATCAGCGCATTGGTGGCGAGCGTGGTGCCGTGGATCAGGGCCCGCACCGCGGCCGCTCCCGCACCCGCATCGTGGAGCAGCGTGACCACGCCCTCCTCGACGGCCTGGGACGGGTCCTTGGGGGTGGTCAGCAGCTTGCCGACGCGGACGGCGCCGGTGGCCTCGTCGACCCAGACCAGATCGGTGAAGGTACCGCCGATGTCGACGCCGATACGCGACGGATTGTCACTCGGAGCCATGGTTTCACCTCGTGGGCGAGCGCTCAGGCGCTGACCCTTTCCTGGTCGATGCGCTCCTTCTCGGACGGATCCCAGAAGAGCACGCGCTTGCGGATCATCATGACTCCGCGGTTGAGCAGCAGCCCCACCACCGACAGGATCAGCAGGATGGAGAACTGCCCGGAGACGTCCATGTTGAAGTTCATGGACTGGATCAGCATGCCGAGGCCCTGCTGGGCCCCGACGAACTCGGCCACGATCGCCCCGATCAGGGCGAAGATCATGGCCACGTCGAGCCCGGCCATCACGAAGGGCAGGGAGTTCGGCAGGCGGAGCATCCAGAAGATCTGCCGCTCGCTCGCCGCCAGCGAGCGCATCAGGCTCACCCGCTCCTCGTCGGCCGAGCGCAGCCCGACCATGGTGTTCACCAGGAGCGGGAAGAACGCGATGAGGGCCGCGTTGATCACCTTCGAGGTGAGGCCGAGCCCGAACCAGACCACGATGAGCGGGGCCAGGGCCACCTTGGGGAGCGACTGGAACATCACGATGTACGGGTAGAGGAAGAACTCGACCGGGCGGCTCAGCGCCACCGCGGTGCCGAGGATCAGGCCCAGCGCGGAGCCCGCGATGAAGCCGAGCATCGTCTCGAGCAGGGTGTGCGAGAGGTGCTGCAGGTAGAGTCCGCTGCTGAACCCGCGCCACAGAGCCAGCGCGACCTGGGACGGCGGGGGCAGGATGAAGGCGGGCACCTCGAACAGGCGCACGAGCCCTTCCCACGCACCGACCGAGGCGCAGAACAGCAAGACGGACAGCGCGACGTTCTTCGGGCTCCTCACGCGTCGAGGCCCCCCTTCACGTTGAACAGGGCCCGGATGTGACGGGTGTAGGTCCCGAACTCCGGGGTGGTCATGACGTCGAGGGGACGCGGCCGCGGGAGCTTGATCACCAGATCATCCACGATCCGGCCCGGCCGCGGCGTCATGACCAGGACCCGGTCGGCGAGGAAGACCGCCTCCGGGATCGAGTGGGTGATGAAGAAGACGGTCTTCCTCTTCTCCATCCAGATGCGCTGCAGCTCCAGGTTCATGTGCTCGCGGGTCATGGCGTCGAGGGCGCCGAAGGGCTCGTCCATGAGGAGCATGGCCGGGTCGTGGACGAGTGCGCGCGTGATCGCCACCCGCTGTTGCATCCCGCCGGAGAGCTCCCACGGATAGCGGCGCTCGAACTCGCGCAGGCCGACCAGGGCCAGCAGGGCCATCGCCACCGGCAGGAATCGGTCCCGCCCCAGCCCCTGCACGTCGATGGGCAGGAGCACGTTGTCGAGGACGGTGCGCCACGGGAAGAGGACCGGCGCCTGGAAGACCACGCCGATGTCGCGACGCGGGCCCTGGATCGCGGTGCCGCGAAGCGAGGCGCTTCCGCCCGAAGGCGGCAGCAGGCCGGCCAGGATCTTGAGCAAGGTAGACTTGCCGCAGCCCGATGGCCCCACCACCGCCACGAACGCGCCCTCGTCGATGGCGAAGCTGATTCGCTCGAGGGCGGCGACCCCGCCGTCCCGCGTGGCATAGAGCTTGGACAGGTGCTGGACCGAGATCGCTTCCGTGGCCACTTCGCTGGGAGTCTACACCGAAACGGACGGGCTCTACCGAAACTCCTGCTCCACGCGGAGCGCGAGGTTCGGATCCCGCGCGCGCAGGATCTCGAACTGCGCGCGCGCGGCCGCGCGGTCGCCGCGCGCCAGGTAGACGCGGGCCGTCCCGAGCCGGCCCACCGAGTCGTTCGGATCCACCGCGAGGGCCCGCTCGAACGCGGCCATCGCCGCGTCCACGCGCCCGTCGGTGAGCAGGGCCCGCCCGAGCGCGTCCAGGGCGGGCACCGAGTCCGGTTTTGTCCGGAGAGCCTGCTCGAGCTGCGCGATGGCGGCGGCGAGGTGCCCATCCTCGATCAGGGCGATGCCGAGGTTGGTGCGCGCGCTGAAGTCGCCCGGCGCCCGGGCGATCCGGTAGCGGAGCGCGGCGAGGCCGTCCGGGCGCCGACCCATCTGGAGCAGCAGGACCCCGTAGCTGCTGTAGAAGTCGGACCGGTCGGGTCGCAGCGCGAGAGCGCGCTCGAAGAGGGCGAGGGCCTCGGCTTGATCCTCGCGCTCCCCCAGGGTGACCGCCAGATTGTGGCTGCAGATGGAGCAGGTCGGCTCGACCTGGAGGGCGTAGCGCCACAGCGTCTCCGAGTCGTGCCAGACCCCGGTCTGGATCCGGGTCGCGAAGCCGAGGCCGACGATCCAGCTGGCAACGAGCGCGACCACGAGCGCCGCGACCGGCGTGCCGAGCCAGCCCCGGCGGCGGGCCTCCACGGCCCCGACCACGAGGGCCCCGACCAGGAGGGCGAACCCGGCACACGGCACGTAGGTGTTGCGGTCGGCTCCGAGATGGTTGCCGGTGTGGACGATCCCGCTCACCGGCGCCAGCATCACGAGATAGAAGGCCCAGGTCGCGAGACCGGCCGGCCATCGCTTCCGCAGGAGCCAGACCACGGCGGTCGTCGCCACCGACCCCGCCGCGCTCAGGAGATACGGCTTCTCGAGCAGGCTCAGCCGGCTCGGCAGCTCGTAGATCGGAGCCAGGTCGAGCGGCACGAAGGTCTTCCAGACGTGGAACCAGACGTTGTGGAAGACCATCACCACCCGGGCCGCCGGCTCGGCATCGGTGAGATATCCGGTGGACCGCTGGACGAGGAACGCCGCCGCTCCGGTTGCGGCCGCCAGCAGCACGAATGGAATCTTCTCGCGCCAGATCGGCCACGCGGCGGCGGCCATCCAGTCGCGGAGACGGGGTCCGAGCCGGCGGAGCGGGTACACGTCGAGGATCACCAGGACCAGGGGCAGGCCCATCACGATGGACTTCGAGGTCAGGGCGAGCGCGGCGAACGCCAGCGCGGCCCACCGCCAGCCCGATCGCACCGCGGGAGGCCGCTCGTGGGCCCGGAGGTACGCGAGAAGCGTGAGGAGGAAGAACAGCCCCGACGTGACATCCCGCCGCTCGGTGATCCAGGCCACCGATTCCACGCGGAGCGGATGGATGGCAAAGAAGAGCGCGGCCGCGGTCGCGCCCGCGCTCGCGACGAGCGCCGAGGCCGCGGGCACCGCCAGCGCGAGCAGGCGGCGGGCGACGAGGTAGAAGACCGCGGCGCTGGCCGCGTGCAGCAGCAGGCTCGTGAGGTGATAGCCGAACGGCTTCATCCCCCACAGCGCGTAGTCGGCGCCGAGGGTCAGCCACGTCGTCGGGATCCAGTGCCCCATCACGTTCGCGGTGAGCATCCAGCGGAGCTGCGACCATCCGAGACCCCGGTAGTGCGGGTTCAAGAGGAAGTTGATCGGATCGTCCCAGTCCACCCAGGCGGCGCGGAGAACGGGCAGGAAGATCGCCACCGTCACCAGCGCGATCTCGACGGGCAGGGCCCAGGCGGCGACGCGGACGAGCAGGGAGGGCTCGAGCCGGGATCTTGCGGGAAGCGCGGGCCCTTCGGCGTCCACTGCCGAGGCGGGAACGGACATCAACAACCAGTCTACGAGGTCGGGCGCGAGCCGGTCAAGGAACGCCGGCCCCGCGGGCCGGGAGCTATCGCGAGGTCGCGCTCAGGTGCCGCCGGAACGCCTCGAGGGCCGCCGTCCCCACCAGGGTGTCTTGCTCCCCGTTGCCCCCGCTCACCCCGATGCCGCCGACCACCTCCCCGTCGACCTCGACCGGGAAGCCCCCCACGAACACCGCGAAGCGGCCCGGATGCATGGCGTGGATGCCGAAGGCCTCGTTGCCCGGAAGCGCCGGGCCCCCGGGCGGCTGGTTGAACCGGTGAGTGGCCCGGCGGTGGCCGGCCGCGGTGAACGCCTTGGCGATAGCGATCTCCACCCCGGTGATGCGCGCACCCGTCATCCGGTGGAGCGCGATGGGATGGCCCCCGTCGTCGCACACGCAGATCGTCTCGGTCACCGCGATCTCGCGGGCCTTCGCCTCCGCGGCGGCCAGGAGCACCAGGGCGTCCTCCAGCGTGAGCCGCTTGACGGTGATCACGGCAGCTCCACGAGGACCTGGTCGGCCTCCAGGCGGACCGGGTAGCTGGGGATGGCGGTGCCGCGCCCCGGGAAGACACACTGGCCGGTCCGCACGTCGTACATCCATCCGTGCCATGGGCACGCGAGCCGCGTCCCGGTGAGCTTGCCCTCGCCGAGGGGACCGCCCCGGTGGGCGCACACGTCGCCGCACGCGTACACCGCGCTGCCCACCCGGGCCAGGACGATCCGGGTGCCGTCGAGCTCCACCAGCTTTGGCTGACCGGCCGGCACCTCGTCGAGCGAGGCCACCCGCCGGGTGGAGCTCACGCGTCTTCCTTGAGGACCAACGCCCGATGCAGGCCGGTCATGTACTGCCAGCGCATCTCGGTCGCCTCGCGCACGGCCTCGGCGGCCTCGGCCTGCTTCTCCGGGGTCGGGCTGTGACGCTCGACGATCTGATAGCCCCGCTCCCCGTGCACCTCGTCGGCCTCGATGTGAATCGCGAAGAACTCCACCTCGTGATCGTTGAACCCGTAGTGGGTCCGGAGCGGAGGAAGGTTGCGCTTGTAGATGCCGGGCACTTGCGACTCGAGCCCGACCAAAAGCCCGGCCGCCGCGACGTGGAAGGGCTTGCGCGACGTCTCGTAGCACCAGGCGGTGAGGGCGCGCGTGCTCGGCAGCTGCCGGGCGCCCTCGACCTCGGCGCGGCTCACCCCGCACGCCTCGCCGAACCGGATCAGCAGGTCCACGTGCTTGGTGCCGGACTCCTCCTCGATGATGTTCTCGAGCAGGAAGTCCCGGGCGTCCGGGTCGGGGCAGCCGCCGTACACGATCGCGCACCACCGCGCGAACTGCGAGACGTACTGGTAGTGCTGGCAGACCCACTGGCCGAGCTGGGCGCGGGTCAGCTCTCCGTTGACCCACTTCTCGGTGAACGGGTTCATCCGGCTGTGCCGGGCGTTGACGGCGTGCTCGAGCCGGGTCCGGAACGGGCTTGGATCGGTCATGGCGTCTTTCCCTGCGTGTTTGAACTCACGCGCGCGGGTCGGTCTGAGCGAGCAGCGCCTGGGTCTGGCTGTCGCGATACTTGCGGAGCGCGGCGCGGATCGGAGGATGCTTGCCGGCCAGGATGGCGCCGGCCAGCAGGCCCGCGTTGGTGGCGCCCGCCTGCCCGATGGCCAGCGTGCCGACCGGGATGCCGGCCGGCATCTGCACGGTCGAGAGCAGCGAGTCCATCCCGTTGAGCGCCTTCGACTGCATGGGGACGCCCAGCACTGGAAGCAGGGTGCGCGCCGCGCACACTCCCGCGAGGTGCGCGGCGCCTCCGGCTCCCGCGATGATGACCTCGAGCCCGCGTCCCTCGGCCGAGGTCACGTATTCGTCGACCAGCGCGGGGGTGCGGTGGGCCGACATCACGTTGACCTCGTAGGCGACGCCGAGCGCTTCCAGCGCCTTGGCCGCGTGGGCCATCGTCTCCCAATCCGACTTGGAACCCATGAGGATGCCCACCAGAGGCGCCGCGGATCCGGCTGACATGGCGGCAATTCTAGCAAGGGCTCGGCGCGCCGTGGAGCCGTTTGCACGGAGCCGACTGTGCGGTGTCCTTGGCATGGCCGATGCAAGTTGTGCGTGCCAAGTGACTGCTCGCCTAGGAAGATCCCCGTGCTGGTCGGGTGGGTAGGTGTGTCTGAAGGTGCTGTTTGTATTGGTGTTTTAGGGTAGCGGCGGACCGTCTTCGCACCGCCTCCGACCCTCGATAGCGAGCGTGCGAGTGACCAAGAGCGTCGTCAGCGAGACGCTGCTCGTAAGCGGGACAGTGCCCATTCACTCCGTCGGCAGGCGAGGACGATGACGACAAAGACGAGCGAGCAACTGCTACGCGACATGGTCCGGATCCGGCGGATCGAGGAGACGCTGGCCGAACTCTACCCGTCGCAGGAGATGCGCACGCCCACCCACTTCTCCATCGGACAGGAGGCGGTGGCGGTCGGCGTGTGCTCGGCGCTGCGGCGGACCGACGTGGTCTATAGCGGCCATCGGTGCCACGCGCACTATCTCGCGAAGGGCGGCGACCTCCCCGGAATGGTGGCCGAGCTCTACGGACGCGAGACCGGATGCGCGCGCGGGCGCGGCGGCTCCGTTCACCTCAACGATCCCGACGCGGGCGTCGTCGCGTCGTCGGCCATTCTCGGCCAGACCATGGCGGTCGCAGTGGGCACCGCGCTCGCCTTCGTGATGGATGGGCGCGACGACGTTGTGGTCACCTTCTTCGGCGACGGCACCGTCGAGGAGGGCATCTTCCACGAGAGCCTGAACTTCGCGGTGATGCGCCGGGCGCCGGTGCTCTTCGTCTGCGAGAACAACGGCTTCTCGACCCACACTCGCCTCGAGGTGCGCCAGCCGGCCGCGGTGCCGATCCACGTGCGCGGCGGCTCCTACGGCATGCCGTCGCGCCTGGTCGACGGCAACGACGTGTTCGCGGTCCACGAAGCGGCGCGCGAGGCGGTGGCCCACTGCCGTCGCGGCGCGGGCCCCTTCTTCCTCGAGTGCACGACCTACCGCTGGCGTGAGCACGTGGGGCCGCTCTGGGACTACGACAAGGGCTACCGGTCCAAGGCCGAGGTCGACTCGTGGATCGCGCGCTGCCCCATCCGCCGGGCCGCCGAGCGGCTCGCGACCACTCCCGCGCGGCTGGCCGCGCTCGAGCGCGAGAGCCAGGTCGAGGTCGACGCGGCGGTCGCGGCGGCGCGGACCGCACCCTTCCCGGCGGTAGAAGACCTCACCCTGGGGACGTACTGAGGCCGACGATGAGGCGACTGAGCTACGGGCAGGCGATCAGCGAGGCCACCGTGCAGTGCATGGAGGCGGATCCCAGCATCTTCGTCACCGGCATCGGCGTCGACGACTTCAAGGGGATCTTCGGCACCACCGCGGAGGCGTTCCGTCGCTTCGGCCCCGCGCGGGTCTTTGACATTCCGAACGGCGAGAACGCGATGACCGGAATCGCCATCGGGGCGGCCGCGGCCGGGAAGCGGCCGCTCGTGGTCCATCCGCGGAACGACTTCATGTTTCTGTGCATGGACCAGCTCTTCAATCTCGCCGCCAAGTGGCGCTACATGTTCGGCAACCGCGGGGGGGTGCCGGTGGTCTTCCGCGGCATCGTGGGACGGGGCTGGGGGCAGGGGGCCACGCACTCCCAGAGCCTGCAGGCCCTCTTCGCCCACTTCCCCGGCCTCTACGTGGGCCTGCCCGCCTCTCCGGCCGACGCCAAGGGCCTCCTGGTGAGCGCCCTGCGCGGGAGCGGCCCGGTGGTTCTCCTGGAGAACCGCGCGCTCTACGAGCTCGAAGGGGACGTGCCGGAGACGCTCGAGGCGATTCCCTTCGGCAAGGGGCGAGTGGTCCGGCCCGGCACCGACGTGACCATCGTCGGGATCTCGCTGATGGCCTACGAGGCGGCCCGCGCCGCCGAGATCCTGGTGGACCACAACGTGAGCGCCGAGGTCATCGACCTGCGCAGCGTCCGTCCGCTCGACGACGAGATCATCCTGCGCTCGCTCCGGAAGACGGGCCGCCTCGTGGTGGCCGACACGAGCTGGGCGCTGTGCGGGGTCTCCGCCGAGGTGGCCGCGATCGCGGCCGAGAAGGGCTGGCACTACCTCAAGGCTCCGGTGCGCCGGGTCACGCCGCCCGACTGCCCGGCGCCGGTGTCGAAGCCGCTCGAGGACGCCTTCCACCCGAACCCGATGACGATCGCGCAGGCCTGCCTCGATGTCCTCAAGGCGGGCGCGCCGCTCGGGACCGGGGTCGCGGACGTGCAGGCCTCCTTCGCGGGGCCCTACTGAGATGGAGACCCGGCGCCGGGTCAGCGTGTTCCTGCCCGCGTTCAACGAGGTCGACAACCTCGAGGGCGCGGTGGCCGACATCGTGTGGGCCGCGTCCGAGGTGCTCACCGACTACGAGATCCTCATCATCGACGACGGCAGCACCGACGGGACCGGCCCCCTCGCCGATCGGCTCGCGCGTGAGAACCCGCGGATCCGGGCGATCCACCAGCCGACGAACATGGGGATCGCGGCCGCCTACGAGCGGGCCCTGGGCGAGGCCCGGCTCGACTACTTCAGCTTCCTCGCCGCCGACGGCGAGATCGCCCGCGAGTCGGTGCGGGACATCCTGGGCTCGGTGGGCCGGGCCGACATCGTCGCCCCCTATCACCAGAATCCGCGGGCCCGCCAGGCCCATCGCCGGTTCCTGACCTGGGCGTCGACCGCCCTCGTCAACGCGCTGTTCCGCCAGCGCATGCACTACTACCAGGGTCCGTGCATCTACCCGGTGCCCCTGGCCCGGGCCCTGCCCAAGAGCGCGGGTGGCTTCTACTTCCTGACCCAGATGCTCATCCACGCGCTCCACGCCGGCTACACCTACGTCGAGGTGGGCCTCACCCACGTGGACCGCACCCACGGCCGCTCCAAGGCGGTGTCGGCCAAGAACATCCTGAAGGCGCTGCGAACGATCGCCCAGGCCTGGTGGGCCATTCACCTGGGCGGCGTCTCGGTGGCGCGGAGGGCCTGAGATGGCGACGAAGCGATCCACGGTGCTCGTGACCGGAGGGGGAGGATACGTCGGCGCGGTGCTGGTCCCGAAGCTACTCGCGCGCGGCCACCGGGTCCGGGTCATCGACCTGTTCCTGTTCGGGACCGACGTCATGCCGAAGCACAAGGCCCTCGAGCTGGTGAAGGCGGACATCCGGGACGAGAAGGCGGTGGCCAAGGCCGCGGCGGGCGTCGACGAGGTAATCCACCTCGCGTGCATCTCGAACGACCCGAGCTTCGAGCTGAACCCGGGGCTCAGCCGCTCCATCAACTACGACTGCTTCGAGCCGCTCGTGAGCATCTCGCGCCGGGCCGGCGTCCGGCGATTCGTCTACGCCTCGACCTCGAGCGTCTACGGGGTGAGCGACGCCCCGGACGTCACCGAGGACCATCCGCTCGTCCCGCTCACCGACTACAACAAGTACAAGGGGATGTGCGAGCCGATCCTGCTCCGGCACCAGGCCCCCGATTTCACCACCGTGATCATCCGGCCCGCCACCGTGTGCGGCTTCTCGCCCCGCCAGCGGCTGGACCTGACCGTGAACATCCTCACGAGCCTGGCGGTCAACCAGAAGCGCATCACCGTGTTCGGCGGCGCGCAGAAGCGGCCGAACATCCATATCGAGGACATCAGCGATCTCTACGTCGAGCTGCTGGACATGCCGGCGGAGATGATCGCGGGCAAGACCTTCAACGCGGCCTACCAGAACCACACGGTGGCCCAGCTGGGCGAGATGGTGCGGTCGATCGTGACTCGGGAGATGCCGGAGCTGGGCCCGATCGCCCTCGAGACGGTGCCGAGCAACGACACGCGCTCGTACCACGTCTCCTCGGAGAAGATCAAGCGCGAGCTGGGCTGGTCGCCGCAGCGGACCATCGAGGACGCGGTGATCGATCTCTGCCGGGCCTTCAAGGCCGG
>WNFR01008390.1_pt1 | contig 10443 bp, 6 predicted proteins | sample 5400221 | NCBI WGS metagenome assembly WNFR01 (sample SAMN13153357, study PRJNA577476) | soil metagenome | isolation source: 40 cm soil under Madrone tree | place: USA:California | collected 2016-06-14 | reverse complement strand
AAGGAACAATTAGATTGTCGTAGTTATAGGTAATGTCCGCTGAGAGTGGGATATTGGTTGGCGGCAGGGCGAACGAACTGCTGGTGATCCGAGCTGTTCTGTCAGCCGGGAAAGAGCCACCTCTGTCATGCGAGTTGGCCAGATCGACGTCTATTGTCTCGTCGCCGTGCTGCGTGTAGTACCCTATATGGACATCATTCGGATCGCTATCGATGGCCAAAGACGGCATGAGGTGGTGAATCTCACTGGCCACATCCGGGTTTGCCCGGATGGGTGTCGTCCACGTCGCCCCGCCGTCGGAAGAACGAATGAACATGATGTTTGAGCGTCCATTAGGGTCTCCGAAGACGGGGCTCGTAGAAGTTGAGTAGGCTAAGTACACAACCCCGTTCCGGGCAGCAAGCGCAGGTTCACTAAGCACGCGCGTGGCATTGACGAACCTTGGTACACCGAACCTGCCCCCCACATCCGGGCCTTCTTTCATGACCAACCGGAACCCGCCAAAGTCGCCACAGTCGCAACCCGTGCCTGGCTGGACAAGCGGCAGGAGGGTGGGATCGGGTGCACCTGGGATGTTGAAGGTCGCGAAGGAGAAATGCTCGCCCGCATCGTTAGAAATCAGCATCTGGATGAAATCTACATTGCCGAAGCTGAAGCGCAGGAAAGGTATGTAGAGCGTACCGGTGACTGCATCTACATACGGAGCGGTGAACTGGAGAAACTGCTGAGGGTTATCGGGATTAAGATCGGAGCCCGGAGCGAAGATCGTTTTCGCTGTCCACGTCACGCCGCCATCGGTTGAACGTCCAAACCGCAGCTGCGCGCTGTTAGGTTGAAAGCTCGTCCAAGTGACGTAGACATTATCGCGGTTCCTGTTGACCGGATCGAGTCCGACTGCAATCCACTCTTTATCGCCACCGTCGTCCTGCTGTACGACCACAGCATCGCTCCAACTACTGCCGCCGTCGGTCGATCTATTGACCTGGATGGTGAACCTGAACTGATCGTCAAGCCCCAGCCCCGCAAAATAGAAGTTTCCGTGTCGATCAACATCAACTGCAGGATCTCCCAGGGTCGCGATGCTTCCCGAAATCGGAGGCATAAATCCTGTTTTCCAGGTTCTTCCCCCATCAGTCGAGTTGGAAAAACCCGAGAGGAACAGGTGATCGATGAACAACTGGCCTCCTATTTCCACCAGGCTAGAGAACGCGGTCGTGTTGTAGGTCGCTACGATGTTGCGGCCCTTGGCAGCAAGTGAAGTTTCACTTTGAGTGAAGTTGAAGAATGGTATCTGTGGCGGAAAGCTCTGGATATTATCGAGCGAACCATCATTCGTCTGGACGTTACCGCGGCGGAGTTTAACCTGGGGCACAAGCGGCAGGTTCGGGGCCGAGTTTGCCTGGATAGCAGGAACACGCATCCCGGATTGGGCGATCTGGTCTGCCTTCACCCGGCCCTGCGATCTGATATCCAAGTCCACTCCGTTCTTCCGAACGTGGCCTCGGGGCCGGGCGCGATCTGACTGAGCTTTTGATGCTGGCTTGTAAATCAACACACTAAGTGAGAGCAGAACAAGCACTGCGAGGAGAGTCTTTTGAAAGGTCATAGTCTTTTCCTCCCGAGCAGGTCGAGTTACTTATTTTTTGGGGGCTCTTTGAGTGCGCCGGACAATACTACAAAGCAATCATTTCTTCAATAGCTTTCTTACCTTTGTAGCTGGCAAATTATATGCGGGTCAGAGCAGCAGGCTCTCTTCAGCCGGATACACGCCCGCGTCGAAATGACTGCCTGGATTCGTTGAAGGCCGTCCTCGTCCTCACTAAATATGGCATGGACTGGCTTCTGCCCGGCATCGCGCCGGCAAACGTGTGGAGGTCCCGACGGTCGCCATCGTGCAGTTCGAAGGCGACAAGATCGCGCACGAGCACATCTACTGGGACCAGGCGTCGGTGCTCGTCCAGATCGGCCTCCTTGATCGAACGCTCCCCGTTCTCGGCGGCGAGATCGCGGCGCAAGTGCTGAATCCCACTCAACCGATGAACGAGCTCATCCGTCGGGCGATAGCTGCCCCATGAGCTAGAGTCAACATGGACGCAAGACCCTGAGATGGCAGCTTCCAGACTTGAACCTGACTATGACTGTGCAATTCCGCAACATTTCCACAAGTTTCCTGATCCGCCGCAGCATGCGCTATCTGTTGGTATCGCACGGCTTACGAGCTATAGACACGCCACCGCTGACCGGGCCAGAACCGGCGTCTCTTTGCGATAGACAGATTGGTCCCAGCCCAAAGCGATCGCATGCTTGTGCTTAGACCCTAACATCCATATTCGTGGCATCCAGATTAAAGCTGCCAGCGTCTCAATATCGGGAGTTGGTAAACAACTCTTGCGAACAAGGAGGTAAATCATGAAAGGAAACAACTTACTACGCAGATTTGGCGGATTTGTCCTGGCCGCATTATTACTATTCAGTGTTGCAATAATGTCGAGCACTGCTGTCCAGGCGCAAGGGCGGGGCCACGGCGGAGGGTTCCATGGCGGTGGGTTCCACGGCGGTGGGTTCCACGGCGGTGGGTTCCATGAACGTGGGTTCCATGGCGGTGGGTTCCGCTCTCATATATTTATTGGCCCAGGGTTCGGGTACGGATATCCTTATGGGTACTATGGGTATCCTGGGTACTACGGGTATCCTTATGGGTACTACAGGCATCGCTGGAGGTATTAATTCCAATATGTTGTCAGCGCAATTCCGCCCGGATATGCGGATTGGATGCTTAAAGTCCAGAACGCCGACCGTTTGGGAGCGACTGAGCAACCAGTTTGGGACGATATGCGTCGGTCCTGATTATCGAAGTAAATTACTTCGAGGTCGCGCTCACCCAAACTCTGCTACCGTTGATTAGTCAGGTTCCGTCGGGCCGGCTGGTAGATGTATCGAACAGGCTGGGTTCTGTCACATGGCTGGCAGACCCGGCCTTTCTTTTGGCGTTTTACAGATAATTCGTCAATAGAACCTCAAAGGCAGCGTTCATCACTTTTGAATTTGGTTAGGCTGCTGCGAATGCCGTCCTCGACGTCACTAAATACCGCAAGATATAAATTTTTTCAGCAAAGCGACGATAGGCAGCAGTGGCCGCCTTTTGTAATCTGATGTTGATGCATCCTGGAAAGGTGAGCACCAGACTAATATTGGAAGGAAATGGTAGAGATTCTCGAATGCAATTTACCAAAATTACAATGAGAACAAGGAGGGAAATCATGAAAGGAAAGAACTTACTACGTAGAATTGGCGGATTTGTCCTGGCCGCAGCATTACTGTTCGGCATGGCAACAATGTCCAGCACTGCTGTACAGGCGCGAGGACATGGGGGTCACGGGGGCCACGGAGGTGGATTCCATGGTCATGGGGGGCATGGCGGTGGGTTCAGCTTCGGGTTCGGATATCCTGGGTACTACGGGTATCCTTATGGGTATCCTTATGGGTACCACAGGCACCACAGGCATTGGCACCACTGGTAAAAGAACCGGTATGTCTTCAGCAGCACTGAAGCTGTGGAGAATCAGGGTTACCAAGACGGGTTAAAGGCCCGTTCTAATGATGCGCGTCGGGATCAAAGCTACGATCCTGAGAGATCGCATTATTTCAGGGACGCCGGCTTTGGCAACTTTGCGGAGGACCACAGGGAACGCTTCTCGCGTGGTTACAGCGATGGGATTCAACGGTAAGCTCCGCTTCAGGTCACTTATTTGAATGGATGCCGCGATGGATGTCGCGGCATTCTTGTTTGGAACCATATAATCATTCTCGATTGTGGAGACACCACCTGGCGGGGGGATCGCCTAGGTTGTCGGGATGGTCCCGCCATCGATGACGTAATCACTGCCGTGAATCGAGGCCGCGCGATCGGACGCAAGGAAGGCTACAAGCTCTGCGACCTCCTCCGGCATGCCTGGCCGGCCGATGGGAATACCGCCGATCATGTTCATGATCGACTGACGCGCGGCATTCTCGTCGATCCCCTGGCTTTTGGCCAACCCTTCGATCATTCCGTGCGCTCCTGAAGTCTCAATAAAGCCAGGCGAAATAAGATTGACCCTCACTCCTTTGGGACCGACTTCGTTCGCAAGGCCTTTGCTGTAGGTGCTGAGCGCCGCTTTCGCGGCGGCGTACGCCAACGTCGAATCGTAGAGCGGCAGCCGATGCTGTATGGATGCAATATGAAGGATGACACCGGAGCGCCGATCCAACATTCCCGGTAACAAACTCCTGTCGAATCTTACCGCCGCCATCAGATTGACGTTGAGTGCCTTCTGCCATTCCTCGTCTGTAAGCACCTGAAAGCCACCATTGGGAGCGTCTGAACCGCCGACACAGTTCACGAGGATATCGATACCACCCCAGGCTTGGAGAATCTGGTTCACAACCGCTTGCACACCATCTGCCGTTCCAATATCGGTCTGAACGAACAGCGCCGGGTGCTGGCCTTCTGGCAGAGGGGAACGCGCGGTTGTCGCGACTCGGGCGCCACTCAGCACGAATCTGCGGACAATGGCTTCCCCCATACCCTTCGTACCACCGGTGACCAGAACGCGCTTGCTCTTGAACTGATTGGGGTCGCAGGAAAATGGATATTTCTCATTCATTTATTTAATCTCCAGTGACGCGATCTTTTCGTGGTAAGGACGGCATACCCTCAAGTACCACCAAAGGTGGAGTATAGCCTAACGGAGTGGGGGCAGGCGCTGTGCCCAGCCCTGGATGCCATTTTAAAGTGGGCAGAACTTCATCCGAACGGACGCGAACCATGAAGGTGCATCACATGGCTGCTGTCGATTAAATAGCGATTTGGCAACGAGTGACAACGCGATAATACAAGCAACACATGAGACGCTTTTGGGAAGAAACCGACTACGCCTCGCACGACTGCCTTATCGCCGTCTTTTAACTGGCCGCTGTGTTCCAGCGTATTGGAGTTCAACTTTCACCAAAACCGGGACTGTGCTATTTGCTCCGGGACGATAGTAAATGGTCTGTGGCGCAGGCTCAGCTTCCGTCATTGAGCGCGTACCGTCAGCCCCTGCCTCCTTTTCCTGCTTCGTCCAGGGCTTGCCCTCCCCGTTGGCCATCTCCAGTCGGCCGGCCTGCGCGCCCCACGATTTTTCCCACAACGCGAGGGTGTCGGCAGAGAGCTTTTGCGCCTTGTCAGTGATCGTCAAAGCTTGGATCGGCGTTGGTGTGACCAGGAGAGTTACACTCTCGCCGACCTGATCGGCGCGCGTTCGTTTCAAGGTGAAGTAAGGCGGACTGTCATCCTGGGCTGGGATCTCGATCACCCGAGCGGCTTTGACTGAGTTGTCACCGCCGCGCGTGCGGGTGGTGGGAAAGATCAAATACGCCTCGCCCTTCGAGCCATCGGCGTACTTCTCCTGGTCCACAACGTAAAGGTAGCCAGTGCGCGCCGCCTCGATGCTGATGCGAACACGGTCACCCTCTGACAATCTGCCGGTGGATGACACTCGTTCAGGCAACCACTCCATTGAATCGAGACCGTCATGCGAGATTATCCTTTCGCCCGCATCCGCTTTCCTGGATGGACGCAACCGCCAAAGGGTAATGCCAATGACGGAGTCCGGCGCGACGCCAACGACGGGAACACGAGGAGTAACAATTCGATAGCTCCGCCGGGCCGGTTTTTTGGTTACAGATTTTTTCCCCTGATCGATAAAAGCAGTGTCCCACAAGTGTCGTGTCGTTTCCTCTTCTTGCGGCTGCTGGGCCTTAGCCGCCAGGAAGCACGACAGACAAAGAATCATCGTCGACGCCACCATTATTCGCCGTGATGGAATGGTACTTCTGCCAGGTGTCATGATCGTCTCCTTTAGCTACGACGCAAACGCGCAAAGGCGGAATTCCGCAAATCAGCAAGCGCGCAAGGGGCAAGTGTGATGCACCTTTCCTGACGCGCGAACTTCCGCCTTCTCCATACTCTCAGGGATTGAGTTACGCGTGTTGTCTCAACGCGCCGGTTCCAAAATAATCTCCCGCGCCATTCGGTTAGCCAGAACTTCCCGAATCGTGAGTCGTTCACGATAACCCTGCCTCTGTTTTTCGTCGTCGCCAACAACAGTTTGAAGTAAATCATCGGCTTTCTTGAGACTGCCTTCGTATGTCGCCAGGTCTTTGTATTCGGTCATCAGCATTAGATTCCAGTCAGTCGAGCCGTGCGCTTCGGTTTGCAAAACCCTATACGATAGGATCTGACCTTCTTTCTTTAGCGCTTCCTGCTCGCGCTTCCAGTCGTTGGCCACATAGTTTAGATAAGCGGTTTCCATTCCCGGATTCATGCGGATAAATCCGACGCTCCAAACTGTGGCGTTGCGGTAGGGTCGATGCACTTGCGCAAGTACGATGGTACCTAAAGTCAGCACAAGCGCGACGAGCGAACCAGCGAGTATGCGATTGATTTTCATAGTCTCTCCTGTTCATTTTAACTGAGCGCAAAAGCACATGGGCTTTGTTTGGACTGTCGCCGCACTCGTTTCGAGCGAGAGTTGCCCAACCATCGATCCATACTTCCAGCAAACAGCTGAAAGGAAGATAAGCGACCGATCCACGAATTCACACGAAGGTGTTGTGCCGGTTTCCCAAAGGCGTTGTGTTTCGCTTTCTTTCGCCTTCCAACAAATAAACCGTAAGGCGCGACCAAATCCCCTCACGAATTTCTAAAATAATTTCCGTTCGCGGCCGTGGGTGAGGTGCACAGTTGTGCCGGTAGGGCTCCGCGGGAAATGTTCGGCGACTAATTCTACAGATTCGCAGCTAAGTATTGAGGATTATCGCCACTCGCCCTGCATAATGAAAGCAGCCCAGTAATATGGCGATTGCCATTGCTTCTGCTCCGCCATTTCAACCTGCGCCGCGCGCAAAGACGCGGCCGGCGATCGATTGCCCTTTAACATGTGACGATAGAAGCGTTGCATCAATTCCGCGGTGGCCTTGTCATTGACGTTCCAAAGACTCACCAGTACGCGGCGAGCGCCGGCGTACATGAAGCCGCGCGTCAGGCCTACCAAACCTTCGCCTTTAATCTCTTTCCCCAACCCCGTCTGACAAGCGCTGAGCACGACCAATTCAGCAGGCAGGTGTAGATTGTAGATCTCATGCGCGTGGAGAAATCCATCCTGGGGTTTTCCCTGTTCATCCACGAGCGAAAGGACGATTGCAGAAAGATCAGGCCGATCGCTGTCCAGGTACCCGTGAGTTGCGAAATGAACGTAGCGATATTTGCCAAGCTCGACACTCGTTGCCATGGCTCGGTTGGCTCTGAAATCAATTGCCTTCAGGTTTCCCATCTTCGGCGCTACCGCGAGAATCTGTTCCGCTTCCAGGCGAGTAAATTTCAGACGGCGAATGATTAATTTGCCGGAATCCTCGGCGAGGTGTTCGATGATGCGAGACTGGGAGCCAGCATCGGACTGATCCTGTTTCTGATTAACGGTTCTAACATCCGTTTTCAGACGTTCGTCAGTGGTAGAAAAGACCGGATCAGCAATCACGGCGACAGCGTTTGGCGCAAGTTTGCGACCGGCAAAACTCCGACGCTGTACCGCTAAAGCAGAAGCCGAAGGAAGACTAACGATCTCATGATCAAAGATGAGGGGTCGGGCAGTGGTCGGGGGCCGTGAAAGACCCGCAACCGTTCCGTTTATATCGCTCTGCGACCCTTGGGCTGCTGGCGCCAGCAATGCGGCAAACGGAACATACTGCAACGCTCCGTCAGCCACCACGACCAGCCGCTTGTTTCCCAACTCAGAAGCAATGGGCGCAATGATCATCCCGCTCAATTCTGCCGAAGCTTTCAGCAGTTGCACATCCGTCTGCGCGATTCGCTGTTGTCTCTGCTCAGCGCCTTCCAGCGATTTGAAGACGCTGCGGTTAGTCAGCAGCTCATAGACCCGCCGCGCGCTCTTTTCAATTTGCTCTCGCTTTGGTAGCTCAAAGGTTTTGAGCGAGTTTGGTGTTACGACCCAAACGTAGCTGCGCTCATCGCCTAACGAGTATTCAAGTAATACTGTGTCCTGATCTAATTGCTGTTGGATCTCTTTCAGGCCAAGTGGTTGAGGCTGGGTTAGCGCGGCGTACTGTGGACTGTTCTTGCGGATTGTCGCCTGCACTTGCAGGTAATCGTCTTCGAGCGCGCCTATCTCTTTATAGATCGTCGCGATTTCCTGTTCGCTGCCTTTCTGTGCCTTCAGTTGAATTTGTCTTTGCGCCTTCGCGTTGAGCAGCTGATTCAGCTCACGCTCTCTCGCAATGAGATCCGAGCCGACGCCCTGACGAATATCGACGTGGGCCTCATTCAACATTTCAATCAAACTGCGAGCGCGCCCTCGCTCGCTTGCCTGTAACGCTTCCGCATCGTGACCTTTCCCCGGATCCTTTGAATCCTGTTGCGCGAGTAGATCGACATAAAACTCGTAAGCCTTTTCCCTCGTCGCCAAATATGAAGCGCGGAACTGCTGGCTGCCAGCGTGAGCACGCACCGTTTCAATGAGAGCTAACGCTTCTTCAATGCTCCCGCGCGCCTCGTCCAGCTTCCCTAGCTTCTGTTGGGCCCGAGCCAGGCCCTCAAGCGCCACTGCCGCATTGTTACCGTCATCAATGGTTCGAAAGAGTGAAACGGCCTGGTCAAAGTGCTCTATTGCTTTGTCGGGCTCCCCTAACAAAAAATAATCCGTGCCAATATTGCTGAGGGCGATAGCCTCTCTCTGCCGATTGCCGATAGCCTGCTGCAATCCGAGCGCTCGCTGATGATAGTCGAGGCCCTTTGCCGGCTCTCCCAGGTTCGAATAGACGACTCCGATGTAATCCAGCGTGACGGCTTGTAATGCCCGGTTTCCCGTCTCCTGTTGAATTGCGAAGGCTTGATTGTAGTAATCGAGGGCCTTTTGCAGATCACCACTTTTTCTGAAGGCAAGACCGATATTGTGAAGCGTAATCGATTCAGCTCCCTTGTCTTTTGTAATGCGAAAGAGGCTGAGTGCCTGATCAAAATAATCGAGAGCCCTTTGTTGCTCACCCAGAGCGTTGTAGGCTAATCCGATGTTGTTAAGAGTAATGGCCTCAGTCCGCTGATTACCCAGCGCTTTGAAAATCGGCAAGGCTCGAAGCGAATACTCCAGCCCATTTTGCCAGTTGGCAATGTCATTATAAATCTTTCCAATGTTATTTAGCGCCGACGCCTCAGCGGAGCGATTCCCGCTCTCCTTCGACAGGGCAAGCGCCTGATGGTAATGGTTCAACGACTCAATGACATCGCCTAAAACATCGTATGATCCACCAAGAAAAGTTTCGGTGCTGGCCTCAAGTCTGCGGTCTCCAATTTCCTGGGCGAGGGAAAGCGTCTTCGTAAAATATCCTAAAGCTGTTCGAAACTCATTCAATTGTGCATAGGTATTACCGATGGACGAAAGCGTGAGCGCTTGTCGGTAGGTGTCCCCAACCGAACGAAACAAGGTCAGGGCCTTCTCATATTTTTCAATAGCTGTTCGTCGTCCAGCGGAAGTTTGTTGGCCTTGTACCCTTTGCCCGTCGTCGAAATCCTTTTCGGCGGCGAAATAGTCTTTGTCAGTCGCTGTGGCCTCGCGCAGCGTAATAGTCTTGATGGCATAACGGCCGGTGGGAGCTTTGCTGTTTGTCGAACGAATCTCGATCCGATAATCACCCGGCGCAGTTGCAACAAGCAGAATCGGCTCAGTGCCCCAGCGATCGTTCGGACTGTCTGTTTCGGCAAGTTGCTTGCCGTCAGGTCCGAACAATGTGACGACGACATCAATGCCCCGCTGTTCCACCAGGGCGCTCAAAAACTGTCCGTTACTCAGGCTGATTCGATAGGATTGAGTCTCACCGCCTTTCAGTTCGCGCTCTACCGAAGACAGCGACGGTAATTTGGAGTTGTCTTCCTGACGCACGATTGCGGGGGACGAACTTGCCGTTGCGCTAGAATTGATTTGCGTTTGCGCGTCGGCGGTCCATATGAACGTGAGCGCCAAACCGGTGATGACGAGTGAAGAAAAAGATAAGTATAACGCGAGCGGTCTTATCGCGGTTCGCTGTGGAACAGACCGGTTCCGCGGAAGTGACGCTTGTGTAATGAGGGAGTAAAAGCGGCTTATTCGCATCGTAGCCTCTCACAGCTTACGTTTCCAACCTGACTTCAGGGTCACATCGCCGTCGTAACCGATCACGCCAATCAGCCTTGAGCGAAAATACCAGAGGGAACCGAGCGAACCTCTCCACACGGCTCCCATTTCTGGCCCGATGTTCGTAAGTCACCTACGCAGATGCACACTCCGCTTCTTCGTCAGGTTCACCTGTTCCGCTTCCCTGGGCTGTCCATGTATCCTGAGCGCCCGTTGGGCTGCGGTCCGCGTTGTCATT
>WNFR01008387.1_pt1 | contig 10446 bp, 20 predicted proteins | sample 5400221 | NCBI WGS metagenome assembly WNFR01 (sample SAMN13153357, study PRJNA577476) | soil metagenome | isolation source: 40 cm soil under Madrone tree | place: USA:California | collected 2016-06-14 | reverse complement strand
CACCTCGAAGGCCGCGAAGGCCGCGAAGAGCGTAAAGGCAGCCAAGACGGCCAAGAAGACCGAAGCCAAGGCCGCCAAGAAGTCGGCCACCAAGGCCAAGGCGGCCAAGAAGAGCACGGCCAAGGCCGCGAAGAAGGCGGCCCGGAAGCCGGCCAAGTCTGCCCCGAAGGGCAAGCCGAAGAAGAAGGGGAGCAAATAATGCCCTCGCTGCACGAGATCATCGTCCGCCCGGTGGTGACCGAGAAGAGCTCGGCCGCCTACCAGACGAGCAAGGTGTACACCTTCGAGGTGCACCCCGAGGCCAACAAGTACCAGATCCGGGACGCGCTGCACAAGCTGTTCGGGGTGACGGCCACGGGCGTGCGCACGATGCAGATGCGCCGCCACTCGGTCACCCGTGGCCGCACCCGCGGGACGACGGCTCGGTGGAAGAAGGCCGTGGTCACGCTCAAGGACGGCGATTCGATCGCCGTGTTCGAGGGCTGAGATGAGCATCCGTCAATTCCGGCCGATGACAGCCGCCACGCGCTTCAAGTCGGTCTCCGGGTTCGACGAGATCACCCGCGCCGAGCCTGAGAAGTCGCTGCTCGAGCCGATGAAGAAGTCCGGCGGCCGCAACAACCAGGGCCACCTGACCTCGCGGCACCGGGGCGGCGGGCACAAGCGCCAGTACCGGAAGATCGACTTCAAGCGCAACAAGTTCGGGATCCCGGGCAAGGTCTCGGAGATCGAGTACGATCCGAACCGGAGCGCCCGCATCGCCCTCATCGTGTACGCCGATGGCGAGAAGCGGTACATCCTGCACCCCAAGGGCCTCAATCAGGGTGACGCGGTGGTCTCGGGGCCTGGCTCGGACACCCGGCTCGGGAACGCGCTGCCGCTGGGCGAGATCCCGCTTGGCACGACGGTGCACAACATCGAGCTCAAGATCGGGAAGGGCGGCCAGCTCGCCCGGACGGCCGGCTCGAGCGCGCAGGTCGTGGCCAAGGAAGGCGAGTACGTCACCCTGCGGCTCCGCTCGACGGAGATGCGGCTGGTGCACGGCCGCTGCCTGGCCACCATCGGCGAGGTCGGGAACGCCGAGCACGAGCTGCTGTCGGTCGGCAAGGCCGGGAAGAGCCGCTGGCTGGGCAAGCGCCCCAAGGTGCGCGGCGTGGCCATGAATCCGGTGGATCACCCGCTGGGCGGCGGCGAGGGCAAGAGCTCGGGCGGCCGTCCGCCGACGAGCCCGTGGGGCAAGGTCGAGGGCCGCAAGACGCGGCATCGGAAGAAGCAGTCCACCAAGCTCATCGTGCGCGGTCGGAAGCGCGGGAAGGCGACTCAGTAATGGCGCGCAGCGTGAAGAAGGGCCCCTTCGTCCAGGAGGCGCTGATGACGAAGGTCCAGGTCCTCAACAGCAAGAACGAGAAGCGCGTGGTCAAGACCTGGAGTCGGGCGAGCACCATTCTGCCCGAGTTCGTCGGCCATACCTTCGCGGTGCACAACGGGAACAAGTTCGTCCCGGTGTACGTCACCGAGAACATGGTGGGCCACAAGCTCGGCGAGTTCGCGCCGACCCGGCTGTTCCGCGGGCACAGCGGCAAGATCGTCGCCGACAAGAAGGCGAAGCCGGAGTAATCATGAGCGGCCATGCGATTCAGCGGCTGGTGCGCCAGTCGCCCCGGAAGATGCGGCTCGTCATCGACCTCATTCGCGGCAAGGACGTGAACGAGGCGTACGCGATCCTCAAGTTCAACAAGAAGCTGGCGGCCAGGCAGATCGCCAAGACGCTCAAGTCGGCGGTGGCGAACGCGGAGCAGAAGGCGCTCAAGGAGAACGAGCGCTTCGATCCCGACGCCCTCGTCGTCAGCAAGGCGATCGTGAACGGCGGCCAGCCACTCAAGCGCTTCACCGCGGCGGCCCAGGGCCGGGCGACGCCGATCAAAAAGCGCACGAGCCACGTGGAGATCCACGTGGAGACCAGGGAGAGCGAGTAAATGGGTCAGAAGACGCATCCGATCGGGCTCCGGCTCGGCATCGTCAAGCAGTCGTCGTCCCGGTGGTATGCCGACAAGGACATGCCGGCGCTGCTCAAGGAGGACGAGCTGATCCGGAAGTACCTGAAGACGCGGCTGGGGCACGCGGCGATCGCGCAGATCGACGTCGAGCGCCGTCCGGGCAAGGTCACCATCACGGTGCATACCGGGCGGCCGGGCGTGGTCATCGGCAAGCGCGGCGCCGAGGTGGACAAGCTCCGCGACGAGCTGGCCCAGCTCACGGGCAAGGAAGCGGCCATCAACGTGGAAGAGATCAAGCGGCCGGAGCTCTCGGCCCAGCTCGTCGGCGACAACATCGCCCACCAGCTGACCCAGCGGATCTCGTTCCGCCGCGCCATGAAGCGTGCGGTGCAGAGCGCCATGCGGATGGGCGCGCAGGGGATCAAGGTGCGCGCGGCCGGCCGGCTGGGCGGCGCCGAGATCGCGCGCACGGAAGGCTATCACGAGGGGCGGGTGCCCCTGCACACGCTGCGGGCGGACATCGACTACGCCACCAGCACCGCGAAGACCACCTATGGGACCATCGGGATCAAGGTCTGGATCTTCAAGGGCGAGGTGATCGAGGACGTCTCCGGCCGCACCTATAGCACGGGAGCCTGAGGCCGATGCTCGCGCCGAAGCGAATCAAGTTCCGCAAGACGTTCAAGGGCCGGACCAGGGGCATCGCCAGTCGGGGAAACACGGTGGCGTTCGGCGAGTTCGGGCTCATGAGCCTGGAGCCGGGCTGGGTCACCAACCGGCAGATCGAGGCCTCGCGCGTGGCGATGACCCGCGAGATGAAGCGCGGCGGCAAGGTGTGGATCCGGATCTTCCCGGACAAGCCGGTCACCAAGAAGCCGGCCGAGACCCGCATGGGCAAGGGCAAGGGCAACCCGGAGGGCTGGGTGGCCGTGGTCAAGCCGGGCCGGGTGATGTTCGAGATCGAGGGCATCAGCGAGGACCTCGCCAAGAAGGCGATGGCGCTCGCCTCGGCCAAGCTGCCCGTCAGGACGCGCTTCGTGAAGCGCGAGGAGACCTGAGCGATGAAGGCGAACGAGATCAGGGAGATGTCGGTGGAGGACCTGAAGGCCAAGCTGGAGGAGCTCGTGACCGAGCGCTTCAACCTGCGCTTCCGCTCCGCCACCGAGTCGATCGAGAATCCGATGCGCTTCCGCGCCATCCGGCGCGACATCGCGCGGCTGCAAACGATCCTGCGGGAGAAGGAAAATGGCTGAGCAAGAGACCCAGACCGCGGCCCGCGCCCGCCGCAAGACCCGGACGGGCGTCGTGACCAGCGACAAGATGGCCAAGACGGTCACCGTCTCGCTGGTGCGCCGCTACGCGCACCCGGTCTACGGCAAGCAGGTCACCCGGACCAAGAAGGTCAAGGCGCGCAACGTCGAGGGTGACGGCGCCGCCCGCGCGGGCGACACCGTGCGGATCATGGAGACGCGGCCGCTCGCGAAGACGGTCCGCTGGCGGGTCACCGAAGTCGTCGAAAGGGCCAAGTAACCATGGTCCAACAGGAATCGATTCTGCGGATCGCGGACAACTCGGGCGCCCGGCGGGCGCTGGTGATCCGCGTGCTCGGCGGCAGCAAGCGCCGCTACGCCGGCCTGGGCGACATCGTGGTGGTGGCCATCAAGGACGCCATCCCGACCGGGCAGGTGAAGAAGGGCGACGTGGCCAGGGCGGTCATCGTGCGCACGGCCAAGGAGACCCGCCGCAAGGACGGCTCCTACATCCGCTTCGACGAGAACGCCGCCGTCCTCATCACCGAAGCGGGCGAGCCCCGGGCCACCCGCATCTTCGGACCGGTGGCCCGCGAGCTCCGCGAAAAGCGCTACATGAAGATCGTCTCGCTGGCGCCGGAGGTGCTGTAGCATGAAGCCGCTCGTGTACAAGAAGGCCAAGCGGGTGCGCCATCAGGCGCCCGTCCGGCAGCGCCTGCACGTCACCAAGGGCGACACGGTGAAGGTCATCTCGGGCGACGACAAGGGCAAGCAGGGCCGCGTGCTGCGCGTGCATCCCAAGACCGGCCGGGTGACCATCGAGGGCGTGAACATCGTCAAGCGGCACCGCCGCGCGACGCAGACGGCGGAGGCCGGGATCGTAGAGTTCCCGGCCCCCATTCACCATTCGAAGGCGATGCTGCTCGACCCCAAGAGCGGGGAGCCCACCCGGGTCCGGCGGCGCAAGGACACCGACGGGACGGTGGAGCGCATCGCCGTGAAGTCGGATCAGTCGATCCCGAGGAACCGCTAACGATGGCCGAGACCACAGAGAAGACCAAGCAGCCCAAGTCGCCGAAGGCGGCCCCGGGCAAGCGCGAGGGAGACGCGGCGCCGGGCAAGGGCAAGGGCAAGGACAAGGCCCCCGCCGGCGCCGTGGACCACGCGCCCAAGGCGGCCGAGGGCACTCCGCGCCTGCAGGAGTACTACGAGAAGACGGTCCGGGCCAAGATCCAGAAGGATTTCGGGCTCCCCAACCCGCACCAGGTGCCGCGGGTGCAGAAGGTCGTCCTCAACGTGGGCATGGGTGACGCGGGGAAGAACCCGAAGCAGCTCGAGGCGGCGGTGGAGGAGCTGGGGCTCATCACCGGGCAGCATGCGGTCGTCACCAAGGCCAAGAAGGCGATCGCCAACTTCGGGCTCCGGGCCGGGATGCCGGTCGGGGCCACGGTGACGCTGCGCCGGGCCCGGATGTACGAGTTCCTGGACCGCTTCATCACGCTGGCCATCCCCCGGATCCGCGACTTCCGCGGGCTCCCCAACCGGAGCTTCGACGGGCGCGGGAACTACACGTTCGGGATCAAAGAGCAGATGATCTTCCCCGAGATCGACTTCGACAAGGTCGAGAAGATCCATGGGATGGACATCACGATCGTCACGTCGACCGACCGCGACGATCTGGCGATGGCGCTGCTGCGCGAGCTCGGTTGGCCGTTCCGCGGCGAGACACCTCAGAGGGTTGCGTAACATGGCAAAGACTGCCTGGATCGAGAGAGCCAAGCGCACACCGAAGTTCAAGGTGCGCGGCGTGCGCCGCTGCCAACGCTGCGGCCGCAGTCGCGCCGTGCTGCGGAAGTTCGGCCTCTGCCGTATCTGTTTTCGTGAGCTCGCCTTGAAGGGGGAAATCCCGGGCGTGCGCAAGGCCAGCTGGTAAGGGGACATAGGGAATGAGCCTGACAGATCCCGTCGCGGATATGCTCACCCGCATCCGGAACGCCTGCTCGGCGGGCCATCGGCGCGTCGACATGCCGGTGAGCAAGCTGAAGACCGAGGTGGCCCGGCTGCTGCGGGACAACCACTACATCGCGGATTACAAGATTCTCGATGACGGCGCGCACGGCGTGCTGCGGTTGTACCTGAAGTATCACAACGAGCTCCCGGTCATCCGCGAGCTCCGGCGCGTCTCCACGCCCGGTCTCCGGCGCTACGTGAAGTGCCGCGAGCTGCCGCGGGTCAAGAACGGGCTCGGCATGGCGATCGTCTCTACCCCGAAGGGGCTGATGACCGACCGCGAGGCGCGGAGCGCGAACCTGGGCGGCGAGCTGCTCGCCGTCGTCTGGTAGGAGGCACGATGTCGCGTATCGGCAAGAAGCCGGTGACGCTGCCCAAGGGCGTCACCCTCGACCTGCAGGGGCAGGTGGTCGCGGTGAAGGGCCCCAAGGGCGAGCTGCGCCGGACCCTGCACCCCGAGATGCAGCTCTCCCTGGCCGACGGGAACTTCACCGTCGCCCGGCCGAGCGAGGAGAAGCGCCACAAGGCGCTGCACGGGCTCACCCGCACCCTGGTCCAGAACATGGTGGACGGGGTGTCGAAGGGGTTCAGCAAGACGCTCGAGATCCAGGGAGTCGGCTACAAGGCCGAGACCAAGCCCTACGGCGTGAACCTCATCGTCGGGTTCTCGCACCCGGTGAAGTACGAGGCGCCGAAGGGGATCAAGATCTCGGTCGAGAACAACACCACGGTGAAGATCGAGGGCGCCGACAAGGAAGCCGTCGGTCAGGTCGCCGCCGAGCTCCGCGCGGTGCGGCCGCCCGAGCCCTACAAGGGGAAGGGCATCCGCTACCAGGGCGAGCAGGTCCGCCGCAAAGCCGGCAAGACGGGAGCCAAGTAACCCATGCGCACCATTCACGCCCCGAAGGGCCGCACCCAGTTCCGCTACCGGCGCCATCTCCGGGTCCGCCAGAAGGTGGCGGGGACGGCCCAGCGTCCGCGGCTGGTGGTCTTCCGCTCGCTCAAGCACATCTACGCCCAGCTCGTCAACGACGACCTCGGGGTCACGCTCCTCGGCGTGGGCGACCAGAGCGAGGGGCTGCAGATCGAGGGCCCCGGCAAGGTGGTCCGAGGCAAGGCGGTGGGCAAGCTGCTGGCCGAGAAGGCCAAGGCGGCCGGAGTGACCCGGGTGGTGTTCGACCGTGCCGGCTACCGTTACCATGGTCGCGTGCAGGCCGTCGCCGACGGCGCGCGCGAAGGCGGATTGGAGTTCTAAATGGCTGATGAGACTGTAGGCACCGCGGGCACACCGGCCGGCACCGCCCCGCAAACGGGCAGCCCGTCCGACGCCCCGGCCACCGCCGAGCGCCCGAGCGGCACCGACCGCCCGCGCGGCCGGGGCGGCCGAGGCGGCGGCGAGCGGGGCGGCAGGGGCGGACCCCGTCGCGACCGGGGCGACCGCGACCACCAGAGCGACCACGTCGAGAACGTCATCGCCATCAACCGCGTGGCCAAGGTGGTGAAGGGCGGCCGGCGGTTCTCGTTCAACGCTCTCGTGGCGGTGGGCGACGGCAAGACCAAGGTGGGCATCGCGACGGGGAAGGCCAACGAGGTGAGTGAGGCCGTCCGCAAGGCGGTCGACGCGGCCAAGCGGTCCATGGTGGAGCTGCCCAAGACCGGCTCGACCATTCCCCACGAGGTCGTGGGCCGGCACGGCGCGGGGCGGGTGCTGCTCAAGCCGGCCGCCACCGGGACCGGCGTCATCGCCGGCGGCCCGGTGCGGGCGGTGCTGGAATGCGCCGGCATCACTGATATCTTGACCAAGAGCCTCGGCTCGTCGAATGCGCACAACATGGTGCGCGCCACGATGAACGGCCTGAGCCAACTGGTCAGCGCGCGCCAGGTGGCGCGCGAGCGGGGCATCGAGGTCGACCAGATCGCGTACAAGCCCCGGCAGGAGGGCTGACATGGGCCGGAACCCGGTGGTGGGCCGCCAGGGCCCCGAATATCACGCCGCGGTCATCCCCAGCGAGCAGGCCGCCGGGACCATCGCGGTGAAGCAGATCCGCTCGGAGATCGGGCACCCGGAGACGATGCGGCGGACGCTGCGCGCGCTCGGCCTCCGGCACCACCAGCAGGTGGTGCATCTCAAGAACACGGCATCCGCCCGCGGCATGCTGTACAAGGTGCGGCACCTCGTCGAGGTGACGCCGGCTGAGGAGAAGTGATGGCCGAGAAGACGATCACCCTGCATTCCCTGAAGCCCGCCCGGGGCTCCACCCAGTCGCGCAAGCGTGTCGGGCGCGGCCCGGGGTCGGGCCTCGGCAAGACGTCGGGCAAGGGGCACAAGGGCCACAAGGCGCGGACCGGCGGGAGCACGAACCCCGGCTTCGAGGGCGGCCAGATGCCCATGTACCGGCGGCTGCCCAAGCGGGGGTTCACCAATCCGTTCCGGGTCGAGAACCAGCCGGTCAACCTGTCGCAGCTCAAGAAGGTCGCGGTGACCGACGTGAGTCCCGAGACGTTGTATTCGGCGGGCCTCATCGGGAAGCCGGACGCTCCCGTGAAGCTCCTGGGCACCGGTGACGCCGACCGGGCCTACACCGTTCGTGGCGTGTCCCTTTCCGCGTCGGCGCGCGCGAAGATCGAGGCGGCCGGCGGCAAAATCGAGGGGTAAGTGACGGCACCCCGCGTCCCCACTCTGGCCATCGACGAGGAACTCAAGCGCAAGCTGCTGTTCACGCTGCTCGCGCTCGTCATCTACCGGGTCGGCGCCCACATCGCCGCCCCCGGGGTGAACGTGACCGCGCTGGCCGACTTCATCCGGAACTCCGCCGCCGCCGGGTTCTTCGGGCTGTATGACGCTCTGGGCGGCGGCCTCTCCCGGGCCACGGTGTTCGCGCTCGGGATCATGCCCTACATCTCGGCCTCGATCATCTTCCAGTTGGCCGGCGGCGTAGCCCCGTCGATCGGCAAGATGCAGAAGGACGAGGAGGGGAAAAAGAAGATCACGCAGTGGACGCGGTACCTCACCGTGTTCATCGCGCTGTCCCAGGCGTACACCTTCGCGCTGTTCACCGAGTCGATCCCCGGCGCGATCGCCAACCCGGGCCTGGCGTCGCGCCTCATCATGGTGGTGACGCTCACGACCGGCGCCATCTTCGTCATGTGGCTGGGCGAGCAGATCACCGAGCGCGGCATCGGAAACGGGATGAGCCTGCTCATCACCTTCTCGATCCTCGAGCGGCTGTGGCCGGCCGCGCTGCACCTGGTCCAGTTCATCCGGAGCGGCGTGGTGAGCGGGCCGGGCGTGCTCCTGTTCCTGGTGATCCTGGTGGCGGTCATCGCCGCCGTCGTCGCCATGACGATCGCCGCGCGCCGGATTCCCATCCAGATCCCGCGCAAGGTGATGGGCCGCGGACGGATCCGCGAGGGGCAGAAGACCTTCATCCCGATCCGCCTCATCACCGCGGGCGTGATGCCGATCATCTTCGCCCAGACGATCATCATCGTCCCCGGAACCATCGCCAGCTTCACCAAGAACCCGGTGCTGACCGAAATCGCCAGCTTCTTCCAGCCGGGCGACCTGCCGTACGACCTGACCTTCGCGGTGCTGATCCTGCTGTTCAGCTACTTCTACACGTCGATCATCTTCAATTCGGTCGACCTGGCGGAGAACCTGAAGAAGCAGGGCGGGTTCATCCCCGGCGTGAAGCCGGGGGCCAGCACGGCGGACTACATCGACGGAGTGCTGTCGCGCATCACGCTGCCGGGAGGGCTGTTCCTGGCGGGCATCGCGCTGCTGCCGATCCTGGTCTCCAAGGGCCTCGGCATCCCGAACCAGGGCTTCGGCGGGACCTCGGTCCTCATCGTGGTCGGGGTGCTGCTCGACACGATCGCGCAAATCGAACAGCACCGGACGCTGCGCAAGTACGACGGGTTCATGAAGACCGGACGGGTGAAGTTCCGGGGGCGGCAGCAGCGGTACATGTAACCGACTCGGCGCTCCGCCGGAGTCATCCTGAGCCCTGGGCGTAGCCAGGGCTCAGGGTGACTCCTTTCCTTATCTCTGTCTCGGACCACCCAACACCTACTCCCTTTCGGACACGCATGGATATCCTTCTCATGGGCCCCCCCGGGGCCGGCAAGGGCACCCAGGGCGCGCTGCTGGCCGAGCGGCTGGGGCTGCCGAAGTTCGCCACCGGGGACCTGCTCCGGGATGCGGTCAAGCGGGGCACGCCGCTCGGTCTCCAGGCCAAGGCCGTAATGGAGGCCGGCCATCTGGTGAGCGACGACATCATTCTGGGCGTGATCCGCGACGAGCTGGCAAAACCCGAGGCATCCAAGGGCGTGATCTTCGACGGGGTCGTGCGCACGATCCCGCAGGCCGAAGGGATGGAACGCCTGCTGTCCGAGCGAGGGCGGAACATGGACGCGGTGCTGTTCTTCGACGTCACCGACGACGAGATCTTGGGCCGCCTGGGCCGCCGCCGGACCGTCGAGCAGCGCGCCGACGACGACCCCGACGTGGTGGCCACCCGTCTCCGTGCCTATCGCGAACAGACGGCGCCGCTCCTCGCCTGGTACGACGCGCGCCGGGCCTTGCGGCGCGTTCCCGCCGTCGGCACGATCGAGGAGATCGCCGAACGCGTGGGCCGGTCCCTTGGCCGCTGACATGATCACGCTCAAGTCGCCCCGGGAGATCGAGGTGATGGCCCGGGCAGGCCGGATCGTGGCGGAGACCCTCGCGCTCATGGGGGAGATTGTCCGCCCCGGCCTCTCCACCGAGGACTTGGACGCGGCCGCGGAGACGTTCATCCGGAGCCACGACGGCGCCACGCCGTCGTTCAAGGGGCTGTACGGCTTCCCCAAGACGCTGTGCACCTCGATCGACATCGAGATCGTTCACGGCATCCCCTCCAGCAAGCGCGTGCTCGGCGAGGGGAGCATCGTGAGCGTCGACGTCGGGGTGCAGCTCGAGGGGCTCCACGCCGACTCGGCCACGACCATCGGGGTCGGGCACATCACCTCGGACGCGGCGCGGCTGCTGGCGGGGACGCAGGAGTGTCTGGCGGCGGGGATCGCCCAGGCGCGCGTGGGGAACCACGTGGGCGACATCGGGCACGCGGTCCAGAAGGTGGCCGAGGGGGCGGGGTACGGCGTCGTGCGGGAGCTGGTGGGGCATGGGATCGGCACGCGGTTCCACGAGG
>WNFR01017835.1_pt1 | contig 10447 bp, 16 predicted proteins | sample 5400221 | NCBI WGS metagenome assembly WNFR01 (sample SAMN13153357, study PRJNA577476) | soil metagenome | isolation source: 40 cm soil under Madrone tree | place: USA:California | collected 2016-06-14 | reverse complement strand
CCGGACGAAACTTCGTAAACCCCCCGAACGGTCCCTTGGCCGTATCGCCCCAGGCCACGTAGCTCGAGACCCCCGGGACTAGCGGTGAGTATTTGGCGGTTCGTGAACGTGCAAAGATGACGCCGGAACTTTGGTCCTGATCTGCAAACACGACCGCCGTCGTCACGGCCACAGCGACGACGGCTGCAGCGAGCGTCCACGCGCGCTTCATTTGCCCCCCCGGCTATTGGTTGGATGCGGAGATCATTGACGGCTGACCGGCGAATTATCGCGCATAAGTGTCATCCCGTCGAGGACGACACCAGTTGTTCGATGGGGCGGCCTAACGGATCGCGCTTAAGCTGCGGGCGACCCGCCCGCCGGCGCAAGGCCGTGGGACGAAGTCCGCCCCCCGCCAGGGCCACAACACTCCGGTTCCCATAGAGCGATCACCGCCCGGCACCTTCAAGCGCTTGTTAGGCCGGGCCAGATTAAGGTTACGGCTGCTTGGTTCCTTTTATGTTCAGACGCACGACTGAATCCGCGGACTTGGTCGCGTAGTGAGCAATCGTGTAGCCGATCAGTCGATCACCTTGCGGGCGCAGGACTCCATGCGTTCGAACCTGCACGCCCTTCCGAAGAGCGCTCTCAAACGGGCCGTTTTCGGTAACGGCGCGGTCACCGGAAATGGTGACGCTGTTGGCAGGAATGGGCGGCCGGTTCGGCAGTAGCGTCTTCCATCCTGAGGGATCGGCTGTGGCGACTATTTGGTAGGCAAGGACACTGTCGCCGGCCTCCCAAGTCCCGGCAAAACTGGAGAGTGAGACTGCTGGCGTGCTCGCGGGCGAGCGACCCTGTTGATTCTCAGTTCTAGAACAGGCGATCAGGAGCACTAGGAGCTGTACGCGATGAAGACACGCATGTCGAGTTTCCTTCCGGCGTTTTGGGCGCGGCCTAACGGATCGCGCTTAAGCTGCGGCGCGCTGAAGAAAGATTCATTCCCTAATCTACGCGCGCCGCCAGCTTCAAGCGCTTGTTAGGCGGCGCGCAATCATCCAGGAAGTGCAACACGGTCCCCCGGAAGAAGGGCGACCCACTAAGCAACCCGCGCGGCCGCCGCCAGGAGGAGTTCCCACCTAGCAACGTAGTCCGCGACCTTCTTCGGCTGGCATGTTGGGCACAGCCACTGCCGTCGGGGCCCGCGCGTCGCCCGACGGCACATCTGACCGCATTTCTTGCAGGCCGCGATCATCGTGCTACCAAGGTCCGTCGTCGAGTCGAAGGGAGAACGGATGTCATGATCGAGCCATGTGACCGTCGCCGCGAGCCAGGCCAGTTCCTCGATCGGAAAGCGTCGGTCGCCGACATCGAGGATGCGAAGCTTGCGTAACCCCCCCAGCGCGCGTAGCGAGTGGTCGCGCACACGCGTGAGCCCGAGTCGCAGGACACGCAACCGCGCGAGATTCGCCACTGGCGCGAGGCTCTTGATGCCGACCGTGGCGCCCGGGCCGCCACCGGCCACGTGCAAGCCGGTGAGCTGACCGCACGAGCCGATGTCCTCGAAGCGATCGAGCTCACGGCCGCTGAGCTGCAGGATCTTGAGCCGCGGGAGGCGAGCGAGCGACCTCATGTCCGGCGCGCTCGCCGCGGCGTTAACCCTCAGGCACTCCAGCGTCTCCAAGTGGGCGATCGCCTGGAAAGATGTGACACGTGTCTCCCACAATTCCAGTACGCGGAGCTTGCGCAACCGACCGATCGCCCGGAGGGCCTGATCGTTCACCAGTTCCGCGCGCAGCATCTGGACGTTCGGAGCCCGCTCAAGCACCTCGCCGATGCGAGAGCGGTGCGCGCTGACATAGACCGTGTGCGCGGGCAAGTCGTCGATGCGTGCCGGGCGGCCATTCGAATAGAATGAGCCGGGCGCCGCACCGGCCCATCGCACGCGAATACCATCGAAATGGCGGGCGGCGGCAACAGTGCCCGGCCACTCCCCGGAAGCGACGAGGTCGCGATCTGCGGCAAGGGCTGCGGAGGGTACACCGAAGTACGTGAGCTCATCCTCGGTGACCCACTCGAGATCGACCCACGCTCCACCGCCCGCGAGGCCGGACGACAGGAGTTCTCCCACGCGGCCCCTGGCCTCGGCCGTGCTACGCTCGACAAACGCCCGCCAGGACTCGCCGTCCCTACGCCGACACCCCCAGGCTCCGGGCGATCGCACGAGGTCCAGAGGCAGTCCAGGTGTCTCCAGCGCTTGCGGCCCCTCATCCGTTTGGAGGTAGATGCGGCCGTGCGTAACCGCCGCGGCACGGAGCGCGAAGAGGGCGATGACCTCCGCGGCCACTTGCGGCGAGAAGGCAGGTTTGCCAGCCGCAGTTAGGAGGGATCCGGGCTCCGCAAGTGCGCGATAGAACAGGGATTCGCCAGCGGGCGCAAGCAGTGATTCGTGGTCCCAGTCCATAGGATGGTGAGTGGGGTGTTGCGAGTAGTCAGACTGGCGTCCGCCTAACGGGATGCGCCTAAGCTGCGGCGCCTAACAAGAATGACCACAAATGCAATTCTACCACAGACGACGGGCGCCGTCAGCTTCAGGCGCTTGTTAGGCGCCAGCGGCACGAGCCTCTTTGAGAAGATCGCGAACTGGTCCTAATTTGTCGGGCTCGTGGCGAACACCAATCGCCTCTGCCGCCTCGAGATAGGCGACGCACAGTTCAGGTACCAGTCGCTTGGCAACGAGGTTGCTGACCAAACGGAGGTCAACGAGCCAAACACGATCCCAGTTCTGCAGTCTGGTCAGGCGCTGGGGCATCGTGAGCTCGCGAAAGCATGCCACTGCCTCGTCATCGCGACCGACCGCTAGGAGTCCAAGCCCCATCTCGGTAAGCCAACCGCCGCGCATGTCGGCTTCGAGCAAGGGTTCCGCCTCTGCCAGCTTCGCCAGGCCCTCGGCGGGCCGCGCAAACTCACCGATTAGTCGGCGGGCAAGATTCAGCTTGAAGTACGGCTCGACCGGCGCGAGCTGTTCAGCGAGTTCGCTGGCCGCTAATGATTCGGAATCGCGACCAAGCGCGGCGAGCGAAGTGGCTCGCGACTGCGCAAATAATGCCGCGGCATATGCGCTCTCCGCCCGTTCGAAATACTCGCGCGCCAGTCGCTCAACACCGGCCCAGTCCAGTGAGCGCAGTAGAGCTGCCTCACGCGCGCTGAATTCCTCAACGGTAGCCCACCATGACTCATCCTGTGATGGTAGCTCGGTCGCTGGCTGGTGGTTCATAGCGGCGCCTAATGGATCGCACTCAAACTGCGGGCGCAAGGCGGTGGAGCGGTAGACAAAGAGGCGAGCCAGCGAAGCAACACAATTCCTCCCTACTTGTGAGCGCCCAGCAGCTTCAAGCGCAGGTTAGGCCGCGGCATGAACCATCGGTGGTCCGCACCGTGTCTCCCCTGATAACCGAAAGATTGCGGATCGAGCCGGAGCCGGCGGGCAACCATCGCACAGTCGCTGAAGCAGGTACTTCGGAACAGAGGCGATACAACCCCCGCCACCGGACCGAGCCATCCACCACGATGATGAGCGAGTCGTCGACATTGGGACCAAACCAGCCATCAATGCGAAGCCGCCCGGCCGGTGCTCTCGCCGCGGCCGGCGCACACACAGGCACAGGTGGTCCTGCAGCGGTCTCGGGTGACTGACCGCGGCCCCCAACGGGCGCGGTGCCGAGTACGGCAGCCCCGAGCGCCGATATCTTCAGTGACAACCTGCGTCGATTCATATGTGCGCCGCGGCCCAACGGATCGCGCTCAAGCTGCGGCGCGCTGAAGAAAAAGTAGTCATACAATATTCTACGCGCGCCGCCAGGTTCAAGCGCTTGTTAGGCGGCCGCTTGGGATCAGGTGCCGGCGAGCTGACGATAGACGTCCCAGTTCCTGTCCTCGCGAATCACCGTCTGCAACTGGTGGGTGTTCACGGTGGGTCCGAAGGCCCCCATGCGGCGCTTCGTGGCCTCAGGATCCGAGGTGTAGAGAACCCACTCCTTCACTCCATTCGTCGTCAGAGCGACGACCAGAATGGCTTCGCGTTCCGCCTCGAGGGCTACGCGGAGGCGGTCTTCGACTTCTTGCAACGTGGTGTTCTCCTCTGGTGTCGGCATGCCGTTGGCGGCCGTCGCGCGAACGCGCGTCGCCACACCGACGCGAAACGGGTAGGCCGCGCTACCAACGATGGTCCCAAGCCCCTTATGGACGCGCGCCAGGAGTACCTTGCCCTGGTTCGACCCTTGAACGACGGCCCAGGGACCAGGTGGAACGTTTTCCGGGAGAGGTGGCTTCTTTCTCGAAAACAGGCCCATGAGGCCCCACTTGAAGGGAGTTGGCAGCTCTGAGGAGCGGCGCGGCCGCCTAACGGATCGCGCTTAAGCTGCGGGCGACGAGCCCGCCGCGCGCCATGTCGTTGAACGATAGTTCGTGCGCGCCAGCGCACAACACTCCGTTTCCCTTAGAGCGATCAACGCCCGCCAGCTTCAAGCGCTTGTTAGGCGGCGAGGCTGCCTGATCAATACACGCGTAACCGGACACCGGGTGGTAGGTGGTCTTGAATGGCCTCAAGTACATCGTGCGTTGATGACGCGAACATGAGGTTGAAGGCGACATTGCGACCGCCGCGGTCCCGCAACCGCAGCCAACCAGTGCGATACTCTGCTACAGTGATGTCGGCCCAACGAACGGAGTTGTCATCGCGCCCGTGCCCGATCTGATCAGGGGTAAGACGAATTCGCCCCGACTTAAGAGCTTCGTAAATAAGCCAAGCCGACAGTCCAAGGAGCAGAACGATCGCCAGCCACGCCGAAGGAGAGCGACGCCCCATGTCGGCCAGGGCGATGGTCCGGAAACCGCGTGAGAGCATGGCGAGAGCAGCCGCAATCCAGAGTGGGATCATTACGGCGGCGCTCAATCGAGCTCCGCGACGAAGGCTCATGTTCGCTGACGTGGTGGAGCCACTAGGTGCCATGTGCCTCGCGACCTAACGGATCGCGCTTAAGCTGCGGCGTGCGGCGGCCGCAATCAAGACAGAACCCTTCCCTATCATGCGGCCGCCGCGGGCCGACAACTTCAAGCGCTGGTTAGGCAGCGCACAGTTCAAGCCGCGGTGGTTGCGCACCCGGGCACCTCCCGCAGAGCGTGATAGACCGCCAGACCCCGAGCCCGCGCCACCGCGACCAGCCGATCCGCCCCCTCCGATGGACCACCGACGCGAAGCAGGGCGTCACACCGTTCCAAGAGTCGCTCGGCAATGGGGTGGAACACCTCCTCGAACGCCGCGTCGCCAATCCGCACGGAGCCCGCCAACGTCGCGAGCGGCAGGCCGAGCCACTCACCCACGAGCGGAACGTGCCCGGCCCGGAAGAGCGGCATCGCGAACGCCTCCATCGCGGCCACGTTCGCTGCCAACTTGGCCGGGTCATCCCCCGTGCCCGATCGATATGGGCCGGCCACGAGGATCATCAGCCTTGTAGGGTGCGATTGCATGTGATCGTGTATGATCTGAGTAAGGACGTGCGCTGCCTAACGGATCGCGCTTAAGCTGCGGCGCGCTGAAGAAAGATTCATTCCCTAATCTACGCGCGCCGCCAGCTTCAAGCGCTTGTTAGGCAGCGCTCTGAGTAAACGCTTCAGGGCAATGCTCGGCGGCCGATTGGGGGAGCTGGCAGGTACGTCTCGTCTGGACCTTGCCCGGAGGGCAGGTCGGCGGGATCCAGTAGCCACGCACCGCAGCGACATTGGCCGGTCTTGCCGACCACGATTTCCGCAGCCACCTCGTTCTCCGAACCTCCCACTAAAGGGTTGCCGCACCGCGGACAATACAATCCCAGGCGCCGAAGTAATGGGCCCTCTCGAATAGCGAGAGCCAGCCACGACACAACCGCGCCGGTCCCTGCTGCGATTGCTATTGCTATGCGCGTGACGCGTGGAAGACCCGGCACTGCGAATACAACAAGGCTCAGGAGACCAAAAACGATCATCGCGCCGATTGTCTTTGAATGGAACCGCTGGACGATCGCTACCTTGGCGGCAAAGTCCGCGCCCCGAAAAGGAACGGGACCGACGGATCCTGAAGGTGGTCGAGGACGTGGAACGCCCTGCGAAGCGCCTTGGACCCTGCGTCGTGTTCGCAAAGCCCATACGATGATGCCGATGCTCAGTGTGACTGCGAACCAATACCGCTCGAGCAAGCTTCGCACAGGTCCATCCGAGGGATCGTTCACAAGGCTTCGCTGCCCTACGCAAACTCATCAATACGTGTAGCGCTGCCTAACGGATCGCGCTTAAGCTGCGGCGCGCTGAAGAAGGATTCATTCCTTAACCTACGCGCGCCGCCAGCTTCAAGCGCTTGTTAGGCGGCTGCATTGCGAGTCTTGCGAACGATCGGTCCTGTCACCGTATCTCCAGCAGCGCAATCTTGTCATTGACCAGTACGAAACGGTACGTGACCTCAATTGGGCTACCAGGGAACTTGCCGCTGAGTCGTGCTCGCATCGTCACGGTGGCTTGGTCTTGGACAGCGTCCAAAGGCTTTACTGTATACTGGTACTTGGCCTTCGCGTCCTTCTTCCAGGCCTTTATCGCGTCCAGACCCCGAATTGCGCGACCCTCATCGTGCACCACCGCGTCCGCGGCAAAGCAATTCGCCAGGCTCTCCACGTCGGTGGTGGCCTCCGAGTTCAGATAGGCAACCAGAGACGGGGGTAGGATCACGGCCACTATGGCAACCTCCTTGAGCGCAGCCGCCTAACGGATCGCGCTTAACCTGCGGGCGAAATGCCGATGGGCGCAAGGCGGCGGAGCGGCAGAAGAAAAGGCTCGCCGGCGAGGCAACGCAGCTCTTCCATACTTGTGATCGCCCGGCAGCTTCAAGCGCTTGTTAGGCCGCACCACGCTAGAATCACGGACCAACTCGACCCTCCTCGCAGCGCACCCGAACAGTCGGGTACTCTCGCCTCGTCACATCAGTTAAGGAGCGCCGGTCCTCCGAAAGCCGAAAATGCCCCGTCGAGCGCCATACCTGCCCTTCGCCAGATGATTCGAGCTCGACTTCTACATCCCCTTCACCAACAACTTTTACCGCCAAGACTCGACCTCGACTTTCATAGAAATCGATTCGATCCGCGTATATGGCGAGGCTCGACTCAGACGGAACATGACATTTGGCCTGGCTGCCGGCCCATTTGCCACGGAATTGACCGGGGAGTGTTGCCTGCCCTTGAGCGATGATCGGTGCCGCAAGCGAAAGCGCGAATGCTACCGATCTGCAGCGTCGCATGTGACGCCTCCAGTTGGTGCGGCCTAACGGATCGCGCTTAAGCTGCGGGCGACGTGCCCGCGGGCGCAAGGAGTTGGAGCGGCAGACAAAGAGGCTAGCCAGCGAGGCAAAGCAATTCTTCCTTACTTGTGAGCGCCCGCCAGCTTCAAGCGCATGTTAGGCCGCAACTGGAAGACGCGCTATTTCTTCGCGCTCGTGACTTGCACGGCGGCGACGCGCCAACCCTTGGCGTCCTTAACCCAGATGTCGAGAACCCAGGCAGCGCCAGCGTCGCGGACTTGGCGCAGTGCCCGGCGTATGAAAACATCGCCGTAGTGCCTAACCTGCTCGTGTTGCGCCGGCGCCGGGGTCATGGCCTGTTGGGTCTTGAACTGCGCCAGCCGCTCAGCTTTGGTCAACAGCGTGCCGTCTGCAAGTACAACCGTGAAGTCGTCTGTTGTGAGACGGTCCCAAGTCGCTGCGTCAGCCTTCACCACCGCCTCATCCCGGGCGCGCATGGCCTCGCGGAGGTCGGCTGGCACTTGCGCGGCGATCGCACGCGGGACGAGGCATGACAACGTCAACGCTACTCGGAGCATCTGGGTATTGGACATCACATTCCTCCGGTTCGTGTTGCGGCCTAACGGATCGCGTCTAAGCTGCGGCGCCAAGCGAGTGATCACAAACGGAATTCTACCACAGACGCCGGGCGCCGTCAGCTTCAGGTGCGTGTTAGGCCGCTGCCAGTGCTCTAGCAACCGGCTGTCACGAATTCGGCTGCGCGACCTACAAGACTGTCGTGTGCCGCGAAGCCAGACAGAAACAACACGTAACTGTGTCCCACGTAGCTACGGCGCAGGTCGAGAACAAGGTCGAGTTGTTGATCACCATCCAGATCGCCTGCCCATAGAAGGTGCGGTGGGCCATCCCAATCGATGCGCGGGAATACCGCGAGGACCTGACGCGCCCGCGCGCGTTGCAGAACGAGTTCGTAATTGCTCACCCAGACCTCAGAAGGCCGCCATATCGCCGTGCCAAATGCGCTGAGTCTATACCCGCCGTCCTCGCCGAGTTTGAGCGGGACGGCTTCGGCCGGATAAACGAACTTGCTTCCCTGAAAGACGGAAGCTACGGGCCCTTGCCGCAGTGATTGGACGCCGGAGACGAGGAACAACGGACGTGAGGAGTCACTCGTGGCAATCAGGTGCCCCTGACCACCACACCCGTGCTGCGTATCCTGGATGCGAACGGTCGTTGCGCGGAGTTCATATCCATCCGGCGGATTGTGGTACAAACCGAACCATTGGCCTGACCCAAGCTGCGGACTCGTAGGCGTTTGGACGTCGCCAGGCACGAGTAGGTGCGCGGGCGAAGACTGAGGATGTTGGCCGAGGCCAGTCCGCAGCACAACCGTCGAGAAAGACGCAACAACGAAGGGCAGACGCATAACGATAGGGAGCAGCGGCCTAACGGATCGCGCTTAAGCTGCGGGCGCAATGCGGACGGGCGCAAGGTGGTGGAGCGGCAGACAAAGAGGCTAGTCAGGGAGGGAACGCAATTCTTCCCTACTTGGAGCGCCCGGCAGCTTCAAGCGCATGTTAGGCGCCTGCCTCAGCCGCCGCATCACCTTGGCGTCACTTCGACGCCGGGGTTGAGACGGACGATCTCGGCCAAGACCCGGGGATTACTGTACTCGATACGTACGAACTCACGGTTCAAGAGGAGCAGATCCTTGCCTTCGTTCAGCACCGCAAACGCCCTCCAGCGAGTCGTCTGTTCGGGTTGTGGCGGGCGGCGGATGTGGCGGAGCCAAGCTACCACACCACCGAGCGATGCCACCGCGACGGTCGAAGCTACGATTCGATCGCCTCCAGTCGTGAGGAACGCGATAACCGCGAAGCCGATGGCAACTGCGAGAAGTCCCACAGTCGGTGGGAGGCGTTCGGGAGCCTTTTTGTGGGCAGTCACCGCGCATCGAGGGCAGTACGTGATTTGATGCGGGGAGCCGGACGCGGCGATGGTAGCCGCCGCAGCCAAGGCAGCACCTATCAGACCGTGCCCCGCGCCAACGCTTGACGCGATACCACCTTCGGATCGAACGGAGATTGAGGTGGTTGAAGGTGCGTTGCAGTTATAGCAGAAGCCCGACGGCAGAATGAGCGGCCGCGCCCAGATAGTTGCTTTCATAGAAGCCACCTTGCGGGCGCTCTCGCACCCCGGGATTCACCTCGCGATGTCCTAGTGGGAGCACGCAGGCGCCTAACGGATCGCGCTTAAGCTGCGGGCGCAACGCCCGCGGGCGCAAGGCGGCGGAGCGGCAGATAAAAAGGCTGGCGGGCGAGGCAACGCAATTCCTCCCTACTTGTGAGCGCCCGGCAGCTTCAAGCGCATGTTAGGCGCCCGCGACCACGAACCCATTAGTAGACCCGTAGGGTGGTGGTTCCCGCGCGACGAGCGCAAACGGTCCAATCTCTCCTGCCGCTCCGACAGCGAGCGAGGGAATCGGTACCGGCTGTGTCCATTAGAACAAAAAGCACGGTTTGCTCGACAATGCGGCCGGCCATGCTTGAATCCCGCCATCCTTTGAGAGCATTGCGCACTGCAGGTGGGAATCCGGGATTCGGGGTTGCGACGATCTGGAACGTTGTGAGCTGAGGACTGCCCGCTGAATCGAGCCGCACCCGAAAGCGAACAGGTCCCTGGACGCCAGCTTGCCGCAGAAGATCGGGATAATGGACTGCTGGGGGCAGCACAGCAGCACTCGGGGCGCAGGCGCCCAGCGCTACAAGCCAGGCAGAGCTGAACAGTCTGAGCGAGTGATGCATCTGTGAGTTCTGCGGGGCGCCTAACGGATCGCGCTTAAGCTGCGGGCGAGCGGCCCGCGGGCGCAAGGAGCTGGAGCGGCAGACAACGAGGCTAGCCGGCGAGTCAACGCAATTCCTCCCTACTTGTGAGCGCCCGCCAGCTTCAAGCGCACGTTAGGCAGCGGCTTTACGATTCGAGGAAGGCCGAACAATGGGATTCATAACGGTGCGCGTTTGACGCGGTATGAGGGCAAGCCCGGCAGCCCAGAACCACTACAGGCATCTCGTACGCGGACAAGGGCCTCACCCATTTTGCGCCCCAGAGTATCAGCCTCGGCCCGGTTGTACCGGCGTCCCGGAATCCGCC
>WNFR01009132.1_pt1 | contig 10447 bp, 6 predicted proteins | sample 5400221 | NCBI WGS metagenome assembly WNFR01 (sample SAMN13153357, study PRJNA577476) | soil metagenome | isolation source: 40 cm soil under Madrone tree | place: USA:California | collected 2016-06-14 | reverse complement strand
CTTCCCGCTGTCCTTCACGGCCACTCCCGCGATTCGATACCGCGGGAATCTGGCTAGTTGCGCTCCCAGAGCGGCTCTGTTCCGGCGACACTCGAACGCCCGGTGTGCCCTGTGTTGCCCTCTGCGGATTTTCCGCGTTCACAAATCGCCGTTCCGTCCGGTCGTACACGATTGCTGAGTTGCCGGCGCCAGTCGTGATTCGCGTACTGGCCGTCCCACCGGATGCCATCGTTCGCGCGACGCGGGCAGGCGCTGTCGCCTCCGCCAACTGGTTTTGCATCACAGTGCGCGCGGGATTCTTCTCCACTTTCCATCGATCTGTGCTTTCTGGCGTCAGCGTATTAGTGACGCCGCGCGGGGTCACCGCAAACAGTCCTGCGGAGAGGTTCAGCGGCGTTTTGCCTTTCACGTCCAGGGGATGTGATGGCACGATTCCAACCGCTCCTCCAGCGGAGCGCATCCATACGCCCGTGACCGGCCTCCACCGTCCGACCCCACCGGTTCCGAATGATCCAGATGGGCTCCAAACCCAGCCCACTCCCGGACGGAATAGCCATCCCCCATAGTGATACGGCAGCCAGCCCCACGGCTGCCCTCCCAGAAAGCTCCAGCCAAAGCCGGAGTCAAAGTACCAGGAGCCGAAGTCAAATGGCGACCATCCGAGTCCCACTCCATACGGCCGCCAGCAATTCCCAAATCCCGCGACAGGAAACCATGCACCGTAAGTGTACAAATCTCCAAAACCCGAAGTGTAGTCGTACGAGTTCGCATATTGCGTGCCGGAAGCCGTCGCTGTTGTGAAGCTTTGAATTTTTCCTGAGACCCACTGGTCAAAATCGTCGCTGCCCGGCGCTTCCTCGACCGTCACCGATTCCGGTTCGCCCGCTTTCATCGAAAGAGCCTGATTCTTCTGCAGTGGCGTGTTTTTTCCTTTGGTCAATGCCGTCAACCGGCCATGCAGCACATCCACGCTGCTGCCATCATCGAAATTGTTCATTCGAAACGTGGTTCGCGACTCCGCTTGCACGCTGAAATCGCCGCCGGTCACGCTGAAATAATCGCCGCGACCCGGATTCACGTAAAACTCTGCCGAACCCTGGCGCAAAATCAGCCGCGTTGTGAATCCGCCGTCTTCGCTCGAGAGGTCGTAAAACTCCAGCACCGAGTTCTCCGTAAGGAATGCCATCGCGCCATTCTCAAATTCCACCACGGCGCGGCCTTGGTCAGTTGCTAAAACGTATCCTTGCCGGATCGGCAAATTGAGCACGGCGGCTTCCCAGCCTGCGTTTGCGTCGGCCAGCGGATCGCCTTTAACATCGCGTGCAAAACGCACGTCTCCCTCAACCAGACTAAGCCGCACAATTCGTGCATGGCTGGAGTCTGCAAGCACGGCTCTTGCGCCGCACCCGGCAATGAAGATCAATACTAATGTGGCTGTTAAGACTCGCTGAAGGCAGGTCATTGGTCACCCCCTGGCAGTGACGCTCCATACAGTAAGACGCCGTGCGACCTTCAACGGTTACCCATCCCGAGAGGCTGCATCTGATACTGTTCCGTGGCCGGGCGACGGTCAAGCTCTAATGCGCCGGCAGCCACTCAAAACAGCTCCCGTCAGCCAATTCATCCTCGACTTTGCGCAAATGTATAGGATGGAAATTTTGTGTCCACAGATTTCTTGACACCCTGCAAGTGAAACATTAGTTTCATTCTAGGGGGATGTGCCTGTCCTTTCAGCGCTGTTCCTCGTGATCCAGGGTGTAGGCGGCAAAGTTTCGTGTGTCCCGGGGGGATCGCTGAGGACTCAGTATTCCGGGTTTGTCTGACAAACGCTTAGATCAGCAAGTTGTACTTGGAAACTCTGAGTTACTTCACAGTGCAGTCCTTCGTTGGGGGAAAAACAATGCATCGCAGTTTGACGTCTCTCCTCGGGGTGTTTCTGTTTGCCGTTTTCTCGCTCGGTTCAAGCCGCGCTCTCTACGCTCAAGGCGGCGCCACCGGCGCCATCAGCGGCCAGGTCATCGATTCATCCGGCTCCTCGATCGCCGACGCCGAAGTGCAAATCATCAATACCGGCACGGAAGTGCTCGTGCGCAAGATTCCGACCACCGCCGACGGCACGTTTGTCGCCACCCTCCTGCCTCCCGGTAACTATTCCGTAGTCGTCAACAAGTCCGGCTTCTCCGAAGCCAAAGCTGACGGCATCGAGGTTCGCGTCACCGAAACCACCAGGGTCACCATCGCGCTCAAGCCCGGTTCCGTCTCCGAAAAAGTTGAAATCACCGCCGAAGTCACCAGCGTAGAAACCACCAACGCCACCACCGGAGAATCTCTCGGAACGCAAACCATCCGCGAACTTCCGCTCGCCACACAGAACTACCAGCAACTTTTGACTCTATCAACTGGTGCGCAAAGCGAGCTGAACGCATCCGCTCAGTTGGGGCGCGGCAATGTACGAGTAATCGTCAACGGTCAACGCGAAGACAACAACAACTACTTGATCGACGGTGTAAGCGCCACGGACTACAACGTTGCTCAAGCCACCTATATCCCTCTGCCGAATCCCGACGTCATTCAGGAATTCAAGGTGCAAACCTCGCTTTATGACGCCAGCCAGGGACGTAATGGCGGCGGCAACGTCAATGCCATTCTCAAGTCCGGCACACGCCAGTACCACGGCGACGCTTATGAATTTTTCCGCAACGACGTTTTGAACGCTAACGAGTACTTCCTGAACGCAAACTCGCAACCGCGTCCGTCTGTGAAGCAAAACATTTTTGGCGGCAGCTTGGGCGGACCTGTGGTGAAAGAGAAACTCGGTTTCTTTTTCATCAATTACCAGGGTACCCGCCAGCGCAGCGCACTTTCCCCCGGCACGCAAATCAACAACCCCGGCTTTCCGGTAATTCCAACCGACCGCTCAGAAGCTTCCTTGATTTCGGCGTTCTTCCCCGATGGACTCCCCACAGGTGTTACCGCTCTTGATCCCGTCACTCTCGCTCTTCTGAATTTCAAGAGCCACCAGTTCAACGATCCCAGCGGCTTCCTGATTCCTTCCATTCCCGGAACTCCCGGTAGCACCGGAACACTGATTGTCAGCAAGCCCGGCAAATACACAGACGACCAGTTCACCGCGAATTGGGATCGCGAATTCCGTGGCGGACAGGACAAAATCTCTGCGCGATTTTTCTTCTCCGATTCCGAATCGGTGCTCCCGTTCGGCGCCGGCGGTTTGCAGGCCTCGCTTGGCGGTACGCTGGCCAGCAGTATCAGCGCCACGGATTTGAATTTTCCCTACGATATTCCGGTGAAGGCGCGCTTTTTCAGCGTCAACGAAACGCACCTTTTTTCCCCCACGCTGGTCAACGATTTTCGTTTCGGCTTGGTACACATCAATGACAGCCTGGTGAACGTGCCGCCCGTCACTGCGGCTGACCTCGGCATCAATCGTCCGACCAACAGCGTGACGACCTCTATTTACAAATTCACTCTTGGCACGTCCGGTTTCCAGATCGGGCCAACGCCGCCCGCCGACCAGTTTCAAAACCAGAACACTTTCAATTTCACCGATACGGTGAGCTGGGTAAAAGGCGCCCACGTGTTTCGCTTTGGGGGCGAATACACTCGCGTAAACTTGGACAAGCTTTTCCCGCAGGTCTTTAACGGCCAGTTCTTTTTGGTCAACGACTCCGGCGCCGGGGGAACTGACCCCAACAAACTGACCGACTGGCAAAAACTCCTCATCGGCAAGCCGGACTCGAGCTTCGGTGGCGGGGGCGTTTACAATCACGAATACCGTACCGCCGACTTCGCGTTCTTCGCTCAGGATGACTGGAAAGTACGGAATAACCTCACACTGAACCTCGGTCTGCGCGTCGAAGACCTCGGTGCTTTTCATGACAATCTCTGCCACATCGGGAATCTGGACGTGGATTTGGCGAACAGCGGGCAATACCCGTTCATCAATGGCAACTGCGCGAACAAGCTCGGCGTCACCGGCCTGACCGGCTCCGGCAACGATACGACCTACAAGAACAATTACTCCACCGGCCTTGCTCCTCGCGTTGGTTTTGCCTATGACCTCGGTAGCAAGCACAACACTACCATCCGCTCTGGATTCGGCATCTACTACGTACGCGAAGACGTAGGCACGGTGGACCAACTCAGCTTCCAGGCGCCGTACTTGCCGGTCGCCTTCGGCGGTGGCCCGGCCGGAAGTTTGTCTAACTTTTTTGAGACTGGCTTGAACGCGTTGCCGCAGGCCGGAGTGCTGGATCCGAATTTCGTCCCTTGCCTCGGACAATTTCAAGGTTTCCCGGGGGGCGATACGACCGTATTCCCCAACTACGCGTGCGCCAGCGGTAGCCCGGGCGTTTTGCCTTCGCAGGATATCTTTGGTTTAACGGTGCCGCGCCATTTCGTTGTCCCGAGCACCCAGCAGTGGAATCTGACGATACAACGCGCTCTTGGCAGGAATTGGGTACTGGAAGTCGGATACGTCGGCACGCACGCTGTGCACTTGCGTGAAACGCGCACGAGCATCCAGGCCTCTCTCGCCAGTCCCACGAATCCCGTTATTCTCAATGGCGCCAATTGCAACGGAAGCGTCATCGACCCGAGCGCTTCATGCGCGGTTACCATCAGCACCATCGGCAATGGACCAGCTCGTTCGAACAATTCCGGTATCAACGGCTACAACGGCTTTCAATTATTCGCTAACGACGCTTACTCCCACTATCACTCGCTGCAAACGACCCTCTCACGGCGCTGGGCTCGCGGATATTTTCAGGGAGCGTATACGTGGTCCAAGTCCACTGATGCCACTTCGAGCGGCAATACCGCTCTAAACACGGCCTTCAACGACGAATCGGATCTAAAGAATTCGCGCGGGCTCTCCGATTTCGATCGCACACACCGCTTCGTAATCAGCTATCGCTATGACTTGCCCTTCTTCTCCGGCGCACAGGGTTACAGGCGTGTCTTGCTTGCTGGCTGGGCCATAAGCGGTATCACCATCTTTCAGTCCGGCTCGCCCTTTTCCGTGACGGATTCGGCCGCGGGGACTGCGTTTCTGGGTCCCGGACTCGCCTCAGCCACGCTGGGCGGAGAACTTACAAGCGGCAGCTCGATCAGCGCCGGGACCACCAGCGGCGATATTCATAGCAGGCTCAACGGATATCTCAATCCGCTAAACTTTATTCCGGCTCCGACGCTCAGCGCCGCGGGCGGCGGCGACGGAACTGTGACCGTGTTCGGCAACCTAGGCCGCAACATCTACCGCGGACCCTTTCAGCAGAACTGGGATTTTTCGTTGATTAAGACTTTCGCCATCACCGAGCGCCAGAGCCTTCATTTCAGTACCGACTTCTTCAACATTTGGAATCACGCGAATTTCGCTAATCCGGCGATCAATGACGTCGAAACGATTGGCGTCCCGAACAGTCCGTTCGGCAAGATTTTCTCCACCGTCGGGACCCCGCGCTTGATCCAATTCTCGTTGCGGTATTCCTTCTAACTGCAACCTTTCTATTGCCGCTTGGTTGAACGGGCGCGATGCAACTCGCGCCCTTTTTCTTCTATTCTGCTTTATCTAGAAAAAGGAGCTCTCTCATGTCCGACACCTCACGCATCCCGCTACTCGAACGCGAATCCGCCGCTCCCGACGCACAAAAGATTTATGACGCGCTTCTCGCCGCGCGCGGCGTCGTGCCCAACATGTTTAAAGTTCTTGCCTACCGCCCCGAAATCGCGCAAGGCGTCGCCGGCTTCCTGAAACCACTTCTCTCCGATGGCGCGCTGCCCGGCTACTACAAAGAACTGATCGCCATCCGCGTCTCGCATCACCACCACTGCTCGTACGCCATCCGCGCGCACAGCATTTCCGCCCGACAAAAAGGCGCTTCCGAGCGACAAATAGAAGGCGTCGCAAATTTCGAAACCGGCTCGTATTCGGAAAAAGAAAAACTCGGCTTCCGGTTAGCCGATCACCTTCATCGTGGACCTGAGGCGATAGACGATGCCTTCTACTCTTCGCTCCAGCCCTCCTTCACCGATCCCGAACTCATCGAACTCTTTCTCACCGCTGCCGCCTTCGAAATGTTTCCCCGCTTCATCGACGGCCTCCGTATTCCCCTCACACCGCCGCCCGCCTCAACTTGACCGTGAAATGATAAACTTTCACCGTATGTCTGGTCGTCAAATCGCAACCCGTGTCGCCCAGCTAAACGGCGAAGGCGCGCTGGCTGTTTTTGCGCGCGCCAAAGAACTCGAACGCCAGGGCCGCTCCATCATTCATCTCGAACTCGGCGAACCTGATTTCCATCCTGCAGCTCCGGTCGTGGACTCTCTTCGCAACGCAGTCGCTTCCGGCCGCGATCGTTACTGCGCCACCCGTGGCATTCCCGCGCTTCGCGAAGAAATTGCGCACTATCTCGCGCGCACCAGAAAACTTTCCATTCAGCCGGAACAAGTCCTCGTAGCGCCCGGCTGTAAAATGGCGCTCTCCCTGGCCATGATGGCGCTCATCGAGCCAGGCGACGAAGTTCTTTATCCCGATCCCGGTTTTCCCATCTATCCATCATTCACGCGCGGTCTGGGCGCGAAAGCCGTCCCCTTTTTCCTGATTGAGAAAAATAAATTTCAGCCTGACCTCGATGAGATCGCTTCGAAAATCACCGACAAGACAACCGTCCTCATTTTCAATTCGCCCAATAATCCCACCGGCACAGTATTCGATGACCGTACACTGGAAGGCATCGCTGCTCTCGCGATCAAGCACGACCTCTGGGTTCTTACTGACGAAATCTATGCGCGCATCCTCTTTAACGGCGATTACAAGTCCATCTCGCTTCTTCCCGGAATGGCCGAACGCACTGTCATCATCGACGGCTTTTCAAAAAGTTTTGCCATGACCGGCTGGCGCCTGGGCTACGCCGTCGCTCCCGTTCACGTCATTGATGCCATGGATCTGCTCGTTCTGAACACTTTCACATGCGCCGCCGAATTCACTCAAGTCGCCGCCATCGAAGCCCTTCGTGACAGCACCAACGCCGTCGACGCCATGGTCAACGAATATAAGTTACGGCGCGACCTCTTTGTTCAGTCCCTGGCCGGAATTCCCGGCTTCCGCTGCTATTCTCCGGAAGGCGCGTTCTATGCCTGGGTCAATATCGAAGACACCGGTCTTCCCGCCGAGGAAGTGCAGAAAGTGCTGCTTGAAGAAGCTGGCGTGGCTGCCATTGCGGGGGCTGCCTTCGGTGCGGAAGGGAAAAACTATCTTCGATTTTCCTTGGTCAGCGCGCGTCATCTTCTCGAAGATGCTCTCGACCGCATCCAGCGAGTCTCAGTAAAATGGCGTGCCGTGACCGCCTAGCGGCCGCGCCAACAAACGCAAGCGTTTCAAAAAGTGTTCCGAAAATGGGCATCGTTCGCTCGGGGGTTCCAAAATGAAACGTTTGTTTCACTTGCTCGCCACACTCTCCTTGACTCTCGGCGTCGCCGGTTTTGCCTCCGCGCAATCCTCTCCCTATCCGGCCGCCGATCTTCCCCAGACCTACGACCGCCTGCTGGCAAAAATCAACGCCATCCCCATCTACGACAACCATTCGCACCCGGGCTTCGCCGACGATTCCGATGTGGATGCCATGGCCTCACCTCCCGACGAAAGCAGCGTTCTCCGCCTCCGCGACGACAATCCCGAATTCGTCGCTGCCTCCAAGTTTCTCTTCAACTATCCTTATGACGACTTCAAGCCCGAACATGCCAAATGGCTTGCCGATCGCAAAAAGGCCGCCGAGGCCGCTGGCGGCCAGGCCTACTTCGACGGCATTCTCGATAAACTTAATGTCGAAACCTGCCTCGCCAACCGCGCGTTCATGGCTCCGTACCTCGATACCAAGCGCTTCCACTGGGTTTTCTTCGGCGATTCTTTTTTCTACCCGTTCGACAATCATGATCAGGCCGCCAGCACTCCCGATATGGGCGTCTATATTCCGCTCCAGGAAAAAATGCTCGCTCGCTACAAAAAGCAGATGAATGTGGACACACTTCTCGCCGATCTCGCCGGATATGAAGACTTCGTCCGCCGCACCATGGCTGACAATCAAAAACGCGGCGGCGTGGCCATCAAATTTGAAGCCGCCTACTTTCGTACTCTCTATTTTACCGATCCGCCGCGCGAAAAAGCCGACGCCATTTACGCCAAATACCACTCCGGCGGCGTTCCTTCCGCTGAAGACTACCGGCTTTTTCAGGACTACATTTTCCGCGTGATCGTCGATCAGGCCGGCAAGCTCAAACTGCCGGTGCACTTCCATAGTGCCGTCGGTATTGGCGACTATTTCAGCCTTCGCCAAGGCAATGTCTTGAATCTCGAAAACGTCCTGCGGGACGCCCGCTACAAAAACGTCGTCTTCGTGCTCCTCCACGGTGGCTGGCCCTACGAACGCGAAGCCGCGCTCCTCACTGCCGTAAAAAATGTCTACCTGGACACCTCTTTTCAGTCCGAACTTCTCTACCCGTCACAATTCAAGGGCGTTCTCAAGCAGTTCCTCACTCTCTACCCCGACAAAATGATGTACGGCTCCGACGCTTTCCCCTTCAACGACGCCCTCGGCGCGGAAGAAAGTTTCTGGATCGCCGCGCACACCACTCGTACCGCCCTTGCCGGCGCACTCGCTGAACTGGTCAGCGAACGAGCCATCAGCGAAGATAAAGCGCTCGAGCTTGCACATCTCTACCTGCACGACAATGCCGCAAAATTGTACGGTTCTCTTGGCGCCGCCCCTCATGGCGGCAATGGAGGCACAAAGTGAGCACCACCCCCGAACCGAAATACATCTCCTGGAGCCAGGTCGAGCGCGAACATTTGAACCCGCTCGTCGATCGCGAAATGGTCTACGGCCAGCAAATTATGCTCGCTCGCGTCTTCATCAAAAAAGACGGTCACGTCCCGCTTCACCATCACCACAATGAACAGCTCACCTACATCCTTGAAGGCGCATTGAAATTCGCCATCGATGGCAAGGAGATCGTCGTGCGCGCCGGCGAAGTTCTTTGCATCCCCGCGAACATGCCGCATGAAGCCTGGGCGCTCGAGGATACTCTCGATCTCGACGTCTTCACTCCGCCCCGCGCCGACTGGATCAACAAGACCGACGACTATCTTCGTCACGGCCGTTAATTCCCGGTCCAATCGCGGCCCCGTGCGCTGCCCGGCGTCGCTTCTCGGCTGATGATTTTGCGAATCGCCATAGACAAATGCCCCGACTCTTGTTTAACGTAAATGCTGTGGCCAGCCCGACTCGTGGGGTCCGCCCCCTGAAGGATTGCTAAATGAAAAGGCTCGCACTCGCTGCATGCTTTGCTCTGGGGACCTGCGTTTCTCTTCCAGCCCAGCAGTCATCCCTTTTAATGTTCGCTCCTGCTGCTCAGCCATCCGCGCCCACGTTTAACTTCACACTGGTGCCGGAACTCGCGCTCCCGGCCGCACCTTCGGAATTTTTTGTTTTTCCGCCGCCGAAGCCTGCGCTCCCAGACGCGCCAGTCCCACCACAGTCATCGAGTCGGAACGAAGAAGGCTATCGCTGGGATCTAGCCGTCGGCTACGAATATATCCATTTTGATTCTTCGCAATTTTCCGCAAATCTCAGTGGTTTGCACACCGACCTGACGTACAACCTCAATTCCTGGTTCGGTCTCGAGGGCAACGTGGTCTCCGCCTGGGGCGGCGAAATCGGCGGCGAACGCACCAAATACGTTCTCTACGCCGCTGGCGGCCGAGTTGGTTTCGGACCTCTGCGCAAGCGCTTATCGCCCTGGGCGCACGTCCTGGTCGGCGGAGTCCATTTGAATCCCCAGGTCGCCGGCGCAGAACAGCTTCGCGCTTCAGGCTGGCGCCGGCGCGGACTGGGCTTACAATGCCCGCGTCTCACTACGCGCCGAAGGCGATTACGTCCGCAGTACGCTCTATTCCAGCACGCAAAATAATTTCCAGATCGGCCTTGGCGCCGTCATTCACTTCTGACATCACAGCCCGCGGTGGGTGTAGCGCCAAACTTGCCGCATTATGAGCGGAAGCAATGCATTGCGCGCCCAAAACATCCAAACTGAACGCTTCATCTGCGTCTGGCGGTGCGCAGCTCTTTCCATTCCTTGTAAGGGAAATAAAACAGCAGCATGGCATCTAGGCACACTAAGTCCGCCCTCCACGACCGCAAATCACTCCAAGCCAAACCGCCGAACATGTACCGGACGTTTCCTAGAACTGCGCGCCTCGCAATCTGCGTCAAAGTCAGGCGGCTCATTGGATCGGGGAAACCGTAGAACGTCCAGCGCCAATAGGCATTAAGAACGCTACTGACGGTGTCATGCCGCAGGTGCGTCGCTCGAGCGAGAGGATCGTAGATTATGCGCCAACCCTTCGCCTTTAAATGCCGCGATACCTCGGCAT